>Ga0256841_1000629_pt1 | contig 34915 bp, 39 predicted proteins | sample 356308metaG_FD_185971 | JGI IMG/M metagenome (GOLD analysis project Ga0256841, IMG submission 185971) | Hydrothermal vent microbial communities from Mid Atlantic Ridge, Atlantic Ocean - 356-308 | ecosystem: Environmental > Aquatic > Marine > Hydrothermal vents | place: Atlantic Ocean: Mid... | reverse complement strand
TGGACAATCCTCTGTGCAATCATCGCGGCGATTCATGAATAATCCGGGCTAGATATGGGGATTCTACCCCGAAAAGGTCAGTCATAACGTCAACGTTTGTCGCGCGTTCCCCCTTTGCCCCGGCGATTCCGCAACAGGAGCGGCATGGCGCCACCGAAAAGGAGCCACGCAGGCGGCAGCGGGACGGCGGTGATCCTGACCCAATCGTACTCGGCCACCGCCCGCTGACCCTCGAAATGTCCCGCCCAATATGTGTCGGTAGGGCTGCCCTCGACCGGCGACCACAGTTCGAGCCGGACCTGGCCCTCATCCAGCACCTGTCCCACATCCACTTGGTGGACCTGCTGCCCGTCGATGTACCAACGGAGAACGGAATCCACGGCTTCGAAAGCGTAGGTATGGAAATCGGTGAACCGGTAGTCCTCGGCCAGGATTTTGACCGCGTTGCTATCGTCACGCGTACTGTTTCGTCGCGTAATGTAGCGCTCGTGCTCGACGACGCCCTGTCCGCCGATGAAATAGTTCAGTTGCACTGTTCCGGGATCCTTGCCGAGAAATTCGAAATCCACTTCATCACCCGAAGCGTTCGCGTACCTGAACGCGCCGGTGACGAGTCCATCGCCCGCGGGCGCTTTCATCCGCACCGCCACCCGAACCCCGGTGCCGAAGCGTTCGCGTGTCAGAAGATGCCCCCCGGCAAACGCCCTGGAGCCGCCATCCCGGGCGCATCCATCAGGGCAGGAGCGGCCGTCGTCCCCCGTGCGGTCCAGGACCAGCTTCAGGGTGCCGTTCCCCACAGAGACGTGTCCCGGCTGCCAATCGACGGCCTTGAAACCCGCGCCCAGCCAGTTGCCGACGATCCACCTGCTGTTGGGATTGTAATAGTCCGGATCGCCGGCGTGGATATGGGTATCGAGCACTTCGCCGTCGAATTCCTCGTAGAAAACCGGGCTCGCCCATGTGACAGGCACAACCACCGACGCCAGGATCAAGGTGAGCGCGCGCAACAAAGGGACACCCCCGGCATACCGATTCTTCATGACGTATCCATCCAAGATCCGATCTCCCGATTTGAAAATTCGGCATGCTACGGAGCGAAGACAGAAAAAACAACCTCACGCCCGCCACCGACACACATTGACACGGCGCCTGCGATCCGCGGCCGCCATTTCGGGTGTCCGAAGACAAAGAAAACCAAGCGGTCCTCGGCTGGACCCGGGACCGCTGCGCATTCGATGATGAGAGGGAGGAGAGAAGAGACGGTGGCTGGCCGTTCGTCCAGAGAGACGGAACGGCAGTCCCGTCGCGCCGATTCAGCCGGCCTGAGTCACCGGCCTCAGGCCGCCGCTGAGCACACGGCGGCCCGCCGCCCACATCCCCAGCACGCCGCCGAACAGCCAGATGGCCGACGGCAGAGGCACGGCGCTGATCTTGATCCAGTCGTATTGCGCGGTGGTATGATCGCCGGTGAAAGTGCCCGCCCAGTTTGCCACGCCCGTTCCTGCCTTGGGCGTCCACAGATCGAGCCGGACCTGCCCGGCTTCCAAGGTCTTGGGAGCGGTCATCTCTTGCACGTTCTGCCCGTCCACATACCAGCGGAGCATCGGCCCAACGGTTTCGAAGGCGTAGGTGTGGAACCCCTCGGAGGCGTTGAATCCAAGATCGATATTCTCATGCCTGGATTGGCCATCGGCAAAATAGCCCACATGGATCTTCCCGTCCGATTTCCATAGAAACTCGATATCCATCTCGTCATGGGGGCTATCCAGATAACGAAATGTCGAGGAGATCAGACCGCCGCCCCCCTGCTGCCCTTCGGCCGTCTTCATCCGCACCTCCACCCGCGTATTGTTCCCGAATCTCTCACGGGTGATGAGCTGGGCGCTGGCGTAGCGCTTGTCGCTACATCCATTCGGGCACGGAGCATTGCCATCTCCCGCCTTATTGAGATTGATGTTCAGCTTGCCATCACTCAGGGTCGCATGGCCCCGCTGCCATACGACATCCTTGAAACCTGCATCCGTCCAATTCGCCAACACCCATTTACTGTTTGCATTGACGACAGTGGAATTACTGTTCCACGTACCCGGCTGCGAACCCCATTGGGTATCCAGTGCGTTACCATTGAAGTCTTCTTCGAACAAGACCGTCGCCGCCTGGGCGCTCCCCATGGCCAATACCGCCAGAGGCAGCAGCAACGCATATCCAATCCTCAATCCACCGAACATCGTCATCACTCCTGTTCCTGCCGCCAACACCGGTCCTTGCGTCCCTTTGCGACGGCCTGATTTACCACTTGCACAAATGGGTAGAATACATCCCATCACATGCTAAAAGTCAAGCCTGAGCCCACCCTTCTCATACGATTTGGGAATGAACATCGGGTTCGGCTGCCCTTGGCCCTCTCACGGCATCGGACCAAGTGGATCGAGACACACGCCTCCGCATCATGGAGAGGTAACTATCCAGACCGCATCCAGGGGCCTCTCCTCGTGGACAGGGGTTATCGATGCAGTTCGTCGTCCCGATAATGAACGTCCAGCCAACAGCGCGGCAGGGGTTCGCCGGAGAGGAATTCGAGGTCGGCCTTGTCGAACTTTTCGGGGTCCTGCAACTCCTCCCCCTTGTTGTAGCGCCCCACGATCTGTGGATGCATGGGATTGAACAGGTCTTTGAGACTCAGCACTTCGACCAGATCGCCGGTGGATTTCCGCTTCAAGAACATCACGCACCTCCTGATACCCATGGGCGCCGCCGCGCCGCGTTGTTATTGCCTGTTACTGAGTATGGAGGCGGCAGGCGGGATTGCAAGGGCACGGCGTCAACCCTGCCCGGCGGCCCATTCTTCTGGCGTGAAGGCCTTGATGGAGAGGGCGTGCAGTTCGTCGCTGGCGATCTGCGCCTTGACCGTCTCCATCACCATCCGGTGCTTCTGGATCAGGGACTTGCCAGCGAAGGCGTCACTCACCACCACGGCCTCGAAATGACGGCCGTCGCCGGTTACCTTCACTTCCGCGCCAGGCAGGCCGGCGCGGATCAGGGCTTCGATGTTTTCGGTTTCCAATGGATTCTCCTCCTATCAGGGTAGAACAGACGATCAACCGCGAGCCCCCAGGATTCACAGTTCCCGGGTGGCAAGAAAACGGATCTCCGGCCAGCGCTCCAGGGTGAGGTCGAGGTTGACCCGGGTGGGGGCGAGGTAGACCAACTGGTCGTCACCATCCATAGCGAGATGCTCGTGCGCCTTGTCGCGAAAGCGCTGGAGTTCCCTTTCATCGTCACAGACGACCCAGCGCGCGGTGGCCACCTGCACCGGCTCGACGAGGGCCTCGACACCGTATTCGTCCTTCAGCCGGTGGGCCGCCACGTCGAACTGGAGCACACCCACGGCGCCCAGGATCAGGTCGTTGTTCTTCAGTGGCCGGAACACCTGGGTGGCCCCTTCCTCGCAGAGCTGGAGCACCCCCTTCTGCAACGCCTTCATGCGCAGGGGGTCCTTGAGCACCACGCGGCGGAACAGCTCGGGGGCAAAATAGGGGATGCCCTGATACTTCAGCACTTCGCCCTCGGTAAAGGTGTCGCCGATCTGGATGGTGCCGTGGTTGTGGAGGCCGATGATATCCCCCGGCCAGGCCGCCTCCACATGGCGCCGCGCATCGGCCTGGAAGGTGATGGCGTTGCTCACCTGCACCGTCTTGCCGATGCGCACATGGCGCATCTTCATGCCCTTTTTGTAGGCGCCGGAGCAGACCCTCAGGAAGGCGATGCGGTCCCGGTGGGCGGGGTCCATGTTGGCCTGGATCTTGAAAACGAAGCCGGTGAACTTCTCCTCGTCGGGTTCCACCAGGCGCTGGTCAGTGGCGCGGGGTCGTGGCGGAGGGGCGTACTCCACGAAGGCGTCGAGCAGTTCCCTGACGCCAAAGTTGTTGATCGCCGAGCCAAAGAAGACCGGGGTCTGGTCACCGCGCAGATAGGCGTCGATATCCAACGGGTGGCTGGCCCCCTCCACCAATTCGATCTCGGCCCGGAGTTCCTCGGCCTGATCGCCGATCACCTCATCCAGGCGGGGGTTGTCGAGACCCTCGATCACCTCCCCCTCCTGGACCTTGCCGCCGTGGGTGGGGGAGAAGAGGTGGGTGCGCTGGGTGCGCAGGTCGAATACCCCCTTGAAGCGTTTGCCCATACCGATGGGCCAAGTGACCGGCGCGCAGGCGATGCCGAGCACGGTCTCGATCTCGTCCAGAATTTCGATGGCCTCACGCCCTTCCCGATCGAGCTTGTTGACGAAGGTGAGGATCGGCGTATCGCGCAGGCGGCACACCTCCATCAGCTTGATGGTGCGCGCCTCCACGCCCTTGGCCACGTCGATCACCATCAGCGCCGAGTCCACTGCGGTGAGGGTGCGGTAGGTGTCTTCGGAGAAATCCTCGTGGCCAGGCGTGTCGAGCAGATTGACAACGGCATCGCCGTACGGAAACTGCATCACCGAGGAGGTGACGGAGATACCGCGCTGTTTTTCCAGCTCCATCCAATCGGAGGTGGCGTGGCGCGCTGCCTTGCGTCCTTTCACGGTGCCGGCCATCTGGATCGCGCCACCAAACAGCAGCAGCTTTTCGGTGAGCGTGGTCTTGCCGGCGTCCGGATGGGAGATGATCGCGAAGGTGCGCCGGCGCTGGCGTTGCTGCTGGAGTGTGGAGGACATGGTGCTCTGGAGACGGGAAAAAGCGCAATTATACCACTTCCGGGCGCACGATGACGTTTCCCTGACCACTCGAAACGCCGATCGCGGCGGCCCTCTGCCGCGACGGGGCGGCATTTCGGCCTATAGCGTGAGGGCCATGATCAGGGCGTCCTCGCGCAGACCGTCGCGGGCGGGATAGTAACGGTGTCGCACGCCCACCTCGTTGAAGCCCACGCTCTCGTAGAGGTGGATGGCGACCCGGTTGGAGACACGCACCTCCAGGAAGAGGGTGGTGGCATCGTGATATCGGGCCAGTTCGATCATGCGCTTCAGCAGGCGTCGGCCAAGGCCATTGCCCTGCCGCGCCGGGTCCACGCAGAGATTGAGCAAGTGCGACTCCCCGGCGGCCACCGACAACACACCGTAGCCGATCACCTCCCGCTCCAGATCCAACACCCAGCAGCAGTATCCCGCCCGCAGACAATCACGAAAGATCCCCTCGCTCCAGGGGAATGCGTAGGCCCGCTGCTCCAGGGCATGCACCGCCCCCACATCCTTCTGCGTCATCGGCCGCAGACGCCACATTGGTTCCCGCAGAATGGCGCTCATCGCACGCCTCCCAGGGTCCGCAGGACGAGCTGTAGATCGTCCCATGCCTTGGCCTTCTGCTCCGGCGACCGTAGCAGGTAGGCCGGGTGGTAGGTGACCACCAGCGGGATACCTGTCTCGCCGAAGCGGTGCACCCGTCCCCGCAACCGCCCCACCGGGGTATCCGTCTGCAACAGATTTTGCGCCGAGATACGCCCCACGGAGAGCAGCAACCGCGGTCGGATCAGTTCGATCTGCCGCCGCAGGTAAGGCATGCACCGCGCCACCTCCTCCGGCCGGGGGTCGCGGTTGCCCGGCGGACGGCACTTGAGGATATTGGCAATGAACACCTGCTCCCGCCTCAGGCCGATGGCGCGCAGCATTTCGTTGAGCAGTTGCCCCGCCCGGCCCACGAAGGGCTCGCCCTGGCGGTCCTCATCGGCGCCCGGCGCCTCGCCAATCACCATCAGGTCGGCCTCGGGATCGCCGACGCCGAATACGGTGTGGGTACGGGTCTCGTGCAAGGGACAGGCAGTACAAGCCGCCACCCGCTGGCGCAGGGCATCCCAGTCGAGGGTGGACACATCGTCCGCCGCCACTGCCGGTTCCACGGCCTCCGGCGCTGGAGGGACCCCCGACGTGTCCACAGGTGCTGGTGGGGACGCCGATGGCCGGGGGTCGGCATCGGCAGATACCACCGCCCGCCGCCGCCAGCGGGTGATGCCCATGGCATCCAGGTATGCATTGCGCCGCTCGTCTTGCACCGGCCTCCTCCGCCCCGCCCGGTCTCAGACGTCCGCCTTCTGTGGATGGGCCCGCGTTCGGGGTTGCAGGATCTTGTTGCAGGCGTTGATGTAGGCCTTGGCAGAGGCAATGACGATATCGGTGTCCGCGCCCTGACCATTGACGATCCGCCCCTCCTTTTCCAGCCGCACGGTCACTTCGCCCTGGGCGTCGGTACCGCTCGTGATGTTGTTCACCGAGTAGAGCTGGAGCTGGGCCCCGGTGTTGACGATGGATTCGATGGCCTTGAAGGCGGCATCCACCGGCCCGCCACCGATGGCGCTGCCGGGCTCCTCTTCCCCGTCCACGGTGAGCACCACATCCGCCTTGGGGGTCTCGCCGGTCTCGGAACAGACCCGCAGGGAAACCAGTTTCACCCGCTCGTTCTCCTGCGCGATGTTGGTGTCGGTGACAATGGCCTGAAGGTCCGCATCGAAGATCTCGTGCTTCTTGTCCGCCAGCTCCTTGAAGCGGGCAAAGGCCTCGTTCAGTTCCTCCTCGGAGTCAAACACCACCCCCAGTTCCTTGAGCCGGGCGCGGAAGGCGTTGCGGCCCGAGTGCTTGCCGAGCACCATACGGTTATGGGTCCAGCCCACATCCTCGGCGCGCATGATTTCGTAGGTCTCCCGGCTCTTGAGGACACCGTCCTGATGAATGCCGGACTCGTGGGCGAAGGCATTGGCGCCGACGATGGCCTTGTTGGGCTGCACCGGGAAACCGGTGATGTTGGAGACCAGCCGGGAGCAGTTGACGATCTGGGTGGTATCGAGCCGCGTCTCACAGGGGAAGATATCGGGACGGGTGCGCACCGCCATTACCACCTCCTCGAGGGCGGCATTGCCGGCCCGCTCACCGAGGCCGTTGATGGTGCACTCCACCTGCCGGGCGCCATTGCGCACCGCCGCCAGGGAGTTGGCCACGGCGAGACCCAGGTCATTGTGGCAATGCACGGAGAAGACCGCCTTGTCCGAGTTCGGGATACGCTCACGCAGGGCGGCGATCATCTGACCAAACTGGTGCGGCATGGCGTAGCCCACCGTGTCCGGTACATTGAGGGTGCGGGCACCGGCGTCGATCACGGCCTCGAAGATGCGACAGAGAAAATCGATCTCCGAACGGCCTGCGTCCTCGGCGGAGAACTCCACGTCGTCGGTGTACTGGCGGGCACGCGTCACCGCCCGCACCGCCTGTTCAACCACCTGATCCGGTGTCATGCGCAGCTTGCGCTCCATGTGGATGGGCGAGGTGGCGATGAAGGTATGAATACGACCGCTGCGGGCCCCCTTGAGCGCCTCGCCGGCGCGGTCGATGTCCTTGTCCAGCGCCCGCGCAAGGCCGCACACCGTGGAGTCCGTCACCGTGTTGGCCACCGCCTCCACCGCCTCGAAGTCGCCCGGGCTGGCGATGGGGAAGCCGGCTTCGATCACATCCACGCGCAATTTCTCCAGCGCCTTGGCGATACGCACCTTCTCTTCCTTGGTCATGGAGGCGCCGGGGCTCTGCTCACCGTCGCGCAAGGTGGTGTCGAAAATAATCAGTTTGTCCGCGTTGCTCATAGGGTTGCTCCAGCGTCCGCCCGTTGCATGTATGCCTGGCGGACTTTATGTAATCCGGGGAAAGATTGGAAGTTGTTGCGTGCCGTCTGGCCCCCGCCGGGGCGTTTTGTCTATCGTTTGCCCGTCAGGGCAGCAGTCGCAGCAAGGCAAGCGGAGCAAGGAGGGGGGCATATGGACGCACCGCCGCGACCCCGGCAGGCCGGGTGCGGGAGATCGATCGATGTGCGTTCATGGGTGCCATAACAATTGAATCGGTCGCAGCTGCGGAAACTATAGCCCACCCAAATCCGTTTTCCAACCCCTGTGCTTCATCTGCCTTCCACGCCCCCGCCCCGCTTCGCCGCGCGGCGCTCGGCCCGGCGCTGGCGCAGCTGCACCACAGTCAGCACGGGACCGGAAACGGCATAACCCGAGAAGATGGCGAACAGGATCAAGGGGGGATGCCAGAACACCACGGCAAACAACAGCATCACCACCACGGCGAACACGAACGGCACCCGGCCATGAAAATTGATCTCCTTGAAGCTGTTGTAGCGGAAGTTGCTGACCATCAGCAGGCCGACCACTATCGACACCAGGCAAGCGAGCCACTTCACGTCCTCGCCGCTGATACCCCAGGTCGCACCGATCCACACTCCGCCCCCCATGATCGCCGCCGCGGAAGGGCTGGGCAAACCCTGAAAATAGCGTTTGTCCGCGATCCCCAACTGGGTATTGAAGCGGGCCAGCCGCAACGCCGTGCCCGCCGTATAGATGAATGCCGCCAGCCAGCCGATCTTGCCCAGATCCCCCAGCGCCCAGAGGTAGACGACCAGCGCCGGCGCCAGCCCGAAGGCGACCAGATCGGAGAGGCTGTCGTATTCTGCGCCGAAGGCCGTCTGGGTATTCGTCAACCGGGCCACGCGCCCGTCGATGCCGTCCATCAGCATGGCCACGAAGATCGCGATGGCGGCTGGCTCGAAATGCCCCTTGATCGCCGCCAGGATGGCATAGAACCCGGCAAACAGGGTGGCGGTGGTGAACAGGTTCGGCAGCAGATAGATACCGCGTCGGGGTTTGGGTCTGTCGTCCGTGGAATCCATGGGTGGACTGGGTCTCAGGTTTGAAATACGGGAACTCGCGATTATATACCCATGCGAAGCTTCCGAACCCCTACGCACCAGGATACTTGAGAATATCCTTCCCTTTGGACCAGGGCACGAATTCGGCAAGCACATCACGGTGTAACAGCTTGCGGCCCGTTTCAGGAACCGCCCGGAGCACACACCATGCCACGATCACCCATGTCTGCCAGGCGGCAAAGACCTCTCCGAACGATGTCAGAATGGCGAACAGTATGAGCAGAAAGAGCAGGAACATCAGGCGGACGAGCTGACTGACGATGTACTCCGTATCCCCGCCACACCGCCGGATGGCGTAGACCGACCAGGTGCGGATCACCTGCGCGCTCAACAGCGCAAAACCGGCTGCCGGAATCGAAAAGATGGCCAGCATGGAAAAATACTTGAACAGATGCAACGGGAAGAAGATGAAGATGCGCCATACCAGGGGCACATGATTGAAGACGAAAAAGGTCAACCGCGTCAACGACGCCATGATCAGCCAGAAGCCGACCAACACGGCCTCTCCGTAGATCCCCGCATGATGTTCCGGCATGCCGATGCGTGCAAGCGAGGTGGTGATGTGCTGCGGATCGAGCACCAGAATGGCGAGTATCGTGATCCCCAGAAACCAATACCAGGCATAGGGTTCCACGCGATAGGTCTTCTGGCGGTGAAACGCCTCCGTCAGCTTGGGGGCCTTCTCGTAGCGGTAGCCGATATGGTCGTTTTCGTGGTAGCCGATCTCGTAGATGATCAGCAAGGCCATGAACAGCAACGAGCCGCTGACCATGATCTCCCAGTGAAAGGGCTGATAGAGCAGAAACGCCAGGATGAAGATCGGATATTCTTCGAGCAAGGTCGATTTGATGAAGAATTCGGGCGAGCGCTTGATGTTGGCGAGGTAATAGAACGGCAGGTAGACTCCCGCATGGGCCCCTTCCCTCTTCTCGCCCGGCCAGCGCACATAGAAGGCGTTGTCCAGTGTGCCGAGCAGGTCGGCGTCGTCCTCGGCCGAGTCGGTGATAATGAGGTCTCTCCGGGCATCCACCTCGATGCCCCCTTCGTGAAGGCGTGCCTGCTTGCCCTGTTTGCGCAGGCGCGTCGGGCGCCAGAGAGAACTGGCGACCACCGTGGCATCGGCAAAGGGCGTGTCGGCGATGAGCCGGCGGATGACGAAGCCGAAACCGAAGCTGAGGATCACGATCTCGTGCCCATGCGACCGCTGCAGTACAGCGGCGAGATCACGGTTGAGATACCGCTCGAAGATGGCCGATGCCTCGCGTCTGAACAGGATCAGCGTCCAGGGCATCAGCAACAAGACGGTCCACACCCTGATGGCATCCCGCCAGACGAAATAGCCCCGCTCGCGCGACAACAGGACCCAGGGCCGCAACAGGGCCAGGGCCTTGAGTATCAATACCGCCAGGAAGGCCGGCTTCGCCCGGCCCAGAAATTCCTCTGTGGAATTGGATAACAGCAGGGTACCGTCGAAGTCGACGAAGAGCCGCCGTTTTCGGGCCGTATCCCCGAGCAGGGCCTCTATCCTGGTCAATGCCTCTGCGGCATTCTCGGGCTCACGCATATCCTTGTGTATTCCGCTTTGGCCGAATACTCAATTCTTGCTTTTGTCCACGATCTTGTTGGCCTTGATCCACGGCATCATGCTGCGCAGCCGTTCACCCACCTGTTCGATCTGGTGCTCCCGGCCAATGCGGCGCTTGGCCTTGAGGGTGGCCTGGCCGGTCATGTTCTCGTTGATGAATTCGCGTGCGAACTCGCCGTTCTGGATCTCGGTGAGGATGCGGCGCATCTCCGCCTTGGTGCCGTCGTCGATGATGCGCGGACCGCGGGTCAGGTCGCCGTACTCGGCGGTGTTGGAAATGGAGTAACGCATGTTGGCGATGCCACCCTCGTACATCAGGTCGACAATCAGCTTCAGTTCATGCAGGCACTCGAAGTAGGCCATCTCCGGCGCGTAGCCCGCCTCGACCAAGGTCTCGAAGCCGGCCTGCACCAGGGCGGTGGTGCCGCCGCAGAGCACTGCCTGCTCACCGAAGAGGTCGGTCTCGGTCTCCTCGCGAAAACTGGTCTCGATGATTCCGGCGCGGCCACCACCGTTGGCGGACGCGTAGGAGAGGGCGATCTCCTTGGCCTGGCCGGAGGCGTCCTGGTAGACCGCGATCAGGCTCGGCACGCCACCGCCCTGGGTGTAGGTGGAGCGCACCAGATGACCCGGTCCCTTGGGAGCAATCATGATCACGTCCAGATCACTGCGCGGCTCGATCTGCTCGAAATGGATGTTGAAGCCGTGGGCGAAGGCCAGCGCCGCACCTTGCTCGATGTTGGGCTCGATCTGCTCCCGGTAGAGCCGCGCCTGGTGCTCGTCCGGGGCCAGGATCATGACAACGTCAGCGCCCTGCACCGCTTCTTCGATGGGCTTGACGGTGAGGCCCGCTTCGGTCGCCTTTTTTTCGGAGGCTGATCCCGGACGCAGGCCGACAGTGACGTTCACACCCGAATCCTTCAGATTGTTGGCATGGGCGTGCCCCTGGGAGCCGTAACCGATGATGGTGACCCGCTTGCCCTGGATGAGCGAGAGGTCGGCGTCTTTGTCGTAATAGATATTCATGGTCATGGGATTCAGCCTTGTTTTCTGCTTGATTGCTTGTTTCGTTGTGGATGTGGATCGCTACAGGGTCAGGCCCTTGGCGCCGCGTGCGATGCCGGTGGGTCCGGAGCGCACCACCTCGACGATATTGGCCTCGTCGATGGCGCTGATGAAGGCATCGAGCTTCCGGCTGGAGCCGGTCAGCTCGATGACATAGCTCACATCCGTCACGTCGATGATATTGGCGCGGAAGATGTCGGCCATGCGCTTGGCCTCTTCGCGCCCGGTCTTCTCCGCCTTCACCTTGATCAGCATCATCTCACGCTCCACGTGCGGCCCCTCGGAGAGATCCAGCAGCTTCACCACGTCGATGAGCTTGTTGAGCTGCTTTTTGATCTGCTCGATGATATCGTCGCTGCCGCGCGTCACCAGGGTCAGACGCGACAGCGAGGGGTCTTCGGTGGGGGCCACGGTGAGGGTCTCGATATTGTAACCGCGCGCGCTGAACAGCCCCGCCACCCGTGACAGCGCGCCCGCCTCGTTCTCCATCAGGATCGAAATAATGTGTCTCATGATCAAACCAGCTCGCTGTCCGGCGGCAGGTACATCTCATGATGCCCCTTGCCCGCCTCGATCATCGGGTAGACGTTCTCGGCCGGGTCCACGATCACATCCATGAACACCAACCGGTCCTTCATGCCAAAGGCCTCTTTCATCGCCCCTTCCAGGTCGCCCGGCTTCTCGATCTTCATACCCACATGGCCGAAGCTCTCTGCAAGATGCACGAAATCCGGCAGGGCGTCCACATAGGAGTGGGAATAACGGCTGTCGTAGAAAAACTCCTGCCACTGGCGCACCATGCCCATGTAGCCGTTGTTGAGCAGCATGATCTTGACCGGCAGATCGTGCTGCTTGCAGGTCGCCAACTCCTGGATGCACATCTGGATACTGGCCTCGCCGGTGACCAGCGCCACCTCCGCCTTGGGGTGGGCGATCTTGACCCCCATCGCCGCTGGCAGACCAAAGCCCATGGTGCCAAGTCCGCCAGAGTTGATCCAGCGGCGCGGCTTGTCGAAGCCATAGAACTGGGCGGCAAACATCTGGTGCTGCCCCACATCGGAACAGACATAGGCGTCGCCTTTCGTCACCTTGTGCAAGGTCTCCACCGCATACTGGGGTTTTATCAGGGCGCTGTTACGGTCGTACTTCAGACAGTTGACCGCGCGCCACCCATCGATACGCGCCCACCACGCCTTCAGGGCGTCCTTCTTCGGTTTCTTCTTGTGTCCCTCGACCACCTTCACCATGTCGCGCAGCACTGCCCGCACCGGTCCCACAATGGGGATGTCCACACGCACGTTCTTGGAGATGGACGAGGGGTCGATGTCGATGTGGATGATGGTGGCATCCGGGCAGAACTGCTCGATCTTGCCCGTGACGCGATCGTCGAAACGAGCGCCCACCGCCACCAGCACATCCGCCTCATGCATGGACATGTTGGCCTCATAGGTGCCATGCATGCCCAGCATGCCGATGAACTGGCGGTCACTGGCGGGAAAGGCGCCCAGTCCCATCAGGGTGTGGGTCACCGGCATGTTGGTCAGCTTCGCCAGCTCGATGAGGTATTTCGAGGCGTCGTCCAGGATCACCCCGCCGCCGGCATAGACCACCGGCCGCTCGGCGTTCAGGATCACATCCACCGCACGCTTGATCTGGCCGGGATGGCCCTTGGTCACCGGATTGTAGGAACGCATCTTGATCCGCTTTGGGTAACTGTACGGGATCTTGATGTTGGGATCGGTCACGTCCTTGGGAATATCCACCACCACCGGCCCGGGCCTGCCGCTGGTGGCGATGTAGAACGCCTTGGCCATGGTCTCCGCCAGATCGTGCACGTCCTTGACCAGGAAGTTGTGCTTCACACAGGGGCGGGTGATGCCCACCGTATCCACCTCCTGGAAGGCGTCGGAACCGATGAAGGGCGTAGGCACTTGGCCGGTGAGCACCACCATGGGAATGGAGTCCATATATGCGGTGGCGATGCCCGTCACCGCGTTGGTCGCACCCGGCCCCGAGGTCACCAACACCACCCCCGGCTTGCCCGTGGCGCGGGCATAGCCGTCCGCGGCATGGGCCGCGCCCTGTTCGTGGCGCACCAGGATGTGCCGCACGTCCTCCTGTTTGAAAATAGCGTCGTAGATGTGCAACACGGCCCCGCCGGGATAACCGAAGACATACTCGACGCCCGCGTCCTTCAAACACTGAACGACGATTTCGGCACCACTCAATTCCACGCTCGCGACCTCCGCTGGTCCCCCGCGCCGAAAATCGGCCAAAGGAGATTGATTCTGTGACTGAAAACTTTGCAACGTACCCGATAAGAGCCAGCTGGGTCAAGGCAAATTCCGGATAAACCCTGCATTTCAGCCTACTTTTGTGCAAAATCGCCACTGGCGCGTGGACAGCACTTGCCATCCCCCCCGCTAACCCCATAATGCACCTGTTTACGACCATCACTACAAAGGACATCACGGTGCGATATATCTCCCTTCCAACCGGTCTGTTGTTTCTTGCTTTGGCGGGCATTGCGAATGCCACGACGTACCGCTGGATCGACGCGAACGGCGTGACCGTCTACTCCCAAACCCCGCCGCCCTCAGGCCAGGCCAAGGCGATCAAGGCGCCGCCGCCCCCCTCCACATCGCCCGACGAGGCCCGCCGCCGGCTCGAACGCCAGCAGCAATTTCTCCGCGATCGGGCCGAGGACCGGGAACTGCGGCGCAAAAAGAAAGACAAGGCCGAGAAGGCGCGGTCCCTCCGCCGGCAGAACTGTGAGAGCGCCCGCGCCAACCTCAAGAACCTCCAGATCGACGTGCGCCGCCTCTACAAGGACCCCAAAGGGAACTACCGGCGCCTCAGCGGCGAGGAGCGACAGAAGATGATCGAGACGGCGCAGAAACAGATCGAAAAATATTGCAACGAATAGAGGAACCCCATGCCCACACTCAAGATACAGACCAACTGGCAACCGGGCGGGCGCCCCGCCTCCAACAAGATATCCAATCTGCTACGCGCCGCTTCGCAGAAGGTGGCCGAGATCCTGGGCAAACCCGAACGCTATGTCATGGTGAGCTACGAGCCCAACGATCACATGCTGTTTGGCGGCGATGCCTCGCCGCTCGCCTATCTGGAGCTGAAGAGCATCGGCCTGCCGGAGGCGCGCACCGCGGAGATCTCCGCCGCGCTTTGCGCCCTCGTCAACGAGCTGACCGGTATTCCGCAGGACCGCATCTACATCGAGTTCAGCAACGCCGAGCGTCATATGTGGGGTTGGAACGGCGGGACTTTTTAAGCGCCAGCGGGCGCGGGGCGCCCTGCCACCCCCGCACGCGACAAATCCAAGCGAAGGGTGCGCGGGGGCCTGTTTTCCGGCTAGAATGGCGGCCCTTGTGATCCACCACTCAGCCACCGGAAGACCATGCGCACATCCCAGTTTCCCCTGCAAACCGTCAAAGAGACCCCCGCCGATGCCGAGATCGCCAGCCACCAGTTGATGCTGCGTGCCGGCCTGATCCGCAAGCTCGCCGCCGGCCTCTATACCTGGCTGCCGTTGGGACTGCGGGTGCTGCGCAAGGTGGAAGCCATCGTGCGCGAGGAGATGGATCGCGCCGGCGCCCTGGAACTGTTGATGCCGGTGGTCCAACCGGCAGAGCTGTGGCAGGAGTCGGGACGCTGGGAACAGTACGGACCCGAGTTGCTGCGTTTCAAGGACCGCCACGGCCGCGCGTTCTGCCTCGGCCCCACCCACGAAGAGATCATCACCGATCTGGCGCGTAACGAACTGCGCAGCTACAAGCAGTTGCCAGTGAATTTTTACCAGATCCAGACCAAGTTCCGCGACGAGATCCGACCCCGCTTCGGTGTCATGCGCGCGCGCGAGTTCATCATGAAGGACGCCTACTCCTTCCATCTCGACGAGGAGTCCCTGCAGGCAACCTACGACCGGATGCATGCTACCTATTCCCGCATCTTCAGCCGCTGCGGGCTCGACTTCCGCGCGGTCCAGGCGGACACCGGCAGCATCGGCGGCAACGCCTCCCACGAGTTCCATGTGCTGGCCGACTCCGGCGAAGACGCCATCGCCTTCTCGACGGAGAGCGACTACGCCGCCAACGTGGAGCTGGCCGAGGCGGTCGCCCCCCCCGGGCAGCGCCCCGCCCCCACCGAGACGCTGCGGCGGGTAGACACCCCCAAGGCCCGCACCATCGACGAGTTGGTGGAACAGTTCGGCCAGCCGGTGGAGCGCACCCTCAAGACCCTGGTGGTGGCCGCCTCCGACGCCGTGGAGAGCGACCTCATCGCCTTGCTGCTGCGTGGCGATCACGAGCTGAACGAGGTCAAGGCGGAAAAACTGCCCGAGGTGGCCCGCCCGTTGCGTTTCGCCACCGAGGAGGAGATCCGCGCCGCGGTGGGCGCTGGCCCGGGCTCGCTGGGCCCGATGAAACTCCCCTTCCCCGCCATCGTCGACCGTGCCGCGGCGCTGATTGCCGATTTCACCTGCGGCGCCAACGAGGACGGTCAACACTGGTTCGGCGTCAACTGGGAGCGCGATCTGCCGTTGCCGCCGGTGGCCGACCTGCGCAGCGTCCAGGAGGGCGATCCCAGTCCGGACGGCAGGGGCACCCTCACCATCGCCCGTGGCATCGAGGTGGGCCACATCTTCCAGCTCGGCCGCAAGTACAGCGAGGCGATGAACGCCACTGTGCTGGACGAGAAGGGCCGCGCCCAGGTGATGACCATGGGCTGCTATGGCATCGGCGTATCACGGGTGGTGGCCGCCGCCATCGAACAACACCATGACGACAAGGGCATCCTCTGGCCATCTGCCCTCGCCCCCTTCCACGTCGCTTTGCTGCCGATGAAGATGAACAAGTCCCATCGGGTGAGGGAGGCGGTGGAGCAGTTGCACGACGCACTGGAGGCGGCAGGGCTGGAGGTGCTGCTCGATGACCGTGACGTGCGCCCCGGCTTCATGTTCGCCGACATGGAGCTGATCGGTCTGCCTCATCGCATCGTGGTCGGCGAGCGCAGCCTGGATGAGGGCAAGGTGGAGTACCGCGCCCGCGGCGAGCACGAGAACCGTTTCATCCCTTTGGACGAGATCGTCTCCTTCATCCGTCAGGCGGTCTTTGCAGAGGCCAGCTGACGCCGAGGGCATCGCCACGGCCCGGCCGCATGCCTGCCTTCCGCAGGCTGACGCCGGAAAAGCGCCTGGAGATACTGATGGATGTCCAGGAGGAGGCCGACGAACTTGCGGGTATTTTAGTTTGAATCCCCCTTGAGGAACGAAAAGCTGATACAATCTGCCGCGGCCGCCCGATGGATGGAGCGGTCTTGTCTTGTGTCTCCCCGGAAGCAGGAAATCTCCAGTGGGCACGTTATTCGCTTCTGATCGGACGCTTGCGTCTCCCCATACATCAACTAGAGTGGCAACCGGTGAACAATGTGAGCAGACCTTCTTCCTTCGATAAAGACGAACTTCTCAAATGCGGCTACGGCGAGATGTTCGGTCCAGGCAATGCTCAACTGCCGGTCCCCAACATGCTGATGATGGATCGGATCACCCACATCGCTGACGTGGGCGGCGAGTATGGCAAGGGGGAGATCGTCGCCGAACTCGATATCGACCCGAAGCTGTGGTTCTTCGAGTGCCACTTCCCCGGCGACCCGGTGATGCCCGGCTGCCTCGGTCTCGATGCCATGTGGCAATCGGTGGGCTTCTTCCTTGCCTGGTTGGGCAACCCCGGTCATGGGCGTGCGCTGGGCGTGGGCGAGGTCAAGTTCAGTGGGCAGGTGCTGCCCACCGCCGACCGCGTCACCTATCATATCGACATGAAGCGGGTGATCAGCCGCAAACTGGTGCTCGGCGTCGCCGACGGCCGCATGGAAGTGGATGGCCGCACCATCTATACCGCCAAGGATCTTCGCGTCGGCCTGTTCATCTCCACCGAGGGATTCTGATCCCCGCCGTTACGCCAGATCGGCCGCGAGCGCGTCCCGCACCGTCGCAGGGATGGGTTCCACGGCGATGGTAAAGGCGGGGTGGTCGATGCCCGCGCTTACGGACCCTCCTTCCTTCACCGCCCGCGCCATCTCGGGGGTCAGTTCGAATCGCATGAAGTGGACAGTGGAGGTCTTGGCCTCATCCTCGCGCTCCATGTCTTCATCGGCAATGGCGTAGACCTTGCCGAAATCGGCGACCTGTACCCACACCTTGTCCTCGATACCGATCAACTGCTCCAGAGCCGCGCGGCGTTCATCCACGTCGGTGTATTCCAGCATGAAGGTGGCCTTCCAGTTGCTGCCGTCGGGAATCAGCGGATTGTAGGCGTCCAGTTCCTCCTGTATGCCTGCCGCCTCGAAGATGCGTTCGATGCGCAGCATCTCCTGGATCTGATACTGCATGGTGAGCGCATCCTCGAAATAGAGAGTCGCGTTGGGCCCGAGGGGCAACTTGCGATTCTTCTTGTGGGCCATAACCCGGGCGCGGAAATCAGGCCGCACTTCGGCGTATTTCTCCAGTGAATAGAGATCGTCTCGTGTCAGCTTGCTCATGTTCATTGTGACCTCAATCGTGGGCAATCGGTTTGTCGGTGAAGAGATAGTCCCGCAATTCCTTGTCGAACACCGGGTCCTGGCGGCGAATCCATTCCAGGATCATCGACGCATGCTCCTTTTCCTCGTCACGGTTGTGTTTTAGGATCGCGCGCAGCTCATCGTCGCTACAGGCATCCATACGCTGGTTGTACCAGTCCACCGCTTCCAGCTCCTCCATCAGCGAGACGATGGCCTTGTGCATGTCGCGCGTCTCTGCGCGCAGGGACTCGATGGGTTCGTGATAGCCTTCGTTTGCCATAGTGATTCTCCTCTGTCAGATACCGTACGCCTTGCGCAACAGGGTCATCGGGTGGACCGAATCCCGTCCATCGGCCACCGCATGGGCGATATGATGGCCGGCCATGACGCAGTCGCTGGTCACGTGATCCGCATCGGCCTGCTGCACCCGCTTGGCCACCGGGCGGACCAGCTTCATGGAGATCTCGTGAAACTCCTTCTTCACCGCATAGGTGCCATCGTGTCCCGAACAGCGCTCGATGGCCATCACCTCGGTATCGGGCACCAGTTGCAGCACATCGCGCGTCTTCATGCCGATCCGCTGCACCCGCTGGTGACAGGCCACGTGATAGGCCACCTTGCCCAGCGGATTTCTGAAATCCGTATTCAACTTTCCATGCTTGTGGCGCAGCATGAGATATTCGAAGGGATCGTAGATCGCCTTCTGCACCTTGGCCACCTCGGCATCGTCCGGGAACATGAGGGGCAGTTCCTGCTTGAACATCAGCACACAGGACGGAATGGGCGCCATCAGGTCCCAGCCGGCATCCACCATACGCGCCATCACCGGGATATTGACTTCCTTCGCCCTGGCAACGGCTTCCATATCACCCAACTCCAGTTTGGGCATGCCGCAGCACCGCTCCTCGGGCAATGCCGTCACCGGAATGCCGTTGTGCTCCAGCACCGCCACCAGGTCCTCGCCACTGCCTGGCTCGTTCCGATTGATGTAGCAGGTGGCGAACAGGGCCACCTTGCCGGTGGTGGCGCCGGCCGCTTCGGCCTTGTCGACCACCTTGCGCCCGATGCGGCTACGCAACGGATGACTGTAATACTTGGGCAGCACCGCATCGTGGTGCACGCCGAATTCATCCTCCAGGGCACCGCGGAACATCTTGTTGCGGTTCATGGTGTTGACGATACCGCTGATCACCGGGATGCCCGCCAGCCTGCCCACCGTGTCGGTACTGCTCAGCACCTTGTCGCGCAGCGAGGCCCCATCTTTCTTGAACCTCGCCGCCTTGGCTTGCAACATGAGGTGGGGAAAGTCGATATCCCATTCATGCGGCGGCACATAGGGGCATTTGGTGAGGAAGCAGAGATCGCACAGATAACAGTGGTCCACCACCTTCCAGTAGTCCTCCTTGGCCACCCCGTCCACTTCCATGGTCTCCGACTCGTCGACCAGGTCGAAGAGGGTCGGGAAGGCATGACACAGGCTCACACAACGGCGGCAACCATGACAGACATCGAACACCCGCTCCATCTCCGAAAGCACCTTCTGCTCGTCATAGTAGTCGGGGTTCTGCCAGTCGATGGGATGCCGTGTAGGCGCCTCCAGGCTTCCTTCACGGTGTTCTTCACCCGCCATGATCTTGTCCTCTTCTTTGTCCAACGAAACTCGTCAATATGGGGTGAGACGGGCGGATGATCCCGCCCGTCCCGAACGGGATCAGCTATCGAGGCTGTCCAGGGCCTTTTGGAAACGGTTGGCGTGAGACCGCTCCGCCTTGGCCAGCGTCTCGAACCAATCGGCGATCTCATCGAAACCCTCATCACGGGCGGCCTTGGCCATGCCCGGATACATATCGGTGTACTCATGGGTCTCGCCAGCGATGGCCGCCTTCAGATTGTCGGCGGTACCGCCGATGGGCAGGCCGGTGGCCGGGTCACCCACCTCTTCCAGATACTCCAGATGCCCGTGCGCGTGCCCTGTCTCGCCTTCCGCGGTGGAACGGAACACCGCCGCCACATCGTTGTACCCCTCCACGTCCGCCTTTGCGGCGAAGTAGAGGTAGCGCCGGTTGGCCTGGGACTCACCCGCAAATGCGTCTTTCAGATTCTGTTCGGTTTTGCTGCCTTTCAGAGACATATTGCTTTTCCTCCTGAGTTGTGGGTTGTCATCGAAATACGCCGGAATTTCCGGCCATGACAGGGGAACTATAGCCGGGAAATCCCAATCGACAAAATTGTTTATTCCAATCAGTGGAATTGAAATAAACTATCGAATGACAATGATGCAGACGAGGGCTTCCACAGTGTGATCCCGCCTTTTACCGACACCCATGAACGGGGGGACTTCAGCCTTTTTCAGGCCGGCTATTTGACCGCCTGCACACACGTCAATCCGCTGTCCCTGATGGCTGCGGCGAGGAGTTCCACGGCCTCCGGCCGGGTAAAGCTCTTGCGCCAGGCCAGTGCGACCCGGCGGCGGGGAGGACGCCCCTTGATACGGCGCACGGAAATGAGCCGTTCCGAAAACCGTTGTGCGCCCGCGGCGGAGCACGGCAGAATAGTCAGCCCCACCCCGCTGGCCACCATGTAGCGGATGGTCTCCAGGGAGCTGCCCTGGAGCGCCCGCTGCATGCTGTTGTCCTCCGACGCCGAGGGCTTGAGGCACACCGGACAGGCTTGCAGCACCTGATCGCGGAAACAGTGTCCCTCGCCCAACAGCAACACATTCTCGTCGGCCAGCTCCGCCAGATCGACACTCTTCTTCTGGGTCCAGGGATGGGCGGCGGGCAGCAACACGACGAAGGGTTCATCGTACAGGGGGCGGGTGACGATGCCCGGCTCTTCGAAAGGAAGGGAAATGATGATCACATCCAGATCGCCCTGTTTGAGTTGTTCACTCAATACCGCCGTGTAATTCTCCTCCACCACCAGCGGCATGCCGGGCGCGCGCTCGGCCACAACGGGGATCAGGTTGGGCAACAGATAGGGCCCGATGGTATAGATGGCGCCGAGCCGCAACGGCCCTTCGAGGGGATTCTTGCCGTGGCTGGCGAGACTCTTGATGACACCGGCCTCTTCCAGGACCCGCTGCGCCTGGGCGATGATCTTTTCACCGACAGGGGTCACCGTCACCTCGCCGGCGCCCCGCTCGAAGAGGCTTACCCCCAGTTCATCCTCCAGCTTCTTCACCGCTACGCTCAAGGTGGGCTGACTGACGAAACAGGCGGCCGCCGCATGGCCGAAATGGCGTTCACGCGCCACTGCAACGATGTAGCGCAACTCATTCAACGTCATGTGGTTCGAACCTCGGCATCGGCGATACCCCCATTGCTTTATCAACCCGGCAACGATACATATCGTTGCCGGGTTGATTTAACAAGGCCACTGAATAACACTTTTTTCGACATGTTGTTAAGAAATCTCAAAGAATCCGGTTAATTTTTCTTTCGTGTCGTGGTTTAATCCACAGCAAAGAATAAACTTCCTGTCCAAGCTGTGCCGGAATAGGGATTTTCCGGACATCCACAGGCCATAAAGACCAGATTAGCATATGGACAACCGCTCTGTTTCGACCGGCCGGGGCGCACCCGCATCCCGGCGCCCCCCATCGACAGGCCCCATCCTCCGCCTGTTGCAGATCACCGACACCCATATTTACGCCGATCCCGCCGGCGAACTCCTTGGCCTGAACACCCTCGACAGTTGCGAACGGGTGCTTGCCATGGTGCAGGCACGTGAGGACAATGCCGACCTGGTGGTTGCCACTGGCGACCTGACACACGATGGCAGCGAGGCGGGCTACCGTCTACTGCGCGATGCCCTGAAAAAGATCGACCTTCCGGTCTATTGCCTGCCAGGCAATCATGATTCGGCCGCGACCCTCAAAAACCTCATGGACGAGGGACAGATCCGGACCCTTCGCGCCCTGGAACATGGCGACTGGTCGCTGGTATTTCTTGACTCTACCGTGCCAGGCTCCGAGACGGGCCATCTGGCCGACGGCGAACTGGAACACTTGCGCCATTATCTTGCCAGCCACCGGCAACGGCCCACATTGGTGTGCATGCACCATCAGCCTGTTCCTGTCGGCAGCGCCTGGATCGACACCATGACATTGGACAATCCGGCTCCATTTTTCGCCATCATCGACGCAAATCCTCAGGTAAAAGGCGTCCTCTGGGGCCATATCCACCAACCCTTCGAACAGCAACGCAAGGGGGTCCGGCTGATCGGCTCCCCCTCCACCTGTGTACAGTTCAAACCCCAAAGCGATGTTTTCACCCTCGACGATACCCCGCCCGGATACCGCTGGCTGGAGCTGTACGCGGATGGCGCGATCACGACGGGCATACGGCGGGTGGACGCCTATACCAGCGGCATCGACATGGAATCCCCAGGTTACTGACCCGACAAATCGACTTCCACCACGCCCTTTGCATACATGGCGTCATCCGTGTGGACGACACGCACCGCCAGCACCTCCACCCCTTCCGCGGCGACCTCCACCAGCCTTCGGGAATAGACGGGATCCAATGACCAGGCCGGGGCAAAGACCCGGCCCTCCGGCCGGTTGACCGCAAACAACATCACGGCGCGGCGGCCCGTGTCCTTGAGTTCAGCCAAGGCATCCAGATGCTTGCGTCCACGCACCGTGACTGCGTCCGGAAAGCGGATCACCTCCTCATCCAGGAGGGTGGCATTCTTGACCTCCACCACCGCCTCGCCCCGCGACCTGTCCGACAACAGCAGATCGAAACGCGAGCGGGGATGGCCGGGCAGGTCGAAGGTGGCCTCGCGGCGCAGGCACGCGTAGCCTGCAAGGGCCGGAATCGCCCCCTCTCTCACCCCCTCTTCTATCACCGCATTGGTGCGATGGGTGTTGACCCCGATCCAGCCACGCCCCATATCCACCCGTTCCAGGGTCCATTCCAGCTTGCGCCTGGGATTGTCGCTGTGACTGATCTGCACCGGTATGCCGGGCGCCCAACAACTGATCATGGTCCCGGTGTTGGGACAATGGGCCACCACTACCCGCCCCTCCTCCAGCTCGATGTCCGCCAGAAAACGCTTGTAGCGCCGCAGAATACGGCCAGTCGTCAGGGGCGGCAACTTCACGGAACGACGCGAGTTCAGCCAATGGTGAAGCCGGAGAGCTTCACATAGGGCGTCGGCTCGCAGGTGACGGTGGAGACCTGCGCCAGATCGGGACCAACACGCAGCCAGGTCATCAGCTCCCGCACCGCTGCGGGATCGCCACAGACCAATACCTCGACCCCTCCGTCCGCGAGATTACGTGCATGTCCGGTGAGGCCGAGGGTGCGCGCCTGTTGGCGGGTGGAGGCGCGGAAGAACACCCCCTGAACCCGTCCGGCCACATGGCAGCGCATGCAAATGTCGCCGTCCGTATCCGCGCTATTCGCCAATATGCACCTCCCCCGCTTCACCGGCCCTCAGATCCCGCTCTGCCGGGCGCTGGAACACCACGCTCAGGGCATAGTGAGGCGGTTTCGCGTCCCCCGCCAGCGGTTCCAGCCCCGCCTGGATCACCTTGCCATCGTACCATTCGCCCCCCACCGTCACGCGCGCGGATGTCCCCACCGGCCACCGGCGCGCCTGCTCCGCCGTCACCCGGGCAACCGCCACCATCTGCTGGTCATCCGCCAGAATCACCAGCGGCGAGGCCTTCAGCGCCGAAACGACAGTCTCTCCCGCCAGCACTCGCACCTCCACCACGATCCCCGCAAAGGGGGCACGCAAGTGGCTGTATTCCAGCATCAACTGCGCGGCGGTCAGTGCAAGATGGGCGCGCTGATAGGCCGCCTCCGCTGCGGCGGCGGCGATTTCGGCCTCCTGCCGTTCATGCTCCGAAAGCAGAGTCTGCTCGAACATCTTCAGTGCCCGGTCCAGCTCACGCCGGGCCTCGGCACGGTCGTTCCGGGCCTGACGCAGGGCCGCCTCGGCCTGCGCCAGGCGCGCCACCGGCAGGCGATCGTCGAGCGCCACCAAGAGATCCCCTTTGGCCACCCGCTGGCCCGGCCGCACCGCCACCTCGCGCACCACGCCGGTCACCGGCACGGCCAGCGCCGCCCGGCGCGACCAGTCCAGCTCCGCGGGAAGGTCCACGGCGCGCGCCGGCCCGGCGGTGCACACCGCCACCAGCCACAGAAACCCGAATCGCCGCCCCATCACTCCCCCCTCCCTGTCTCGCGCCCCGCCGCAGTGATCGGCCGCCCCGCCAGGGCGTCCAGGCGGGCCCAGTCCAGGGCCAGTTTGAACCCGTTCTCCGCGCGCTGCAGATGTTGATCAGAGATACGCACCTGGGCATCCCCAAGGTCCGACGTGACCTCCATTTCATAGAGCGCCCGACTGCGGTCAAGGACGAGTTCCCGGTACTCGCCCACCGCCTCCAGCTCTGTCTTGCGCGCCCGCAGTGTGTTGATCTCGCTCCACAACTCCAGCACCTGTTGGCGTAGATCCAGCTCCGCCGCCGCCAGCTCCGCCCGGCGTTGTTGGACCAGCGCCTGGTGACGGGTGACTTCGGCAACGGCCTGTCCCCCATCATAGAACGGAACGTCCAGAGCGAGGCTGGCGGCCAGCGGGGCCCGCCCCCCGCTCGGACGGTTGTAGTCCGCCGCCTCGAGTTCGCCGCGCAACACCGGGTACCTGTCTGCCCGGGCGGCATGGACCCGGCGCATCTCCGCATCCCGCGCCGCGCGCAGGGATTTCAGACGGGGATTGCCCGCGAGCGCCGCCTCCACCAGGGCGTCCAAAGCCTCCGGTACGCGCTCCACATCGGGCAGTGCCGGCCATTCGAGTTCCGCCGGCAGCGAGTCGGGGCGATTCAGCGCCACCGCGAGCTGCGCCCTCCGGGTACGTTGCCGCGCCTCGCTGACGCGCTGCCGGCGCAATGCGGTCTGATAATCCGCCTCCAGTTTCGACAAGGCCACGTCGGAAAGCTGCTTCAACCGGTGCCGCGCACGCGCCTTGTCGAGCCGCACATAGGCGACGGCCACCGCTTCGGTATCCCTCGCGTTCTCGAGGTCAGCGAGGTGTACGTCGAAGAAACGTGACATCACCTCGATACGGCGCTGCTGGCGCGCATCGATCAGCGCCCATTGCCTGGCCTGGATCTCGGCATCGCCCGCCTCGCGGCGCCATTGCGTGCGGCCAAAGTCGTAGAGCCGTTTGCGAACATAGAGACGCGCAAAGCTGTCGTTGTGCTGCTGAAAAGCGGAAGCGTCCGAAGGCTCGATAACGCGCGCCGCCAGCTCCATGCCCAGGTAGACCCCGCTTTCGGCATCCACCTCGGCCCGTGCGGCGCGCGCGGCCTGGAGACGTCCCCGGGCCCGCATCATGTCGGGATGGTCTCCATCCGCCAACGCCAGCGCCGCCTCCAGGGTCAGCGGCTCGGGCAGGGGCTCGGCGACGGCCTGTTCTTTCGCATACAACGGGGTCGCAAAAACCCAGGCCAGCAGCAGACAACCCCTCGCCCGCCCCATTCTCAGCGCCGCTCACCCATCTGCTTGCGCTGGCGTCTGTAACGGCTGAAGCTCATCTGCTTGTATGCCTTTTGCACGACATAGTCGCCCAGCCACATGAACTCGTCCTTGCCACTGGTGGCACCGGTGTAACGCACCTGCATATTACCGCTGAGATCGAAAAAGCCGAACACCGGGGTGGCCCTTACGCGAAATTCCTTGAAGGCGAAATCCTTTTCCCGCAGGGTGCGCCCTTTGAAATCGGTGATCTCCACATCGCCCTCGATATCGAGCGAAAAGATGCGGAAGTGTTTCTTGAAAAACGCCTGCACCTCGGGCCGGTTGAGCACCGTCTTCCGCATCCGGTGGCAGAAGGGGCAGTCATCCGTTTCGAACATGATGAGGATACCCTGCTTGCCCTCTTCGCGGGCGGTCTCCAACTCATCCTGAAAATCGCCCAGGGTCTGATCGAAAAAGTCATCCGCCGGGGCGGCGGGCACTGCTGTGGACACCGCCAGCAACCCGGCCAACGCCGCAGGACGCATCAGACGCCAGATCATTTTTCTTTCACCTCCGCCCGCTTCCGGGCAATGTACTTTTCCAACGCATCCGCCGTCACCGGTCCCACTTGACGCGCCACCACTTCGCCTTTGGGCGAAACGATGTAGGAGGTCGGCAAACCGGGGACGGTGCCCAACTCGGTCCTCGGCGCCGGCTTGGTGCGCACGATGGGATAGCTCAGGAATTGCTCTTCCACGAAATCCTTCAACTGCTTGTCGCTGCTGTTCTCCATGCTCACACCGATCACCACGGCATCCTTGTCCTTGTGATTATTGTAGAAGATCTCCAGTTCAGGGAGTTCGAACCGGCACGGCGGACACCAGGTCGCCCAATAGTTCACCACCACCCACTTTCCCCGATAGTCGGAAAGGCGGTAGGTCTTGCCATCGATCCCTTTCAGTGTGAAATTCACCGGTTCGGCCCGCACCTGCCCCGCCAGCAGTACCGCCAGTGCAAGAAAACCGGCCAGCGTGTATATGCGTCTGTTCATCACATCCCCCAACCTTAAGTAACGACTCTGAATCAATAGACAGGCCCGCAGATCTGTCGGTTCAACCTGCGCCTACCCCTCCGCAGACTGTTCCTGCCGAAAAAGTGTCTCCAGCGGCACCTTCATGATCGACTGAAGGGTGTCGTCCGCCTCCACCAGAATGCGGGCGAGCGCGCCCTCCTGACGACGGATCCTCTCCAAAAAGGCGCCCCGTGGCAGAACGAAGGGCGCGGACCGGTAGAGATCCACCAGACGAAACTCCGACATGTCACGCGCCAGCGCCCACTTGCCGTCATAGGTTCGAATCAGGACCTGGGCATCCTCCAGTTGATACAACAGGTCCTCCAGCATGTCTTCCGGCACCCCGGGAACGGCGCGCGCCAGGACCGGCAAGGCAAGGGGTCCGCCCCCCCGTTGGGCCCGCCAAAGGGCCGACATGAGCTGGTAGGCATGGATGAGATTGGCCCCTTTCTCCGCATGGGTGACCCGCCAGTCGTCACGGTAGATCCCGAGACAGTAGGTGAATTCGGCGCCCAACAGGGTCACCGACCAGGAGAGATAGAGCCAGATGAGAAAAATGGGCACCATGGCCATGGCGCCGTAGATCGCTTCATAGGTGGGGAAGTAGGTGACATACAGCGCAAAACCCCGCTTTGCCACCTCGAACAAAACCCCTGCCAACCCTCCTCCCGCAATGGCGTGCCACACCGGAACCCGCCGGTTGGGCACTACCAGGTAGAGCAGCGTGAAGGCGAGGATGGAGACCAGGAGCGGCAACACCGCAAGCAGCGTGGACCGAACCATCTCCGCCTCCGCCGCGCCAGCGAAGAAAGGCAGCGATACGATATAAGAAGTCAACGCCACGCTGATGCCCATCAGAATGGGGCCAAGGGAAAGGATCGCCCAGTACACCATGAAGGTATTGAGCGGGCTGCGCTTTTTCTTGACATGCCAGATGCTGTTGATGGACCGGTCGATGTTGGCCATCAACAACAACGCCACCACCAGCAGGAAGGCACTGCCGATACCGGTCAGGCGTGACGCCTTGGCTGAAAACTGCTGGAGATAGTTCTGCACCACCTCGCCGGAGGTGGGAACGAAGTTATGGAACACGAAGTCCTGAATCTCCTGACTGACCCGGTCCGAAATGGGAAATGCGGAAAAAATGGCCAGCGTCACCGTCATCAGCGGTACCAGCGACAGCAAGGTGGTATAGGAGAGCGCGGCTGCGTTTTCCAACGCCTCGTCACGCACGAAACGGTGCCACAACAGGGCAAGAAAATTCCACAGGGTATGCGGGCCGGGTAAGCGCATCGCGCCATTATCTCCATTTTTTCCCTGGACGTCTCTCCCGGCAAACCCCAATCCGGGGTAGAATGATGTCTTCGCCAACAGGAGGCCGCTCATGTCGACGCAAATCTTTTACAACCCACGTTGCAGCAAATGCCGCCAGACCCTCAAGCTCCTGGAGGAAAAGGGCGAAGAGGCCGAGATCGTCGAATACCTGAAAACCCCGCCGGACCGCAAGACGCTGGAAGAGGTGCTGAACCTTCTCGGCCTGGAACCGCGCGATCTGATGCGCAAGAAGGAGGCGGAGTACAAGGAGAACAACCTCGGCGACCCTGCGCTGACCCGCGACCAGCTGATCGACGCCATGATCGCCCACCCGAAGCTCATCGAGCGCCCCATCGTGATCAAGGACGGCAAGGCCGCCATCGGCCGGCCGCCGGAACGCGTGCTGGAGATCCTCTGACATGGCCCCCGTCCTGATTCTGTATTACAGCCGCTATGGCGCCACTGCCGAGATGGCCAACCTGATCGCCCGCGGCGTGGAAGAGGCGGGACCTGAGGCACAATTGCGTACCGTACCGGAGGTCTCGCCGGTGTGCGAGGCGGTGGAGGAGAGTATCCCCGCCGGCGGCGCCCCCTATGCGACGCTGGACGACCTGCGCGACTGCGCCGGCCTGATCCTCGGCAGCCCTACCCGCTTCGGCAACATGGCCGCGCCGCTCAAGCACTTTATCGACACCACCAGTCCGCTGTGGTTGTCCGGAGCGATGATCGGCAAGCCCGCCGCTCTGTTCACCTCCACCTCCAGCATGCACGGCGGCCAGGAGAGCACGCTGCTCTCCATGATGCTGCCACTGCTCCACCATGGCATGCTGCTGATGGGACTGCCCTACAGCGAAACGGCCCTTCTGCACACCCGGACAGGCGGCACCCCCTACGGCGCCAGCCACTTGGCAGGGACGGACAGCACGCTGCGATTGAGCGACGAGGAGAAGACCCTTTGCCGCGCCTTGGGGCGGCGGGTGGCGGAGGCGGCCCAACGGCTCAGCGCATGAATCTATGGCCGATTCCGCGTTTTCCCAGCTCCCCCTTGGCCTCCAACTCCTCCCGGAACTGGATTTCGACAGCTACTTCGCCGGCCCGAATGTGGAGACGGTGGCGCAGGTACGGCGGCTGGCCAGGCACCAGGGGGAGCCGTTCCTGTTTCTCTGGGGTGCGCCGGAAACCGGCAAGAGCCATCTACTGCAGGCCGCCTGCCGGACGGCATCGGAACGCTTCGGCCCCGCCGCCTATGTCCCTCTGGGCCAGGCAGATCAGTTTCAACCGGAGATGCTGGACCGGCTGGAACACACGTCACTGGTGTGCCTGGACGACATCCAGGCGATTTGCGGAGACCGCCGCTGGGAGGAGGCGATCTTCCATCTATTCAACCGGGTTCGGGATGGAGGCGGCCATCTGCTCGCCGCTGCGGACACCAACCCACACCACCTCTCACTGGACCTGGCCGATCTCCGCTCCCGCCTTGGATGGGGCCCCGTCTACCGGCTGAGGCCGCTCGATGACACCCAGCGGCTGCCCCTGTTGATTCACCTCGCCAATCGGCGCGGCCTGGTGCTGGAACCGGACAGCGCCCGCTATCTGTTGTATCGCAGCCAACGCGGTGTCGGCGCCCTGGTCGCGTTGCTCCAACGCCTCGACCACGCCTCCCTGGCCGCCAAGCGACGGCTCACGATCCCGTTTCTCCGCGAGGTATTGGCCAACGAAACACAGGACCCCACCGGCACTTGATCAGTCATCCTGGTGCCAACCCTTCTGCACCGCCCGATGCCACCAGACCCAGACATAGTTCACACCGCTGGCGATCGTGGTAAAGGCGGTGATCCCCACCAGCGATTCGATCACCCCGTCCGGCATGGGCCAGGGGCCGGCGCTGGCCACCACCATCAGGACCGTCAGGATCTGGAACAGGGTGTTGACCTTGCTGATCAAGCTGGGCTGCGCCTCCAGATCCTCCACCTCGAAATGGTACAGCAACGCGCCGCCCATGATGATCAGATCCCGCAGAATCACCAGGCTCACCAACCATACCGGGATCAACCCCATGCTGCCCAGAACGAGAAAGGAGGCCAGCAACAGCGCCTTGTCGGCAAGCGGATCGAGCAGACCGCCCAGGCGGCTCTGCCAGCCAAAGTGTTTGGCCAGAAAACCGTCCAGTCCATCGGAGAAACCGGCGATGGCAAATACGATCAGGGCATTGCCGAACTGCTGATCCAGCAACAGATCCACCACCGGAATGGTGAGCAGAATGCGCAGAAAACTGATGATATTCGGGATGTCGCGCGCGCGTATTCGCATCGCCAGACGGTCCTCAGCGCAACCGGTAGTTGAGGGTGGGCGCCTGGGCAAGCGGTGTGGTGGTAACCCCCGCGTCCTCCTCGCCGGATGCCCCCCCCTCCTCCGCCTCCGACGGCACATCGGCCCCGGCGGAAGACATCTCGGCAACCGGTTCGGGGACCAGCAGTCCACCGATGGCGATCGCCCGCGCTAGCGCCTCCTCACCGCCGCGGCTGCGCAGGGCAAACACCACGTCCGTCGGCGCCACCCGCTGCAGACCCACCTGATCCACGAGATCCAGCGCCTGCAGATAGCGGCTCACGCGCACATAGCGCGGCAGGGAATCGAGGCCGATCACGCGCATCAGGACCTCGTCGCCCGCCTCGTCGGCCAGAATGGGCGCATACCGCTGCGCCAACCGGTCCACCGCATTATCCATCCCCGCCTCCACGACAGCAGCGGCCGTTTTGGCGCGTGTCTCCCAATGCTGGGCGCCACTCTGCTGCAACAGGCTCCATTGCCCCCGCCATGCGCCGCCCTGGTCCTCCAGCCGACCGGTGAGAATCACATCCGGCACATAACGTTGCGAGGCCGTACGTATATTTTTTCCGAATCCATCCCAAAGGTCGGTCGCCTTGAGCGCCCGGCGGTCCTGCAGGTCGAGCAGCGGGAACAAAAGAGTCAGACCCCGTTTCCGCGCCGTCTGCTTCATGCTGGCATAGACGCGCGGAAAACGCTCACGCGAGAGGAAACGCCGCCGCCCTTCCCGGTCCACCGCCAACCAGGCAAGCACCGCCGGCCGCGTCCCCCAGACCGGCAGGTGATGGCGTCGCAACAGGCGGTTGATCGCATCCGCATCGAAACGGGCATTCAGCCGGGTCGCCGCCCCCTCGCCCGCACCCATGACGCGGAAGCGATACTGTTGCACCAGACGGGAGGCCTTGTCGAGTTCACGCGCAATCCCTGGCCTCCGCAGGATCTTCCGATTGCCCGAGACCTTGACCAGCACCTGTTGCAGGGCAGCGCGAATCGCCTTGTTTCGGGCCGTGGCATCCTGACCGCTGGCCGGAACCTCCGCCTCGTAGAGACGGGCCGAAGGGGCCGCCCGGAGCATCAAAGGCGCAAACAACAGCATCCCGCACAGCCAGCCGAAAAGGGGAGCCCTGACAAGGACACGAAAGGGAGTGCCGACCTGCATGTTCGTTTCCGCTTGAGGTTGAGTGACAAAATTCTATCGCCTCCCCCGCGGACTGTCTAAGGATATCAGGCGCGAGTAACATTTCTCGTGCCACTCCGCTACAATTCCGGCCTCAGGTTCAACCCGCGGGAGTCCTTCGTGGCGCAAGACGACAATTCCCTCCCCCCTGCAACACTCAGTTATCGTGACGCCGGGGTCGATATCGACGCGGGCAACGCCCTTGTCGAACGCATCAAACCCATCGTCAAACGCACCTTCCGGCCGGGCGTGCTTTCCGGCCTGGGGGGCTTCGGGGCGCTGTTCGAGCTGCCGCTGGAACGCTTCCGCCAGCCGGTGCTGGTCTCTGGCACCGACGGCGTGGGCACCAAGCTGAAGCTGGCGCTGATGCTGGGCAGGCACGACACCATCGGCATCGATCTGGTGGCCATGTGCGTGAACGACATCGTGGTGGCCGGGGCCGAGCCACTGTTCTTTCTCGATTATTACGCCACCGGCCGGCTGGATATCGAGGTCGCCACCGCGGTGGTCACGGGTATCGCCCGCGGCTGCGAGCTTGCGGGCGCCGCGCTCACCGGCGGTGAAACGGCGGAGATGCCGGGCATGTACGGTGATGGGGACTATGACCTGGCCGGCTTCTGCGTGGGCATCGTGGAGAAAGCGCAACTGCTCGATCCGGCCAACGTGCGGCCGGGCGACGTCCTCATCGGCCTCGCCTCCTCCGGTCCGCACTCCAATGGCTACTCCCTGATCCGTCGGATCCTGGAGGTGAGCGACGCGGACCTCGAACGGCCCATCGACGGCATGCCACTCGGCGAGGCGCTGCTTGCCCCCACCCGCATCTACGTCAAACCACTTCTGCGCCTGCTGGCGCAGGTGGAGGTGCACGCCCTCGCCCACATCACCGGCGGAGGGCTGCCGGAGAACCTGCCGCGGGTGCTGCCCAAGGGGACGCAGGCGGTCATCGATGCCACAAGCTGGCGCCGCCCCGCCCTGTTCGACTGGCTGCAACAACAGGGCAATGTGGCGGAGAAGGAGATGCTGCGCACCTTCAATTGCGGCGTCGGCATGGTGGTCTGCGTCGCGCGGGAAGATGCAGACGCCACCCTCCGCCTGCTTGATGAAGCCGGCGAGCAGGCCTGGATCCTCGGCGAGATCCGTCCCTCCAGCGCGGCGACGCCCGCCGTATCCATCAAGGGAAACCGCCATGGCTGAGACGCGGCTGCCGGTGGTGGTGTTGATCTCCGGGGGCGGCAGCAACCTCCAGTCGCTCATCGACCGTTCCCAACGCGATCTGCCCATCGAGATCCGCGCCGTCATCAGCAACGAGGCGGACGCCTATGGGCTCGAACGCGCAAAAAAAGCCGGCATCCCCACCGCTGTGGTCGACCATCGCGCATATCCCGACCGCGACGCCTACGACGAGGCACTGATGGCGCACATCGACCATTATGGGCCAGCCCTGGTGGTGCTGGCCGGCTTCATGCGCATCCTGACCCCGGCCTTCGTCCAACACTACCACGGCCGGCTGCTTAACATTCACCCCTCCCTGTTGCCAAGGCATCGCGGCCTCCACACCCACCGGCGCGCGCTGGAGGCCGGGGACGCGGTGCATGGCGCCAGCGTTCATTTCGTCACCGAGGAGCTGGATGGCGGCCCCGTCGTTGCCCAGGTGCGCGTCCCCGTGAAAACGGATGACAGCGCGGAACAACTGGCCGCCCGGGTACTGGCGCAGGAACACCGCCTCTACCCCCTGGTGGTGGACTGGTTTGCGCGGGGACGCTTGCAACTCGGCGACGATGGCATTGAACTCGACGGTAAAAAACGACTCCAACCCCTTGTCTTTGATGCCAAGGAGTTGCCTGAACAGTGATGAGAACAGGACCCGCTTTTGTACTGCTGACCCTGCTCGCCATTAGTCTGCCCCGATTGGGAGACGCCAACCCATCGTTACAATGGTCCCCGTTCAAGGCGCTGTACGCCATCGGCCGCAGTAACCTGACGGTGGGCGAAACCACTCTGACTCTCGACAAACCCGCACAGGGGCATTACCGTTACTCCGCCATCACGCGGCCCGTCGGCATCGCCCGCTGGTTCACCAAGGGCCATACCCAGGAAGAGAGCGAAGGGCGTCTGACCCCCACCGGGGTTCTGCCGGAACGCTATCTGTTCATACGCAACAGCAGCGACCCCCGTCAGGAACGGATAGAATTCGACTGGACCCGCTCACAGGCCCGCGGCGAGAGCGACGGCAAATCCTGGCAACACCCGCTACAGCAGGGACTGCAGGACGGAATCGCCTACCAACTCGAAGTGATGCGCGCCTTCGCCTGTGGCGCCCGCCAGCTCGACCTGGAAGTGGCGGACGGGCACAGCAGCGACCACTACCACTTCGAATTGCTGGGCAAAGAGACGGTGAAGACCCCGGCAGGACGCTTCAAGGCCCTCAAGATCATCCGGGCAAAAGAAGGCGAGAAGCCGAACTATACCTTCTGGCTGGCACCCGAAGCAGGCTACCTGCCGGTGCGCATCTATCGTCATGACAAGAACGTGGCAATGGCCCTCAAAAAGCTGAAGGGCCGCCCGCTGAACTAGGAGTCTGTCGGGTTTAGGTGATCGTCGCGAGCATGGTTGGAAAGCGAGGCCAGTTTTTCTCGATTTTGAGGCGCATAGTGGGCCTACGCAACGAAAAATCGAGGAAAAATGGACCGCTTTCCCACCCGCGCACGACTGCATGGATGCAGGAGGTAGAGCAACGCATGGAGCAGTTACCGAGTAGATTAATCCTAAATCCGACAGACTCCTGGCCCGGATTATTCATGAATAATCCGGGCCAGGAGTCTCAGGGCTTCGGCAGCGTCACGCCTTTCTGCCCCTGGTACTTGCCACCCCGGTCTCCGTAGGAGGTCTCGCACACCTCGTCCGATTCGAAGAAGAGGATCTGCGCCACCCCTTCGTTGGCATAGATCTTGGCCGGCAATGGCGTGGTGTTCGAAAACTCCAGGGTCACATGACCCTCCCACTCCGGCTCCAGCGGCGTGACATTGACGATGATGCCGCAACGGGCATAGGTCGATTTACCCAGACAGACGGTCAGCACATTGCGAGGAATACGCAAGTACTCCACCGTCCGCGCCAGGGCAAACGAATTGGGCGGGATAATACAGACATCGCCCTTGAAATCCACAAAACTATTGGCATCGAAGTTCTTGGGATCCACAACTGCCGAGTTGATGTTGGTGAAGATCTTGAACTCGTCCGCACAACGGATATCGTATCCATAACTGGATGTCCCAAAAGAGATCACCCGCCCGTCCCCCCCCTCCCGCACCTGACGCGGCTCGAAGGGTTCGATCATGGCGTGGCGCTCCGCCATGCGGCGGATCCACCTGTCGGATTTAATGGACATCTCTCAATTCCTGGTAGCCCGGCGCCGAGAGTGTACACTCGGAACGGCACGCCTGTCAGCCAGAAGCAAAAATCCGTACCGGCAACCAGCGAATTACGAAAGGCCATACCCCGCGAACGATACTTTATGCGGAAAGGTTTTCCGACGCTCACTATGCGCCTCAAAATCGAGAAAAACTGGCCTCGCTTTCCCACCATGCTCGCGACGAT
>Ga0256841_1000628_pt1 | contig 34923 bp, 23 predicted proteins | sample 356308metaG_FD_185971 | JGI IMG/M metagenome (GOLD analysis project Ga0256841, IMG submission 185971) | Hydrothermal vent microbial communities from Mid Atlantic Ridge, Atlantic Ocean - 356-308 | ecosystem: Environmental > Aquatic > Marine > Hydrothermal vents | place: Atlantic Ocean: Mid... | reverse complement strand
CATCATAACCCGTGGAAAACAGTTTTATATCCCAACCGGTTCCATTAAAAATTAAATTTCTTAAAAACTTCAATCGTATTCATTGATAATCTACAAATCTTTTTCATATATTTAATATTGTATTAAATCGCAATTGTCATTTTTACCACACAAACATTGAATTTCTGCAAATCCCCCGTATTTCAGCGTTGTACTCAGGTTTCAATAAAATGACATCGAGCGAAAATTTGCAAAAACATTAAACACAAAAAGGAGGCATAAATGCCTATAACAAGCAATAAAGTGGTACAAATCCACTACAAACTAACCAATTCGGAAGGCGAAGTTTTAGACAGTTCCGAAGGCCGCGAACCATTAGCATACTTGCAAGGCGCTGGCAATATTATTCCCGGACTCGAAAAAGCCTTGGAAGGGAAAGACACCGGAGACAAATTTACCGTAACCATTCCACCCGAGGAAGCATACGGCGAAAGAAACGAAGCTCTGATTCAAGTCATTCCCCGCGAAGCATTTGTTGATGTGGAAGAAATAAAACCCGGCATGCAATTTCAAGCACAAATGGGCGATCATCCGCAGATAATTGTTGTTACAAAAGTTGAAGGCGATAACATCACTATAGATGCCAATCATCCGCTCGCAGGCGAATCGCTTACATTCGAAGTTTCCGTCGACAGCGTAAGAGATGCAACGGAAGAAGAATTGGCTCACGGTCACGTTCACGGTGCCGGTGGTCACCACCACTAATTTGTTCAGCATTCTTTATTAATTTGTCCCCGTTTTTAGCGGGGACGTTTTATTTCCGCCCGCATAACTACTTATATTTTTTCACTTGCAGTGTCAAACATTTTACGTTCTTAAAATATTTTTTTTAGTAAGTTTCCTGTCCAAGTTTCAAAAAATTATAAGGGAATAAATTGAAATACACATTGGGAAAACATAACCTTACCGGAATTTACGAATACAACGATTTTCTAGAATACTCCAAACAAAGTATTGAAGAATTGGACGGAGCGGAATTGGACGAAACCGGCAAAAAATTTTTAGAATTTAAAAAAATTAATATTGTAAGAAGTTTACGCATTGCAAAAACCTACAAACCGGACAAAGAATTATTAGAACTTTTCAAGAAAATAGAAGGCAAACAAACTTGGCTGATTTTTACTGAGGACTGGTGTGGCGATTCAGCACAAAACTTACCTTACTTGATGAAATACACTTCGTTAAATCCCAATTTGGATGTAAAAATAATTTTACGCGATGATAACATACAAGCGTTGAAAGATTACTTCGGTAAAGATAATCCGCTTAGCATTCCCCGGATAGTTGCCTTCGATGAAAACCGGTGCGAACTGTTCCGCTGGGGTCCGCGCCCCGCAAAAGCCCAGGAACTGGTTACCAATCTAAAGGCACAAGGATACACCAAAGAGGAATTTAACGAAAAACTCCACCTTTGGTACGCCCGCAATAAAGGCAAAGAATTGGAAAAGGAATTTACCGATATAATCGGCAAACTGGTTTATTAAAACTTTAACCTTCAAATCCTATTTTATTATGTGAACCGTCGCAAAAAGGTTTGTTGTTCGATGCACCGCACCGGCACAATGCCGCTCTCTGTTTCGACTCCACCTTATTGCCTTCAGCGTCAACAATCTCGAAATTGCCTTCGACCATTAAAGGACCGTTTTTTAATAATGTGATTTTTGTTAATTTATTAACATCACTATTTTCCATCTTCCCTCTCCCGTTTTTGGTTTCTTAATAAAATAAAAAATTCTTGATTAAGATGACAACTTATCTTGTTTCGGTTATAAAAAACATGAATAAAAAGATATTGTATCGATTATTAATAAATAAATCCGTAACTTAGACCTTAACGGATTGAGAGGTCAACATGAACAGAAAAGAATTTTTAAAATCAACTGCGCTTATTGGCGCTGGATTAATGCTGCAAGGCAATACACTTTTCGCTTTTTTAGATTCAAAGGATTACACTTTTAAGAAATTACGCAACGGTACGGGAATTTATGTTAATCGTGGTGGAACAATAGGCTGGTTAGTAAACAACGACGCCGTAATTACAATTGATGCGCAATTTCCCGGTACTGCTGAAGTATTTTGGAATGAGATGAAAAAATTAACATCGCGCAAAATCGATATCTTATTTAATACTCATCATCACCGTGATCACACTGCGGGAAATTCATACCTCGGTAAATTTGCGAAATCGATTGTTGCAACAACCGCTTGCGTACGTTTGCAAAAGACTAGAAACGTCGGAACGGATTTGGACAAAAACAAAGTTTATGCAAATAAAACATTTGAAAAAGAATGGTCGGTTTCAATTGGAAAAGAAAATCTTTTTGCATACCATCTCGTTCCCGCTCACACGGGCGGCGATGCAGTTTTTCATTTCATCAATTCCAACGTTGTACACATGGGAGATTTGGTGTTTAACCGTGTTTATCCTTGGGTTAACAAAGACGATGAAGCATCCTTACGCGGCTGGATAACATTCCTGGATGACGCAATCAATCACTTTGACAATGATACGCTCTTTATTTTCGGTCATTCATATTCCCCCGGAAAAGTTTACGGTTCAAAAAACGATTTGAAATACATGCGTAACTATCTGGAAGCATTGCTAACAACGGTTAAGAAACTGAAGGCGGAAGGTAAACCTGATAAAGAGATTTTAAATCTGGAAACCATCCCCGGTTTTGAAAACATGAAAGCTCTTTGGGACGGTGCACTAAAAGCAAATATTAAAGCGGCTTTAATAGAACTGAACGAATAAACCATCCAGGGTTTATTTTTTGCCTTGAAATATTATTACAAGTTTTTGATATTAATTATTGATTAACATGGAAACGGAATGATAATATTTATTTTCACAATAATAATTGCATTCGTTGCCGGATTTATTTTGCGGGGTTATATTATTGATAAAAACCATAATGCAACTTTGCTCAACCATTCATCCGATGTTTCGCGGTTTTTAAAAGAATCGATGGAACTTAAAAATAAAATTACATACTTGCGCAAGAGAAACAAGATTTTGGAAAACAGAATTTCCGCACTGATATTTTTGGTCAGAAATATATCACCCAAAAGACAACATCAAACAAACAACCCGCAACAACAAGCCGCCAATGCCGAAGTAAATTCAGCCGGTTAATTTTTTCCCGCCCACTTTGATGTTCTTTTTTGTTAATTTTATGGATGATTTTAATTATTCGAAAATTATTATCCGGTCACACTAACCGAAAATGAACAGCAAAGATTTTATAATAATTGCCCACCGTGGCGAATCTTACGATGCCCCGGAAAATACAATGGCTTCGGTAAATCTTGCATGGGAAAGAAACGACGATGCCGTGGAAATCGATATCCGGCTTTCGAAAGACAATAAAATAATAGTTATCCACGATAAAAACACATTCAGAACCAGCGGTGAAAATTTCAATGTAAAAGAAAAGAACTATTCATTCCTTAAAAAACTGGATGTGGGAAAACATAAAAAGAACAAATATGCGGGCGAAGAAATCCCACTGCTGAAAAACATAATCGAAAATATGCCTGAAGGTAAACTATTATTTGTTGAAATTAAAAGCGGTGAAAACACTGCCGGAATATTAAAATCGTTTTGTGAAAAAAAAGATGTTAACCCGGTTTACGTGAAATTTATTTCTTTCAACCGGCAATTACTGGACCAACTAAAAAAATTATTACCGCATTTTGAAATGTACTGGATTGTTGATGATAAAATTCCTGTATTCAAAAAAAACTTAAATACAATAATTAAATATTGTAAATCTTCCAATTTAAATGGTGTGGATTTTGACGAAAAAATGATTTCTTCCAAATCGGTTATCGATAAAATTCACGAAGCCGGTTTGAAAATTTACTGTTGGACGGTTAACAATCCGGAGCGTGCAAGACAGTTAATGAACTGGAATATTGACGGAATAACTTCGGACAGGGCACATTGGTTATCCGGACAAATTAAATAATAATGGCAAGGGAAAGAATCATAATAGGAATTCACGGACTCGGCAACAAACCGCCTGCAATGCTTTTGGGGAACTGGTGGCGGTTGGCAATTACCGAAGGTTTAACGGCAATCAACGCGCAAACGGATTTTAACTTCGAACTGGTTTATTGGGCGGACGTGTTAAACGACAATCCGTTAGACCCCGATGAAACCGACGATGATTCCGATTATTTTATCAAGGAAAAATACTTGCCTGCTACAGCAGCCAATAATAACGCTCACAATGATTCCGTGCTTCATAAAATATCCGGTAAGTTTAACAATTTAATATTTAATAAAAAATTGCATGAAAACTTTCCTTCCGTGACCGATTGGGTAATAAAAAACTTTTTCGCCGAACTCGATATTTACCTAAATGATAAAACTATTTCTGAAGACGGCATTGAATTGCCGGTTAAAGAAATTATTAAAGAACGGCTAAAATCAATCTTGTTAATGAACAAAAACAAGAAAATAATGTTAATTGCACATTCGATGGGCTCAATAATCGCTTACGATGTATTGAATGAATTGTCCGGACGAATCAACATCGATACACTAATCACAATTGGTTCACCGCTTGGCGTACCGTTTATAAACGACAAAATGAAACACGACAGTGTCAAATCGTTAAAAACACCGGACGTTATTGAAAAAGCATGGTACAACTTTGCAGATCCGGACGATAAACTTGCGGTCAATTTCGAGTTGGATAAAATTTTTTCGCCCAACGATTCAGGCATCGGACCGAAGGGCATGCTTGTGGAAAACAATTATGAAATGAACGGTGAAAAAAATCCCCATAAATCTTTCGGATATTTAAGAACCCCTGAATTGGCATTTGTAATCAAAAAATTCACCGAACCTGAAAGAAGCAAGTTAAGAAAATGGTTTGAAAGCAAATTAGATAAGTTCAAAACTATCTTTGGAAAGAAATGAAATTTAACCGGGATGAAATGATTAACGCTGTTTCAAACACCAATACCCTTTGGGATATTGTTGTAATCGGTGGCGGGGCAACCGGTGCCGGAGTTGCTTTGGACGCCGCTTCGAGAGGATTCAAAACTTTACTGGTGGAACAAAACGATTTCGGAAAAGGGACTTCCAGCAGAAGCACTAAATTAATTCACGGCGGCGTACGTTATTTGCAGCAAGGAAATTTTTCGCTGGTTATGGAAGCTTTGAAAGAAAGAGGCATTCTGTATAAAAACGCTCCTCATCTCGTCGGCAATCTGAAATTTGTTGTTCCCCGCTATGATTGGTGGGAAGGTACATTTTACGGCATTGGACTAAAATTGTACGATATGATGGCCGGGAAATACGGTTTCGGTGAATCGCGTTTATTGGACGTCGCCGGAACAATGTCTTTAATTCCAACTATTGAAACTGAAAATTTAAGAGGTGGAATCATTTATTACGACGGTCAATTCGATGATTCGAGATTATTAATAAACATTCTGCAAACCGCCGTTGAGCACGGCGCCGCGGTTTTAAATTATTTCAAGATGATGGAATTTATAAAATCCCAAGATTTAATAGAAGGAATAATTGCCGAAGATATTGAAACGGGAATACAATATGAAATCAAAGCCAAAGCTGTTGTTAACGCTACCGGCATTTTCTCGGATAACATCAGAAAGCTTGAAAATTTTGGTGAACCGGAATTGATAGAACCGAGCAGAGGCACTCATATTGTTTTGGATAAATCATTCCTCCCCGGTGATACCGCCATAATGGTGCCCAATACCGATGACGGACGGGTACTTTTTGCAATTCCCTGGCACGATAAGGTAATCGTCGGAACAACCGATATTCCGGTAGACAAACCCGAACTTGAACCTAAGGCTTCAGAAGAAGAAATTGAATTTTTGCTTAAACATATTGCACGTTATTTAACAAATGATCCGTCGAAAGACGATATCCGCAGCGTGTTTGCCGGATTGCGACCGCTTGTTAAGTCCGGCGATGAAAAAAATACAGCCGCCATTTCACGCGAACATACAATTAACATTTCGCGGAGCGGTTTAATCACCATTGCCGGAGGTAAGTGGACAACATTCAGGAAAATGGCGGAAGATACGGTAAATACTACAATTGAATTAGCCGGTTTGGAAAATAAAAAATCAGTTACCGAAAACTTGCATATTCACGGTTACACTACAGAAAACAATGCATTATCCGGTTTTGAAATTTACGGTTCCGATGCCGATGACGTTCAAATTATATGTAACGCAAACAATTTATATGATCTTCTTCATCCGTCTTTACCCATTCACAAAGGTGAAGTAATTTGGGCGGTAAGAAACGAAATGGCACGGACAGTGGAAGATTTTCTGGCACGCCGCCGCAGGGCTTTGTTCTTGGATGCGAAAGCAAGTATGGAAGCGGCTCCGGTTGTGGCACATCTGATGGCTAAAGAGTTAAACAAAAATAATAAATGGGAAGAAGAGCAGATGGAAAAATTCAATCGTGTTGCCTTAAATTATCTTCCTTGAATTATTTTAACTAATTTATCCGGAAAAAAGTATCCGCATCGAAAAAATGGAGCTTTCCGTTATCAATGTTGAATTTGATTTTATCCCCCGGTTTTAATTGCGTTACCCTGTTTACTTTGGCAACCAATGTTTGGTTACCGGTATCCAGATGCACAATTGTCTCACTGCCTAAAAATTCAACCAATTTAACTACCGCCGGATAGCTTGCGCCGTTTGTGTTTAATTCTATTGCTTCCGGACGAAAACCTAAAATGACTTTTTTATTAATATATTTATCCGGATTTTCAAATGTATTTTCATCCAGATTGATTCGTATACTTTTGGCAGAATCAATGAAACTCAATCCTTCGTTCACTTCCGTAGTTCCATCCAAAAAATTCATTTGCGGACTTCCGATAAATTCAGCAACAAATTTGTTTGAAGGTCTTAAATACAAATCTGCAGGAGTTCCCGATTGTTGCACTTCGCCGTTGTTCAAAACGATTATTTTATCCCCCAACGTCATCGCTTCAATTTGATCATGAGTAACATAAATCATCGTAGCATTTAATTTATTATGCAAATTGGCAAGCTCGGTTCTCATTTGATTACGTAATTTTGCATCAAGATTACTTAGTGGTTCATCGAAAAGAAAAATTTTCGGTTCCCTCACAATTGCCCTGCCAAGAGCAACCCGCTGCCTCTGACCTCCGGAAAGTTCTTTCGGTTTCCTATTCAAATATTCTGTTAAGCCCAGTATTTTTGCGGCATTCATAACTTTTTCGCGAATAATTTGTTTATCCACTTTTCTTAATTTTAATCCGAAAGACATATTTTCGTAAACACTCATATGCGGGTAAAGTGCATAATTTTGGAATACCATTGCAATATCCCTGTCTTTCGGAGGAATATCGTTCATTAGTTTTCCATCAATATACAATTCTCCTTCCGTTATATTTTCCAAGCCGGCTATCATTCTCAATATTGTGGTTTTACCGCATCCGGAAGGTCCTACAAAAACAACAAATTCACCTTCACCGGCTTGGATATTTACATTATTTACTACTTTTATATCATCAATATAAATTTTTGAAATATTTTTCAGTTCCAATGTAGACATTCAGTTATTTTCCTTTGCTCTTTCAAATCCCAATATATTTAATCCTTTGCGGATATATGAATCTTGCATTACATATTTCCACACAAATCCGTTTTTATAATTTTGAATCATTAAAATCATAGGAGCTTGATCAATTGCCAGATAATCGGAATCATACCAATTAAGTGTCGGGTTAAAAGAATCCACAAAACCGTATTTACCCCATAATCCTTTTTCCCCGTATTTTGAATAAAGATTAAAAATAGTTTTAATCACAAGATCCGGAGCAAAAACGATTGACGAAACCGCAGCAGTGGGTGCAATCGTACCGTCGTCGTTCATTATCAAACCGGGTCCGCTAGTTCCTCTTGCGGTATACCAATAAAAATTTTTACCGTTAAAATTAAAAGCCGGACCGGGTCCGTCGCATGCGGTTAAACCCCAAGTTAACGAATCATATCCTTTCCAGCCGAGAGGATTTAAGACTGCATATTTCCATTGTGTGAAAACCGCACGCTTTGAATTTTCAAAATAATCTATGCCTTTTTTTTTCATGTATTCATCTTGAAGATTTTTAAAGTCGATAAAAATGTGGGAGTACTGATGTCCGAATAACGGAGGGAAAACAACATGCGCCAAGCCTGTAAATGGTTCCTTCCAATTATATGTACTTAACCATTTAGAGTATGCGTTTCTGGCATTACCATAATCGGATCCGGCGGCAATAATATAGAGGAATAGCGCTTCGTTGTAGCCTACCCATCCGATTTTATCGAACCCACTTTCCGGTTTCCACCCGAGCGAAATTGAACCTTCGAATTCATTATGATAGCCGGATGTGACCCAATTCCAATCCACTCTCTCAGTTAACAATTCCGCTAAACGGCGTATTTGAACTTCAATTACATTATCACCCGAAAAATAGTTATATGCAAATCTGATTCCGGCCAAAAGCCATGCAGTATCGATAGTTGAAAGTTCGCTTTGCCAGGTTCTTTTCCCCGTATTAAAATCCAAAAAGTGATAATAAAACCCTTTATAACCGGTTGCATCCTTGTTTGTACTCTGCTCGGCATTTTTTAAAAACATAAGCATATTCATGGTTCTTCCGGCAGCTTCTTTTCTTGTAATCCACCCGTTCTCAACACCTACCGCCCAAACCGGAATAGCAAAACCCATAGCCGCAATTGATGCAGGGGATTCCGGGGTAGATCTGTCTTTTACCAAGCCTTTGTTAATATCACATTCTTTTATGAAGTAGAGGAAAGATTTATATTGTAATGAATCCAATAATTTCTTTTGTTCAACCGGAATTTTTCCTGAAGATAACTTTACATTACTAACTTTTATCGAGCTTTGATCGGCGCAGGCAACAAATAATATTATTAGTAAAATATTCGATATTATTAATTTCATTATTATAAATTTTATGTATAGTCGTAATTCAGAATTTAAGTCCCAGAGTAAATCTGTTAACCTGCTTTAACCGGCCGTAATCCGCCCAAGCATAATCGATACTTAACAGATAATCACTAAGGAAATTTATATTAATTCCGGCGCCAAAAACAAGTCCGCCTTCCGAATCTTGTAAAAACAAATCCCTGTAACCTCCTCTTAACATCAGTAAATTATCATAGTTCCATTCGAACCCAATGTTAATGCTTTCATTGTTATCATTGGGATGGATTGCGTCGGCAGAAAATATCAATTTATTTTTTTCCGAAACTTGCAGCGGATATGATAAACCGACTCTGAATAAAGTTGGTAACGGAAATTCGTCGGTTCTTATTTCGGAAGGAATTGCGTCATTATCGCCATGTTTGGCGGGGTCGAAATCGTGATCGATAAATAAATCCCTTCCCGAATACTTTGCTCTCGGTCCAAAATTGGAAATACTGGCGCCCAATGTTAAACTGTTGTCTGCCAACCGGTACAAAACTCCGAAATTCACTCCGTACGTGGCAAGACTGCTATGCCAGATGGTTTCCTGCAAATAGTTTAGTTGAAATCCCACAGACACTCTGTCGGTTAAATTCACACCGTACCCGATTCCCAATGCAATATTGTTTACCGAATATCGCTCACCTGTTCCCAATGGTTGTTCAACGGTTCTCACATCAATTTCACCCGAATTTAATGAAATAACCTGGAATGCAAAAGTACCTAAAGATTCAATTGAGTATGTAGCAATAACATAATTATAATTAATGTCCGCCAACCATTCATTATGAGTTAATTGAATATTAAAATCTTTAACTTTTCCTAAAATTGCCGGATTATAAAACGCAGCAGAAGGTTCTCCCGTTAATGAAGTGCTGGCGTTTCCTATTCCGTTTGCCCTTGCACTTGGAGTAATTTTTAATACTTGTCCGATTGTGGTGGCAACCTTGCTTTGTGAATATATTGACGTAAAAAGGAGTAAAAGAAGTAAAAGACAATATCGAATAATAGTTTTCATAATAGTATTTCATTATTTTATAATTGCGAACTTTCCGACAAAAGGTTTATTTCCCGGAGCTTCAACATGAAAAATATAGAGACCAGGCGCAACTTCCAGGTTATCTTTTGTTCTTAAATTCCATGCAACATATCCTTCTGTAATGTTTCCTTCGTGCTGCAAAGTTTTTACAAGTTCCCCATTGACGGTATAAATCCTTATAGTTGCATTCACAGGTATATTTCTGAATTCCATTCTCCTTTCACCCCTGCCGGAAACAGCAAAGCGTTGCGGTTCAAAACTAGCTGCACCAACATATGGATTGGGCACAACATAAGGGTGCTTATCGCTATTCGCTGATAAATTGTTATCGACACGTTGACCAATTGTGGAAAATACAAATTCATCTTCCTCTCCGAAAGGTTTATTAACCGCTAAAAGGAATACATCCCCCTCACCTGGTAACAAAATATCTCCCGACTGCGACTGTCCTGTGGTATCGATTTTAATACTCCATGTTACTTTCGGCTTATTGGGCCCGGTTCGTGCATAAGTTACAATTTCCAAAACATCTTTCGGATCGCTCAAGGTGTTATCGCCATCCCTGTCTTGAAAACGGAATTTCATCTCCATATCGCCGTTACTTGTTATTGCATAAACTTTAAACTTTACAGGAACTGCAGGAAATATACTATAAGGTAAAGAAGTATCGACAATTGAATTACTGAACCGGATTTCAATATTTTCGGGGTATCCGGGTCTTTTTAAATTGGGGGGCAAAGTATTTTGAGAGTTTACATATCTTACACTCAGTTTAATATTGGTTTGTGAATTTTCAGTAAATCCCGTTTTATTCGAATCAATAGTTACTTCGTGAGGAGTTGAAATAACTGGTAGAATCCCTTCTCCAACGGGTCCAACGCCCAGACCGTCTAAATCCGTTCCGAATTCAATTAAAGTATCACCCGAAGTTTCATCAATCAATTTATATTTTTCAGCTCTTACACTGTCGTCAGAAGTTACAAATGTTATTCTAAAATTATGTCCATCCGGAACTATATCGGAATTCTTTACTTCCAATTTTATATTGCCAACACCATTCCCTTTTACGTGTTGAACATTTATTGCTTTTGCCTGTTGGAAACCGGTAACCGGAGGATTGGGACGCACTTGCACCACATTTCCCGGTAAAATTATTCCGCCCCTTAATGTTTGACTGACTGAAATAGAGTTTTCGGATGGAAAAATTTTCAATGAATCGGAACCCGTATCATAAGCGGTAACGGCGTAATAATAAAGTTGTCCGTTTGTAACAGTGGAATCCGTAAAAGTATGTTTTATCCCGGTTTCGTTCCCCAAAAAATAGCTTATTCCTTCAACTGTTGTATTGGAGAATCCGTAAATACCGTCGACCAAATCGAATTGAGCCAATGGTTTTCCGTTCCCAAACGTGTGGGAACCTGTTGCCGTATAAATTATTTTCGGGTCAAGAAAAGAAGGATCGGTACTGCGGTAAATTTTATAACCTTCAAAATCATTTTTAAGAGTAATAGGATCGAAAGCCCTTTCAGCCAAATCATCCCAGGTTAAAATCACATAGCCATCACCCGCCGTTGCATGAACAGTGGGTAATGGCGGAGGTACGGCAAATTGATAATTCGCCTTATAAATTTGAGTAACAACGCGGGCTGTGTTTTCCAATTCCCTTAAGTTTGCTCCGAAACCTTGCGCCAGACTGAATCTTTCTTTTTTGGCCGGTTGTAAAATAAAAGGACCGGAAGCAAACAAAAATCCTATATTGTAATTCAAAACCAACGGCGCATCGAAAGGGTCATCCGAGGTAAACATATCGAATAATCTTTGAGGCCATTTATTTTCATCCATAAAAAACACAATGTTATCAACCTCGGTGGAGGGTGAGCCTGCACCGGCTTTAATTCTATTCATTTTAAAACCGGTTAAACCTATTTGATCGGATTCATCGATATCGGTTTTATCAAAATTAGGTTCTCCTAAAGTAGGAATACCGTCTTTTTCACCTTCATCGGGTGGATTATCTTTTGTAGCAAAAACACCGTCTGCCCCGGTATCATGAAATTCCGCCACCCAATCCATATCTTCGTCGCCCGTCCACCAGACACCGGATTGAACTGCCGGGCGGTTTTCTATTGAACCTTGAAAAAATTCCTCAAACTTATCAATATCGTAATGTTGACGTACATAAGCCAAAATGTTGTCCACACCTTCAATTTTGATTCCCGGACCGCCGTCCCGTTTTTCATCAGTAACGCCGTTCATATCATCGTCGATACCATTGAACGGATTGCCCGGGGTTTCCATATACGAATAGCCCAAATATCCGGTAGGACCTCTCATGCCGTGACCGAACTTATCCCAAGTATAAACAATATTAAGTCCGATTGATTTATCAAAAAAAGCATTATCGTCATCCGATTCTGGAATTCCGTCAACACCTATTCCGGAACCGCCTACACCGGAATCCATATACAAGCCGAAAATTATATTATTATCGTAAGTTGTAGTTCCTTCGTTTGTTATATCGTAATGCCAGAAGATCACATTACCAGCTTGAGGGTTAGCCCACTGGAAACCTCTTTGTTCTATTTTCAATCCGAGTCCGTGCCGTGTGTGGTCTCTGTCATCCGGATAAAAATTCCAAGCATCGTAAAAGTTATCATCATAAACGACAAAGCTTTCTTGGTCAGCCCCGGGTGCTTTCCCGAAGTAGCCGTTCCAGAAACCGCTCCATCCAGGATCATCCGGATCGTTCAATTTATCAATCCATTGCCCGGGCCAAGTACGCGGGTCATTGCTTATTGCAACGGATCTGCCTTTATTTATTGCCGGATCGGGTTGGAAATATCCCGGCCGGGGTTCAAATCTCATTACTCTCTCGGGATGGAAAGGGCTTCTGGCTTGTCTTTCGCGGTATCCGGTTTCCATAATATAGGCATCAGTCCCGTTGTTTTGTTTGACTTTGGCAAGAACAAAAGGGGTATGACCATCACTATAGTTTTCACCCGAACCTTTCGGCCATTCCATGGAATGAAACACAGTAACATCAACATTGATAGGATCCCGCGGATAATCACCCACCATTCCAAAATTGAAAAATTTGGTTCTTATGTTGTTTGCATCGTGTTGCCCTTCCCTTTCTTGATCAATTGCTCCTCTTAACGAATCCGGTACCACCGGCAGGTATTCTTGAGCTTTGCTGTTAATATAAAACAAAACTATTAAAATTATAATTAGAACAATTTTTACTTTTCTCATAAATTAAATGTGACTCCAAATTCTATTCTTCTGGGTGGATAAAACCTTGCCGGATTTGCCAATTGAACCCTGTCTAACACGGGAAATTGTGAATAATCCGGACTTCCCGTGGTGGAAAATACAAACCCGTTTACAAAACTGGTGTTCAACAAATTAAATACTCTAAGGAATAAGTTAAGTTTTATATTATTAATTTTAAATGATTTTTCTGCTCTTAAATCCATTAAAATAAAACTTTTTTTTCTTCCGGAATTTGTTTCCAAATCCGCGTTGAAGCCTGTTCCGATTGCAGGTGTGTATGGTTGCCCGCTTCCGAATTTGATTATTGTGCTTAATGAATAATTTCCCGGCTCGGAGTAGATTAATGTAGCGTTTAAAGTATGCCGCTGATCCCAATTAAAAGGAATGTCCCTCGGCCTCGGATCTTTACCTGCCGCAGCTCTGTTTGCCGTTTCATTGGGATCGCTGGAATTTCCATTCGCAAATTGTAACGTATAATCGATGGAACTGCTGAACGAACCTATCCTTCTTTGGTCTAGTGCAATTGTTAGTCCGTACGCGCTACCGAAATCGACATTTGTTAACCGGGCATACTCTGCAGCAGTGTAAGTTGAAACGAACTCCGTTCCTAGTAAATCTCTTATATCTTTGTAAAAAAATGTAATTTCGACACCAAAGAAGGTGGAAACAGCTTGCTTCAATCCAACTTCATACTGAATTGTTTTTTGTGGCTTTGAATCGGGATTACCCATCACACCGTAACTTATTCCGCCCGCTTGCAAATCTTTTAGTATTAAATAATTAGAGTTGTTATATAATGAATTCAAGTTTGGCATTTGATAAAAGTGACCGTATGAAAAATAAATTGAAGAATGATCGGTAAGAGGAAAACTGAACCCCAAGCGTGGTGCAATTGAAGTTTTTACGGTGGTTCTCACCAGCTTGGATTTCGGTGCATTGCTTATTGCATTAGCTGGATTTTGATAATCACTTGGAACTTTTGCATTTGCATCGAAAAGCTGGAACCGGACTCCCGCCCGCACCACAATATCACCCCATTCAATTCGATCTTGCAAATATGCGGCAAGTCTGTGCGGAAAATATGTTTCAACTTTCGGATCACCTGGTTTACTTCCCAGTCTGGGCTTTAATTTTTGAATACCGTTTTCCGTTACAAAGTCCAAAAAGCCAGGACTGCCAAAGGAAATTTGGGAATATTCGAATTCCGTGCCGCTTTCTACAAAATTTATTCTGTCAACTTGCCAAGTAAATTGGGCTTTAACGATTCCCGAATTGGTTTTTTGAATGAATCTGCCCAAACTTACACCTTGAATAATAGCTCCATCTTCATAATTGGGGTCTCCTTTCGGTTGACCGGCCAAGGTGTAACGTTTATCGAACAGATCTTTATATTTATAATCACTGTAGTCGAAATAATTTTGGCGGGCACTTATTTTGTAAAACATCTTGTCCGAAATGGTATGAATAAAATCGAAACCATGTGTTAAAGATAAAGTTTTCTGGGTTGTAATCCCTTCCGGATTCAATCTAAAAGCATGATCATAGCGTGAAGTTTCAAGCCTATTAAATATCGCCTGATAACTAAGTTGAACATTATGAATTGACCGGTTCGTTATTTTGGCTTGTCCGCTCCATTCTTTATTTATTTGCATTGGAACAAGTTTATTGTCGCCGGTTGGATTATAGATTTTTTTTTCAAAATCCGATTTGTCCGTTGGCAAAAATCTTCTTACACCAAATAAATATCCGTAATTTAAATATCTTCTGCCGTTTACCAAAAATGTTGTGGAATTAATTGGCAACGGTCCGCTTAACGTCAACTGATAATTTTGTATTGTTACCGGATTAAAAGAGTTATTGTGCGGATAACGTTTCGAATCGGAAGTATAAAAATCGCCGCCGTATAATTCACCTCTGATTTCAAATTTATCGGAACCGGATTTTAGAACGGCATTTACAACACCGGACATAGCTTGCCCGTATTTAGCATCGAATGTACCGCTGATAACTTGCACTTCTTGAAGAACAGACCTATCCAGTTTTAATGTGGAAGAATTATCATACGGATTATTAACCGTGACACCGTCAACTTGATATTGTACTTCACCCAAACGCCCCCCTCTAAAATGTCCGTCGACTACACCGGCTTGCAGGTTAACTATTTCAGTAAGGTTTTGAACCGGAAGTTTATCAATATCCTCGTCTGTTATTGTTGCAACCGAGCTGGTAAGATTTACTTCAACCAAAGGCTTTTGGGCTTCTACAATCACTTCTTCCGATTGAACTGCTTTGGGTTTAAGTTGCACATCCACTTTTGTAGTCCGGTCGGCATAAACCTTAACATTCTTAACGGTTTTTCGTTGATAGCCCACAAATCCGAATTGCAAAGTGTAGGTTCCCGCGCGAACATTAATTATCGAATAATATCCTTCTTCATCCGTAGCCGCTCCTCTGTTGGTTCCTTCAATCAGAACATTCGCTCCAATAAGCGGTTTTCCGCTTTCGTCAACTACACGCCCGGCAATTTTACCGCTTGTTTGGGCGATAACTTCCATACTCAAAAGCAGAAACAGGAGTGTGAATACTGGTTTAGTCATTCAAATTCCGTTTTATTTAAAAAGTTAGACCGGTTAAATTAACCGGTCTAACTGTTATTTTATAAGTACCATTTTCCCGATTTTACTTGAAATTACTTTTCCGTCTAGTCCGTTTTCCAATTGTATAGTGTAAAAATATACCCCCGATGAAAGTTGACTCGCATCGAAATTCCGCTCATGAATTCCTGCATTAAGATTACCGAAACCGTAAGTGATTACTTTTTGCGCCAGCATGTTGTAAACGTTTATTTTAACGTTTCCTCTGACGGGTGTTGCAAACTTAATTTTTGTGGAAGGATTGAACGGATTCGGGTAATTCCCCAACAGCTTTAAATGATTGGGAATTTTCTTTCCTTTAAAATCATCGATATTGACAAGAACATAATTAGGATCCATAACCGACCAGGCAGTTGCCCAGTTGTAATTTTCACCGAACCACCAAGTACGCGTTCCGTAATTTTGCAAAGGATCATCGAACGAATCGCCATCGAACAACAAGACACCCCAGAAAAGGAGGTTGTCGCCCAAGTCGTTAGGATATCCCAAATAAGACAAATCGACTTTCATTTCTATTGTATAACCTTCGTCAACATCGGCGGAATTATTAACCGTTGTTGCACCCTTGAGATGCAAAGCCACTTGGGTATTGCTCGAATCCAACATATTCGGTAAATAATCCAATGCTACAAACGGTGTATCGGGATTGTCGCTCACCATAACCGATAAATGTTGAAACAGAGTATAATTATCACCGTTGAGTTGTCCCCTGTCACCCAATCTGAAAATAACACCGTCATAGAAATCATAATCGTTAGAAGCTTGAACCAATTTATCATCGACATCGGCAGCCAGATAAAGGAAATTATCCTTAAAGAATGCTTTTATAGTAGCTGTAACGGGATCCAACACTTGAGCCTTTGGATCAACGGTACCATCACCATCCAAATCGCGTTCAGGTTGGAATCTACCACTTCTGAATTTACCTACTCCAGGATAAGTTTGGCGAACGTTGCCAAGATCCCATGCCATCTGAAAAGTATAGGCTCCCGTCCACACTTCTTCGTCGAGTATTCCGTCGATATTTGGTGCCGGATGATTAGCTGCATTCGGGATTATCACATCGGGTTGAATCTCAGGAACACTTCCGCTGTTTACTGTAACCGAGGGATTAACGTAAACCCTTCCGACGTTGAAAGCGTTTGAATTCCAAGGACTTTGCCACCAGGTGCGGGTTGTATAAGAATCCAACGGTCTTCCTTGAAAAACGTCCTTATCCCAAATTGAAAAATTCAGTTCGATAATGTCCCCGTCCGGATTATTCACATCAACACCAACGGAATCGAGATTAATCATCATCTCCACGGAATAACCGTTATCAGGAAGGCTGTCGTTGGTAGTTCCGTTAACAAACATTTTTGCATTGAATGCAACACTGTCGCCCGGGAAAACATCATTGGAACCATATATACCCCGGAAAACCGGCGGATCACCCGGACCGAATGAATCATTGTCATACCAAAACGAGTAAAAATATTCAAAGGGAGTGGTTGGCTCGTAATTAACAAGATATCCTTCGGTAGTTCTGGATTTAATAGACATTAAGATACCATCCCAATTGGCCCAATCGTTTTTACCTCCCACGCTTGAATCGGCAACAACGAAACCTACGTAAAGATAATTATCCGGTGTAACCAAAAATTTCACTATTGCATCAGTCGGGTCGGTAACTGCGCCAGGTCCACCCGTGGGGTCTTGTGTCCATCCGCTCGAAGGCAAGCCGGCACTTTGTCCGTAAACAATATGCAAAGACTCTGCCATTGCCCAAGAACTTTCATTCAGCAGACCATCAAGATTCATTGATTCATTAGTCATTCTTGCCCAAATTGCATCTTGCCGTTTAGCATATTGAGCAAATGACATGCTGGAAATTAGAAGAAGAGCAAAAAATAAATGTAAAAACTTTCTCATCGGGGGCACCTCCAATTTTTAAATAAATGTTAATAAAAAGATTTTTGCAAAATTGTGTAAACGTTTACATTTTTTACAAAAATACGCAAAGCCAATTAAATTTTCAAGCGAAAACTTCATGTTCAACCTTTTATACCACTCATCATTATACCTTTGATATAATACTTCTGCAAAGCCAAAAAAACAATTATTACCGGAATAACCGTAACAACCGAGCCGGCCATCATTAGCTCCGGATCTTTTGTATGTTCGCCCATTAAGTTAGCTAATGCAACAGGCAAAGTGTACATTGAACTATCCGTTAATGAAATAAGCGGCCAAAGAAAATCATTCCACACTCCTAAAAATGTGAAAATTGCCAAAGTGGTTAATATTGGTGCTGACAACGGCAAGATTATTTTTCTGTAAATAAGAAATTCACTTGCCCCTTCAATCCTCGCGGCTTCAATCAAACTATCGGGGATTGAATATATATATTGCCTTGTCAGAAAAATTCCAAAGATGTTTGCAAGTCCCGGAATTATAATTGCAAAATATGTATTTAATAAATGAAGCTGTTTTAATAGCAAAAATAACGGCAACATTGTAACTTGAGCGGGGATAATCATTGAGCTTAGTAAAAATTTAAATATTTTATCTTTTTTAGAAAAGCGGAATTTTGCAAAAGCATAACCAGCCATTGAATTCAGAAATAAAGAGATTATTGTTATGACACAAGAAAGAAATAAACTGTTAAAAAAATTACGTAATATGTTGAGATGAGAGAATAATTTTTCATATTGAACTAAGGTAAAAACATCCGGGAAAAATCTCGGTGGATAAACACTCGCATGCCCGTCGTACATAAAAGAAGCCGAAACCATCCAAATAAAGGGGGTAATTGTTAAGATTCCGGCAATCAGCAATATAGCGGTTAAAATTATTTTTTTTATCCCTGTCGTCATGTTACTCTTTTAATCTTAAATTGTATAAGTGTAAATACAAAAATTATAAAAAACAGTACGAAAGCTATTGCTGCAGAATATCCCATGTTCCACCATCTGAATCCTTCACGATACATGTAAAGAACAATGCTTAGTGTGCTATTGAGCGGACCCCCTTGAGTCATTACATACGGTTCGGCAAATATTTGGAAGAAGCCTATCATTGTTATTATACTAATAAACAACGTTGTGGGAGCCAGCATAGGTATGGTAATATTTCTGAGCTGTTGGAATTTATTTGCCCCGTCCAATATTGCTGCTTCGTAAAGATAGTCCGGTATGTTTTGCAAACCGGCAATAAAAATGATCATGTTATACCCAAAATTTTTCCAAACTGTCATAATTATAATTGCAGGAAGTGCATAGTGCGGATCTCCAAGCCAATCGAGCGGTTCGATACCCGCTAATCCGAGGGCATAATTCAGTATTCCGAATCTCGGGTGGTAGATAAAACGCCAAACGATTGCAACGGCAACCAAAGTTGTTACTACCGGCATAAAAAAGGTGAGTCTGAACACTGATTTGAATTTAACTAATTTGGAATTTAACGATATGGCGGCTATTAACGAAATTAAAATGGATAACGGACTTGCAACGATTACATACAGGAATGTATTTCCCAAGGCTTTCCAAAACAGCGGATCGTTCAGTAATTTGGAATAGTTCTGAAACCCGGTAAACCTTATTCTTTCAGGATGATTTAACGAGTAAATATCGAAATCCGTAAAACTTATCAAAAACGATGCGATTACCGGCAAGAAGAAGAATACAAAAATTGAAATAAGAGCCGGTGCAAGAAACATAAAAGCATAATATTTTAGATTTTTAGCATTCATAGTAAATTGTTTTTAATCATCCATCTTCTTTTCTCCAAAATGGAATTTACATCATCATCAAGTTTTTTAAGTGCTTCATCAATACTCATTTTTTTATAAACGATGTATTCCATGTATTGTTGAATTTTCGAATACGCAATTTGCTCCCATTCGGTTACTTTAGGAAGAGGTTGAACATGATTTAACTGGGTAAAAAATGCTTTCATATATTTGTCTTTTTTAATTTCAGGATAATTCCATACCTCACGCCGTGCAGGCAAATCGTCTACGATTTGGTAAAATTTCATTTGTGTTGCTGGGCGCGACAAAAACTCGATTAATTTCCAAGCAGCCGCTTTGTCATTTGACATTTTATTCATAACCAAACTTGCCCCACCGGCGAGTGAAATTCCGATTCCGTTCGAATCCGGAGACGGTAACGGAGCCGTCATCCATTCGTTTTCAAGCTCATCTTTCATCCACTTTTTCATTTCTTTAATATTCCACGGACCGGAAATGAACATTGAGATATATCCTTCTGCCATTGCCTGGTAAATATTGTTAAATTCCATAGAACCTTTGGGCGCTAAATTCTTATCATAAAATTGCATCAAAAATTCGACCGCTTTTTTAAATTCCCCCGAAGAAAAATTTGCATAAGAATTATTTTTAACAAGCAACTTGGCTCCGGCTTGCAATGCAAAAATTACAATAACCGACCAATCGTTGAATGGCAAAAATATAGGATACAAATCTTTTTTAAGTTTATTCTTTTTAATTTTAAGTGAAACATCCAGTAGTTCCGACCAATTAACCGGCGGTCTGGAATAACCTGCATTATATAGATCATCCGTTCTATAAAACAAAACACGGGTATCTATGTACCAAGGAATTCCATAAACTTTACCATTAATTATATTTGTATCCCAAATACCTTTGAAAAATTTACTTGAATCTATATTTCCGGAGGTATTTATAAAAGTATCCAAAGTTGCTATTGCATCCAGCTCTTGGAATTGCGGAATCCAAGTATTTCCCAGTTGAAATACATCGGGCAAATTTTCACTTGCGTAAGCAGAGATTAGTTTTTCTTGGGCGGCTGTCCATGGAATCATTTGCACTTTAACAATGATACCGGGGTTTTCAGTTTCGAACTCCCGGATTAATTGAGCAACAGCTTCACCTTCAACGCCAAGTCCCCAAAACCTGACAACCCTAAAACCGGTTTCATTATGATTACATGAATTTAGAAGAAATATTACAGCTAATAAAATTATATATTTGAACCACTGCAATTTCATCTTAAGTAAACAATTTTCTTTATTAATTCTTTTTCAGCTACTCGCAGTTTAATAAAATAAACTCCGCTACTAAGATTTCTTCCGTCAAATATCACACTGTATTTACCCGGCTGCTTGAATTCATTTACCAATGTGGAAACTTCCCGCCCCAACACGTCATATATTTTCAACACAGTGTGTTGTATCCTCTCCGTATTACCGGAAGCAATATTGTATTGAATTACTGTAGTTGGATTATATACGTTAGAAGTATTGCCAAACGGGTTGGGATAATTCGTTAATTTCAACCGGAAATCATTTTTGATTGTATCTTTAATAGAAGTTACATCCGGCACAAAACCGATGCTATCAAGAGCAGCGGAAATTTCAGGATTGGCCATAAAATTATTCCATAGCAATTGACTGCGGTAATTTTCAATCATAATCAGAACAGGACCTTGATCAATTGCCAGATAACTATCCGAATACCAATTTTGCGAGGGATTAAAAGCATCTTTAAATCCGAATACTCCCCATAAATGTTCGCCGTAATTTCTATATAAATTTCTAATAACAGCCATTGATTCAAGTGGCGTGTAAACAATTGAGGAAACGGCTGCCGTTGGTGAAATAGTACCATTATCACTACTCCATGGTGCATGAACAGAATATCCTCCAGGATCCAATCCGGCAGTCAATCCCCACGTGGAGTCGTTGTATCCCGCAAAGCCTTTGGGGTTATCTATACAATACGCCCTGTTAATCAAAGTATGGTTCTTGTTATTGATGAAATAATTGGCATATTTATCTTTTTTATCCCGTGGATCAAAACCTAAAAAGGAATAATGTGCAAAAAATAAGGGACCGCCGTAATCCTGTCCAACAAATAACGGGTAACCGTAAAATGTTTTTCCGTTTGTATAACTTGAATTACCTGCCCATCCGGATTCATATAACTTAAGTGGCACGTGGTGCGTGGGTGAAGCAATCGCTAAAATATATGTAATCAGCGCTTCGTTCCAACCGACAATTCTAACATTCATATCCCAATTATAATTTGGAGACCAATGCCAGTATAGATAATTGCTTGAAGGAGACCGCATGTACCAATCCCATTCAACCCCTTCCCAAAGTTGATTAATCATACTTCTGATTTGTGTTTCGCCGGGTGATGTTGAATCAAAATAATTTCTAGCGGTAAGAAGTGCTTGCATTAAATAAGCCGTTTCAACCAAATCGCCGCCATCGTCTTTTGAAGAGAACGGAATGGTTTCTCCCGTTTTACCGTCAATCCAATGAGAAAATGCTCCATGATATCTTTGAGTTTTATTAATTAAAAATTGTAATACTTTTATGTAACGGTCGATACCTTCTTGCCTGGAAATAAAACCCCGCTCAATTCCAACCAAGATAGCCATAAGACCAAACCCCGTGCCACCGGTTGTTGTAATGTTTCCGGGATGGGATAAATAACCTTCCCTTATTAAGCCCGATTCCGGATGTGCATAATCCCAAAAATATCTGAAAGTGGAACGTTCAACCATTGTCAGCAAATCGGCATCGTTCATTTTGTGTGTTGTTGCAGTAACAGGTTCGCTTAACGGGGATTCATTTCCACTACTATCGACGGCAGATATTTTGTATGTTATTGTTAAATTATATGAACCCAAATAGTGAGAATAGTAATTCATATCTTTTGTAACGGTTCCAATTATATTTTGCTGCCCTCCGTCAATTTTATAAATATAATATTGATTCAAATCGGGCTCTGTATTTTTATCCCACGAAAGTTCAACGTGCATATCAAACGCGGTAGCGGAAAAATTTTCCGGTGTTTCCGGTGGGTTAAGATCAACCGAGGAAGCATTTATCATTTTTATATTATCCAAATAAAGAATGTGATTCATTTCATCAGTATTATTTTGACCGAAAAAGATGGTTTTTATACGGGTAAGATCTGCACTGCCCGGGTTCGACTTGAATACATCAAGCGGAACAACAAATTTCCGCCAAACACCGGAAAGCAAGTTGCCATTGTAATCGGACAGATTTACAGCGGGAGTTTTAACATTGTTAACATCTTCGACAAAAATTTTAGGGTAATCCGCTGCATCAATATTGTCTTCGGAATATGCCATAAAAACAATACTATCAACTTGAGCCAGGTCATGTGAAATCCATCCTTCGGAAGCAACAGCGATTGCCCAATCTCCCGCCGGACGGGAGATCCAACTCATTTTTAGACTGTTCAGTCCAGAAAATACGTGTTTTGTACTTACAGGAAATTTATTCTGGTTAATTAATTGCAAGTAACTAGGATTATTGAAAAAACCCCAACTCGGGTCATAATAATCCGATTGTTGACTGTCATCGAAAAAAATATAACTTTGTGCCGGCAACAATGAACTAAACGTATAACTTAAAATTAAAATTAAAGCTATCTTATTCATCAATTATTTCCACAAATTTTTCAGGTACAATTTTGATTGCAAAGTTATTCGAATCCACTACCTTTTTTCTTTTGAGCAATTTTATCTCAAGTATATATTGCCCAATCATGTTATTGGGGATAAACGCTTCAATCTCCGCATTATGAATTCGTAAAATCCCGTTTTCTTTTATATTTATATTGTTTTTATTATAAACTTCAACGTTCCCAAGCAATATAACAATCTTTAATTTCTCATATTCCCGGTACAAGTCATTAATAACCCAAATATCCAAATTCAACTTAGAGCCCGGGAAATATTGATCTTGCAGCAACTCTGTTGAAAGCAACAACGGTTTAAAAGATTTTTGTAACGCGTAATACCCCTTTTTCTTTTTCAAATAATAATCCACAACAGACCAGGTAATTGAAGGCCAACTATCTATAAACATAAATTGAAAAAGTCCTGTAATATCTCTGTTTTTCCGCCTGCGGTAATAATGAACAGCTTTTTCAAGCAAACGATATTGGTATTGTTGTGAATTTTCTATAAACTGTTGAATACTTTTACCAGTTTTAACTTTTGCAATGTTAAATGTTTGATCCGGTTGAAAATTATGATACTCCCACACATTCAGATCAGGAGGAAATATTTTATCTTCCGGTATAAATTTTTTAAGTGAATCAAGAGCAGGTATAGCCTGCGCACCAAATTCTGTTACCAAAGGTCCCATGGGCGCAGCTATAAAATTTTCAGGCTTTCCCCAATACCATCCATCGTAGGCATGTTCTTCATAATTTGAAGCGATTCTGATAATTCTGCTTTTATCAATTCTTTTGACTCTTCGATACAATTTTATATCGAGTGTGTTCATTTGCTCACCCGGCTCATTATGGCAGCACCAAAATACAATTGACGGATGATTATATAACTGTTCAACCATTTCCGTTATTTGCCTGACCGCATTTCTTGTAAACCGTTCCGATTCATCATAAGTCCATTGCAAACTGAAATCTTGCCAAACAAGCAAGCCATGTTTATCGAATTCTTCATATAATTCCCTTCTGTTAACATGAGCGTGTATTCTTACAATATTGATATTTGAATCCTTTAATAATTTAATAATTTTCTTTATCCGTAATCTGTTGAGTTCACCTAAAAATAGTGTTGGAATTAAATTGGTTCCTCTTAAGAATAATTTTTTGCCATTGATATAAAAGTTTTGACTCTTATCAAAATCTATTTGTCTAATACCAAATGTATATTCCGCCACTTCGATAACATCGGAAACAACTTTTAGTTTATACAGAGCAGGTTTTCCCAAATCATACGGATACCACAATACCGGGCTGGATAAACTTATCGTGAATTTCTGTTTAATTTTCCGGGGATGCAATAAAAATTCAACATAGTGCACAATTTTATTTTTACCTGGTGCAACAATCTCAAAACCTACAAACACATTTTTTCTTTTGGTCTGTAAATCATAACTAAATTTCAACTCTATATCTACTGAAGCTTCGGAAAAATCTTTGTTCAATAAGGTTGTGATTTTAGCATTTTTTATTACCAATTTGGAAGAGTTTAACAATTCAACGTTGTTCCAGATTCCACCGGTATTTAAATCTTGCCCTTTGTTTAAATCCCAACCACCCGGACGGCAATCGTGATGATTAAATATGCCTTTTATCAATTTCTTTTTGTTTGGCCACACAGTGCCAACCGGCTCTTTAGGTGAGGTTACTTTAACTACCAACAGATTTTTACTTTTAATTTCACGGGTTATTTCGAATTCAAAATTTTGAAAGTATCCTTCATGCTTGCCAACATAACGGTTATTAATCCACACTTCACAAAAATAATCAACACCATAAAAACGCAATATGAAATGTTTAGATTTATTTTTTTTTATATTAAAATATCTAATAAACCAAACAGTACCACTATAGTTATGTAATCCACCGGTTTGCCAATTATCAGGTATTTTCATTTTTCCGTCGAAATTTCGCTTCGAAACTCGATGAGCAATATTCTGGTAAGAATATTTAGAATCTTGATCCAAAATATAATTCCACAACCCGTTTAAGCTAATCATTTTATTTCAGTGGAATATGAAGGTTCGCCCAAAACTACTTTTACTTTTGAAATATTTTGACCGGATTTTCGAATAAGATTACTTCGAGTTAAAGTTCCGTCAACATAAATTTCCTTTATTCCGGTACCTGTTCCTTCAGTATTAACAAATTCAATTTCATAAACCGTTCCTCTGAACAAACGTTTAACTTTAAAATATTTCCAACCGGCAGGTACTTTCGGGTCGATTAACAATCCGTCGTGGGTTGCCCTGATTCCCAAAATCCAATCCACAATCACTTTTTGGAACCAAGAAGCGGAGCCGGTGTACCACGTCCAACCGGCCATTCCGTAAAACGGAGAATCCGGTCCATCTATATTACCAGGCATAACATAAGGTTCCGCAACATATTTATCCGGTTCCATACCGGATAATACCGGATTGAGTCTGCTATAAACCTCGAGGGCTAAGTCGGTTCTGTCTATTAGACTGAAAGCCCATATCGCCCAAGTAGCGGCATGCGAGTAAACTCCACCGTTTTCCCTTCTGCCCGGAGCATATCTTGAAATATAACCTATAAACTTGTCGGGTTTCTTGTAAGCAGGATAGAGAAGTAATGGTCCGTTCTTTTTTAATAAGTATTGTTCTACTGCATCCATGGCTTGAATTATTTTTTCACCCGGAATTATTCCGCTAATCACAGACCATGTTTGAGGATTAAGAAATATTTTTCCTTCTTGCGAAGTTGCACTTCCGATTAATTCACCCGAATCCTTAGAAGCGCGCCAAAACCAGTTTCCATCCCATGCATGTTTTTCAAATGCCGTTTTTAGATTATCAATTTCCTTTTCATATTTTTCAATTAGATCATCGTGTCCGGAAATTTGTAAAACCGGTATGAAACTTTGCACTATATAATAAAAAAATTCCGTTAGCCAAACCGATTCACCTTTCATTTCAAGACCGACAGCGCTTAAGCCGTCGTTCCAATCTCCTGCACCTATCAATAACAATCCCCGTTCACTCTTTCTTGATGCAACTTTATCAATTGCTTTCAGACAATGTTCCAATATTGTTGCATTATAATTGTTATCATCGTAAAACGGAACTGTTTCTTCCAGAATGGCATAATCTGCTGTTTCTTTGATATATTCAAGCACTACAAACACAAGCCAAAGCAAATCATCAGTCATTTCTGTTTTTAATCCTTGGTCTGTTATCGGATGCCACCAATGCAAGACTGTACCATCTTTCATTTGGTGCCCGGCATGAAGCAAAATTTGTTTCTTAGTCAGTTCCGGTTTTATAGGCAGAAAAACCAAACTGTCTTGCAGTTGGTCTCTAAAACCAATTGCTCCGCTTTGTTGATAGAAGGCAGTTCTTCCCCACAATCTTCCCGAAATAGCTTGGTACCTGAACCAATAATTAACCCCAAAATTCATTGCTTCGTCGGGTGTTTCTATGTGCATTGGCGCCAACAAATCAGTCCAATAATTTTTTACTTTTTCCAGAGCATCAGTAATGGCGGTTGAATTTCCGTATTTTCCCAAAATTGATTTCAAATTTTTCTTTGATTCCACAAGTCCCAAATAAAAAGCAACATGTTTATTTTTGTTAGGTTTAATTGTCAAATCTATTTTCAAAGAAGCAATGGAGTCATAAAATTTTCCGCATGTATTACTCAAACTTTCGGAGAATAGAGCTTGGGCTTCCGTTAAATTATTATATATTCCGGTAAAGTTTTCCTTATCCCCTTCGAATGACTCCACTTTTTCACTACAACTGAAAAAACCTGTGTAATTATAATCTATATTCCAATGCCCCCTATCTCCCAAGGGAATATCCCATATTCTTTTTTTTGCAAACAAGGTATTTAATTCCGGATCATACTCCGTCTCTAAAAATTGTTTGTGAAATTCCCTGTGAAAATCGTTGGAGGAACCCAGTACCCACTCGAAGTAAGTAATTAGAGAAATGTCTATTTCATTATTATTTGAATTTATAATTTCAATATTCCAAATTTCAAGATTATCATTAAGCGGCACAAAAAACGTGAGTTTGACAATAACATTTTTATATTCCGAAATAAAAGTGGTATAACCCAAACCATGACGACACTCGTATTTGTCCAATTCAGTTTTCAAAGGTTTCCACGTCGGATTCCATAATTCACCTGTTTTATTGTCTCGTATAAACAAATACTTTCCCCAATTGTCTTTAATTAGATCCTGATGCCATCTGGTAATCCGGTTAAATTCGGAATGTGTTTGCCAGCTGAAACCGCTTCCGCTCTGGGAAATTGTTAAACCGTATGTTCCGTTTGAAATCACATTTATCCACGGACGTGGCGTTCGAGGATTTGTTATTACATACTCTTTACCATCACCGGTAAAGTGACCGTACTTAGTGGAAAATTTACTCATAATTTTTTATGCCAGTTAAAGTTGATTAATACAAATTAAATAAAAAAAACGGGAAAATATTTTTCCCGTTTTAATTAATTTCATTTCCAATCCTATTTCAATAAAACCATTTTTTTACTGCCAATGTAGTGCTTGCCATTATCCCCTTTTGCATCGATCTTATAGAAATATATTCCGGATGCAAGCGAGGAAGCATTAACATTTATCGAATGAGCGCCCGCACTAAATTTCTTAGGTTCAAATTCCATCACTCTTGCACCAAGAACATTATAAACTGTAAGAGTTACGTTTGCACTTACCGGCAAGCTAAACTTTATGGTTGTAGAGGGATTGAAAGGATTGGGATAATTCTGTTCAACTGAAAAAGTCTCCGGTAATGTTTGACCTTGTTCTTTTATTCCAACAAGTTGGTCGGTAATGACGAGGTTTCTCATATCGGGTCCCCATTCGCTTCCCCACCATTGCTTTGCATAATTACCGTGAACGCCCCAAGCACCGTCTCCGTCGTTGTAATTATCGGGATCGAAAACATTAATTAAAACATGTAAAGTGTCGGGGATTGTGGTATAACCTAAATCAGCCATATTAATTTTCAGTTCGGCCGTATAACCGCCATCCACATTGGTTGAGTCGTTTACCACTGTACCGGGTCCTTTCATTCCGGCACCTTCGGATCCGGCGGGACCTTCATAATGAATATCGGGGTCGAATCCCGAAAGATTGTAATAGAGTTTATATTCGACGTCGGTACCGTTTGCATCTTTAATTTTCATAAAGAGACCGTCACCTTCCCAGCTGTCTCCGAAACGGCATACCTGCTGATCGTTAGAATTTAATGATATATAGAGATTTGTATCATCATGCAAGAAGCGAACAAAGCATGTAGAAGTATCGGTGTATGATGGTTTAACAATTGCATATCCTGTTGGGCCCAAATCGTTGCCGCTCACGTTTCCACCAATTTCAAATTTTAATCTGGGCACATCTTCCGTCCAGTCGGATTCATCCAATACGCCGTCGATGTTAATAGGTTGTGAAGCGGAAAATACCGTAATTGAGGGCGGATCGATAACGGCATCATTAAGGACCAAAGTTCTTTTCTCCGGTCCCCATTCACTTCCCCACCATTGTTTTGCATAATTACCGTGAACGCCCCAGGCACCGTCTCCGTCGTTGTAGTTATCCGGATCGAAAATATTTATTAAAACTTTAACTGAAGAAGGATGGTCAAAACCAAGTGCCGCAAGGTTTATTCTCAATTCCGCTGTGTACCCGTTGTCGGTATTGGTTGAATCATTTACTACCGTTGCGTCACCTTTAACTCCGGCTCCTTCGGAATGGTCGGGTCCTTCATAATGGATATCCGGATCGGTGCCGGACAAATTATAATACAGTTTGTATTCCACATCGGTACCGGAAGCATCGGTAATTTTCATGAATAAACCGTCGCCTTCCCAGCTGTCTCCGAAACGGCATACTTGTTTGTCATCGGAATTTAATGCTATGAACAAGTTTTCTCCATCGTGTGCAAATTTAACATAGCATGTTGAGGTATCCGTATATTCAGGTTTAACAACCGTGTAACCGGTTGGAGTATAAATATTCTTTTCTCCGGTTCCTCCGATTTTGAACATTAAAGTTGGAGTATCCGCATTCCAAATCGGTTCGTCCAACACTCCATCGACTACAATACCATCAGTTTTATATACCATTAAAGAATCGGGATCCGAATTGGGGTCTTTCAAAATCAAAGTACGGGTTTCGGGTCCCCATTCGCTTCCCCACCATTGTTTTGCAAAATTTCCGTGAACGTCCCAAGCAGCATCGCCGTCGTTGAAGTTATCGGGATCGAAAATATTAATTAAAACGTCCACACTGTTCGGAACATCGGAATATCCCAGATCGTTCAGATCGATTCTCAATTCGGCGGTATAACCAGAATCCACATTAGTCGAATCATTTACTATCGTTCCCGGTCTTTTAACTCCGGCTCCTTCGGAGCCTGCAGTTCCTTCATAGTTGATATCGGGATCTGCACCCGGCAGATTAAAATAGAGTTTATATTCCACAAAATTACCGTCTGCATCTTTAATTTTCATAAAAAGACCGTCACCTTCCCAACTGTCACCAAAACGGCAAACCTGTTTGTCGTCGGAATCGAGGGAAATAAAAAGATTCATTCCGTCCCGCAAAAATTTCACTTTACAAGCGGACGTATCCGTGTATTCCGGCTTCACTACCACAAAATCACTGGGTGTGTTTGCGTTACCTGCGGGCTCTCCTCCGATTCTAAACAAAAGATACGGATTTTCATCAGACCAGTCAGGCTCACTCAAATCACCGTCAACGGTAATTATACCTGTAGCTTCGGATACTTTGATCGTTGAGGGGTCAACCTCTTGTGCAGTTACCCCGGTCAATTTCAAGAAAAAAAACAGCAATAGGAAAATCATTAAAACATTTCCAATTTTTTTTAATTTCATGTTGCCTCCTTGATATTATAAAAATTAACACGATTTTCCGATAATCAATCCCGTAGAAATTTTAATATGTTTTGGTTTAATATTATTTTCACTACCCATTATTTCCAATAAAAGCTGTGCGGCTTTTCTACCGATTTCATCGGCGGGAACATGAACGGTTGTAAGCTTGGGTGATAAAAATTCGGACAACGGGATATGATCGAAACCAACGACTGCAACATCGTCCGGAATCTTTAGTCCCATTGCATCCACAACCCTGTAACAACCGGCGGCCATCATATCGTTGGCAGCAAAAATTGCAGAGGGTTTTTTGATAAGACTCAATAACCGGCTGGCGGCAAGTTCTCCGCTTTTAATAGTAAAATTACCTTCAACAATCCATTCATCATTTATTTTTATGTTGTTATCTTTAAGTGCAGCTTTATAACCTTTTAACCTTAATCGAGCGTCTGCATTTGTTTCCGGACCTTTTATAAAGGCAATTTCGTTGTAACCCTTATTCTTGATAAGAAAATTTGTAATTGAATAAGCCCCTTGAAAATTATCGATTCCTACCGAACTGACTTGTTCGATGTTGTTATATCCGTTTATAAGAACTATTGGTATTTTAATCCGTTTAATTAAATCTCGGATTTGTTCCGATATAGATGGCAACATAAGAATAACGCCGTCGACCATACTTTTAGACATAAAACCTAAAATTGAATCAACGGTGTTTCTTTCACTATGCGAGCTTGCAACAAACAAATGATATTTATTCAAATACGAAATCTCATCAACACCTCTTATTATTTCGGGGAAAAATTCACCGGCAACCTCCGGCAAAATCAGTCCTATTACATTTGTCTTTTTCTTAACAAGAGTTCGGGCAACAAAATTTGGGGAATAATTCATCTCTTGAGCAAGATTCATTATTAATTCTTTAGTTGCTTCTTTTACTTTTGGACTGTTGTTCAACGCTCTGGAAACCGTTGCAATAGAAACATTGGCTTTTTCGGCAATTTCTTTAATGGTGATAGACATTAAAACACTCCATTTTTATGTAAACGCTTACATTTTTCCCTTTATGAAAATAACAATATTGCCAAAACATATCAAGTTAAATGCATATTTTTTTTATCACCTTTGCAAACCCTTATAAATACTGCAGAAAAATTATTTTATATATTATGTTTTTTCATCCCTGTTTCCGGAATTTTATGTAAATTTATGTAAATGATTACATAATCAAGTGCATTTTACAATGATCAAATTCCAGTTTACAACTTTTTTTTTATTCCTTTTTTTACTCAATATTAACGGACAACAAGTTATTTTGGATGATTTCAACAATTTAAATGGTTGGAAAATTGTCAAATCAGATGGTGTTAAAACAAGAATTAATTCTTCACAAGGCAAGTCCGATAAAGCCCTTGAATTAAATTTTGACTTTACGCACGGTACGGGTTATTGCGGAGTGCAAAAAGAAATTTTCCTCGAACTGCCAGAAAATTTCGAATTTTCTTTCTATTTAAAATCAAAAATGCAAAAGAATAATCTTGAATTTAAATTGCTGGATTCGACGGGACAAAACGTTTGGTGGAATATCAAACGAAATTACGATTTCCCTGAACATTGGAAAAAAATCACTATCAAAAAAAGGGATATTTCTTTTGCATGGGGACCAACGCAAGATAAGTCACTGCATCATATCTACAAAATAGAATTCACCGTATCATCCGCAACCGGTGGTAAAGGGAAATTGTTTTTAGATTCTTTACTGTTTCGTAAACTGCCCTCACCCCCTTTGAATCCTCCGCCAATCAAAGTTTTCGCTTCTTCATTTCAAGACGGATACAGACCGGAACTTGTGCTGGATAACAATCCCGGATCCAAATGGTTATCGGACGACACACTTAATTCATCACATTTTCTTACATTCGATTTCGGTTATAAAAGAGAATTGGGGGGACTGATTATTAAATGGGCTCAAGGCTTGCACCCTTCGAATTTTGCAATATCAACTTCCAATGACAATTTAACCTGGGAAAAAATTAAAATCATCAATGGAAATACCAGAACAATAAATTTCATTCAACTTCCCAACCCTACGGCAAGATTTTACAGAATATCGGTTTATAATAAAACCGTTGCCGGTATAGCAGACGTTGAATTTCAAAATTACAAATTTTCCGAAAATCCAAACTATTTTTTTCAAAAAGTCGCAAACCACTATCCGGAAGGATATTTCCCGCGTTATTTATACGGTCAGCAAAGTTATTGGACGGTTTGCGGTACTGACTCGGATGAAAAGGAAGCTTTATTCAATGAAGACGGCATGTTGGAAATCGACAAACAAAATTTTTCAATAGTTCCTTTCGTTAAATATAAAGGAATTGTTTATTCATGGAACAATGCAAACAAAAATACTTCCCTTGCCGGAAATTACATGCCTCTTCCTTCCGTTACTTGGAATTTCAACAATTTTAATACTAAATTTTCACCTCTTTCGTATAAAGAAAAAAATACTTCCGTTCTTTCAATTGACTATCAAATATCAAATACTTCGGACGGCACCAAAAATCTCAAACTCTATCTGGCATTCATGCCTTTTCAAGTAATCCCGCCATGGCAATCGCTTAATTTTACGGGAGGCTTTGTACCAATTAAACATATTAATATTAATAATAATACTATTCAAATTAATAACAATATGATTTATTTATCAAAATCTCCGGAAATAATAAACGTAATGAATTTTGAAACTCATGGTATTTATGATTTTTTCAATATGGATCCAACCGGCGAAATACAAACAAATCCGGATAAGGACAATAATCTTTCTTATGTGGTTGCAACGTACGACCTAACCCTGAAGGCAAAAGAAAAACAAACAATAACCGTTTCAATTCCCTACGGCCGGAAGACTTTTGAACAAGTCAATTTCCTGGGACAGAAAACAATTGAGTATTGGAAGAAAAAACTCAACAGAGTAATAATAAAACTACCGGGAAAAGCTCAAAAATTTGTGGATGTATTAAAATCCAATTTGGCGTATATTTTAATAAACAAAGACGGTCCAAAAATTCAACCCGGTTCCCGTACATACGAAAGATCTTGGATCAGAGACGGAGCTTTAACCTCAACTGCACTGTTGGAATTCGGTTTCAACGATGAAGTGAAAGAATTTATAAAATGGTACAGACAATATTTATTTCCCAACGGGAAAGTACCTTGCGTGGTTGATTCGAGAGGTCCCGATCCCGTAGATGAAAATGATAGTAACGGTGAATTTATTTATTTAATTTCCCAACATTTTAAATTTACCGGTGATACTACCTTCTTAAAATCAAATCTGCCTTACATAATTCAATCCGTTAATTATATTAAGAAACTTATATCGAAAAGGACAAGTTCTTTTTATGCAAATGGAAACGATTCGATAAAAGCGTTATACGGACTTGTACCGGAATCCATTAGTCACGAAGGATACTCCGCACATCCGGTACATTCTTATTGGGATGATTTTTTTGTTCTGTTAGGTTTGAAACGTGCGAAGGAAATTGCATCGGCGCTTGGAAAGGACTCTTTGTTTAATGAATACAGTTTGCTGGAAAATAATTTCAGAAAAAATCTTGTTTCATCCATTCGTATTGTAACAAAATATCATAATATCGATTTTATCCCGGGAAGTGTTGAGCTGGGAGATTTTGATCCTACATCAACTGCAATATCAATCTTTCCTTGTTTTGAACAAAATAATTTACCATACAATTTACTTCGTAATACATTCGACAAATATTACAACTTTTTTAAAAACAGAATTAGCTCAACAAATGAATGGCAAAACTTTACGCCTTACGAACTTAGAATTGTTGCCGCATTCAATATTTTGGGTGAGAAAGAACGGGCATTAGATTTACTAAGCTTTTTTATGAAATACCGCAGACCCCGCGAATGGAACGAGTGGGCTGAAATAGTTTGGAAAAATTACCGGGAACCGAAGTTTATTGGAGATATGCCACATACTTGGGTTGGCTCCGGTTTTATCAATTCATTCCGCAGTCTACTCTGTTACGAGGATGAAAACACCAAGTCATTGGTTTTGGCTCCGGGTATTGATTCAAGTTGGATTGAAAAACCCATGAGCGTTGAACAATTGCCGACTTATTACGGTAAATTGACTTACAGAATTTCGAAAAATAAAAACGGGAATTGTATTTCCATTCAACTAGACGGTTTGCAAAAGATGCCCGAAGGAGGAATAATAATCAAAAATATTTTTAAAACACCCATAAAAAGTGTACTGGCGAATGAGGAAACCGTCACTTCATTTACCGGGGAAGAAATTATAATTAAAAACGTTCCGCCCGTAAATGTAAAAATTTACTACTAAAAAGCTTTTCACAAAATAAACAAAAAACCCGGCTTTTGCCGGGTTCGTGTGAGCGCGGGTGGGCTCTCCCGAAGGGATGCCTGCGGCAGAACCACCGACCCTCCGCTTAAAAGGCAGATGCTCTACAACTGGGCTACGCTA
>Ga0256841_1000627_pt1 | contig 34948 bp, 28 predicted proteins | sample 356308metaG_FD_185971 | JGI IMG/M metagenome (GOLD analysis project Ga0256841, IMG submission 185971) | Hydrothermal vent microbial communities from Mid Atlantic Ridge, Atlantic Ocean - 356-308 | ecosystem: Environmental > Aquatic > Marine > Hydrothermal vents | place: Atlantic Ocean: Mid... | reverse complement strand
CAAAAATCGATAAAATCGATACTATCGATTATAACGATACGAATGGTCCGAAACGATCGATCCGCGATGAAACGCCCTCCCTATCTCACCCCCTCCCAAGTCGCCGAACTGCTGCTCGTGGCGCCGGTGACCGTCCGGCAATGGGCGCGCAAGGGATGGCTCCGCGCCGAACTGACCGCCGGCGGTCACCGCCGCTTTCTGAAGAGCGAAGTGGAACGTTTCGCCGTCGAGCGGGGGCTGAGGCTCCATCACGAAAGCCGGGAAGGAATTCGGCTGCTGGTGGTGGATGACGACCCTCAATTTTCCGCTTTTCTCGTGGAACTGCTCCGCGACCAGGAGGGAATAGGCCAAGTGGCCGTCGCCGCCGACGGTTTCGATGCCGGCATCATGACCCAACGGTTCCGTCCCGACGTGGTGTTGCTCGACCTGATGATGCCCGGGCTCGACGGCTTTTCGGTGTGCGGGCGCCTCAAGCAGGACCGTTCCACCCGCCACATCCGGGTCATCGCCATGACCGGATACTCCACCGCGGAGAACCGTAAGCGGATCCTGGAGGCCGGGGCGGAACAGTGCCTGGCAAAGCCCTTCGACATCACCCAACTGCTCGCAGCCATCGGCATCGTCGAAACCTCCCGCCCCCACGCGGTGCGGACGAGGAATTTGGAAAGGACTCCTTCTCAATGACGGCGACGACAGCGGTTGCCGGGCAAGATCCGCCCTACCGGGTGCTGATCGCGGACGACGAGCCGGGTCAACGCTACCTGCTGCGCGAGATCCTCTCTTCCTCCGCCTTCGATGCGCACGAATCGGAAGATGGCCGCTCCGCCCTAAGCCGCGCGGAAGAAGAGGAATTCGACGTCATCATCCTGGACAAGCGGATGCCGGGCGTGGACGGCGACGAGGTCTGCCGCCGGATCCGCAGCCGCCCCGACATGCGGCTGCTACCCATCATCATGGTTTCTGGCGCGAGCAGCGACGAAGAACTGGCCGCGAGCCTACAGGCCGGCGCCAGCGACTTCCTGCGCAAGCCTTTCCCCCCCGCGGAGCTCGTCGCCCGCGTCACCGCGGCGGCCGGTCGCAAGCGCCTGCTCGACCAGCTCGAGCATGTCGATGCCCTTTTCTACGCCGTCGCCAGAATGGTGGAAGCGCGGGACTGGTACACGGGCCAGCACTGCAGCCGCCTGGCGCACAACAGCGTGCATTTCGGCCGTTTTCTGGGGTTGGGAGACGAGGAGTGCCGGCTGCTGCGCAATCTCGGCACCCTGCACGACATCGGCAAGATCGCCATTCCAGACCGGATCTTGCTGAAGGAAGCGCGGCTCGACCCCGCCGAAAGAGCGGCGATGGAACAACACCCGGTGATCGGCGCCAATCTTTGCAACAGCATTCGCAGCCTCAAACCCTTGGCGCCGCTCGTCCGGCACCACCACGAACGCTGGGATGGCAGCGGCTACCCGGACGGACTGGCGGGGGAAAAGATTCCCTATCTGGCCAGGGTCTTCCAGCTGCTGGACATTTACGACGCCCTCGCGAGCGAGCGCGCCTACCGTCCTCCTTTGCCCCATGACGAGATTCTCGCTTACTTCGAGGACGAGCGGCGCGCTGGGCGCTTGGACCCCCTTCTCACCGACCGTTTCCTCGATTTTCTCCATCGACGAAAGTCGGAGTTGATGCTGCCGTCCGATACCCCGCCTATGCCGGACGATTTCGCGATCATACGCAGCTTCTATCACGAAGAAGCCGGGGAGGAGCTTTCCACCGGAAAAAGCGACTCGAGCGGCGACACCGAACGATCGAGCTTCGCCCGATGGCCCGTTCTATCCGGGCACCAACACGCCATGCTCGAAGCGACGCCGGTGGCCTTGATGGCCTTGGATGCGGTGGGCCGCATCAGCTACGCCAACCCCGCGTGTCGCCAGTTGTTGGGATACGAACAGCAGGACCTGGCCGGCAAGCCGTTTTGGCAAGCCATCTGCCAAACCAACATGAGGGATCCGGCCCGGCAACCGCACCATTGCCCCCTCCATCGCTGTCTGACCACCAAGCGAAGCCTGGAAGACGACGTCATATTGTTCACCCGCCACGGCAAGGCGGTTCCGGTGAAGATCTTCTGTTCCCCCATGTTCGAAGAGGAGAGCGGAGCATCCGGCGTCGTGGTGGCCTTCTTCGACATATCCCGGCTTCGACTGTTGGAAGCGCGACAGCAGCTCGCGGCCGCGGTTTTCGACAGCACGCACGAAGGCGTCATGGTCACCGACGTCTCGGGCCGGATCGTCGAGGTGAACGCGGCCTTCACCCGCATAACCGGGTACGCAAAAAAGGAGGTAAAAGGGAAAACACCTGCCATACTTAAATCGGAAAGGCACGATGCGAACTTCTACAAGGAGATGTGGCGGACCATTCGGCAGCGGGGACGTTGGCAAGGAGAGGTGATCGACCGCACCCGCAACGGAACGCTCTTTCCCGCGTGGCTGACGATCAGTGAAGTCAAAAACGAAAGGGGTGAGATAACCAACTATGTAGGCATCTTTTCGGACATCACTCCGCTGAAGCGCAGTCAAGAGCAGATCGCCCATCTTGCGCACCACGACCCCCTTACGGGGCTTCCGAATCGGCTGCTCTTGAAAGACCGGTTGAAGGCCGCGGTAGAGCGGGCGCGGCGGAGCGATCAGGCGGTGGCCGTCATGTTTCTCGATCTGAACGGTTTCAAGGACATCAACGACAGCATGGGCCATCTGGTGGGCGACCAGCTCTTGCTCGAGATCGCCACCCGCATCCGAGCCCATGTCCGCACCGAAGATACCGTCGCTCGGCTTGGAGGGGACGAGTTCGTCGTGCTGATCCCCTTCGTGGAGAACCAGCGACAAGTGGAGCTGATCGCTCAAAAGATCCTCAAGAAAATCGAGGGGCCCATCGAGCTGGGTGACCGGCGGCTCGCGCTCAGCGCCAGCATGGGCATCAGCCTCTTTCCGCAGGACGGTGAAAACGAGGACGACCTGATCCGTCATGCGGACTCGGCCATGTACCACGCAAAAGAACAAGGCTTCAGCGAATACCGATTCTACGACAGGAAGATGAGCACCCAGGCGGAGCAGCGGCTGGCGATGCAGGCGGCGATGCGCGAAGCCTTGGAAACCGATCAATTTTCGCTGCTGTTCCAACCCCAGGCGGATTTGAACGGTGGCCGGCTGGTGGGTGTGGAGGCCCTGTTGCGCTGGAATCCGCCTGGCGCGGACCCCATACCTCCGAGCGAATTCATTCCTTTCGCCGAAAGCAGCGGCTTCATCGAACCGCTTGGCGAGTGGGTGTTGCGCCGGGCTTGCCGGCAGGCCGCGGATTGGTTTCGCCAGGGCCTGTTCGACGGGCGCGTGGCGGTCAATGTCTCGAGCATTCAGGTGCATCGGGGGCATCTGCTCAAGACGGTGCGGCATGCGTTGCGGGAAAGCGGGCTTCCGCCCACCCGCCTCGAACTGGAAATCACCGAAAGCGCCCTGATGACACGAGGCGGCCAGGGGCTGGATACGCTCGAAGCATTGCGCAGAACGGGAGTACATATCGCCGTGGACGATTTCGGCACCGGTTATTCGTCCCTCGCCTACCTGCAGCGATTGCCGATCGACACATTGAAGATCGACCGCGCTTTCGTCGGGCGCCTGCCTCACGACCGCCGCAGCGCCGCCATCGCCCGCGCCATCATCGCCTTGGCCCAGGGATTGGGACTGCAATTGATCGCCGAGGGAGTGGAAAAAGAGGAGCAGCGCCGCTTTCTCGTCAATCACGGTTGCCGGTTGGGCCAGGGCTGGCTCATTGGACGCCCCTTGCCAGCGGAAGAACTGGAAAAGCGCCATTTGGCGAAAACCGAGGAACGGAGGCCGCAATGAGGCGAAGCGCGGGAAAACGCGAGCCCGGCGCTTCCTTTCGAAGAGCGTGGATTTCAGAAAATGAACAGCTTGGATGGAACATCTGACCTGCGTCTGAACCAGCTGCTCGACGCGGCAGAGGATACCGCCATCGCCATCGCCATCGTCGATGCCTCCTATCGGCTCATGTGGCTGAACCGGGCCGCCGAACGCTTCTTTCACTGTTCCAACGAGGAAGTCGCGGGACAGTCCGTTCGTGACCTCCACATCCGCAACCATGTCGCCGCAAGCCGTTTCGAAGAAGCGGTGGAGCAAATCAAGGCCGGCCGCTCTTTCGAATACCGCGTGGAACAGCCGGGAGAAGAGGGCGTAAGACACCTGGGAATGCACCTTTGCGGCCTTTGGCAATCGAGCCGGCTCGTCGGTTACCTGTTGCTGGCGCGGGACATCACCGAACGGTACAACTCGGAGCTTCGCGTCCGCAAGGAGGGAGAACACTATCGAAACCTCTACGAGCACGCGCCCGTCCCCTACCACTCCCTGGATGCACGAGGCCGGATTCGCCACGTCAATCCCGCTTGGCTGAAAGCGCTGGGCTACGAGGAAAAGGAGGTGATCGGGCGCCCCATTCAGGATTTTTTGGAGGAAGGGCAGGCGAAAATCTTCGAGGAAGCTTTCGAGACCTTCAAACGCAAGGGAAAACTGTGCGGACTGGAATTGACCATGCGCCGGTCGGATGGGCGGCATCGAATCGTTTCGCTCACCGGCTGCGCCATCTACGACGAAAGGAATTGCTTTCATCATACCCACTGCATCCTGCTGGACATCACCGAACAGAAATCGGCGGTGCGGGCGCTTCGAGAGAGCGAAGAGCGCTTCTCGCTTTTCATGGACAACCTCCCCGCCGCGGCTTTCATTCAGGACAAGCACGGTACTGTTCTCTATGCCAACCAGTATCTGAAGCGACACTTCGCGATTCCCGACCAAGGCGGCATCGTGAAACTGCCCCTCCCATTCGGAAAAGGGGAGCCCGCCAAGACGCACCCCAGCCGGCAGGGCACGGTCAAGGTCCGGCGGAACGACGGCGACGAAAGGATCTTCCAGGTCTACCGTTTCGTCATCCCTCGCGAATCCAAACCCATCCTTTTCGGAGGCATCGCGATCGACATCACGGAAAAGGAGCGCAACCGCCGGGATCTGGAGCTTTTTCGTTTCGCCTTGGAAAAATCGGGGGACGCGGTCTACTGGCTCACGCCGGAAGCGAAATTGCTGTACGTCAACGAAGCGGCCTGTCGTCAGCTGGGTTACACCCGTCGAGAGCTGCTCACCAAGCACGCCTGGGACATCGATGTGCGAATGAATCCCTCTGCCTGCCGGGAAGTTTGGGAACGTCTCAAAGAGGAAGGAACCCTCCGCCTCGAATCCGTCCACAGGCGCAAGGACGGCCGCGAATTTCCCGTGGAGATCACCGCCAACCACCTGGTCTGCGGCGAGGAGGAGTTCAATTGCGCGGTGGTACGGGACGTGAGCGAACAGCAGAGGGTGCAGAAGGAGTTGCAACAGGCTCACAAGATGGAAGCCCTGGGGCAGCTCACCAGCGGCATCGCTCACGACTTCAACAATATTCTCGCTTCCATTCTGGGCTTTTCGGAGCTCTCTTTGATACACCTGGAGGCGGGGAAGATGGACAACCTTCGTTCTCACCTGAAAGAGATCAACACCGCGGGACGCCGAGGCAAGGAGCTGATCGAACAGATGTTGCGCTTCACGCGCAGCGACAGCCGGGAACAGAAACGATTGCTTTGCAACCCCTGGTGAAGGAGATCACCCGTTTGGCACGCTCCATCCTACCCTCCAGCATCCTCATCGAAGAGAAGATCGATGCCGATACGCCACCGATCACCGCAGATCCGGTACAGGTCCACCAAGCCCTCATGAACCTGTGCGTCAATGCAAGGGACGCGATGGCGAACAAAGGGGTATTGACGATCCGCCTGGAACCGAGAAGAAACCTGGAATTCGAGTGCGAAAGCTGCCGGTGCAAGCTGGAGGGGGATTGGGTCGACCTTCAGGTGGAGGACACGGGCCATGGCATCGGGCCGGAGATTCGCAAACAGATCTTCGAGCCCTTCTTCACCACCAAGGAACCGGGCAAGGGAACCGGGATGGGGTTGTCGGTGGTCCAGGGCGTGGTGCACCAGAACCATGGCCATATCCTGGTGGAGAGCGAACCCGAAAGGGGCACCCTCTTTCACCTGCTGTTTCCTCCGGCCAATGAGGAGACGGAAACGGAATTCTCCTCTCCCCTCCATGGGGACGGCCGGCCGTTACAGGACGGCACCGCATTGGTCGTGGACGACGAACCCGCGGTGCTTGCGGTGACGTGCGCCATGCTGGAACATGCAGGACTGAACACGGTCGCCTTCCATGACGCGGAAGAGGCTCTCGCACGCTTCCGACGGAACCCGAAGGACTTCGATATGGTCGTCACCGACCAGACCATGCCCCGCATGACCGGCGTAGAGCTGATACGCCAGATTCACCAAGTGCGGCCGCACCTGCCGGTGATCCTGTGCACCGGCTTCAGCGACCACGTGAACGAAGAGAACGCCGCCGAATTCGGAGTCACAGCCTTCCTTCGCAAGCCGGTGGAACTGGAGACGCTCCGCCAAGTGCTGGCCCAGATGGCCGATTGAAAAGATCTCTTCTTCCCGGACCGCCCCCTTTCGGGAAGACCGCTCAGAACTCGATTTCCGGCACCCCGTCGCACAGAAGGATGCGCCCTTTCCCCCGCAGGAGCTTCAACAACGGCTCGCCGGCGAGTTGCCGCCGCCAACCGTGGAGCAGGCGGGCTCCGGGGTCTTCGTGCAGCAACGCGGCCAGATCCTTGCGGCTGGCGATGAGCTGGGGGGAGAGCCCCGCCTCGTCGGCGATGAGGCGCAGGGCGCCGCCGAGGATATCGAGAGCGGCCTCCTGGGCGGCGCTCGATCTGGCCGGACGCGGCTTCTCCCGAGGCCACTGCTCCCGAGGCAGTTCCCGAGCCCGCCGGATGCGCCGCAGCAGCGTCTCACCGTGCCGCTGCAGCAGCGGCCGGTCCACCCCGCGCACCCTTGCCAGCTCTTCGAGGTCGGCGGGACTACGGCGCGCCAGCTCCAGCAGTACATCGTCCTTGAGCACCCAGCGCCGCGGCAGGTCCCGGGCCAGCGCCTCCTCTTCGCGCCAGGCCGCCAACTGCTGCAGCGCCGCCAGGCGCACGCCTTTGAGGTGCTGGCGCCCCTTCACCCGCTTCCACATCTCCATGGGCTCCAGCGCGTAGGTGGCCGGGTCGGTGAGGCTGCGGAACTCGGACTCCAGCCACTCCAACCGGCCCAGCTCCTGAAGCTTCTCGCGCATGCGGGTGTAGGCCCTTCCCAGATGGATCACGTCGTCCAGGGCGTAGCGCCGCTGCGCCCTCTCCAGCGGACGCTTCGACCAGTCGGTGCGAGAATGGTCCTTGGGCAGCTCCACGCCCAGCACCGCTTTCACCAGGGCGCCGTACCCAATCTGGTCGCCGATGCCGAGGAGCGCCGCCGCCGGCTGGGTGTCGAAGAGGGGGGCGGGCAGTTCGCCCCAGAGCCGTAGAAAGATCTCCAAGTCCTGGCGCGCTGCGTGGAACACCTTGGTGACGGCGGGATCGAGCAGCAGCTTTCGCAGTGGGGAGAGATCCTCGATCGCCAGCGGATCGATGCAGGCGGCGTGCTCGGCGCCGGCCACCTGGATCAGACAGAGGCGGGGGAAATAGGTACGCTCGCGCAGAAACTCGGTGTCCACCGCGAGCCACGCGGAAGCGGAGACCGCCTCCACGAAAGCGCGCAACCGGCCCGGTTTGTCGATGAAGCTTTCCTGCATGGGCGGTATCATACCTTCATGCACATTCACATTCTCGGCATCTGCGGCACTTTCATGGGCGGTGTCGCGCGCATCGCCAAGGCGCTGGGCCACCGCGTCACCGGGGCCGACGCCGGCGTCTACCCCCCCATGAGCACCCAGCTCGAAGCGGCCGGCATCCCGGTGGTGGAAGGATGGGACCCGGCCCAGCTGGAGCCGGCGCCCGACATGGTGGTGATCGGCAACGCCCTGTCGCGCGGCAACGCCGCGGTGGAGGCGGTGCTGGACCGCGGCCTGCCCTACACTTCGGGCCCCCAATGGCTGGCGGAGGAGGTGCTGCAAGGGCGCTGGGTGCTGGCGGTGGCCGGAACCCACGGCAAGACCACCACCGCCTCCATGCTGGCCTGGATCCTGGAGTACGCCGGCTTGAAGCCGGGGTTCCTCATCGGCGGCGTGCCCCTCGATTTCGAGGTTTCCGCCCGCGCCGGGGAACACCCCTTCTTCGTGGTGGAGGCGGACGAGTACGACACCGCCTTCTTCGACAAGCGTTCTAAGTTCGTCCACTACCGGCCGCGCACCTGCGTGCTCAACAACCTGGAGTTCGACCATGCCGACATCTTCGACGACCTGGCCCAAATCCAGCGCCAGTTCCACCATCTGGTGCGCACCGTGCCGGGCAGCGGCCTGCTGGTGGCGCCGGCGGACGACGCCAACCTGGAAGAGGTGCTGAAGATGGGGCGCTGGACTCCCGTGGAGCGGTTTTCGCTGCAGGGCGGCGCCCTCTGGTCCGCCGCCGCGGTGAGCGGCGACGGCAGCCGCTTCGAGGTGATCTGCCAAGGCGAGGCGGTGGGAGAAGTAAAGTGGCGGCTCACGGGAAGGCACAACGTCGCCAACGCCCTGGCCGCCCTGGCGGCGGCGCGCCACGCCGGAGTGCCGCCGGCGGTGGGGGTGGAGGCGCTGCGCCGCTTCCAGGGGGTGAAGCGGCGCATGGAGCTGCGCGGCGAGGTGCGGGGGGTGCGCGTCTACGACGACTTCGCCCACCACCCCACGGCCATCGAGACCACCCTCTCCGGCCTGCGCGCGCAGATGGGGAAAGGCCGCATCATCGCCGTGCTGGAACCGCGCTCCAACACCATGCGCGCGGGAGTCCACGCCCAGGCGCTGCCCGCCTCCCTGGCCCAGGCCGACCAAGTGCTGCTCTACGCGCCGCCGGAGCTGGCGTGGGACGCCGATGCGGTGATGGCGCCGCTGGGAGAGCGCTGCCGGGTGTTCCACGAAACCGCGCCGCTGGTGCGGGAGGTGGCCGAGCGCGCCGCCCCGGGGGACAGCGTGCTGGTGATGAGCAACGGCGGCTTCGACGACGTGCATGCGCGCATCCTCGCCGCCCTGGAGGCGCGACCGTGAGCGGCGGGCCCATCGCCGTGGCCCTCACCGGAGCTTCGGGGATCCAGTACGGGCTGCGGCTGGTGGAGTGCCTGCTGCAGGCGGGACGCGAGGTGCAGCTCCTCTACTCGCAGGCGGCGCAGGTGGTGGCGGCCATGGAGATGGGACTGGAGCTGCCTTCGCGGCCGGAAGAGGCGGAGCGGCTGCTGGGCGACAGACTGGGAGCGGAGCCGGGCCGGCTGCGGGTCTTCGGCCGCCAGCAGTGGGCGGCACCGGTGGCCAGCGGCTCCAATCCGCCGGAGGCGCTGGTGATCTGCCCCTGCACCACCGGCACGCTCGCCTCGGTGGCCCAGGGCATCTGCGAGGATCTCATCGACCGCGCCGCCGACGTGGCGCTGAAGGAGCGGCGCAGGCTGATCCTGGTGGTACGCGAGACCCCCTTCTCGACCATCCACCTTGAAAACATGCTCAAGCTGAGCCGGGCGGGAGCGGTGATCCTGCCGGCCAACCCCGGCTTCTACCACCGCCCGCGGAAGGTGGAAGCGCTGGTGGATTTCGTGGTGGCACGGGTTCTCGATCACCTGGAGGTGGACCACGAGCTGCTCCCCCGCTGGGGTGCCTCCTGATCCCCCTACGGAGTCAGCAAGTCCCTATCGCAGGAAGAACGCCGCGGCGAAGGCGGCGCCAGCGGCCAGTATCGAAATGAGCGCGGCCTTGCCGAGCAGGCCCTGGACCCTCTTTTCGACCTGGGACTCCACCGCAGCCATACGGCTCTGAAGGTCTTCCTGGGATTCGAGCATCTTTTCTTTGAGCACCGCGATCTTGCGGTCCACCAGCACCAGGATCCGCTCCTGCGCTTCGCGCAGAACAGCCTCGCGCATGCGCTCCTCCCGCTCTTCCATCTCGTCGAGGCCGGCATTGACCTGCTGGCGCAACGCTTCCAGCTGGATGCGCTGGTTGCTGGAGTCCACTTTGAGCTCTTCCTTGACTTTCTCCCGGATCCGCTCATCCAGCGTTACCAGAGTGGCCTGCAACGGCTGAAGCCCCTGCTCCGCGGCATGAGTGGCCTCGGAGATCCTCTGGCGCAGGGAATGGTCCAGCTCCTCGATCTGGCGGCGGACGCCATCCAACCGCTGCTCCACCTCCGCCATCAGTGCTTCCTTATCCAGCTCATGGACAGCCGGTTTGGCTTCCTTCTCCTCGATCTCTTCGATAGCCGGTACGATCTCTTCCACGGTGATGTTCGACAGCACCTTTTTGAGCTGCTCTTCCCGGGGAGGCTTGGTGAGCACTCCGACCGCACCCGCCTCGGCAGCCATCTGCTCCAGCTTCTCTCCTTCGTTGCCTGTACAGAGCACCACCGGAATGTGGGCGGTCTTTTCATTACTGGTGATGGCCCGGGTGGCAGCGATGCCGCCCATGCCGGGCATGGACTGATCCATGAAGACGATGTTGATCGGTTCCGTGGCGATCTTGTCCAGCGCCTCCTCGCCGGAGGCGGCCATCTCCACTTCCAGCCCTTGATCCTTGAGAAGCTTGCCCATGGCGAAGCGTGCGGCCTTGGAGTCGTCAACCAACAGTGCTTTCATCTCTGCCTCCTTGTGATACTGGATTCCTATTTAAAGCCAACTCCTGCAAAGTGACCACCGGCACGATGCAAAAATGTGAAGTTTCCCCGGTTGCGGCGCTCAATCCTCTTCCTGCGCCTGCAGGAGACGGCCGTCACGCGCTCTGAACAGCCGCATTCCGCCCGCCGCCAGATCTGCCTGGAGAAGATTCAGCTCGCCTTCCCCGGCACCTTCGCTGCGGGGATAGGCCAGCAGTCCCGCCCACGCCCGCTTGCGCTGCAGGGTCACCTCGCCCAGCCAAAGAGGCGCCCCGCCGACCAGATAACCGCTTGGCCAGAGATAGAGCACCAGCCGACGATCGCGGCCGAGGGGTTTCTGGAAGGCGCGACTCGCCAACCGCCCTTCGTGGCTGTGGGGCAACACCGGCAACGCCTGCAACGGCGTGGAAGTCGCCAGGAGGCGCAGCCATTCCAATCCGGAAAAAGCGCGCGCCGGCCGCCACCCTCTTTCCATGAGAGCCCGGCGCAGCCGCTGCAACCGACCGACGTAGTGAAAATTCAGCGGATACCGGCGCTTGTCGAAAGCGTCGCCGCGCCAGCGGGGGAGCCGCTCCCGGGCCCACTGTCGCCACTGCTGCGCCGCCACCATGCCACGCACCATGGCACCGGGAGGCGAGGGCGGCGGCGCCGGAGTGGAAAAAGCGCTTCCCAACCCCAGCAGCAGCACGATGCTCCCGACCGCGACGGCGTGGCGTGGCATCAGCGCCTCGCCCTTGCCGTGGGTGCGGTAGGCCATGCCCACCGCCGTGACCCAAACCAGCCCCGCGCCCAAAGCGTGCAGCACCGCAGGCAGGGTGGAGCCGAGATAGAGCTGGGCCAGAACCACCGCCACCAGCAGCAGGGTGGCGCCCGAGTAGACCAGCCAGCGGCGCGTGTGGAGTACGGGGGTGGCGGCCAGCACCGCGGCCAGCCCGAAGAAGACGGAGGCGCGCAACACGTAGAAGTCGGGGAAGACGGGCAAGAGTTGCGGATGGCGACGGAGAAAATATTCCAGGGCGAAAGCGACGGCCCAGGCGAAAGCGGCGCCCCCGAGCCAGTGGCGGGATGCCTGCCGCAGGCCGAAGCCGGCCAACAGCAGCCACAGCAGCACCAACATGCCCAGAGTGGCGCCCGACCCGGCCATCGCGGAGACCGCCAGCATGAGGTGGTTTCCCGCATCGCTCTGGAGCCGATCCAGTCCGAGATGGAGAAGGCTGTCCGCCACCAACAGGGGGCGCCGTGGAAGCAGCGCCATCAGCGCCAGCAGGCCGCTTGCCAGAACCAGCAGCCCCGCCAGCATGGCGAGCCCCCGCGATTCCGGGTGGTCCGGGTCGCCCAGCGCCCGGGCGATCCGCCCCACCCAGCGGTGACGCTCGCCGAGCTGCAGCACCTTCCGAACCCACCGCTTTCCCCGCGGTTGCAGCCACAGAAAGAGGCGGTGGGAGAGCCAGCCCAAGAACCAGAAGCTGCCCACCAGCACCACCAACAGCAGCACCAGCCGGAACGCCACTTCCGAGGCGAGCTCCAGGGAGGCGCCGAAGGCCATTCCCGGCAGCAGGTAGGCCGGCGCCCAACCCAGCGCCGAGAGCACGTTGGCGAAGAGAAAGCGCGCCGGCGGCATCTCCATCATGCCCGCGACCAGGGGGATCACCGCGCGCACCGGGCCGAAGAAGCGGCCGATGACCACGCTCTTGCCGCCGTACTTCTCGAAGAAGGCGATGCCCCGGGAGAGCGCTTCGGGATGGCGGCTGAAAGGCCAGAGACGGCTCAGCCGGTGGCGGTAACGGCGGCCCAGCCAGAAGCTCAGGCCGTCCCCGAGAACAGCGCCCACCGCCGCCCAGGCCGCCATCCGCCAGAAATCGAGGGCGCCGGCGCCGATGAGCGCTCCCACGGCGAAGAGAATGGCCACGCCCGGCACCACCATGCCCACCACCGCCATGGATTCGGCGAAGGCCATGAGGAACACCACCGCCCCGGCCCAGCCGGGGTTGGCGTTCACCCAGTGGAGGAGCTGCTGGAAATGCTCGGCCAAGCGGAATCAGAGCCGGGCGAAGGCCCGTCGGGCGGCTTCCAGGGTCCGTTCGAGCTCCCCATCGCCGTGGGCCGCGGAGACGAAGCCCGCCTCGAAGGCCGAGGGCGCCAGATAGACCCCTTCGTCGAGCATGGCGTGGAAGAAGCGCTTGAAGCGCTCCTGGTCGCAGGCGGTGGCCCCGGCGAAGTCGGTGACCCGGTCCGCATCGGTGAAGAAGAGGCCGAACATGCCGCCCACATGGTTCTCGGTGACGGCCACGCCGGCGGCCCGACCCGCCTCCACCAGCGAGGCGATGAGCCGGCCGGTCTTGTCGCCCAGCTCCTCGAAGAAACCGGGCGCCGAGATCAGCTCCAGCGTCTCCAGCCCGGCGGTCATGGCCACCGGATTGCCGGAGAGGGTGCCGGCCTGGTAGACCGGTCCCAGAGGCGCGATCTTCTCCATGATCTCCGCCTTGCCGCCGAAAGCGCCCACGGGCATGCCGCCGCCGATCACCTTGCCCAGGGTGGTGAGATCGGGGGTGACGCCGTAAAGGCCCTGGGCGCCGTGCAGATCCACGCGAAAGCCGGTCATCACCTCGTCGAAGATGAGCACGGCGCCGTAGCGGTCGCACAGCTCCCGCAGCCCTTCGAGAAAGCCGGGCAGCGGCGGAATGCAGTTCATGTTGCCGGCCACCGGCTCCACGATGACGCAGGCGATCTCCTCGCCCACTTCGGCGAAGGCCTGGCGGACCTGCTCGATGTCGTTGTACCTCAGGGTGAGGGTGAGCTCCGCCAGGGCCGCGGGCACCCCCGGAGATGAGGGCTCGCCCAGAGTGAGCGCCCCCGACCCCGCCTTCACCAGCAACGAGTCGGAATGGCCGTGGTAGCAGCCTTCGAACTTGACGATCTTGTCGCGCCCGGTGTGGCCGCGCGCCAGGCGGATGGCGCTCATGGTGGCCTCGGTGCCCGAGGAGACCATCCGCACCAGTTCCATGGAGGGCACCAGCTCGCACACCTTGTCGGCGATGCGCACCTCCAGTTCGGTGGGCGCGCCGAAGGAGAGCCCCTTGCGGCAGGCGGCGGTCACCGCCTCGATCACCCGGGGATGGGCATGGCCGAGGATCATGGGACCCCAGGAGCCCACATAGTCGATGTAGCGCCGCCCCTCCACGTCGTAGACGTAGGCGCCCTCGGCGTGGTCGATGAAGACCGGATCGCCGCCCACGCCCTTGAAAGCGCGCACGGGAGAGTTGACGCCGCCGGGAATGTGGCGCTGGGCCAGTTCAAAGAGTTCGTGGGATCTGCTCATGACGCTCCTCGGGGTGGTTCGAACAGGGCGGAGATGCGGCGCGCCGCGGCGCGGATGTCGGGTTGGGCGAAGAGCCCCTGGACCACGGCCACCATGTGGGCGCCGGCGCGAATCAACGGTTCGGCATTTTCGGCCGTTACGCCGCCGATGGCAACCACCGGCAGATCCAGCTCGCGGCGGGCGCGGCGCAGAAGATCGGGATGGGCGCGCACCGCCTGCGGTTTGGTGGGAGAGGGGTGGAAGGCGCCGAAGGCGACATAGTCGGCCCCCATGCGAGCCGCCTCCACCGCCCGCGCCCACCGATCGTAGCAGGAGATGCCCACCACCGCTCCCCCTCCGAGCCGCCGGCGCGCCTCTTCCAAAGGTGCGTCCTGCCGCCCCAGGTGGACCCCCTGGGCACCGCTGGCGCGCGCCAGCTCCACGTCGTCGTTGACGATGAAGAGCGCGCCGTATCGCCGGCAGAGCCGGTTCAGCGCAAGCGCTTCGGAGAGCCGCCGTCGTTGGTCGTCGCTCTTGTCGCGGTACTGCAGCAGAGCGGCGCCGCCCGCCAGCGCCGCCTCGGCCGCCTCCAGCAGCGACCGGCCCCGCAAACGCTCGGGAGTGATGGCGTAGAGACCGCGCAAGGAGCTCCGCTTCATCTTCTCAACTTGGGAAACGCCCGGGAAAGCGCTGTCCGCGGCCCGGCGCGAAAGCGCGGCGCAGGCTCTCCAGGGTGTACTCCTGAGCGCGGCCGAGCGCCTCTTCCAGGGTCTCGCCCTGGGCCAGGCGGGCGGCGGCGGCCGAAGCGAGGGTGCAGCCCGAGCCGTGGTAGCGACCCGGCAGCCGCGGCCAGCGCCAGTGCCGGGTCTCGCCGGCGCGGTAGAGGCTGTTGATCACCTCCGCGCCCCCGGCTTCGTCGGCGCCGGTGACCAGCACCGCCCGGCAGCCGCGCTGCAACAACCGCGTGGCCGCCTCTTCAGGATCCTCGACGCCCCCCAGCCGGCGCGCCTCCGCCCGGTTGGGCGTGGCCAGGGCGGCGCGGGCGAGCAGCGGAGCCAGATTTTCCGCCGCGCCCAGAGCGCCGCCGCCGCCGGCGTGGAGCACCGGATCGAGCACCACCGGCACCTTCTCCATCTCGTCCAGCAGGGTCGCCAGGGCGGCGGCCACCCCGGCGTTCGGCACCAGCCCCACCTTGATCGCGGCGGGCCGCAGATCCTCGAGCAGACGGCGCGCCTGGCGCAGCAACAGCTCCGGGTCCACCGGATGGACGCTGTACGCCCGACGGCTGTCCTGCACGGTGAGGGCGGTGACGAGGGTGGCGGGGTGGCACCCCTGCGCCCGGATCGACTCGATGTCCGCCTGGATGCCGGCCCCTCCGCAGGGATCGTGGCCGGAACAGGCGAGCACCACGGGGGGAGAAGGGGAAGAGGCCATGGAGGAAGTATACCCAAAAGGCCCCGGCGGAAGAGCGGGCCTGCAATGGACTCTCCCGCCCGTTTTCGCGGGTTCGGCCCGCCGAGTGCGGTATGATGGTCGTCGCCGCCCGGGAGAGCGCGGCTGGAGCGTGAAATTGGCCAAGAGATATTCCGAAATCCCCGACCGCCTGCGCCGCTTCATGGAGGCCCAGCCCCTCTTCTTCGTGGCCACCGCCGCGCCGGACGGCCGGATCAACCTCTCTCCCAAGGGGCTGGATACGCTGCGGATCCTGGGGCCCAAACGGGTGGGCTGGCTCAACCTCACCGGCAGCGGCAACGAGACCGCGGCTCACCTGCGGCAGGACCCGCGCATGACCCTGATGTTCTGCGCTTTCCAGGGCGACCCCATGATTCTGCGAATCTACGGCCGGGCGCGCCTTGTCCAGCCGAGCGACCCCCAGTGGGCCGAGAAGCGGGCCCTTTTCCGCCCCCTGCCGGGCGCCCGCCAGATCGTCGATCTGCGCGTGGAGCTGGTGCAGACCTCCTGCGGCATGGGCGTCCCCCTCATGGAGTTCAAAGGGCAGCGCGACGCCCTGGTTCGCTGGGCGCGGAAAAAGGGGGAAAAGGGCATCCGCGCCTACTGGAAGGAGAACAACAGATTCAGCCTGGACGGCCGACCCACCGGCATCGACACGGAGATCGCCGACTGACCCACCGACCCAAGGAGCACTCCCATGCGCTTACGACCCGCTTTCATTCTTCCTTTCCTGCTGCTGGCGGCAAGCGCCGCCGGCGCCGTCGAGGGGCTCGTCGTCCTCGACAGCCCCTACGGGGTGGACCAGACCATGGAACGCCTTGTGAAGAGCGTCTCCCGCGCCGGCTTCACCATCATGGCCCGGGTGAACCACGCCGAAGGGGCGGCCAAGGCGGGCCTGCGGTTGCCGCCGGAGCAGCTTTTGATCTTTGGCAAGCCCAAAGCGGGGACGCTGCTGATGCAGAAGAGCCCCACGGCGGGCATCGACCTGCCGATGAAATATCTGGTGTGGCGGGATGCCGCGGGCCAGGTCCACGTGGCCTGGAACGATCCCGCCTGGATCGCCGCCCGCCACGGCATCCACGGCCGTGACGAGCTGATCCGCAAGATGCAGGGCGCCCTGCGCGGCCTGGCGGAAAAAGCGTTGCGCCACTGAACCCCATGAGCGGGCCGACACCCGCCGACGTCCCCCTTCTCGCCGAGTGGAACCGCCTTCCCGAGGCCGGCATGCTGGCGCGCCACGCCGACTTGGCGGCGGAGCTGCCCGCGGTTTGGGAGGCAAGCGAGTTCGTCGCCCGCAGCTGCCTCCAGGAGCCGAAGCTGCCGCTGTCGCTGGCCGACGCCGGACTGCTGGAAAGGGCGTTGCGGCCCGGCGAGATGGCCGCCGCCCTGGACGAGGCGCTGCGGGGTTGCGAGGACGAAGAGACGCTGGCGCGGCGCCTGCGGCGCTTCCGGCGCCGCCAGATGATGCGCATCGTCTGGCGCGACCTCAGCCGCCGCGCCCACCTCTCGGAGACCCTGGAAGAGCTTTCCGAACTGGCCGACCTCTCCATCCAGCGGGGGCTGGCCCGACTCCACCGCTGGGCCGAGGAGCGCTGGGGCACGCCGCGCGACCGACAGGGCGAGGCGCAGGAGCTGGTGGTGCTGGCCATGGGAAAGCTGGGCGCCCGGGAGCTCAACCTCAGTTCCGACATCGACCTCATCCTCACCTTTCCGGCCCACGGAGAGACCGACGGCAGGCGGTCTCTCTCCAACGAAGAGTTCTTCACCCGCCTGGGGCGCAGGCTGGCGAACCTGTTGAGCCGGCCGACCGAGGAGGGCTTCGTCTTCCGGGTGGATCTGCGCCTCCGCCCCTTCGGCGAGGCCGGCCCCCTGACCGTCAGTTTCGAAGCGATGGAGAACTACTACACCGGCCAGGCGCGGGAGTGGGAACGGTACGCCATGGTCAAGGCCCGGCCGGTGACCGGGTCGGCGGCCCACCGGGCCCGGCTCATGGAGATCCTGCGGCCCTTCGTCTACCGGCGCTACGTGGATTTCGGCGTCATCGACGCCATTCGCCACATGAAGCGGCTGATCCAGGCGCAGATGCACAAGCGGGGGATGGACGCCAACATCAAGCTGGGCCGGGGAGGAATCCGCGAGATCGAGTTCATCGCCCAGGCCCTGCAACTGGTCCACGGCGGCCGCGACCCTTCGCTCCAGGTGCGCCCCCTGCTGGAGGCGCTGGCCCGTCTGGGCGGACGCAACCTGCTGCCCGCGCCCGCGGTGCAGCAGCTCTCCCGCGCCTACCAGTTTCTCAGACGGGTGGAGAACCGGCTGCAGGCGTGGCGCGACGAGCAGACCCATCGGCTTCCGGCGGACGAGGCCGGGCGCCGGCGGCTGGCGCGCAGCATGGGCTTCTCCCAATGGCCGGAATTCGAAACGGCGCTGGAACGCCACCGAAGCGCGGTGGAGGGCCACTTTCACGCCCTCTTCGCCGGGGACGACGAGCCGCCCGGTCCCATGGAGCAGGTGTGGGAAGCGGAGGCGTCGGACCCCTCCGCCCTCGCCCTCCTGGCGGAAGCGGGATTCGACGAGGGCGCCGAAGCGCTGGCGCGCCTGGCCGCGTTCCGCGATTCGGGGCCCTGCCGCGCCCTCACCGCCGGCGCCCGGGCCAAGCTCGACCGCCTCATGCCGCGGCTGCTCCAGGCGTGCGCCGCGGCGGCCCGGCCGGGGGTGGCGCTGGAGCGCATCCTGCGGCTGATGCGGGCCATCGTGCGCCGCACCGCCTATCTCGACCTGCTGCTGGAAAACCCGCAGGCGGTGGAACACCTGGTGCGGCTGGCCTCCGAGAGCCTCTGGGTGGTGGAGCAGCTGACCCACCAGCCGGTGCTGCTGGACGAACTGCTCGATCCACGCCGCCTCTACGCCCCTCTGCGGCGCCGGGAGCTGGACGAGGAGCTGGCGGCCCTGCTGGCGAAGATCGCCCCCGACGATCTGGAGCAGCAGATGGAGCGGCTGCGCCAGTTCGCCGCCGGCAACCGCCTGCGCACCGCGGCGGCGGACATCGCCGGCGCCATCCCCTTGACGGTGGTGAGCGACCACCTCACCGAGATCGCCGAAGCGGTGCTGGCCCAGGTGTTCGCCCTTGCCTGGGAGCAGGTCGTCCGCCGTTACGGACGACCGCGGCGGGTGGAAGGCAGCGGCTTCGCCATCGTCGGCTACGGCAAGCTGGGCGGCATCGAGCTGGGGTACGGCTCGGATCTCGACCTAGTCTTCCTGCACGCCGACTACCCGCTCAGCGCCACCACCGACGGCGCCCGGCCGGTGGCCAACGATCTTTTCTACGCCCGGCTGGGGCAGCGCATCATCCATCTTCTCACCACCCGCACCCCTTCCGGGGTTCTCTATCCGGTGGACATGCGTCTTCGGCCCCACGGCGCCTCGGGCCCTCTGGTGCCCCCTCTGGGCGGCTTCGAAAGATATCAGCGGGAGCAAGCCTGGACCTGGGAGCACCAGGCGCTGGTGCGCGCTCGCGCCATCGCGGGCGACGCAGCGCTCATGGGCCGATTCGAGGCGGTCCGCCGCCAGGTGCTGCGCCAGCCGCGCGAGCGAACCGCCCTCCGTGCCGAGGTGGTTAAGATGCGCGAAAAGCTGCGCGGCGCCCGCGACCGGAGCGACGAACGGTGGTTCGACCTCAAGCAAGGGCGCGGCGGTATCGCCGATATCGAGTTTATGGTTCAATACGCAATTCTTGGGTGGGCGGCCGGCCATCCGTCGCTGACCGAGTGGAGCGACAACCTCCACCTCCTCGAAACCATCGCCGCGACCGGGCTCTTTCCGCGCGAAGAAACCGAGGCGCTGGCCCTCGCCTATCAGAAGTTCCGGGGTGCCCAACACCGCTGCGCGCTGCAGGAGCAAGCCGCCCGCATTCCCCAGGAGCGGTTGCGGGAGGAGCGTCGGCAGGTCGAGCGGCTGTGGCGCAAGTGGATGCTGGAGTGACGCCCCCCGGCAACGAACATGCGAGAAAAAACGGGAGAAGCAAGATGCAGACGATGGCGGATCGCGACGGCCTGATCTGGCTCGACGGCGAACTGGTGCCCTGGCGTGAAGCCAAGGTGCACGTGCTGACCCACACCTTCCATTACGGCCTGGGGGTGTTCGAAGGGGTGCGCGCCTACCGGACCGCCGAGGGACCCGCCATCTTCCGCCTCTCGGAACACACCCGACGGCTCTTCCAATCGGCCCACATTCTCGGCATGAAGCTGCCCTACGACCGCGAAACCATCGACCGGGCGCAGATCGAGGCGGTGCGCGAGAACGGCCTCGATTCCGCCTACATCCGCCCCATGTGCTTCTACGGCTCCGAGGGGATGGGGCTGCGCGCCGACAACCTGCGGGTCCACTGCATGGTGGCGGCGTGGGAGTGGGGCGCCTATCTCGGCGAGGAGGCGATGGAGAGGGGCATCCGCATCAAGGTCTCCTCCTTCACCCGCCACCATGTCAACATCACCATGTGCCGCGCCAAGGCCAACGGCAACTACATCAACTCCATGCTCGCCCTGCAGGAGGCGCTGGATTGCGGGTACGACGAGGCGCTGCTGCTCGACGCCGAAGGCTTCGTCATGGAGGGGTCGGGCGAGAACATCTTCATCGTCCGCGACGGCGTGCTCTACACGCCCGACCTCACCTCGGCGCTGGACGGCATCACCCGGCGCACCATCATCCAGTTGGCGCGGGAAGCGGACATCGAGGTGGTGGAGAAGCGCATCACCCGCGACGAGGTCTACATCGCCGACGAAGCCTTCTTCACCGGCACCGCCGCCGAGGTGACCCCCATCCGCGAAGTGGACCACCGCACCATCGGCAACGGCAGCCGCGGGCCGGTGACGGCCCTGTTGCAGAAGATGTACTTCGACGCCGTGCACGGCCGCTCGCCCACGCATCACGATTGGCTCACCCCGGTGAAATGACCGGCGGAACGGCCGGAGAGAGACGAGAGAGAACCATGAAGACCCAGAGCAGATCCGAAGCGGTTGTGAAGGTGACCCGCGACCAGCTCCCGGCCAGCTGCCCGCCGCGCGGCGAGGAGGTGTGGAACCTCCACCCCCGCGTCTATCTGCCGCTGGCGAAGAGCGGCGAGGCAGTCTGCCCCTACTGCAGCACCCGTTACGTGCTCGAGGATTGAACGACCCCGCCCTCCTGGTCGTCGGCCCCTCCTGGGTGGGCGACATGGTCATGGCCCAGAGCCTGTTCAAGGTGCTGAAGGAGCGCGCGCCATGGCGGGCCATCGACGTGCTCGCCCCCCGTTGGAGCCTGCCCCTGCTGGAGCGCATGCCCGAGGTACGCGCCGGCATCGAGATGCCCTTGGGCCACGGCCGCCTGGCGCTGGGCGAGCGTTGGCGGCTGGGCCGCGCCTTGCGGGGCCGCTACCAGCAGGCCCTTCTTCTGCCCAACTCCTGGAAATCGGCGCTGGTCCCCTTCGCCGCCCGCATCCCCCGCCGCACCGGCTGGCGGGGGGAGATGCGGTACGGCCTGCTCAACGACCTGCGCCGCCTGGACAAGTCGAAGCTCACCATGACGGTGCAGCGCTTCGTGGCCCTGGCGCTGGAGCCGGACGAACCCCTTCCGGCCATCCCCCCTCCCGCGCTGGAGGTGGCCCCCGGCTCGGCGGCGGCGGCGCTGAACCGCCATGAACTGGAGAAACCCGCCGGCAGCCGGTTGCTGGCGCTCTGTCCGGGCGCGGAATATGGGCCCGCCAAGCGGTGGCCGGCCTGGAAGTTTGGTGAACTGGCCCACGAATATCGGCAAAAGGGCTGGCAAGTGTGGCTGTTCGGCTCGGAGAGGGACCGGCCGGTGTGCGACAATGTGGCCGCGCGGGCGCAAGGCTGCGTCAATCTTGCCGGCCGCACCACCCTGGCCGAAGCGGTGGACCTGCTTTCCCTGGCCGACGCCGTGGTGAGCAACGATTCGGGCCTGATGCACGTGGCGGCGGCGCTGGACCGGCCTCTGGTGGCGATCTACGGCTCTTCGGACCCGGGCTTCACGCCGCCGCTGAACCGGCGCCACCGAATCCTGAGCCTGGGCCTCGAATGCAGCCCGTGCTTTCAACGGGAGTGCCCGCAGGGCCATCTTCGGTGCCTGGAAGGAATCGAGGTCGCCCAGGTGCGGGCCGCCCTGGAACGGATGGACGAGAAGGAACGGATGGAGTGACCATGAAGAGCGAAAACGTGGTGTGGCACCAGGCCACCGTGACCCGGCAACGGAGGGAAAAACTCAACGGCCACAAGAGCTTCGTGCTCTGGTTTACCGGCCTGTCGGGTTCCGGCAAGTCCACGGTGGCCCACGCCGTGGAGGAGCGGCTGCACCAGGCCGGTTGCCGCACCTTCGTCTTCGACGGAGACAACGTGCGCCACGGCCTCTGCAGCGATCTCGGCTTCAGCGAGGAGGACCGCCGCGAGAACATCCGACGCATCGGCGAGATGACCAAGCTCTTCGTGGAGGCCGGCGTCATCGCCATGACCGCCTTCATCTCCCCTTTCCGGGCCGACCGGAAACGGGTGCGGGAACGTTTCGCCGAAGGCGATTTCATCGAGGTCCATTGCGACTGCAGCCTGGAGGTATGCGAGGCGCGCGACGTGAAGGGGCTTTACGCCAAGGCGCGCGCCGGCCTGATCCCCAACTACACCGGCATCTCCTCCCCCTACGAGTCGCCGGAAAACCCGGAGATCCGCCTCAAGACCGATACCGAAACCCTGGAGGAGAGCGTGGAAAAGGTGATGGAGTACCTGCGGGAGCGCCGCTTGCTGGAATGAGCCCTCGATGCGGGTGCTGATCGTCAAGACCTCCTCCCTGGGCGACCTGATCCACACCTTTCCCGCCCTCACCGACGCTGTCGCCGCCCGCCCCGAAGTGGAATTCCACTGGCTGGTGGAAGAGGCGTTCACCGCGGTTCCGGCCTGGCATCCGGCGGTGGCGAGGACGATTCCCATCGCCTGGCGCCGCTGGCGCCGCTCTCTCTGGAAGTCGTTCCGCTCGGGCGATCCCTCACGCCTGCGCCACCTCCTCAAGAGCGGAGGCTACGACTTGGCGATCGACGCCCAGGGGCTGCTCAAGAGCGCCTTGCCGGCGCGCCTGGCCGGCGCCCCGGTGGCGGGATACGACCGCCGCTCCGTCCGCGAACCCCTGGCGGCGCTTTTCTATCAGCGCCGCCACGCCGTGCCGCGGGGGCTCCACGCCATCGAGCGGATGCGGCGCCTCTTCGCCCTCGCTCTGGAATATCCGCCTCCGGCCACCGCTCCCGATTACGGCCTGGAGCGGCCCGGCGGAGAAAGGGAGCGTACCCTGCTCTTTCTCCACGGCACCACTTGGCCCAGCAAGCTCTGGCCGGAGGCCCATTGGATCGAGCTGGCCCGTCTGGCTGGGGAGGCCGGCTACCAGGTGGAGTGGCCCTGGCACGGCGAAGAGGAGCGCCGACGGGCCGAGCGGCTGCGCCGGGAGAGCGGCTCGGGCGAACTGCTGCCGCCCTCGGATCTGGAGGGGCTGAAAGCGCGTCTCGCCCGGGCGGCGGGCGCAGTGGGCGTGGATTCGGGACTGGCCCACCTGGCCGCCGCCCTGGACACGCCGGCGGTGACCCTCTACGGCCCCACCCGCACCGGCCTCACCGGCGCCGTCGGCCCCCGCCAACGCAACCTGGAGAGCGACCTCGGCTGCGCCCCCTGCCTGAAACGGAACTGCCCGCGCCCCGGCCGAGGACGGCTGGAGCCGGCCTGCCTCGATCGACTGGAGCCCGAACAGGTGTGGAAGGCGCTGCGCGAGCGGATGGGAGAGGGTTCGTGAAGCTCGCCTTCGTCGCGTTCAAATATTTCCCCCATGGCGGCATGCAGAGCAACCTCTTACGCATGGCGCGGGAGTGCGCCGCCCGGGGCCATGAAGTCCACATCCACACCATGAGCTGGCAAGGAGAGCGCCCCGCCGAAGCGGAAGTGCACCTGATGCCCCAGCGGGCGCTCACCAATCACGGCCGCTACCGCGCCTTTCACCGGGCATTGGCGAAACGGCTGGAAGCGGCCGGCATCGACCGGGTCGTCGGTTTCAACCGCCTGCCCGACCTCGACTTCTACTACGCCGCCGACCCCTGCTTGCGCGAGCGGCTCGAACGCCAGTACCGCTTTCCGGTGGCCGGGCTGCCCCGCTACCGGCAACTTTTGGAGTGGGAAGCCGCCGTTTTCGGGCGGGAGAGCCGCACCCGCATCCTTTTGGTCTCCGAGCGTCAGAAATCGGCTTTCCAGCGCCATTACGACACCCCGGAGGAGCGCTTTTTCCAACTGCCTCCCGGCATCCAACCCGATCGAAGGGCGGGGCCCGACGCCGAGCGGCTGCGGGCCGAAGCACGGCGGGAGTTCGGCATCGGCGAGGAGGAGCGCTGGATCCTCTGCATCGGTTCGGGCTTCCGCACCAAGGGGCTGGACCGCTCGTTGAAAGCGCTGGCGGCCCTGCCCGATCCTCTGCGCCGGCGCACCCATCTGCTCGCCCTGGGGAGCGACAAGGCGGCCCCTTTCGAGCGGTTGGCCCGACGGCTCGGCGTGGCGGAGCGTTTCCGTATCCTGCCGGGACGCGACGACATCCCGCGCATTCTCCAGGGCGGCGACCTGCTGCTCCATCCCGCCTACCACGAAAACACCGGCAACATTCTGCTGGAAGCGGCCGTCGCCGGACTTCCGGTGCTCACCACATCCGTCTGCGGCTACGCCCACTACATCGAGGAGGCGAAGTGCGGCCGGGTGCTGCCCGAACCCTTTTCCCAAGCCACGCTGAACGCCGCCCTCGCGGAGATGCTGGTTTCGCCGGAAGGCCCGCGCTGGCGGGCCAACGGCATCCGTTTCGGCCAAGAGGCCGATATCTACGGCCGCATTCCCCTGGCGGTGGAGTTCATCCTCTCATGATCTGGCTGGCTCCCGATTTCGCCGCCCGCCTGCCCCGCCCCTGGCGGCGCGTGGCCGACGCTTTCGAGATCGAGGGTGACGTGCGCAAGGAGATCGCCGGCCGCGGCCGGCGCACCCTGCGCTTCGAACTGGAGGGACAGGGCTATTTCCTCAAGCTCCACTGGGGAGTGGGCTGGAAAGAGATCTTCAAGAATCTGATCAACGGCCGCTTGCCGGTGCTGGGGGCGGCCAACGAGTGGCGCGCCTTGCAGCGGCTGCCGGAGCTGGGCATCGAGACCATGCGCCTGGAAGCCTACGGACGGGAAGGGCGGAACCCCGCCCGGCAGCGCTCCTTCGTGGTGACCCGCGAGCTGGAGAACTGCGTCAGTCTGGAAACCTACTGCGCCCGCTGGCGCCGGTCGCCGCCCGCCCCTCCTCTCAAATGGCGTCTCATCGAGCGGGTGGCGGAGATGACCCGCCGGCTCCACCAGGGAGGGCTGAACCACCGGGATCTGTATATCTGCCACTTTTTGCTGCAGCAGCCCTGGAACGGAGAGCCGGAAAAGCTGCATCTCCATCTCATCGATCTGCACCGCGTGCAGCAGCGCCAGCGGGTGCCTTTTCGGTGGCTGGCGAAGGATTTGGGCAGTCTCTGGTTTTCGGCGATGGAGATCGGGTTGACGCGGCGCGACCTGCTGCGCTTCCTTCGATGCTATTTCGACGAACCGCTTCGAAAAAGCCTGGAACGGAACGCCAGGCTGCTGCGGGCGGCGGAAGGCAGGGCGGAGCGGCTGCGCGAAAAGTGGCAAGGGGAGAAAAGAGGATGAGAGAAGCGCTTACCACTCCATTTGGGCGCCACCGCCCCCACCGAGCGGGATGGGGGAGCTTGGGGGATCATCGCGTGGCGCTCGCCGCCGTTCTCTGCCTGCTGCTCTTTCCGCAACGCCCCGCCCTCGGCGACGAAGAGGCGCTCGACGTGGCGCGGCAGGTCTGGTTCGTCAACCACTTCCTGGCGGTGAAGAACGTCAGTTACGGCTCCCGCCGCAAACCGTTCCACATCGCCCGCATTCCGGAAAAGGGCAAGGCCAAGAGCTACGCCTTGGAACGCCATCTCAACAACGACTACCCCGAAGGCGCCTTGCGCGCCCGCGACCTGGTCATCTTCCGCTCGGGCAAATTGCGGGGCACCGGCATCCTGGTGGATGTCTTCCGGGATCCGCGCCGCCCGCTGGAGTTTTCCATTTGGCTGCCGGCCCTGCGCAAGGTGCGCCGTCACAGCGAGCCCGACCAGGGGGACGCCTGGGGCGGCAGCCTCTTCACCTACGGCGACGTCTATCTGCGCAAGCCGGAGGACGAACGCCACGAGCTGGTGGGCGAAGAGATCTTCGAGGAGTGCCTGGGAACGGTCGAGGAGGGCGTGAAAGGAGCGCCGCCTCCTTTCTGCGCGGCCAAGGGACGGCCGGTCTGGCGCCTGCGCAGCCATACCCGCTTCGCCGACTGGTGGTACGACTACCGGGAGACTCTGGTGGACCGGGAGACCTTCGCCGACTACCGCTCCATCTACTACAAGAACGGCAAGGCGGTGAAGGTGATCGACAAGGCGTGGCGCTCCATGGGGCTGGAAGACCCCCGCGGACAGTACTGGCTTTACTGGTACGGAAAGGATCTGCGCGACGGCCGCCAGGGGCTGGCCTGGGCCGCGCGGGAGCAGATCCGCTGGAACCGAAAAGTCGATCCGCGCTTGTGGAGTCTGGCCACGCTGCGGCGACTGAGCCGCTGAGAGGCCCCATTCCGAACATGCACCGGCATTCGGAATTTTCCGGCGAGAAATCGTTCGGCGCGGTTTCTCCGCGCCTCGCCCCTTCCGGGCTTGCGCGACGGTCGGCAGCAGGCGTGGGGGAAGGGTTGACGGGAACGCCGTGAATACCTCCTTGTAGGCTCGGCCTCGGCATCCCTGCCTCGGACGTCCCGCCAACCCTTCCTCCACGTCTTCCCTGCAAGAAGGCTCCCCGCCGCTTCCACGATGGGCGCCATCCAGCCGGCAAAAATCGAAAAGGCCCCGTTTCGGGGCCTTTCGAGAATCGCCGGAGAGCGCCGATCACTACTTCTTGGCGATCTCTTCGAGCTGCTTGGCCGGGATGATCTGCCCGTCCAGGGCGGCATCCTCCGCCGAACGGCCGTAGGCGACGCTGATCAACTGGCTGTAGTAGACCACCGGCATGTTGAATTTGGTATTGTAGCGCTCGTTGATCTGGTCTTGATAGATCTCCACGTTGGCCTGGCAGAGCGGGCAGGGGGTGGCGATCATGTCGGCGCCGTTGTCGTAAGCGGCCTCGATGATGCCTTTGATCATCTCCTGCGACTTCTCCGGCTCGGAGAAGGCCAGGGCGCCGCCGCAGCATTGCACCTTCTTCTCGTAGGTGGGAACCGACTCGGCGCCCACCGCCTCGATCATCTTGTCGAGATAGACCGGATTTTCGAAGGATTCGCCGTGGATGCCGAAGGGCCGGTTGGTCTGGCAGCCCACGTAACCGGCGATCTTGATGCCCTCCAGCGGCTTCTTCACGCCCGCCTGGATGTTCTCGAAGCCGATGTCCTCCACCAGCACTTCGGCCATGTGCTTGATGGGGGTCTCGTTCTTCAGCTTCAGCCCCGCCTCGGCCAGGGCCTGGTCGGCCTCCGCCTTGAGCTGAGGATCGTGACTGAGGCGCTCGGCCGCCTCGCGCGTGGCGAGCCAGCAGGCGGCGCAGGTGGCAACGATGGTCTCGCCGGGATTGTGCTCTTCCGACAACGCGATGTTGCGCGCCGACAGGGTGATGCGCGGCAGCTCGGAGCCGCTGGCGTAGCCGATGGAGGCGGAGCAGCAGTTCCAGTCGGGAATCTCCTTGAGCTCCACGTCGAGCTCCTCGCACATGGTCTGCACCGACTTCATCAGGTTGGAGGAGGAGGCGCCCTTCTGGGAGGAGCACCCCGGATAGTAGGAGTAGGTGTACTTGGCCATAGGGTTGCCTCCGTCAGTCGAATTTCTTCATGCGGGCCTCTTCGAGCTCCTGCGCCTTCTTGATCATCTTCTGCAAGCCGCCGACATCCTTGATGCCGTGGCCGCCGAAGAACTCGGCGGGGCTCATGCGCTTGGCCTTCATCATGGACATGCCCAGCTTCTGGTTGGCCATGGCATTCTTGATGCCCTGGCCGAAGCCGTCCTTGAAGTAGAGCGAAAGGCCGAGCTTGAGCTCGTTCACCCGCCCCTTCTTCATCATGTTGTTCCAGAAGATCTCGGCGAAGGTGGCCGTGGGCTGCCCCTTGGGCACCAGGCCGAGCTTCTTGGAGTAGGTGGCCAGGCCGTGCATGATGTGGGTGATGGGCAGCTCCCGCGGGCAACGCACGATGCAGTTGTAGCAGGAGGTGCACATCCACATGGAGTCGGAGGTGAGCACCTCCTCACGCTTGCCGGCGCGGATCATCATGAAGATCTCCTGCGGCGGATGGGCCCAGTGCTTGCCCAGCGGGCAGGAGCCGGAACAGACGCCGCACTGCATGCACATCTTCACCCACTCGCCTTCCTCCACGTTCGCCTCGACCTCCTTGAGGAAGTCGTTGCGATACTTCTCGATCATTCTCGTGTTCAAATCGCTCATGACTCACACTCTCCGTCAGAACTTGAATGGGCTCAGGCCGACCTTCTCGATGGTCTCTTCCATCTCCTTGATCAGCGCCGGTGCACGCTCGATGTCGGTGATGGCCACTTCGTGGACCACCACCCGCTCGGGCTCGAGGTTGAGCGATTCGAGGGTGTCGCCCACCTTGGCCATGCGTTCGTTGGCCATGGTGGAGCCCCGCACGAAGTGGCACTGGTAGTCCTCGCCACGTTTGCAGCCCATCATGATGATGCCGTCATAGCCGTTGTTGAGGGCGTCGGTGACCCAGGAGAGGCTCACCGAACCGAGGCAGCGGACCGGAATGACGCGCGCCCAGGGACTGATCTCCTGGCCGGCGATGGCGGCCTGGTCCAGCGCCGGATAGGCGTCGTTCTCGCACGCCAGCACCAGGATGCGCGGCTTCTCGTCCCACTCCTCGGGGATCAGGCACTCCTTGATCTGGGCGCCCACGGTGTTCACCGAGTAGTTCTCGAAAGAGATGACCCGCACCGGGCAGGCGCCCATGCAGGTGCCGCAACGGCGGCAGCGCGACTCGTTGTACTGGGGATAACGCTCTTCGTCCTCGTCGATGGCGCCGAAGGGGCACTCCACGGTGCAGCGCTTGCACTGGGTGCAGCCCTCGCGGCGGAAGGTGGGGAAGGAGAGGTCGCCGGTGCGCGGATGGTTGGCGCGACCCTGGGCGGCCAGCTCGATCTCCTGGATCGCTTTCATGGCGGCGCCAGTGGCGTCGTCCATGGCCTGCTTGATGTCCATGGGACGGCGCACGGGACCGGCGGCGTAGATGCCGGTGCGGCGCGTCTCGTAGGGGAAGCAGATGAAGTGGGAGTCGGTGAAGCCCCACTTGAGCTGCGGCAGGTCGGTGCCCTGGCGGTAGGTGAGGTTGAGGATGGACTCCACCGAGACGGCGGTCTCGTCGGCGGCCTCCTCGGCCTGGGCCTCCAGCTCGGCCTCGCGCTCCTCGTCCGACATCCCCTCCAGCGACTCGGTGGCGGCGTAGGGATCGGGGCCCGAATTGGGCACCATGCCCACGTCCAGCACCACCAGATCGGCGTGGATCTCGGCATCCTCGTCGAGGATCTTGTCGTGCATCTTCACGGTGAGGGTGTCGCCGGGGACCACCTCCTTCACGTCGCCCTTGGTGAAGATGACGCCGTTCTTCTGGCCGGAACGGTAGAAGTCCTCGCCCGGAGCGCCCGGAGTGCGCAGGTTGTCGTAGACGATGGTGGTGTCGCAGTCGCCGTTGTGGTGCTTGAAATAGAGCGCCTGCTTGATGGAGACCAAGTCCCCTACGCCGGAGTCGTAGGGCAGCTCGCCCTCCTTGTCGGAGTTCTGGCCCACGTCCTGGACGAAGACCACCGCCTTGACCTCCTTGCCGTCGGAAGGACGCTTGATGGGGCCGTCGCCGGCGGCGTTGGCCAGCTCTTCCAGCTCCAGCTGGGTGATGACGTCGGGCGAGTCGCTGTAGTGGAGCTCGCTCAACACGCTGGGATCCCAGGGGGTGAAGCCGGTGGCCTGGATGATGGAGCCGATGTTCTCGGTGACGGTGTCGCCCGACTCGGTGCTGATGTCCACGCTGAAGCGACCGGGCGCCCCCGAAGTCTTGGTGATGCGGCTGTTGAGATAGACCTTGATGTTGTCGTTGCTCTCCACCGCCTGGATCATCTCGGGCACCCCGGTCTCTTCCGGCATCGGCAGATTGGCGTCGGGAGAGTTGGGCGTGCCCACCGGGGCCGCCTTGAAGGGCACCCGTTTGTGCAGCTTGGCGGCGTGGCCGCCCAGTTCGCCGCTCTTCTCCACCAGGTGCACGGTGTAACCGGCGGCGGCGGCCTCCAGGGCCGCGGTCATGCCGGTGACGCCGCCGCCCACCACCAGGATGTTGGGGTTGCGCTCCTGCTGGCCCGAGGGCTTGGGCGGATTCATCTGCTTGATCTCGCCGCAGCTCATGCGGATGTAGTCCTCGGCCATCTCCTGGGTGGTCTCGCGCGCTTCGTCGGTGTCGGGACGGGCCCAGATCACCCCTTCGCGCAGGTTGGCGCGGGTCACGGCCACCTTGGACTCGGGGAAGGAGAAGGCGTCCACCTTGGCGCGACGGGAGCAGGCGGCGATGACGATATGGGTGACGCCATCGTTGTCGATGTCGTCCTGGATCATCTTCACCCCTTCCTTGCTGCACAGCATCTCGTGCTGCTTCACCACGTTCATGCGGCCCTCACGGGTGGCCACGTTCTCCAGCGAGGCGGCATCCAGGCGGTCGCCGATGCCGCAGCCGGTGCAAATATATGCCGCGAATTTCTTTTCTTCAGACATCTGCTCAGCCCTCCGCTCCTGCTACGCGATTGACGACCTGAATGGCCTTGAGTGCGGCGCCGGTGGCGCTCTGGACCGCCCGGTTCACGTCCAGAGCGTCGGCGGCGCAACCGGCGGGGAAGACGCCGCCGTTCTCTTCCGAAGGCTCGATGAAGCCCTCGCGGTTGAGCGACACCTCCACGGGGAACTCGTCCATGCCCACCGAGGGCTGCATGCCGATGGCGAGCACCACCAGGTCGTGCTCGTTGGCGTAGCGGTGGTAGCCCTCGGTGTCCACGCCGTTGAGGACGGGGTTGCCGTTCTCCTTGTTGAGGGTGATGGAGGCCACCTTGGACTTGATGAACTTCACGTTGTCCATCGCCTTGACCCTGGCGTAGAAATCCTCGAAGCGGTCGATGGCGCGGATGTCGATGTAGTAGATGCTCACCTGGGCGTCGTCCCCGTAGGCGTCCACCACGTAGTGGGTCTGCTTGAGGGAGGCCATGCAGCAGATGCGCGAGCAGTGCCACAGATGGTTGCGGTCGCGCGAGCCGGCGCACTGGATGAAGGCGACGTTCTTCGCCTCCTTGCCGTCGGAGGGGCGCACGATCTTGCCGCCGGTGGGACCCTTGGGATCGGCCATGCGCTCGAACTCCACGCTGCTGATGACGTTTTCGAAGCGGTCGTAGCCGTAGGGCTGGATCTTGGCCGCGTCGTAGGGCTGCCAGCCGGTGGCCCAGACCACCGCGCCCACGGGGAAGTTGATCTCCCGCTCTTCCATGTCGAGGTCGATGGCGTCGTACTTGCAGGCATCCTTCGCTTTCTGGGCGTCATCGGTGCCGATGATGCGCGGATCCAGCACGTACTTCATGGGGTGGGCCATGACGTGGGGCAGGTAGGCGCCCTTGCGCTTGCTGAGGCCGTAGTTGTACTCGTCGTCGAACTCGGCCTCCACCGCCTTGGCGCACTCGCCACAGGCGGTGCAGTTGTCGTTCACATAGGTGGGGGTGATCTTCACCGTGGCGGTGTAGTTGCCGGGCTCGCCCTCCAGGCCGGTCACCTCGGCGCTGGTGAGAATGGTGAGGTTGGGATTCATCTTGGCCCGGCGCTGGTTGATCTCCAGGCCGCAGGTGGGATGGCACAGCTTGGGGAAGTATTTGTAGAGCTGGCTGGTGCGGCCCCCCAGGTAGGGGCGTTTCTCGACCAGTACGACCTGTGCACCGGCTTCAGCGGCCTCCAGCGCGGCGGTCATGCCGCTGATGCCGCCACCGACCACCAGGATGGTCTGGTTCGTGGCTACTACCTCCGTCATGGAATTACCTCCGTTGCGGATTGCGGTTTCTAGGGTTGGATCTCCCGGTTACCGGGGAGCCGGCAAACTCTCTGTCGGGCGCAGGCCCGCATTTGAACTGGCTAAGATACTCCCCTTCGCAATTCCGTTCCACGGCCAAAACAATCGAATTTTCAAATATGCTAATAGATGCCTCGTATGCAGGGCGCCATTTCCCTGAACGACACCTGTTATACGCCTTCGAGGAAAGGGTTAACATGCAGAAAAAGTCGGGTTTGACCGACGCCGACCGCCACCGAATCTGAGGTAATGGAAGAGTGAAGCCGCATGCCCGGGTGCTCACCCCCGAAGAGTATCTGTTCGACCAAGAGCCCTACTACGAGCCCGTGGGGGAGGAGATCGCCGTCTTCGAGGCGGCCTGGCGCAACGGTCTGCCGGTGCTGCTCAAAGGCCCCACCGGCTGTGGCAAGACCCGCTTCATGGAGCACATGGCCTGGCGTCTGAAGCTGCCTCTGATCACCGTCTCCTGCCACGACGACCTCACCGCCTCGGATCTGGTGGGGCGCTTCCTGGTGAAGGGAGGCGAAACGGTGTGGGTGGACGGCCCCCTGGCGCGGGCGGTGCGCAACGGCGCCATCTGCTATCTCGACGAGGTGGTGGAGGCGCGCAAGGACACCACGGTGGTGATCCACCCGCTGGCCGACGACCGCCGCGTGCTGCCCATGGAGAAGGTGGGCGAGCTGCTGGAGGCGCCGCCCCAGTTCTGCCTGGCCATGTCCTACAACCCCGGCTACCAGTCGGTGCTCAAGGACTTGAAGCAATCCACCCGCCAGCGCTTCGTGGCCCTGGAGTTCGACTACCCCGACGCCGCCCTGGAGCAGAAGATCATCGAAAAGGAGTCGGGCATCGACGGCGACACCGCCCGCCGCCTGGTCAAATTCGCCCAGATGACCCGCAACCTCAAGGGCCAGGGGCTGGACGAGGGCGCCTCCACCCGCCTGCTGGTGCACGCCGCCCAGCTCATGGCGGCCGGCATCGAGCCGGTCACCGCCTGCAACAGCGCCGTCGCCCAGGCGCTCACCGACGATCCCGACATGCTGGCGGCGGTGAGCGAACTGAGCGCTTCGTTGTTTTGAGCATATCGAGCAGGAATGGAGATCAGCGGATTCGGCGGTAGGTTACCCCAAAGATGGTATCGCCCAGCCACTTCCTGAACGAAAGATTGTCGCTAAACTGCTTGAACAACTCCGTGTGGTCGGCCAGTAATTCCAGTATGACACGCTGCAACGCCTTATCGTGTTCGATGCGGGCATTCTGTTTATCTGAATGCTTCATAGCGTTCTGGTAAGCAGGGTCGGCCGCCACCTTCGCTGGGATTTCTTCGGTAATCACCTTCCGAATCTTGTCGGCGTCCTTCCAGTCGATGTTGCCGAACTGGTCATTGAATGACTTGATGATGTTGCTGAGTTGGTCCAGCTCAGGTTCCGGCTTGAAACCGCCACCGCCCGTCGGTACAGGCTCCAGTCCGCCGTCCTCGTCCGAAAGCTGGATGCGCAGGCTGGATTGGACCTCCACCCGGTAGCTGTCCATGTCGATGGTCTCCAGGATGCCTTTGGAAAGATCCTCTTCCTTGGGGGCGGGCAGCTTGGGGATCAGAAAATTGAGGAAGATGGACAGTTTCTCCCACTCGGTACTGGAATAGGGCAGGATCGACGCCAAAAAGCCATAGGTCCGCACAAAGGCCTTGGCCTTGCCCTTGAAATCCACCTGGCCATCTTCATCCAGATCCGTGTTGTATACGGAGACACAAGCATCCAGTATCGGGTCCAGCCGGTCCCGATCTTGACCATTCAGGTATCGCTCTACCAGTTCGTCGATCTGTTCCGGTGAATAGACTTGGTAAGCGTCAAGATCCGCCTTGAGGTCATGCAGCTTGTTGGGATCGGTCTCGTCGCTGAGAACCGTGGTGCGGTAATAGGGCTCAAAGGCCCTCTGGATGGTCTCCGAATCGTTGTAGAAATCCAGGATGAAGGTATCGTGCTTCTGCGGATGGGCCCGGTTGAGGCGGGAGAGGGTCTGTACCGCCTTGATGCCAGACAAGGGCTTATCCACGTACATGGTGTGGAGTAACGGTTCGTCGTATCCAGTCTGGAACTTGTCAGCCACGATCAGGAACCGGTACGGGTCCGTTCGAACTTTCTCGGGTATCAGGTTGCTGGGAAAACCGTTGAGCGAGGCCTCGGTGACCTTTTGTCCGCCATACTCATGCTCACCTGAAAAAGCCACGATAGCCTGATAGGGGCTTTTACGTTCTTTCAGATAGTTCTGAAAGGCGTGGAAATACTGGATGGCCCGTTCGATGCCATTGGTGATCACCATGGCCCGTGCCTTGCCGCCAATCTTGCCTCGTGCGATGACTTGCTCGTGAAAATGGTCGATCATGATCTCCGCCTTCTGGCGGATGGCGTGCTCGTGGGATTCCACATAGCGGCGCAACTTTTTCTGCGCCTTGCGCACATCGAACAGCGGATCGTCCTCCACCTTCTTGGCCAGGCGGTAGTAGCTGGCCACTGGCGTATAGTTCTGCAACACATCGAGGATGAAGCCCTCCTCAATAGCCTGCTTCATGGTGTAGGCGTGGAAAGGCGCATGGCGGATACTGCCGTCCGGCTGCGGGTCTGGCTCGCCGAAGATCTCCAGCGTCTTGTTCTTGGGCGTGGCGGTGAAGGCGAAGTAGCTGGCGTTCTTCACCATCTTGCGCCCTTCCATGATGCGGTTGATCTGGTCCTCCAGGGTTTCGTCGTCCTCGTCGTTGTCAGGGTTCGTCTCCAGCACCCGGTTCATGGCTGCGGTGGCCTTGCCGCCCTGGCTGGAATGGGCCTCGTCGATGAGGATGGCGAATCGCTTGCCCCGGTGTTCCGAGCCGATCTCGTCGAGGATGAAGGGGAACTTCTGCACCGTGGTGATGATGATCTTCTTGCCTTGGTACAGAAAGGCCTTGAGATCGCCGGAACGCTGGGCGTGGCCAACGATGGCCGAGACCTGGGCAAACTGTTTGATGGTGTCGCGGATTTGCTTGTCCAGCACCCGCCGGTCGGTGACCACAATCACCGAGTCGAACAGCGCCCCGTCCTCCTGTTCCAGCCCAACCAACTGGTGGGCCAACCAGGCGATGGAATTGCTCTTGCCGCTGCCGGCCGAATGCTGAATGAGGTAGCATTTGCCCACGCCATTGACCCGGACGTGCTCCAGCAGCTTGCGAACCACAGCGAGTTGGTGATAGCGGGGAAAGATCTGCTTGCGCGACTTACGGCCGCTCCGCTCGTCCTTCTCCTCGACGATCTGG
>Ga0256841_1000626_pt1 | contig 35006 bp, 33 predicted proteins | sample 356308metaG_FD_185971 | JGI IMG/M metagenome (GOLD analysis project Ga0256841, IMG submission 185971) | Hydrothermal vent microbial communities from Mid Atlantic Ridge, Atlantic Ocean - 356-308 | ecosystem: Environmental > Aquatic > Marine > Hydrothermal vents | place: Atlantic Ocean: Mid... | reverse complement strand
TTTGCCCACCTTCTAAGTGAGATAAGCCATTGTATTTAGCCGAATTGATCATCCGACCCGGCCCGACATAAGCTTCTTTCAATACGGTTTCTTCTCTCGTACCGGGCTGAACAATCACCTTTTCGATAGGTAGATGATATTTCTGAGCAAACTCAAAATCTCGGGTATCATGAGCAGGAACCGCCATAACGGCTCCGGTACCGTAAGTTGCCAGAACATAATCGGAGATCCAGATTGGCACCTGACGCCCGTTAACAGGATTAATGGCATAGCTACCTGTAAAGACCCCCGTTTTTTCATTCGTCACGGCTAAACGGTCGATCTCTGAGGTTTTGGCAGCTTTGTCCACATATTTCGTTACCGCCTGCTTATATTCCGGAAGGGTCAATTGTCCGACTAAGCGATGCTCCGGAGCCAGGACAACATAAGTTACGCCAAACAAGGTATCGGGTCGGGTCGTAAAAACTTCGATATCCGTATCGCTATGATTAAGCACGGAAAAACGAATTTGAAGGCCCTGGCTCTTCCCAATCCAGTTACGCTGCATGGATTTTGTTTTTTCAGGCCAATCGATTTTATCCAGACCTTGTAATAATTCTTCGGCATACTCCGTAATTTTAAAGAACCATTGAGTAAGATTCTTTTTAACGACTTCTGTACCGCAACGTTCACATTTACCATCCACAACCTGCTCATTGGCCAGCACAGTTTGATCTTTAGGGCACCAATTAACCGGAGCTTCAGCACGATAGGCTAAACCATGTTCATACAATTTTAAGAATAACCATTGAGTCCATTTATAGTAATCGGCATGGCTGGTATTGATCTCATAGTCCCAGTCGTACATGGCACCGATCGCTTTTAATTGTTCCCGAATGTAGTTGACATTATTTTCGGTCGTGGTCTGTGGATGAATACCGGTTTTTACGGCGTAATTTTCGGCAGGTAATCCAAAAGCGTCAAAGCCCATCGGCTCGAAAACCTTAAATCCCTGCATACGTTTGAAGCGCGCCCAACTGTCTGTCGGTGCATAATTAAACCAATGTCCCAGGTGTAGTTTATCGGAAGAAGGATAACTGAACATAACCAGGGTATATAGTTTATGGGTCGTATCCGAAAGATCTACTTTATAGGTACCGGTTTCTTCCCAGAATTTTTTCCATCTTTTTTCAATTTCTTGATAAGGAATACCCATTTGCCAGAACTCCGCTGTTTATAATGAGGAATAAGAAAAATGTCGGGGCGAGAGGATTTGAACCTCCGACCTTACCGTCCCGAACGGTACGCGCTGCCAGACTGCGCTACGCCCCGAAATTCGTTCCATTAAAAGATTTTTTGAAGGATTTGAATGTACCAAATATTTGATTTTATGTCAAATCAAACTATTTGCTTCCAACCATCCCTATCCTTCGTTCATAAAACATGATTAATCACGACAAAACCTCCGATAAGTAAAATCACAAAGGCCACACTCAGCCAGCCTAAATATTTCTCGATGAAGGTATTAATCGGTTGGCCATATTTCCACAAAAGCCAGGCTACAATAAAAAAGCGCGCCGAACGGCTTACGGCTGAGGCCATAATAAAGATGATGAAATTAATATTGAACGCACCTGCCGAAATAGTAATTATTTTATAGGGAATCGGTGTGAACCCGGCCGTAAAGACAACCCAAAAGTTCCATTTTTCGTATAAAGACTGAACTTCTAAAAATTGCGGAATACTAACTCCGGGTACGTGTGCGAAGAAAAACTTTGCGATGGAAGAATACAACCCGCTTCCGTCCCACCAAAGCCAATGCCCGATACTGTACCCCAGTCCCCCTCCGATAATGGAGGCCACGGAGGCTACAAAAGCAAAATAAAAAGCCCTACGCCGGGCTCCCAAAACCAGGGCAATTAATAAGGCATCCGGCGGGATGGGGAAAAAGGATGATTCGGCCAGAGCCCAGAGAACCAACACGAAAGGACCATACGGAGTTTCTGCCCATTTCAACAACCACTGATAAGAAATATCCAGCCAATTGGGATTTTCCTTTACCATCCTTCCCTGCCTTTCAGAGGAACAAAGTTCAATCGCTCTATTTCCATTTCTTTCATATGATCCCCCTCTTTCAGGTATAAGGTCAATATCTGCTCATTTTGATTTCCTACCGGAATTAACATTCTTCCTCTGTTTTTCAATTGATCAAAAAGGTCGTCGGGAACAATAGGGGCTCCGGCGGTTACAATAATGGCATCATAGGGCGCATAGGTATGCCAACCCAAAGAACCGTCCCCCGTGCGCAAAACAAAGTGGTATTGGGCCGCCTTTAAACGCCTTTCGGCCTGTTTAGCCAACTCTCCAATTTTTTCGATGGTGAATACCTGGGCTCCCATAGCGCAAAGAACAGCCGCCTGATAACCGGAACCGGTACCTATTTCTAATATACGATCCCCTTTTTTAACTGAAAGCAGTTGGGACATAATCGCTACGGTGTACGGATGTGAGATGGTTTGACCAAAACCGATCGGTAAGGCCTTTTCATCGTAAGCCTGGAATTCGAGTCCGGTGGGTACATATTCATGTCTAGGCACTTTGGCCATGGCCAAAAGGACTCGCTGATCCGTGATACCGGCATTTTGTAGACGGTTTAACATCTGTTTTATTTTCTGTCGGTAAATCATAATTGGTGCACTAAATAATTCCAAACTAATTTAATAAATCTTAAGGTATCTCCCAAATGATCAATATTGGAGGGATGATTCCCATATATGGTGGGGATATCGACAAACTCGAGACGGTATCCTTTCCGGGAAGCTTTTAAAATAAATTCACTTTCTAACTGGAAACCGTTTTCACAAAGTTTCAATTCTGTGAGCACTTCCCTCTTAATCATACGAAATCCGCACTGACTGTCTTCGATTTTCTGGCCGGTTAATAGGCTAAGCACAAGGGAGGTGATGGTATTGGAAAGAATTCTCAACAGAGGCATTTCCCTGACTTTCCGGCCTCTCTTACCGATTAAAATAGAAGAAGAATTGTGTTCCGCTTTTTTTAAGAATTCCAAAATCGACTGCGGTGGATGTTGTAGATCCGCATCGAGACAGATCAGATAATCGGCAGCAGAGTGGGTTAAGAATTGATCAAAGCCTTGGCGTAAAGCGAACCCCTTGCCTTCTCTTTCTTTATTTTGAAGTAAGTGATCCGTAAACTGTAAGGCGATCTCCGCAGTTTTATCTGTGGAACCATCATCTACTATAATTAAATGAGAAGGCAGATCAGGTAATCCTTTTATTTCTTCTAAAAGTTCAGCAAGTGTTTTTTCCGCATTATAAGCCGGTATCAGAATGTCATATTTAATCATAGCTTACTTTTTTTGAATTAAAAAAGGGGATTGAGATCAATCCCCTTCCTCGAAATGTCGGAGCGACTGGATTCGAACCAGCGACCCCTTGAACCCCATTCAAGTGCGCTCCCAGACTGCGCCACGCTCCGAACGTTTAAAATTTACTGAACATTTGATTTGAAAGCAATAGGGTGAAATCATTCATCAAGAATTTTAAGGATATGCCGAATTCGATCGATTACCTTATCAGCCGACCAGGTTTCCTGTGCCGGTCCACTTTGATTTTTCAGACCCTTTTCAGTCCCGGTATGAATACCTTCGCCGGGATGTGTCGCTTCCGGCTGCTTCACTTCGGATTGATTTTCAGGAAATAAGGTGTTTAATTTATGATTGGCCCCTTTAATTGTAAATCCTTCCCCATAAAGTAAATTTTTAATCGTACCGATTATATTAATATCCTCTTCGGAATAGAGTCGATTTCCACCGGGCGATTTCTCGGGATTCAGACGGTCAAAAACAGTTTCCCAATATCGTAAAACAGATTGAGGCAAATCAAGGTATTCGGCAACCTGTCCGATCGAATAATGAAGCTTCTGTTCTTTCATAAATCCATCTCTTTTCAATTTTTGCTTTAAATATTTTAACAATTTGCTTTAAAAGCAAGAAAAAAATTACAGAACTTGACATGAATTTAAATTTAAGGTAGGTTTTTGTTTAATTTTTCGAAATTTTTATTCTTTTTTGGCAAAAAACCTATTTATTTAAGGAGCGTAAGTATGGATAAAACGGAATTTAAACCTTTTGTCCCTGCGGATTCGGATTTAAAGGAATTAACATTTAAAGCGGTCTTTTTAGGCGTCTTGATGGCCGTTGTACTGGGTGCTGCCAATGCCTATTTAGGGATGAAGGCCGGCTTAACCGTTGCGGCAACCTTCCCCGCTGCTGTTGTTGCCATTGCCGCTTTAAGAGGGTTTAAAGGCACGATTTTGGAGGAAAACATAGCCCGAACCACCGCATCGGTTGGTGAGGCCCTGGTTGCGGGAGCTATTTTTACAATACCCGCCTTTGTTATCAGCGGTGTCTGGGACGAATTGCACTATTGGGAAAGCACACTTATCATGCTGATTGGTGGTACTTTGGGCGTTCTGTTTGTCACTATTTTACGTCGTAGCCTTGTCGAAGAAGCCGATTTGCCCTTCCCGGAAAGTGTTGCGGCCGCAGAAATCGTAAAAGCCGGTCAGGGCGGTCAAACCGGTGCCGGCGCCGTATTTATGAGCATGGGGTTAGCGACCTTATGGGAACTCTTTAAAAATTCCAATGGCATTCAATTAATATCGGATTACACCAGAGATTATTATATATTAGCCAAATCAAAAATCGATATGCTCGGTACCAAGATGGATTTCGGGGGCGGTTTTTTAGCCGAATCGCCGGCAGCCTCTCCGGCCTTAACAGGTGTGGGATTTATTGTCGGATTACGGGTTTCGGCCGTATTATTTGCCGGTGCCGTATTAGGCTGGCTGGTTCTCGTTCCTTTGGGAATATTCATGAATCCTTCCCTGGCCAATTTGGTCAACGGAACGCATAGCTGGATTGATGTGGCCGAACAGGTTTGGTTGAAACAAATTCGGCCCTTTGCCGTCGGTACGATGATTATTGCCGCTTTTTATACTCTCTACAAATTAAAAGATTCATTGTTTGCCGGGATAGGAAAAGCTGTGGGGGATATTCGTGCCAAAAAAACGAAAGAGCGTGATATATCGAGGCTGGAAATTGATCTGGATTTTAAAAAAATCGGCATCACCATCCTGGTTATTGCTATTCCCCTCTATTATTTATATGAATATTTTTCCCGATCCATAGGCGGGGCCTTAATTTTAACACTCGTCATGGTAATTCTGGGATTTTTATTTGCTGCAGTTGCCGGATATCTGGTAGGTTTGGTAGGTAGTTCGAATAACCCGATCAGCGGCCTAACCTTGAGTTCTCTTTTAATTGCCGCTATTTTACTGGTATTGATCGGTGTGACCGGTAATCATGGTGTGATGGCCGTTTTAGGGGTGGCCGGAGTAGTGTGTACCTCTGCAGGGATAGCAGGAGATATGACTCAGGATTTGAAAGTAGGCCACATTCTTGGGGGGACTCCCTGGAAAATGGAAATTGCGGAAATAATCGGTGTCATTGCCGCGGCCACGATTCTTGTCTTCCCCATGATGGCCATGGATCAGGTGTATCATATCGGTAGCCCGGAGCTGCCTGCACCTCAGGCCGGTTTAATGGCTCTGATGGCCAAGGGTATTGTCGGCGGGCAGATGTCCTGGCCCCTCGTTATTGCCGGGATGATCTTTGCTATCGGACTGATCATGATCAATTCCCCTTCGCCGATGTTGATTGCCGTGGGTATGTATTTACCGTTTCATTCGACTGCTGCCATTTTTATGGGTGGTGTGATTCGCTGGATTCTTGAAGTGATCCTGAAGAAACGGGGTGCGACTAAGGAGGAACGTACCAAGGCGGAGAATAAAGGAGTGTTAATCTCATCGGGTTTAATTGCCGGCGAAGCTTTAACGGCTGTTATTTTAGCCTTTATTGTTCTCGGAGAGCGTTTATCAGGGATAAAGCACCTGTTCCATGGTCAGCAGGTGAGCGCTCTTAAAAACTTTGCAATTACAAAATTAGGTGTAGAAAATCCCAGTGCCATTGCCGGGATGCTTGTATTTGTCGCCCTGCTCTACCTGTTGGTTTCAATGCCCTTAAAAGCTTCCAAAAAATAAAATACACAGAAAAGATAGGAATAAAAAAGCCGGTTCTATTGCCGGCTTTTTATAATTCTTAGAAGAATAGCAGATGAAAAAGATAAAGACCGTACATGAATTGCTGCCCTGCAAGCCACGCAGAATTTTGCAGTGGGAAGAGGATACCGAAAGCCATCGAATTATTGTTCTCAGACCTAAGTTCACCAATGAACTGGCCCAGCGCATTTTTACTCCTTTTATGAAATCGACTTATTTTCGTGTCAAACTGGATGATTTGGGAAGTTTTGTCTGGCAACGGTGTGATGGCGAAACCAGCGTTGAAGAGATCGGAAAAATCTTAGGTGAAAAGTTCGGCGCGAATATCGAACCTATTTATGATCGTTTAGCAAGGTTTATTTTTCAAATGCATAAAGGTAAATTTGTAGAATTGCTGTGTCCGCAGGATGAGGATCGTTCGGAATTATCCTGAGATACGCAGCATTCCTCCCTGCCCTTTGCTTACCCGACCGATTATTCCTATCTTATAGGGATATCCGGCTTGTTCGGCTAAAGAAATAAATTGCTCACCCTGTTGTTCAGATAAGGTAATTATCAACCCACCGCTGGTCTGGGGATCAAATAAAATATTATATTCCGGATCATCGATTTTCTTTTGAGAAACGATTGAACCGGCAGCAAATTCGCGGTTACTGTAAAATCCGCCCGGTAGAAATGAATACTGGGCCAGATACTCCAGGGCATTCTTAAAATGAGGTAAGTTTTCAAGCCGGACCTCAATGTCGAGAGAACTGGATTTAATCATTTCCAGCAAATGACCGGCCAGACCGAATCCCGTTACATCGGTGCAGGCATGAACATTTAATTTGTGTTTTTGCAAGATTTCAACCGGTTGACGATTCAGTAAACGCATGCTTGTCACTATTTCTTCCACATCTTTATCGTCCGCTTTGTCCTGTTTCAAAGCCGTGGAAATAGCACCTGTACCCAGGGGTTTGGTAAGAAGAATCACATCACCTTCTTCAATCGAATTATTTTTCCAAAATTTTTCGGGATGAACCAGACCGGTTACGGCTAAACCGTATTTGAGTTCTTCATCTTGAATGGAATGGCCGCCGGCAATAATACAGCCTGCCTCCCGGGCTTTCCGGGTGCCGCCTTCCAAAATGGTACGAACAATATCGGGTGTGACTTTGCCCTGATGGAATCCGACGATATTCAGGGCCGTCAGAGGTTTGCCCCCCATGGCATAAATGTCACTTAAGGCGTTTGCGACCGCAATTTGTCCATAGATATAGGGATCATCCACAACGGGAGTAAAAAAGTCGACCGTATGCACCAGAGCCAGTTGATCATTCAATTTGTAGATACTGGCATCGTCAGACGACTGGTTCCCTACCAGCAGATTGGCATCGGAAAGTTGATTATTCCTGGGAATTATCTTATCCAGAACCTCCGGATCAATTTTACTGGCTCAACCAGCGCAACTGACCAGAGTGGTTAACTTGATCTGTTTCATTATAATAAACGTTTCCTTTTTAATAAATACTCGGTTAAAGCCACGTCATAAGGTGTACGGGTTGTTAGTAATTTATAATCTATGCGATCATTAATTAAGCCGTTCTTGATGGTTTTTAGATAATTTTGAAATTGTTGCCGGTAACTTTCCCGGATATAAGCGGGTTGCGTTTTAATTCTTTCCCCGTTTTCCATATCTTCAAATATAATATTACCGCTAAAATTGAATGTTTGTTCGCTTTCTTCCAAAATATGGAATACCAGAACTTCATGGCGGTCATGGCGGAAATGTCGTAAGCCATTCAAAATGGATTCCGGATCGTCCAGTAAATCGGAAATAAGGATTATTAATCCCCGGCGATTAAATTGTTCCGCAATCTGGTGTAAAACCGGGCTGATCTGTGTGTCGGTACCCGATTTTTGCTGTTCTATAGCAGAAAGCAAAACCGTGAGATAGGAAAAGATCGATTTAGGCGGTAACGTTTTTCTTATTTGATTATCGAATAAAACCAAACCGGTTGCATCTCTTTGCAAAATCAATAAATAGGATAAGGCAGCAGCAAGATAGGTAGCATACCTGGCTTTGGTAATTTTCGGGTTACCATATTGCATGGAATTGGAAATATCCAAAATGATATAAGAACGAAGGTTTGTTTCTTCTTCAAATTGTTTAATATAGTAGCGATCGGTTCTCCCATATACTTTCCAGTCAACAAAGCGCAGACTATCACCCGACATGTAAGGCCGATGCTGGGAAAATTCAGCGCTGAAACCGTGAAAAGGACTTTTATGCAAACCGGTCAAAAATCCTTCTACAACCAGGCGGGCAATAAATTCCAAATTAGAAAGCCTGGTAAGCGTCTCAGGTTTTAAATATTCGGTAACGGGAATCATTTAGTTTTCAATCCTTCTTGTATCGTATCGTTCAGCTAAGTTTAAGAGTTTGCGCAAACCGTTTCAAATAAATTATAAATCCGGATCCATTTTGAAATTTTCACAACTTTCATTTAAAGAGATTTCTTTACCCTTCAATTTACAGCGGTAAATGAAATCTTCGTGATTCCCTGTGAGGCTGGCTTTAATGTAGGTTTGCCGATACATACAAAACTGGCAGGTTTTTGAGGGATTCATAGTCGATACCCGGAAATATCCAAAGCGATTTCCAATTTCTATTAATAATTTTTGCAAATAACCGATGAATCGTCTGATACGCAACAAGGCATAAATTTGAACCGCTAACAGAATAATAAAAGCTATTAAAATTGCGATAAGCAACTCAAACATTCATTTTCTCCAAAAAAGGATTTCATTGTTTATTAACTCATCTTAGAAGTAAATTGTTTCGCAAAGACCACTTCTTTAAATTATAAATAGACTCCCGGGTCAGACTAAAATCTTCATATTCCATGATAAAGGCTTTGATCGGACAACGAATGGATAAGGCATAGCTCAATATTTCATCCCAGGGAAGGCAGCCCTGAAACAGAGCCGTCCAATCCTCTCTGCCTGCGGAAACCGATTTCACGTCAATCATATGAAAAATAATGGGAATGTTATTACGTTGAACATACTTCAAGGTGTTTTTTATTGTTTCCGAAATTTCTTCTATGGAAAAGTGAGAAGCGTATTGATTAAAGAACCGGGGAATATCCAAAACCGCAAAATATATCCTGTTACTTTTAATAATTGATGGTAACTGTTGAATTAAGTTGAAGTATGTATTTAGATTTAGCCTGTCCGAAGTATCATTTTCAATAGCAAAGATCCCGTTTGATGAAGTAAATTTCTTTAATACCTCTTTATTTATATCGACTTCGTGGCTAAGAATCACGGGATGAACGGAGAGTCCGGTTATAAACCGGAAACTGTCTTCTAACTGCCGGGAATCGGCGCCTTTGGCAAGATGAAAAAAAGCGTTGGTATCGAAATTCCACCGGAAGCGAATTTCCTGAAAAGAGGAGGCTAACTCTTTTTGAGAAATATAAAACTGAATGAGGGAAAGCGCCAACTCTTTGGCATAGCGAATCGTTGTCAGCCAATCAAAGTTATTTTTAGAAGCGATCGAATTGGCAATACCCAATCGCACGTGATTATTGCGGTAAGAGAATTCCATTTTGGGTAGCCACAGCAGTTAAGGTGTTCTGCATCAGCATGGCAATGGTCATGGGACCCACCCCGCCGGGTACCGGTGTGATTTTACTTACTTTGGGGAGAACGGATTCAAAATCAACATCGCCGACCAGCCTGTACCCTTTTTCCGTATCGGCTTCCACTCGATTTATACCCACATCAATAACCACACTGCCCTCTTTCACCATCTCACTGTTTACAAAGTGTGCTTTGCCAATGGCAGCTATCAGAATGTCGGCATCGGATGTCAGGGAAGCTATATGTTTACTTCTGCTATGAACTACCGTTACCGTTGCATTGGCCGAAGGATTCTTTTGGAGTAACATATTGGCCATCGGTTTGCCTACAATATTACTCCGCCCGAGGACTACGGCGTGTTTACCTTCCGTGTCAATCCTATAGTATTTAAGAATTTCCAGGATACCCGCCGGTGTACAGGGAAGAACATAGGGATGGCCGCTGACCAATCTGCCGATATTAACCGGGTGGAAACAATCCACATCTTTCGTGGGGTCTATCAGTTCAATGATTTTTTTTTCATCGATTTGTGGAGGCAAGGGTAACTGAACCAGGATACCATTTGTTGCGGGATCATGATTCAGCTCTTCAATTTTGGAAATTAATTCTTTTTCCTTTATATTCTCCGGTAAGAAAATGGTTTCCGAAGAGATGGATAACTGTTCACAGGCCTTGCCCTTTCTGCGCACATATATCCTGGAAGCCGGATCATTGCCCACCAATATAACGACCAATTTAGAGTTGATCCGATGATTTTTTAAAAATTGTACCTGATGTTTTAAACGCTCGGTTACGGACCTCGCTACCTCTTTGCCGTCCAGAATTTTATCATTGGCCATTCGTAACTCCTATATATGCTATGCAAAATCAATGGAACGGAACTCCCGTATGGCGGTAACCTTCACCTGACCGGGATATTCGATTTCACTTTGAATCCTTTGAGCAATATCCTTCACTAACTGAAAACTATTGGCATCACTAATCTTTTCATGGTCTACGATGACCCGCACCTCTTTACCGGCCTGAATAGCATAAGCCGCTTTAACCCCTTCGCAGGCTTCCGCAATTTCTTCCATGGATTGCATACGTCTTACAAAATTCTCAATTACTTCTCTTCTGGCTCCGGGTCGTGAGCGGCTGATATCATTGGCGATCTGTACCAGAATCGAAATCGGCGAAATGGGTTCGGCTTCGCCGTGGTGACTCTGGATCGCATTTAATACGATGGGATTTTCACCATATTTTTTGGCGATTTCATAGCCGATTTGACAATGGCTTCCTTCGGAGTGGCGATCCGTGGACCTACCTATATCGTGCAGGATGCCGGCACGCTTGGCCATATGATCGTCCAGGCCTAATTCCGCAGCCATAATTCCGGCTATCATAGCCACCTCTTTACTATGTTGCAGGACATTCTGTCCGTAGCTGGTACGGAAACGAAGCTTTCCAAGCAAATTAATCAAGTCGGAATGCAAGCCGTGAACACCGGTCTCAATCAGGGCCTGTTCCCCCAGTTCCGTTAGATATTCATGCATTTCCTGAACTGTTTTTTCATAGGTTTCTTCGATTCTGCCGGGATGAATTCGTCCGTCGCTAACCAACTTTTCCATGGTAATTCGCGCCAGTTCACGTCGATAAGGATCGTATCCGCTTAAAATGACCGCTTCCGGTGTATCATCGACAATAACATCAATTCCGGTTACAATTTCAAAGGAACGGATGTTTCGGCCTTCCCTGCCGATAATTCTTCCCTTCATATCATCCGATGGCAGGGAAACGATAGCCACGGTGGATTCCACCGCATGATCGGTGGCTGTTTGTTCCATAGCGGAAATGATGACATTTTTAGCCTTAGCTCTGGCCTCTTTACGGGCATCATCCATAATTTTATAAACCGTTCCGGCGGCTTCTTTACGGGCTGTCTCAATCATATTATCCATTAAAATCTTCTTGGCCTGTTCGCCTGTAAGTCCGGATATACGTTCCAGTCGTTCGTTTTCTTCACTCAACAATTTTTCTAGTTTGAGTTGGCGGACATTAAGTTGATTCTCACGATTTTTAATTTCCCGTTGCTGTAAAAAAATATCCCGCTCTTTTTTGGAGATCAGGTCTGCTTTACGATCCAAATTATTTTCTTTGGTATTTAATTCCGTCTCAAGATTTTTAATCGCATTTTTACGATTCCGGTATTCTTCTTCCAGGTTTTGCCGTTTTTGAAAAATTTCTTCTTCGGCCTCAATTAGTTTCTCTTTTTTGGCATCCTCAATTTCGCCCTGAGCCTCTTCAATAATTTTTTTGGCTTTTTGACGGGCTGCTACAATCCCTTTTTTGCCAAGAGCCGAGCTGGCGATCCAACCCAATAGAAAAGCTGCAAAGCTGATCACGGCAATAATTACAATTTCAATTACTGACATTCATATTCCTCACTTCCAAATTTCCGAAATAAAAAAACCCTGTATCTTAAAACGCGTTTCCTAGAACCTCAATCAAAGCATTATGGGCACCTCCCGGACGGGCCATGCTTCCCCGCTTAAGGGGCATGCAATCAACGCCCGGAGTCCAGTTCCCTGGTTTAATGGTGTTGGTCCTATATTTCCGCGTATAGGATACAGGGTTTATAGGGTTGCGATAAACCTACTCTTCAAATAATTCCAGAATATTTTGGTTTACCTTTTTTGCCTCTTCGTTAAGTTGATCAACGAGTTTTTTTCTATACTGACGCTCCTGGAATAATTCATCAGCAATATTTAATGCCGCCAGTACGGCAATCTTTGTTGCTGAATTTATTGCCTGATTCTTATCTATTTCTCGCATTTTATCATCTATGTAGCGGGCGACTTCCCGAACATAGTTATCATTATTATCCGAAATAAGCGTATAATCAGTGCCAAATATGTTTACCCGCACTTGACCAGGAGTCATCTTTTCATGTCCTTAACTATGAATCAACACCACTAAACTTTGTTTGAGAATTCTGCAATTCCGTCATCAGCTCTGTTAATTGAGAACGCACAGTCTGATGTTTTTGTTTCAATTTTTTATTTTCTTTTTTTAAGGTCTCAACTTGTGAATTCGGACGAACAATTTCACCTTTCGATTTTTCTATTTTTTCAATTTCCGCTTTTAATTCGGCATTCTCACGTTGCAGACTTATATACCGAAATCGTAACTCACGATATCGGTCCACCAATTCAATCGCTAAATGTTGCAGTTTTTCAATTTGTTCTATATGTACCATCAATTATTTCCGTAAGCTTGCCTGAAACTGTTTTCCACATTCTTTTATAATTTTATGAAATATTTTATCTACTTCCTTGTCACTCAATGTCTTTTCCATGGACTGAAAACGCATGCGAATGGCCAGGCTCTTTTTCCCGGCGGGAATTTTATCACCTTCATACACATCGAAAACATCTGTAAAATGTAACAGTTTGCCTCCCGTCCGCCTGATGAAAGATAATATCTCTTCCGCAGGCACGGATTGATCGACTACAAGGGCCATATCCCGCTCGGAATAAGGAAAACGAGCAATGGGCTTATAGGGTCTACTCTGGTTCAAAAAACCGGCCAGTAAGTCGATATTGAGCTCAAATCCATATACATCCTGATTGACGTCAAAGAACCTGACAATTTCGGGTGAAATCTTTCCGCAGAGCCCAATCCGGTGCTGACCCGTTTCAATTGAAATGGTTTCACCTTTTGCCATGTAACTATCTTTATCATATAAAATAAAATGAAAGTTGTCAAGAAATATTTTACTCAAAAAATTTTCCACATATCCTTTGATGTCATAAAAGTCGACCACCTCCTGCGGATTGTTCCAGGATTCCGGGTAGCGGCGGCCTGTAATTACCACAGCCAGCGCATAGGGCTGTTGCGGTAATTCATTTTCCTGGTAATTGGTAAAGATACGCCCGATTTCAAAGAAGCGCCCATCAGACATATTTCGATTCACATTGTAGGCCACCGCCTTCAAGAGCCCGGGAAGAAGAGAGGGGCGCATGGTGGTCATATCATCGCTAATCGGATTAAGAATACGAATATTTTTTCCGTTCTGAAACAGTTCCGCTTCCGACTCTTTCAGCATACTATTGGTAAAAACTTCCTGCAAACCGAGATGAATCAATTCATCCCTCAGAAATGCAAGTAAGCGGTCCGAGCTTGTTTCTTCCAAATCATAGCGAATCTGAACGGAATGATGGGTGGGCAGATTGGCATAGTTAAGAAGACGGGCCACTTCTTCGGCCAAATCGATTTCCTGAGACAAATCAACCCGGAAAGTCGGTACGGTTACGAATCCTCCTTTTATAGACAAACCCAGTCCTTCCAGCAAAGTTACAATTTTATCCTCTGCTATGTGACTGCCCAGCACCCGGTTTATGCGCTCCGGTCGGAAACGGATCGATTTAGGTTCTATCCTTACAGGATACACATCTGTGACGCTCTGATCTATCTCACCCCTGGCCAGTTCGGCCATTAAAGCTGCGGCGCGGTCGGAAGCCTCCATAATGCCATTAGGGTCTACTCCACGCTCGAAGCGCTGGGAAGCTTCGGAACTTAATCCCAATTTTTTACTGGAAAAGGCAATCCGGGTCGGTTTAAAATAAGCGCTTTCGAGCAGAATATCCTTGGTGGTCGAAGAAACTTCGGAATTCTGTCCTCCCATTATGCCGCCGATGGCTACGGCCCGTTCCCGGTCACAGATGAGAACAGTGGATTCGGGAAGAATCCTTTCCTTATCGTCCAGAGTGATGAATTTCTCATTTGGTCGACTACTGCGCACAATAATTTCCCCGCCCTTAATCTGGCGTAAATCAAAGGCGTGTAAAGGCTGTCCATACTCCATCAAAACATAATTGGTAATATCTACGATATTATTGATGGGACGAATTCCGCAGGCTTCAAGACGTTCCTGCATCCATTGCGGGGAAGGCCCAATTTCAACATTACGTATGATCCGGGCCGAATAGCGCGGGCATCCATCCGAATCTTCGATCGTTACTTTTGGAAGCGGATGAGAGTGATTGCTCACGACCGAGCTTAAATTCACTTTGGGCATCCGTAACGGAAGTCCGGTAATGGCGGCTATTTCTCTCGCTATACCGATGGCACTCAAGCAATCCGGTCGATTGGGTGTGATGAAAAAATCATAAATATAATCCTGTTTTTCGGCCAATAATTGATAGACATCGGCTCCTAAGGGATACTTTTCGTCAAAAGGCCAGATTCCATCCGACTGTTTTTCAAGGCCCAATTCTTCTTTGGAACAGATCATACCAAACGATTCAATGCCGCGAATGCGGGCTTTTTTAATCTTGAAGTCACCCGGTAAGTGCGCCCCGACTTTGGCAAAAGGTACATATTGGCCGGCTGCTACATTGGGGGCACCGCAAATTACCTGGAACGATTCCTTGCCGTCCGAAACCTTGCATACCCGTAATTTATCGGCATCCGGGTGCTTGCTTACCTTTTCGACTTTCGCAACGACTACTCCCCTGAACGGCTGCACGAGGGGGATAATCTCTTCGACTTCAAAACCGACATTGGTCAGTTTATCGGCCAGGGCAAAAGGGTTTTCTTCAAAATGAATATAATCTTTCAACCAACTGTACGTAATTCGCATTATTACCTGTGTCCGCTAAAATTGTGTAAGAAATCGCAAGTCGTTCTCAAAAAATAAACGGATATCGTCGATACCGTATTTTAACATGGCAATACGGTCGATTCCCATACCGAAGGCATACCCTGTATATTCTTCCGGATCGATGCCCACTGCCCGGAAGACATTCGGGTGCACCATGCCCGCCCCTGAAATTTCCATCCAACCGGTATGTTTACACACCCGGCAACCTTCTCCCCTGCAAAACACGCAACTGAAATCATATTCTGCACTGGGTTCCGTGAAAGGGAAAAAACTGGGACGAAAGCGTACATTTATATCCTTGCCGAACATCCTGTGGGCAAAAGCCTGAATAATTCCTTTTAAATCGGCAAAGGTGACATCTTTACCCACGGCCAACCCTTCTACCTGATGGAAAAAGGGTGAATGACTGGCATCCGGGGTATCGCGTCGGTAAACCCGGCCGGGAGCGATCATACGGATAGGCGGTTTTTGTCGTTGCATCACCCGGATCTGAACCGGAGACGTATGGGTGCGTAATACGACATCTTCTGTTATGTAAAGTGTATCCTGCATGTCACGGGCCGGATGTGTTTTGGGAATATTGAGGGCTTCAAAATTATAAAAATCCGTTTCGATTTCAGGACCGTCTTCTACTGTAAAGCCGAATCCGCGAAAAATATCTTTAATTTCGTCCGCAACGGCAACGAGGGGATGTTTCCGACCGACAAACCCCTTTCGACCCGGCAAAGAAAGATCGATCCTTCCCGTGTCCCTGGAAGTTTCCTCGAACGAAGCTTTTAACGCCTGGTATTGCTGCTCAATCCTGTTTTTGAGAATATTAAGGCCCTGGCCGAACGATTTGCGTTGTTCGGCAGGTACCTGGGGCATGAGGGTGAAGGCTGAAGAGATTTGCCCTTTGCGGCCCAGATATTTTACACGCAGTTCTTCCAAAGACGCCCTGTCCTTCACGGATGAAATATCTTTCTCAAATGCTTTGCGGATTTCTTCTATTTTCACCAACATTCCTATTTCCTGTTCAGATAATAAAAAAGGAAGCGCGCGAACTGCACCTTCCTTTCAAGTTTTTTAGCTGATTTAAACTAAGCGGTGACTTGTTTAACAAGCTCTGCAAAACCGTCCGGATTATGAACCGCCAAGTCGGCTAAAGCTTTTCGATTTAGATCCACTTCGGCTTTTTTAAGGGCCTGCATAAAGACAGAATACGATATTCCGCTTAAACGGCAGGCAGCATTAATTCGGGTTATCCATAACCTCCTGAAGGTTCTCTTTTTTGCCCGGCGATCACGGTAGGCATACTGCCAACCCTTCTCAACCTGATCTTTGGCAGTGGCATATAACCGACTTTTTCCTAATCGGTACCCTTTTGCTGCCTTTAAAATCTTTTTTCTTCTTTGCCGGGCCGCAACATTATTTGTAGCGCGTGGCATTTTTATCTCCTATTCAATTACTATTTCAGAATCATCTTATGAACTCTCGAAGAGTCCGCCTGAGAAACCGGACTCTCTTTACGCAGCTTACGTTTACGTTTGGCCGATTTCTTGGTTAAAATATGGCTGTGATGCGATGAATGGCGCTTAATCTTGCCCGATGACGTTACACGAAAGCGCTTGGCTGCACCACGATTGGATTTCATTTTAGGCATTCCTGTTTCACCCCTTTCCTTCTATTTTTGTACCATGACCATCGTCATGTTTCTTCCTTCGAATTTTCGCGGACCTTCTACCTTGGCAATATCGCTCAGCATATCCACTACCCTGTCCAATAAGCGTTCGCCAAATTCTTTATAAGCCAGCTCACGTCCGCGAAATTGAACGGTAAATTTTACTTTATTTTTTTGTTCCAAAAAATTTCTGGCGTGTTTTATTTTAAACTCCAAATCATGGGTATCTGTTTTGGGCCGCATGCGAATTTCTTTAACTATGATCACATGCTGTTTTTTCTTGCTTATTTTTTCTTTTTTTTGCTTTTCGTAAGTAAACTTTCCATAATCCATAATCTTACACACCGGCGGTTTGGCGGTAGGAGCAATTTCCACCAGGTCCAATCCGCTTTCTTGTGCTCTCTTTAAGGCTTCCTCAATCCCCACAATACCCAGCTGTTCGCCGTTTTCGCTAATCAGCCGTACTTCGGGAGCGGTTATGGCCTCATTGATCATTGTTTTTTCGCTTTTGTTACTTCCGATCAGTTTTCTCCTTTTTACTTATTGCACTCTACGTTATTGCTGCATCTCATTGAACATATGTTCGACGACATCCTTGATTTCCATTTGGCCCAGGTCCCCTTTCCCTTTCAGACGTACCGAAACCTTTTCCGATTCAAGTTCACGATCACCGATGATCAACATATACGGTATTTTTTGCACCTCGGCTTCACGAATCTTAAAGCCTACTTTTTCATTCCGCAGGTCAATATCCACCCGCATTCCCCTGGCTTGCATTTCACTTTGTACTTTCCGGGAGAATGCAAAGTGGCGGTCGGCAATGGGTAGAATTATGCCCTGAACAGGTGCTAACCACAAGGGGAAATTTCCCGCATAGTGCTCGATCAAAACACCAAAAAATCGTTCCAATGATCCAAGAAGGGCCCGATGAATGGTAATCGGACGGTGGCGCTGTCCATCGGCATCGACAAAGTTAAGATCAAAACGTTCCGGCAGGTTAAAGTCAACCTGAATCGTGGAACACTGCCAACTCCGCCCCAATACATCTTTTATCTTGATGTCGATTTTAGGACCGTAAAAGACACCCTCCCCCGGGTCGAGCTCATAGTCGATATGTTTCAGTTCCAATGCCTTACGCAATGATTCCGTAGCATGATCCCATCCCTCTTCCGTACCTACGTATTTTTCCGGCCGTGTGGAAAGATACACATCATATTCGGTAAAGCCAAACCGGGACAACATCCGGGTGTTTAAATCCAGGACACCCATGATCTCATCCGTCAATTGATCCGGATGACAATAGATGTGCGCATCATCCTGCGTAAAACCCCGAACGCGCATTAAACCGTGCAAAACACCGGAACGTTCATAGCGATAAACCGTACCAAGCTCGGCGTAGCGAATCGGTAAATCCCGGTAACTGCGAATATCCGACTTATAGATCATCATATGAAAAGGACAATTCATGGGCTTCAATTGGTACTCCACTTCATCGACGGACATCGGGTGAAACATATTTTCCTGATAAAAACTGGTATGCCCGCTCGTTTCCCAAAGATGATGTTTGGCTATATGTGGTGTATTCACCAACTGGTAGCCGCTCTTTAGATGTTCCTCTTTCCAATAGGTCTCAATAATATGCCGAATCAAGGCGCCCCTGGGGTGCCACAAAATGAGCCCCGAACCGATCTCATCCTGGATACTGAACAGGTCCAGTTGCCTGCCCAGACGGCGATGGTCGCGTTTTTTCGCTTCTTCAATCCGTTTTAAGTGCCGCTTTAATAATTTTTTATCCGGGTAATTAGTTGCATATATTCTTTGCAACATTTTATTCTTTTCATCACCATGCCAATAGGCACCGGCCACAGAGAGCAGCTTAAAATTTTTACCAAGATATGCGGTGGATGGAACATGAGGACCGCGGCAGAGGTCGGTAAACTCCCCCTGGGAATAGGCGGAAATTTCTTCTCCGGTTGCCTCCAAATCTTTCAATAAATCCACCTTGAGCAACTCGTGATTTTTTTTGAAGAATTCAATAGCTTCCCGGGCCGACATAATTTTTCGAACAGTGGGATGGTTTTCATCGACTATTTTAGCCATTTCCGATTCCAGTGCAGGAAAATCTTCGGGAGTAATAGGGCGATCGAGGTCAATATCATAATAAAAACCATCGGCGATAGGAGGCCCGATACCCAATTGCGCTTCCGGGAAGAGACGTTTTATAGCCTGAGCCATGAGATGTGCCGAAGAATGCCAGAAAACTTCCCGACCTTCCTTATCATTAAAAGTTAAAATTTGTAAAGATCCCGATTGATCCAACGCCTGATTCAGTGAAATGACCTGATTATTATATTTGGCTGCAACCGCCTTTTTTGCTAAAGAGTTGCTAATTCCCTTGGCAATTTCAAGGGGCGTAATGCCTTTTTCATATTCTTTTTTCGATTGATCGGGAAAAGTAATTACTATCTTATTCAACACCCTCTCCACACAAGTACATAAAATAAACCACGAGTACTTCTCGTGGCATGGTGGGACGGGGGAGACTCGAACTCTCGACCTCTACGATGTCAACGTAGCGCTCTAACCAGACTGAGCTACCGCCCCGTAAAAATGAATTTTAAATATAATTCTTATTACGAATAAAATCAATAAATTTTTATACTTACATTAAGCGCTATGGCGTATCCCATGTATAAAAAAAGCCCCGGTTTAAAACCAGGGCCAGGTGGGGAGGGGAGGATTCGAACCTCCGAAGGCATTCAGCCGACAGATTTACAGTCTGTTGCGTTTGACCGCTCCGCAACCTCCCCATCAAATTCAAGGCTTCGAATATACAAAAGGACTTAAATAAAAGTCAATATTTTATGCTACTTCAGGCTGAAAATCTTACCAATTTTCTCATCGATGCTTTTAAATAAATCAGCGGTAAGCTGAAATATTTAAGCATGAGGTAGCTCATTCTTGCTTTCAGAGACATTTTCCCTTTTCCTGTTTTGTTCCCTACTTATATAGTCGGAACACAAGAAGAGAACTTTAAATAATTGGTGATATGATCAGGGGAATAGTTGTTTTATGATGCGGTTCTTTTTTTTACTCAGTAATGTTAAGAAGTGATCCATTAGGTGGGGATCCCAGAGCCCCTCTTCGGTCTCTTTTTTCATTATATCCCGAGCTACTTCGGAAGAAAGCGCTTCCCGGTAGGGGCGTTTGGTGGTCAGGGAATCGTAGCAATCCACAATACCTATGATGCGGGCATGAATGGGAATATCTTCTCCGGCAAGTCCTTCCGGATAACCTGTACCATTGTAACGTTCGTGATGGTAGCGGATGACCGGTAAAACCGGTTTTAAGCTTTTAAGGGGGGCACAAATGCGTTCCCCTTCTTGGGGATGTGTTTTTATAATGTCGAATTCCCTCTTTGTCAAAGGTCCGGGTTTGAGCAGAATGGAATCGCTAATGGCAATCTTGCCGATGTCGTGAAGCCAGCCTCCCCGTTTCAGAATTAGTAAATCTTGCTCACCCATTCCCAGACTTTTTCCTAATTGTTCGGCAAGAAAGGATAATCTTCCACAATGTCCTTCCGTGTATTTATCTTTAGCTTCTACGGCACGGGCCAGACTGAAAATAACCTGTTCGGCATTTTCCAATTCATTGATATAGGCCCGTAAACGCAATAAATTATTAATTCTGGCCAGTAATTCGAAGATATCGAAAGGCTTGGTTATAAAATCATCCACACCTGCTTCCAGGCCTTTAAGACGATCGTCTTTCCCGCCCAAAGCCGTTATCATAATAACCGGAATTAAACGGGTATGCGCATGATTTTTCAATTTTCTGGCAACTTCAAAACCGGACATATGCGGCATAATGGCATCGAGCAAAATCAAATCGGGCTGATCCGATTTAACCTGTTCGAGAGCCTGTAACCCGTTATTTGCCGTGCTGATTTTAAAGTGGGATTCTTGTAAAATATCCTGAAGAATTTCTATATTTTCCGGAACATCATCGACGATTAATATTCTTTTGGATTCGCCGTTTAGAGGAAGATAGCTTATCTCTTGCATTCTGTTTCGGTATCCATACCAAAAATGTTTTGTCAGGCCTTGTGGATTAAATACAAATCACTTTAGAATATCGGAGGGAAAGAAAAAATGTTTAATAAAAAAAAAGGACAGGAAGAAATCTGTCCTTTTTTTTATGTAATACTTTAAAAGTATTTATTCGATGGTGTAAGTTTTACCCGAATAGAGTAATTGTTCCAGGGTCCCCTTCCCTTTTTTCTCGGTAACCTCATGCATCTGGTTTATCAGACCCTCTTCATAAGTTTCTTCCGACTTGTCGTCCCGGAAAACACCGATGGGAGTTGGCATTCCGGGTATTTCGTGAAGAGAGGCTAGCGCAAATTCAGCAGCGGCATGACCGGATGATTCATCGTGAATCAACAGGTCATCCGTATTACTGTTTTTATTCAGATCACGAATTTCATAGGAGTTACATTTCCAGTCCAGAGCCTTATCATTATTCTGGCCAAAAATCATCGGTTTACCGTCTTCGAGATAGACCACATGATCTTTTTTCGTTTTGGGATCAGTCAATTCGCTAAAGGCACCATCGTTAAAAATAACACAGTTTTGGTAAACTTCAACAAAAGAGACTCCTTTATGTTCCGCAGCTCTGCGTAGTATTTCCACTAAATGTTTTGCTTCTCGATCGATGGAACGGGCTACAAAAGTGGCACCGGAAGCCAATGCCATACGGATAGGATTAAATGGATTTTCAATCGTACCGTAAGGCGAAGATTTGGTTACCTGCCCCTTCAAAGAAGTCGGTGAATACTGTCCTTTGGTCAGGCCGTATATTTCATTATTAAACAGAACTACCGTAATATCGATATTTCTGCGGCAGAGATGAATAAAATGATTTCCACCAATACTAAGTCCATCGCCGTCACCCGTCATTACAAATACTTTCAATTCCGGATTAGCCAATTTGATGCCGCTGGCAATAGCTGGAGCCCGGCCATGGATACTATGTATACCAAACGCATCCACATAGTAAGGAAAGCGGCTGGAACAGCCGATTCCGGACACAATAACGATATTTTCTTTAGGGACACCCAAATCAGGTAAAACCTTTTTCATCTGAGCCAGAATGGAATAATCTCCACAACCCGGGCACCAACGGGTTTCCTGATTGGATGTAAAATCATCCCGCGTCAATTTGCTGGGATCCGTATGTTGAATATTCAAAGCCATTTTTTATCATCCTTTCAATTGAGATTCGATTGCATCGACAATATCATGGGTATTTAGAGGTAGGCCACGGACTTTATTAAATCCCTGAGCATCTACTAAATATTCGGCGCGAATAACACGCAACAATTGCCCCATATTAATTTCCGGAACCAAAACCTTCTTGAAATTATGGATATATTTTCCAAGGGTTTTAGGAAGAGGGTTGATCCATCGTAAGTGAATCCATGAAACAGTATTTTTACCCTTCTCGCGAATTTCTTCAATGGCATTGAATACGGCACCATAGGTACTTCCCCAACTGACAATCAACAAATCACCCTTTTCAGGGCCGTCAATTTGAGGTTGTTTGACGAAATCATTTACCTTCTGCACTTTTTCGGCACGAAGACGAATCATCCGATCGTGATTATCCGGATCATAAGAAACATTTCCGGAATCATCTTTTTCCAAACCTCCGATTCTATGTTCCATACCCGGAGTTCCCGGAATGGCGATATGCCGGGCCAGGGTTTTGGGATCACGGGAATAGGGTGAATAATTTTCCGGATTCGTGGCATATTCTATCTCAATTTCCGGTAGGTCTTCGATCTTAGGCAGATACCAGGGTTCGGCACCATTAGCAATATACCCATCCGATAACATCACGACCGGTGTGGTATATTTGAAAGCCACCTGAACCGCTTCGTAAGCGGCTCTAAAGCAATCGGCCGGACTATCTGCGGCTATGACCGGGATAGGTGCTTCGCCGTTTCTGCCATATAATACCTGCAAGAGATCCGCTTGTTCCGTTTTGGTAGGTAACCCTGTACTGGGCCCACCGCGCTGCACATTGACGATGACCAACGGAAGTTCAGTCATTACCGCCAGACCCATAAACTCGGATTTTAAGGCGATACCCGGTCCGCTGGTGGTCGTAATGGCTACATCACCGGCATACGAGGCACCGAGCGCGGAGCCGATCCCGGCTATTTCGTCTTCGGCCTGGAAGGTTTTTACACCATAATTGCGATATTTCGACAATTCATGCAGAATATCACTGGCCGGTGTGATTGGATAACTACCGAGGAATAGTTCCTTATCGGCCCGCATGGCTGCCGCTATAAAACCGATGGCAGTCGCTTCATTCCCAGTGACATTACGGTATGTGCCCGGTCTTTTTTTCGCTTTACTGATCCGATAATGGGTTGCAAAAATTTCTGTTGAATGCGCAAAATTATAGCCGGCATTGAGAGCGGTTATATTAGCTTCCACCACTTCCGGATGTTTTTTAAATTTAGTTTTTATCCAATCTAAGGTTGCATCCATGGAACGAGTAAAGAGCCAATAAGTTATCCCTAAGGCAAAAAAGTTTTTACTACGATCTTTATCCTTCAGTTTTAACGGGGAATCTTTCAGGGCTTCCCGGGTTAAAGTTGTGATTTTAACCGGAAAGACTTGATAACCTTTTAAAGAATCATCCTCCAGGGGATTGGTCTCATAACCGGCCAATTTAAGATTCCTTTCGGTGAAGGAATCCGTATTAACAATAATGATACCGTTATCACGTAATATTTTCAAATTTACTTTTAATGCCGCCGGATTCATCGCTACCAAAACATCGGGCTCATCACCCGGAGTATGAACAGGATGACTGCTAAACTGTATCTGAAAACCGGATACACCATAAAGGGTACCGGCAGGTGCCCGGATTTCTGCCGGATAATCGGGTAAAGTAATCAGGTCATTGCCTGCAAGAGCTGTCGTATCTGTGAACTGACTGCCTGTCAGCTGCATACCATCACCGGAATCGCCTGCGAACCGTATCGTAACGCGTTCCAGCTCTTTTGTCTGCTTCTCACTCATTTTGAACCGTCCTAATTTATTTAGACCTTTGTTGGTTAGTATATGTTACCATAAATCAAGTTAACTATTTTATTAAGTCAATTCAATAAAGGGTAGGGGGTTTTTGCTATTATTTTCAGATTTATATTTAGTAGAGATCACGGTCCAAACTTCGGTATTGAATGGCTTCGCTTAAATGTAAAGAAAGTATATCCGGACTTCCGGCAAGATCGGCTATGGTTCGAGAAACTTTTAAAATTCTGTCATAGGCTCTGGCCGACAGGCCTAACTTGGTAATAGCGGTTTTTAAGAGGTCTTTCCCCTGCTGATCAATTTTGCAGTAACGCCTGATCTGGACAGACTGCATGTGGGCGTTACAAAAGATATTTTTTTCATGAGCGAAGCGCTTAAGTTGTATTTCCCGGGCTCTTTGCACGCGCTGCCTGATAAGCGCGGAAGGTTCACCCTGACGATCCGATGAGAGTTCTTTGAAGTTTACCGCCGGAACCTCCACATGAATATCAATACGATCCAGCAAAGGGCCGGAAATACGGGCCCGATATTTCTGAATTTGATTAATCGTACAGGAGCAAGCATGATTCGGATCACCATAATAACCACAGGGACAGGGATTCATAGCCGCAACCAGCATAAAATTGGCCGGATAGGTAAGTGTAAAGGCCGCTCTTGAAATGGTTACTCTGGCATCCTCCATGGGTTGACGCAATACCTCGAGAACGTTTTTTTTAAACTCGGGTAATTCATCCAGAAAAAGGACTCCGTGATGAGACAAGCTTACCTCGCCGGGACGCGGATATTTTCCTCCGCCGACCAGAGCAGCATCGCTAATGGTATGATGCGGTGAACGAAAAGGCCGAATAGCTACCAATCCATGATCATTGGGCAATAATCCGGCTACAGAATGAATCTTGGTAGTTTCTATGGCTTCTTCCAGAGACATAAGGGGGAGAATCGTCGGGAAGCGTTTCGCCAACATAGTTTTCCCGGAACCCGGAGGTCCGATCATAATCAAGTTGTGACCGCCTGCCGCCGCAACTTCCATGGCCCGTTTCACATGCTCCTGGCCCTTGACATCCCGGAAATCAATCGGACTATGCAGTTCTTTTTTGAAATATTCTTCAATATCCACGGAGAAAGGTTCAAAATCCGCGACACCGTTCAAAAAATTGACCACATCCGTCAAATGGGACATGGCCATAATAGATGAATTCTCGCTGCCCATTGCTGCTTCGGCTGCGTTCTCGGCAGGAAGAATAATCCCTTTATAGCCATCCTCTCTGGCTTTAACCGAAATGGATAAACTGCCATGAATCGGTCGTAAACTTCCATCCAGAGCCAACTCTCCGAGAATAAGATAATCACTCAGTCTGCTGATATCCACGTCTCCCTGGGCGGCTAAAATACCGATAGCTATCGGTAAATCATAGGAAGAGCCTTCTTTGCGGATATCGGCCGGAGCCAGATTGATGGTGATTCTGCGTTGATGGACAAACGGATACCCCGAATTCTTAATGGCTGCTACCACCCGTTCTCTGCTCTCTTTAACAGCGTTGTCCGGTAACCCCACTATGCCGAAGAAAGGCATACCGCGTTCAATATGGGTTTCTACCTCAACAATATAGGCATCGAGACCTAACAGAGCGGAAGATAAAACTTTCGATATCATTATTCTTTCCTAAAGGTTACTTCTCATTTAAAAGATTTTTATCTCAATGTGTACCTGCAGTTTTTATCCTTTTCTGAAATATTTCATCTTAGACTGGAGGAGCTTGCGTTACAGAGTTACTATCCGAATTCGATTTACCGAAATATCTCAACGGTTCGGTTATCATTTACAGATCAGATTCTAAAAGAAGAGGAAAAGTACCCCTGGAGAGATTCGAACTCCCGACACAAGGCTTAGGAAGCCTCTGCTCTATCCAACTGAGCTACAGGGGCAAAACAATTTTAATATCCATCAAAAGCAATATAGGCATGAATTTAATATTTAATCAATGACAAGGTGGTATAATTTGATAATTTTTTTCTGCCCTGCAGGAATTCCAGTTCAATCACAAAAAACAGAGCCTGCACAGAACCGCCGCCTTTTTCAACCAAATGGGCCGTTGCCAGGGCCGTCCCGCCTGTTGCCAGAAGATCATCCACAATAAGGGCTCTTTTATGTTCCTTTAAAGCATCCACATGCATCTCTACCGTGTCTGTTCCATACTCAAGCGCATATTCTTCCGAAAAAGTTTTATACGGTAATTTCCCCGGTTTACGTACCGGAACGAATCCACAGTTCAACCGATCCGCCAGGGCAGCGCCGAAAATAAAGCCGCGCGATTCGATCCCGACAATTACATCAGGTTCATAGCGGTGAGCCTTTTCGGCTAAAATATCGAGTGTGGAAGAGAATAAACGGGCGTTATTCAAGAGCGGAGTAATGTCTTTAAACAAAATCCCCGGTTTGGGGAAATCGGGAACATCCCGAATTGCAGTCTTAATGTTTTCTACGGGATCCATTTAAGTCACCTAAAATTTTACTTCGAATGTTGAATAGCTCCGATCAAGGGGTTGTTCCGAAATCAGCATCTCTTCCACGTAAGCGAAGGAAGGACCTTGTCGGATGGTTTCCATAAAGGCATCAACAGCTGCCCGCTCTCCTTCGGCAAAGATCTCCACATCACCGTTCGGTAAATTCTTTACCCATCCCTTAATTCCGAAACGATCCGCCTGCTGACGCGAGAACCAGCGGAAACCCACGCCCTGCACGCGTCCTTTTACAACTAAATCAACGGCTTTTTCCATGATCCATCAACTGAATAAGTGTTTCCATGGCCTGCTTCGGCGATTGAACCCGGATAATCTTTTCGGAAACATCCCAGGTTTTTATACCCACTATAGGCTTATGCATCTGTAAAGCATAGGCCAGTTCCGACAAAGTACCATATTTCCCGTCAATAGCAATAATACCGAGAGCACTGCGCACAATCAGGATATTCCTGGCAATATTCATCCCGGTCGGGATTATCACATCCAGGTAAGGATTGGCCAGGGAAAAATCTTCACCCGGTAAAATTCCAACCGTCAGACCTCCCTTTTGCCGGCATCCCCTGGCAGCTTGCTCCATGACTCCACCCATTCCACCGCAAACCAGGCCGAATCCATATTCAGCGATTTGAACGCCGGTCTGAAAGGCAATTTCGGCAATCGAAGAATCAATATCGCTGCCGCCGATGACCCCGATTAAATTTTTCATCATCCATCGTTTAAGGATTTTAAGGATATAAACGTTGCATAGTACGCGGGTAAGGGATGGTTTCCCGCACGTGATTAATACCCGCAATCCAGGCAACGGTGCGCTCGATTCCCAGGCCGAAGCCGGAATGGGGCACGCTGCCGTATTTTCTAAGGTCGAGATACCAGCGAAAAGCCTCTTCAGACAAACCGTTCTCGCGGATTCGTTTTAGCAAAGTGTCGTAATCATCTTCACGCTGTGAACCGCCGATGATTTCCCCATACCCTTCCGGAGCCAGCATATCCATAGCCAGGGCATATTCGGGTTGCCGGGAATCCCGTTTCATATAGAAGGCCTTTACTGCCGCGGGATAATGATGCACAATCACCGGACGATCGAATTGCTCGGAAATGATGGTTTCATCCGGCGCTCCGAAATCATCACCTTCCATAAAATTCGAACCGTTCTTTTTTAATATCTCAACCGCTTCCCGGTAATGAATTTTTGGAAAAGGCGCTTTAATATTTGCCAGTTTTGTTAAATCCCGTTCGAGGGTTTCCAACTCTTTTTGGCGGTTCTTCAGTGTACTCTGCACGAGATGAGAGACAAATTCTTCGGCTAACTGCATATCATCCTGTAAATCAAAGAAGGCAACCTCAGGCTCAATCATCCAGAATTCGGTCAGATGCCGGCGGGTCTTCGATTTTTCGGCGCGAAAGGTGGGCCCGAAGCAATAAACGCGTCCGAACGCCATGGCACCGGCCTCGGCATAAAGTTGTCCGCTTTGAGTCAGATAGGCACTCGATCCGAAATAATCGGTTTCGAAGAGGGTGGTTGTTCCTTCGGCCGCATTGGGTGTAAAAATCGGTGAATCCACTAAAATAAAATCGCGGTCGTCAAAAAATTCGCGGGCAGCATGGATAATCTGATGCCGGATACGTAGAATAGCATGCTGTTTCCTGGATCGCAACCATAGATGGCGATGATCCATCAAGAAATCAATGCCATGTTCTTTTTTGGAAATGGGATAATCAATGGCAATCTGAATGATCTCGATCTCTCTTACCTGTAATTCAAATCCCAATGGAGACCGTTTATCCGCAGAAACCGTGCCTGTAATACGTAACGAACTTTCCTGGGTTAATTTTTCAGCGGCCTGGAACGTTTCCGCACTTACGTCATTTTTAAAGACAACGCACTGAATAATTTCCGATCCGTCCCGAACCAATAAAAACCATAATTTACCGCTTGAGCGCTTATTGTACAACCAACCCTGAAGAGTAACTTCCCGACCTTCAAATTTTGCAATTTCCGAAATCCGAACAACCTGAGCCATATATATTTCCATGTTTTGTGTATTAGAATTTTGTTTGGTTGAGCGAATATAAAAATCCACCCTATATAGTGCAATAGAAAAGCACGAACGAAACAGAGGAAATTTATAGCACTCGGGCTATCGGTCTGTCTACAAGCTGAACAGAATGCATCTGTGACACCGTTTGTTCAGCTCTATATTGAGACGCTATGAACTAAGCTCGCTTCCCTGAAATATATTCTTGCACCATGCGCACATCCTGTTCGGAACCGATAAACAAAGGTACCCGTTGGTGTAACTTATTCCCTTTAATATTTAGAATACGTTGTTTCCCATCGATGGCTCTGCCGCCGGCCTGTTCTACAATAAAGGCCATGGGATTCGCTTCATAGCCCAACCGTAATTTGCCGTGAGGCGCTTTTTTACTGGCGGGATAAAGAAAAATTCCTCCGTAAAGAAGGTTACGGTGAATATCTGCCACCATGGATCCGATGTAGCGGGAATTAAGGGGCCGGTCGGTGGCTTCATCGATCTGTTTTACATAGTGAATATATTTCTTGATGGAATCATCCCAGTAATCATAATTGCTTTCATTTACACTATATATTTTACCTTTTTTAGGAATCCGGATGTTAGGATGAGAAAGAATAAATTCACCGTAACTGGGATCCAGTGTGAATCCGTGGACTCCGTTTCCGGTAGTATAGACCAACATGGTGCTGGACCCATATATAACATAACCGGCACATACCTGCTTATGTCCGGGTTGTAAGCAGTCTTCCACTGTACCCGGCCTTCCTTCGGGCGAGATGCGATTATAGATGGAAAAAATGGTACCCACACTGACATTGGCATCAATATTGGATGATCCATCCAAAGGATCGAACAAAACCACATACTTACCTAAGGGGTATTCTTCGGGAATGGGAATAATACCATCCGACTCTTCGGAGACCATTACACAAGTATGACCACCATGATCCAGGGCTTTTACCATGGTTTCATTGGCAAAAATGTCCAATTTTTTTACAATCTCCCCCTGAACATTAATCGCTTCGGTTTCTCCTAAAATTCCCATTAATCCTGCTTTATTGGTATGATAGGAAATCAGTTTAGCCGCAAAGGCAATATCATTCATCAGGTCTGTAAATTTACCGGTAGCTTCCGGAAATCGGCGTTGTTCTTCGATAATATGCCGGGTTAGAGTAATAATTTTAGCGCTCATCGATTCTCCCTGTTTGACGTATTGATTTCTTTCTTATTTTGCCAATAGAATTGGTTTTTTAGCCTTCCGCATAACTTCCACCGTTGTACTGCCTAAAATAGCTTCTCTCAGCCGTGAGTGGCCATAGCTGCCGATAACGGTTAAAGAAGGCACCGGGGCGCTGTTCTGGATTCCCACCAGGACTTCGGCCACTTCTCCGCTTTCCTGACGTAGCTTATATTGGATTTCCCAGGCTTTTAAGTATTGTTCGGCTTCTTTAAGGACCTCCTGTGCTTTATCTGCTTCGAGGACGGTAACTACTTCCAACGGCATTTTAAGGCTAAGGGCGGTAAATGCGGCAAATTGCAATGCTTTTCCGGCGAACGTACTGCCGTCGTAGCCGCAGATAATCTGTTCAAAAGGCGTGAACTGCTTATCCACGAGAAGAACGGTAGCGTTGATTTGTCTGGTAACCGATTCTACAGTAGCGCCTAACATCTTATTTCGCCAGCGTTCGTATTCGCCGCGAATGCCGAGAATAACCAGATCGCTAATTTGCGCTTTCTGGCAAATTTCATCAACGGGAATTCCGGATGTTCTGGAAACCGTGTATTTTACATGTTTCTGCTTAAGCCAGTCGCTTGCTTTCGAGAGAATCCGATCCGCTTTCTGCTCGAGCATATGCTGGGATTCTTCCTGATACTCGGTAGAAGGAATAACGGGCACGAAGCTATCCGCCCCGGTGGCTAAATTCCATTCATAAAGACGAATATCCACCACGGTAAATACATGCAGGAAAGCTTTAAACTTTTGGGCAAGAAAGACCCCGTATTCCAGGACCGACTGCGTATACGACGAACCGTCTATTGGCAATAAAATCGATTTAATCATGGTCAAAACCCTCCCTTTTAAGTAAATATATTAACCCCAGTCTTCCACTTTCGATTGACGCGTCATCAGGTCAATCATGGCCTGATGGGGCGACTTATCTTCGAATAGGGTTAAATAGATCTGTTCGGTAATGGGCATTTCCACTTTTTTTATTTTAGATAGTTCATAGGCGGATACAGTGGTTTTAACTCCTTCGGCAACCATGACCATCTCGTCCAGCACTTCCTGTAATTTTCGGCCTTTGCCGATCTCTTCTCCCACATGACGGTTACGGGAATGACGGCTCATACAGGTTACAATTAGATCTCCCATTCCGCTTAAACCGGCAAAGGTAGCCGGTCGGGCTCCCATCACGGCTCCCAGACGGTTCATTTCCGCCAATCCGCGTGTCATCAGAGCCGCTTTTGTATTATCTCCGAAACCCGCACCGTCACAAATACCGGCGGCCAAAGCAATAATATTTTTTAGGGCTCCACCCAATTCCACGCCGATTACATCGTTGCTGGAATAGACCCGAAAATAAGGAGTCATAAAAGTATCCTGAACCAGCTTGGCTGTGGATAAGCTGGACGAAGCCGCTACGATGGCCGTGGGAATTTTTCTGGAAACTTCCTCGGCATGGCTGGGTCCGGAAAGAGCGACGATGTTGTCCAGGGGAATTCCGGCGGCTTCATGAATGACTTCGGTGATGCGTTTATAAGTCGTATTCTCAATCCCCTTGGAAACAGAAACCCAGATCCGGTCTTTATTATTCAGGAATCCAAGTACGTTCGGCAGAACTTTCCTGGTAATCTGTGACGGTAAGGCATTTACGATAAGTTCGCTTCCTTGTAAAGCTCTTTCCAAATTCATGGTGAACTCAATGCCTTCGGGAATCTGAATTCCCGGAAGGTACCGGCTGTTTTCATGTTTAGCAGTCACATCATCGATGGTTTCCTGCTCGATAGTCCAGCATCGTACCCGATGATGGTTGGAATGCAAAACCAGGGCCAGAGCCGTACCCCAGCTTCCGGCGCCAATCAAAGTGATTTTCATAATCCGTTCCCTTCCGCCCTATTTTGAACTACTGAAACTTATTTTGTTCTCATTTCTGGCCAGTAAACGCTTAATATTTTCCCGATGCGCATACCAGATGAGCACGGTGACCGTGATACTCAGATAAAAGAGTATATCCGGGATCCCGACCTGAAATACATATTTTTGCAGAATCACAACCAATACAAAAAAGAGAGCCGCTAAAATCGACCCGAGAGAGACGTAGCGGGTTAAGGCAACAATAAGAATGAATACCGCCAGAGCAATCAACAGAGGCAAAGGTAACAGGGCCAGAAACACGCCGGCCGAAGTGCCGACTCCCTTACCCCCTTTAAATCCGGCGAAGATAGTCCAAATGTGTCCGACAATGGCCGCAATAGCAGCTAATATTTGAAAGTAAACCAGTGTATCGGTCTGGGGATGAATCCAGGCGGCAATCCAAAATACGGGGATAAAGCCCTTCAACATATCGATCAAAAGAACCATCAACCCCGCTTTCCAGCCTAACACACGAACCACGTTGGTAGCTCCGGCATTTCCACTGCCATATTCGCGGATATCAATTTTTTTCATTATTTTTCCGGCTAAAATAGCCGTTGGAAACGAACCGAACAAAAAAGCAATGATCAGGATTAAAACGGCATCAATCATAAAAAGCTCCGCAATCAGGTTACAATTTTGAGAATATTACAATCAGTAATTAAAGAAAATCCGGCAAAACATTCAAGTATTTTCTGTTCTGTTTTGAAGATTTAAAAATAATTGTTCTCTATAAAGCCGACGAAGATTTTCAAAATATCTAAGAATCATATCCTGTTTGTAATCCGGATAGGTCCATGGCTGAGGCTGAAAAGACTTATTACCGTAAGTCAGGTGTAGATCTCCAAAAATACCCTGACCAAGATAGATACGGTGACTATAATCCTTAGTCGTCGCAAGCACTACTTTGGCCAGGGTTAAATACCCCGGATCCAAATTGACTAATCGCTTTGCGGATTTTTGATAGGTCTTTTCAAAATTATTACTGGAAATCTTTATATCAGGTAGACGATCGGGATCGATTAATTCCTTAAAAGATATAAATACTTTTTGCAGACCTTTTCCCATTTCAGGGAAATAGTAAGAAGTAAAAGGATCAAATGAAAACACAGTAGAACGGGAATCGATTTCATCAAACCCGGCCTCTATGGAAGAAAATATTTCATCTAAATCGATCAATGGGGAAAACAGAAGGGCTGCAAATAGCTTTACTTTCTGATGTGGTCTGATCTGTCCCATGAGTATCACTCTTTTAATAAAAAAAGGGGAAGTGACAGGCTTCCCCTTTTAACGTATTTTTTAGCGATTAAACGTCATACATGCGATTAATTTCTTCGGCATAATGTTGTTCGACGATGTTTCTTTTGACCTTAAGAGAAGGGGTCAGTTCTTTGTTTTCGATAGAAAACGGTTGGGGTGCCAGGAAGAAATCTTTGATTGTTTCGTAACGGGCCAGATTTTCAGTCAGTCGATCCAGTTCTCCCCTGATGAGTTCTTTTACCCCCGGCAGACTGACCAATTCTTTGTAATTATGGAAAGTCAGGTTATTCTCTTTGGCCCATCTGCTTACCGTCTCTTCGCTGGCCACCAATACAGCCGTACAAAATTTACGCTTATCTCCGATAATTACCGCTTGTTCGATATAGGGACTGGTAACCAGTTTATTTTCGATAGGCTGGGGAGCAATATTCTTACCTCCTGAAGTGACGATCAAATTCTTTTTCCGATCGGTGATTTTAAGGAACCCGTCTTCCATAATGCCAATATCACCGGTGTGGAACCAACCTTCCTCATCAATGGCTTCTTTGGTATCTTCCTCTTTTTTATAATATCCCACCATGATATGCGGTCCACGGGACAGGATTTCGCCATCCTCGGCAATCTTCACTTCAACTCCGGGAATAAGAGGCCCTACGGTTCCAAACCGGAAATTATTAAGCAAATTAACCGAAATAACCGGTGAAGTTTCCGTGAGTCCGTACCCCTCTAAAATGAATAATCCGGCAGCTCCGAAAAATTCGGCAATTTCTTTGGACAGAGGGGCTCCTCCGCTGATCATAAAACGCATCCGTCCCCCCAATTTCTCATACAGTTTGCTGAATACTAATTTATAGGCCAGATTTCTTTTAAATTGCAAAGGGCCCGGAATCGGTTTCTTATACATGATCCTTGTGATGTAATTTTTGCCAACATTGATCGCCCAATAGAATATTTTACGTTTCAGGGCGGGTCCAGACTCGACATTTTCGATCACCTTGGCGTAGATCTTCTCATATAACCTGGGCACTGAAACCATAATAGTCGGTTTGATCTCCGGTAAATTCTCTGCAACCGTATCCACGCTCTCGGCGTAAGCCACTGTGGCCCCGTTATAACAACTTAAATAGTGCCCTGCCATCCGTTCCAGAACATGGCTTAAAGGAAGAAAAGACAGGAAAGAGTCTTCCGCATCAACCGTCAGCACGCTGAGGGAACTTTCCACATTCGATAAAAAGTTATTGTGGGTAAGAATAGCACCCTTGGGTTCTCCGGTGGTTCCGGATGTATAAATGATGGTTGCCCAATGCTCGGGTTTAACGGATTTTATCTGTTCCATCACATAGTTTGCCTTTGAGGATAAAAATGCTTCTCCCATTTTAATCAGATCATCCAGACTTTTCCAGGGCTCTTTCATATCGGCGGGAGGATCGAATACAAAAAAGGACTGGGCGGTCTGAAGACCATCCCTGATTTCGTTAATTTTTTCCATTTGCAAATCATCGGCCACAATTACGGCTTTGGCCTCGGAATCGTTCAAGATATACTTAATTTGATCGCTGAGCAACGAAGGATAAACCGGTACAAGCAGGGCGCCTAAGGCCAATGTAGCATAATCCGTTAAAGCCCAGTCCATTCGGTTGGCAGAAACGATCGCAACTCTATCCCCGTCGGAAACCCCGACCGATGCCAATCCGGCTGAGATTTTTTCTGCCCTGTCCCCGGCTTCTTTGAAAGTAATGGACTTCCATTGGCCCTGATCTTTATACATATAACCGATATGATCGGGCATGGTGGAACGTTTCTCAAAAAACATTTCTGCCAAATTTTGATACTTCATAGCGCCTCCAATTATTAAATGGGTCGAAGGAAGGTTGAATAAATAAATATAGCTTGC
>Ga0256841_1000625_pt1 | contig 35013 bp, 30 predicted proteins | sample 356308metaG_FD_185971 | JGI IMG/M metagenome (GOLD analysis project Ga0256841, IMG submission 185971) | Hydrothermal vent microbial communities from Mid Atlantic Ridge, Atlantic Ocean - 356-308 | ecosystem: Environmental > Aquatic > Marine > Hydrothermal vents | place: Atlantic Ocean: Mid... | reverse complement strand
CTTGGTCGCCTGCAAATCCAGGCTGGTCTGGTCGATCTGCGGGTAGAATGGGATCAGCACCGGCGTATTGTCCTCATTCAGCCGCGCCCGCAGCATCGGATCACGACTGGTGCCACTGAAATGCGCCAGGCCCAGATCCCAATCCCCTATCGCTTGCGACCAACGCACGGCGAAATCGACGTGGTGCTGGCCCGCGCTGGATTCATATTCCGCGCGATGCGTATCGATGCGTGGCTCGGTGCGCAAACGCCCATGGACACCCGGAAAGGTGCGCTCACGAAACCACGGAAGCAGGAAAAAATCGAGCGTTCCCCAATCCCGCTCCAGCGAGAATTTCACCATCGGCTGGCCGAGCTTCTGTTCGCCATCGGGGTTCTCGACCAAGTCCGTCTGATTGATTATGTCGACCAGGTGCGCCGATTCGGTGACGCCCCAATAGACCTTGGTGATGCCGGCGCGTACCTCCCAATCGTCGCCCGCCCTCAACCAGAACAGCTCGCGTATATCGCCATGGCTACGCATGGGGTCATGTTGGTCCCAGCGCAGAAAAGGTTTGAAGGTAACGCTCTGATTGCCATCGTCCCATTCATGGTAAAATTCAACCTCGCCGGAAATGGACAGCGCGCTGTCGACCTGACGTTCGTCCATTGGCGATTGCCAGAAACCGCGCCCCTCGAAGATCAGGTTTCCGGAGACCTCCGCCGCCGCGTTACCCATCACCAGACCGAGCAGCACGGCAACCAAACTCGCATGTCTCATCATGTGTTATTTCGCTCGCTTAAGACTGTTGCGTGTGAAATCACGGTCGCCCAAACCCTGTTGAAAGGCATAGGATTTCCATGTAAGCAATGTGCTCTTACCGGTCTGATGGTTTTGCATGAACATCTCGTCCGGTCGCCAGTATTTTCCAAGATATTGCTTGTAGCCACGCAGTTCCAGTGTTTTCAGCAATTCATTCTTGCGATCGTAGAAGTCGATCTTCAGCGGGATGAAGCGTGCCTTGTCGATCAAAACCCGCTGCCGGGTATAACCCGAGTTCGGATCCACCGGATCCCGCTCATTGACGTACACCGGCATGCCGCCCAGATCGTCCTCACCAATATATCGATAGGTATATTTCTCAACCTCCTGGGAGGCCAGATCCTCATAGGCGAACTCGCTGCCCATGAACGGACCGGATTTGTTCTTCGAGGAGATCCGCTTGACTCGCTTCAATGCCGGCAGATACAACCACTGGTCATCCTGGCCGGATTTGTGAGACCAGGTCAGTAGCGCGGTACCCTTGACATCACGCGGCCTGTCAAAAATGATCAGTGTCTTATCACCATCGTCAGGTACTTCGAGAGAGCGGGAACGCATCTCGCGTAAACTGGTTTGCCCTTGTCGGTTCCTCAACAGCATGGTCATTTCCGCCTTTAGATCGTGCCAGCCGGTATCTCGTTTATCGACCTCTCGGGCAATTTCCAGGCCACGTTCCGAGGCATCCAGGGCAACAGCGGTCAGTGGCCGCGCTACAAGCGACAGCAGCACCAGCAGGCCAAGGCTGGGCCGGTATAGGTGACGACTAAACATGTTTCGAATCTCCAAACTTAATCAACAATGGCGGCAGAAAGAAAAAATCCGCCAACAACGCGCAAGCAATGGTGATGGCTGTCAGCAGGCCCATGCCCGCATTCAATTGGAAGTGCGAGAACGCCAACACGGCGAACCCCAGCACCAGTACCACCGATGTCACCCACAGCGCGGTCCCGACAGTCTTGAATGCATAGCGCACGGCCTGTTGCGTATCCAGCCCCTGCTCGCGACGCGCACGCAGATATTTACTCAGAAAATGGACGGTATCGTCCACGACGATACCCAGCGTCATACCCGAAACAATGGACAACGCCAAGCCGATCTGGCCATTGAATATGCCCCACAGACCAAAGGCCATGGTAATGGGAACCAGGTTGGGCAACAGGCTTAGCAGCCCCAAACGCAATGAACGCAAGGCCACGATCAGGATGAAACTGATCAGGACCAACGCGACCGTGGTGCCCATCAGCATCGTCCGGATATTCCGTGAACCGATGTGCGCAAACATCATGGTGGGGCTCGAACCCACCGTCTGCATGTAGTCCGGCAGGTTCGACTTCATCCATCGCTGGGCGCGCTGCTCGAGGCTCAGCAACTGCTTCGTCGTCAAGGTACGTAAGGTCACACTCATTCGAGTCGCGGATTTATCCACGTTGATCTGGTTGTTCAGATCCAGGCCAAAAGGCAACGAAAACTCGTACAGCAGCAGGTACTGCGCCGACAGATCGCGCTGATCCGGCAAACGGTACCAGCTTTCCTCATCGCCATGCAGATTCTTGTTCAAGCGTTTCATCGTATCCGACAGCGTGTTCACATGCAGGGTTTCCGGCTGCTGACGATACCATTCCGCGAACGCGGCCAGATAACGCAGATACTCGGGATCGGCAATGCCCCCTGCTTCTTTCGCCGGCAAGGAATACTCTATCAAGTAGATACCGGTCAGATGTTCGGTGGCAAAATCGGTATCGGTGCGAAATGCGATGCTTTTATCGAAATAGGCGACGAACTGATCGTTCAGTTCATTGCGCGGAATCATCGCGGCCAAGCCAAATACCAGAAACCCCATGCCCCACAACAGGCGAATCCGGTTCCGAATGACAAAATCGGCAAGTCTTTCCATGGTACGACTGCCATTGGTTTCGCCAACCGTCGCCCTGATTGGCAGAATCTGCATCATCGCGGGCAGCAGTATGATCGAGAGGAAAAAGGCGATGACCACGCCGGTTGCCGCCATATTCCCAAGGTCACGAAACGGTGGCGCATCGCTAAAGTTCAAGCTCATGAAACCGACCGCCGTGGTGATCGAGGTCAGGAAGACCGGCCCCAGATTGATACGCATCGACTCCATCATCGCGGTTGCCCGGTCCATACCTTTGCGCATTCCCTGAAGAAATGTCGTCAGCAAGTGCACGCAATCGGCTACCGCCAATGTCATGATGACCACTGGCACGCTGGTCGTCGGCGGCGACAGCTTGATACCGACCCAACCGGTCAGACCCAGGGTTGCCACAATGGTCATCAGGATGACCAAGCCGGTGGTCAGGGTGCCGGGTATGGAACGCAGCATCAGGCCGATCAATACCAGGATCAACAGAAACATCGCCGGATAGAGTGTTTTCATATCCTGTCGCGACGCGTCCGGAAAAGCATTGTTCATGATGACCATGCCGGTCAAGTAGACATCGATGTTCGGGAACTTCTCAGTCAGTTGCCTGGCCAAATCACGTGCGTAGGCCGCCGCCTCCAATACCTCGGTCGGCTTTTTTTCCTGTAACTGGATAGTGACATTGACACCAGAATAAGCACCATCCGGGGAAACCAGACGATTACGCAGCAAGGGTTCATTGACCGCGATGCGTTTCTTCTCCGCGAGTTGCGTATCCATCAGCGTCGGCGCCTTTTCGACCAGATCCTCGACGATCAGATCATCCCCCTCCGCGCGTGTATGCTGAAAGTTACTGATGGAATCCACACGGATCGAGTACGGGATCTGCCAAGCCTTCTTGGTCAACCACTCCACCGCCGCGAGGTTCTCACGTGTGAACATATCACCATTCTTCGGAGACAATACAAACAATATGTTATCGTTCTTTGTGTAGGTGTTTTGTAACGCTTCGAATGCCTGCAACTGAGGGTTGTCCTGACTGAAGAACATCCTGTAATCGTTTTTGAACGCGAGCTTCCGAACCCCGCTCCCTGCGGCGGCAACCAGGATTAGTACTAAGGCAAGCGTCAACCAGGGACGTTTGATTATCGCCACGAACAACGGTTCAAGAGGCATAAGACTCCAACTCCAAATTTATTATTGACTATAGATTACATCAGTAACATCATGAATTAATGCGTAATCTCTCCAGATAATCCAGGATACCCGAACCGCACGCCAGCAACATGTCCCGGTCTTGCGTCGTCTTCGCCATGCCAAGACAACCTTCCAATGCCGCGACCAGAAAGATCGAAACCGCCTCCGGATCGATATTCGCCACGACCACGCCGTCAGCAACCCCTTGTTCCAGCGCATTGGCCAAAGCCAAGCGCCACTGCGCGAACACAGCGCCAATCCGCTGGCGAAAGCCTTCGTCGATCGGCGACATCTCTTGAGCCAGATTGTTCAGCGGGCAACCGAGTCGCAGTGTCTCGTCATCGATGCGCCCTGCCGCCATACCAATACATTCGCTGATACTGCCGATCGGGTCGCCATCGTGACGCGCCAGTGGCGCTATCCAATATCGATGGACCATTGGAGCGATAACCTCATCGATAACGGCAAAACCCAGCGCCCGCTTATTGTCGAAATGATGGTAGAGCGCGCCCTTGGTCAAACCAGTGTCTTGCAGAATCCGGGTAAGACTGGCTGCCTGATAACCATGACGGAGAATCTCGGCATAAGCAGCCTGCAACAGCAAACGCCGGGTTGCATCCGGGTCCGTGCCACGAGAGACCAATGAAGCGATATCAGCCATCCAGGTCACCACGACCATTAGCGTGAAAGTCGCCTGTCGGCTGTCTGTGCTTGGTCTGCGAGAGCATCGCGAATACATCCCTGTAGGCCCTGGCATAACCCAGGGGGAAGTGGGGAATGCTGGCAATGCCGGGAGCATTTCCCGCACCCTGCCTCGGACACTCCACGGCCGAACGACGGTCGATCTTCACGACAGCGGGAGTATCGTTCCCGTCACGAAAGCGAGCCAAGCAATCGAACAGGCCATCCCGACCTGTTGACGGCGTGCCCTCGTCAGTTGGTGATATTACGCCGAATCTCTTGACCGACAATGGCTTACATCGGACATTGTCGATGCTGAGACGCCCTTGCGCCACGATTGACCCGGCAATCCTCATTACCAAGCCAAACGGCGGATTACGACGGTACGCCACGAGCAAACAGCAGTTGGAATATAACGACATACCGATCAGTATGTACGGGATATCGCCATGACACAAGCGTTGAATTGTCAGAAATCGAGAATCGCAATCACCTGCAATCAAGCATCCCGCAACGGAAACGCAGGTAACTTCCATAAACATTACACCAGGAAATCAATGTCTAGTTACGATAAAAATATTTCATGGATAGATTATATTTTAGATGTTACTAATATACTGTAATTCTAAAGTAAGGAGATGAACATGTACTTCGATTCCATGACGATCGGCTTTCTGTTGACTGCTGGCGTAATCGGCGGCCTGTTTCTATTGAAGTGGGCCGACCTCGTTCCCTGCGACTGCGGTCGTCTGTTCAAACACTCGGCCCGCTATCCCTATCATCCGCACCACAAGGATGATACAAAATGATGAGAGGCAAACCCTTGATTCGACAAATGTGGCGGAATGAGCCCCAGGATATCGTCACGGCCGGCCAAACATCGGATTGTAATGCGCAAGCAATCATTCCGACGCTTGGCTGGCCTGTTACTACTGAGTCCCTGGCTAGCAGGATGTTGAAAATAGCGGTACATCCCTGTACCGCACACAGGCCGTTGAAACACGCCATTTTTCAACAGCCTGCTAACGCGCCAAGGCAGCGACGGCTTTCATGAGTACCTGGGGGTCATGATGCCCCTGATAGATCGGATTGGGTTCCTTGTCCAGATCACATAGGGCATAAACCGCGGTTTGAGCACAACGCACGGAATACTCGACGGTAAACACGCAATCGTGCGGCAACTCCGCGAACTGTCCCAGAAAAGCGAAATTGGTCGCATCTTCTGGGATGACCTTCGGCCGATCGCCACGTTTACGCGGCATGAACAGGCTGTCGATGAACGGCATCATCACCGGTAGACAATTTGCTTTTCCGGCTTCCAGCACCGGCCGCATCAGCCCGGTGATCCTCAGGTGATGAAAGAGTTCCTCCAGGATCTCGCTACCGCTGCATACCGACATCTTTTTCTTCACCCGGTTGCCTTCGCGATCCGGATACAGACCATATCCCCAGAAAACGTTGACATCCTCAGGCTGATTGGCGAAATGTGGCTGTGCCGCAAGCACCACCGACATCAACCAGTTCGAATCCGTCATCGTCACCAGACCGCCAGTTCCAGCGACATTGCCGGTGAAAGATTCCATGTACTCGAAGAACGTCGGATCCTTCAGCGTTACAGTGAAGGATTCCCATTTCTGCAGGTCGATATAGTCGCAGAATACCTCTGGATTACCGAAATCCGGGTGTTGCGCGGCAATGCGTTCCCAAAGCTGCCAGGCCCCCGAACCGGCCTTGCCCTTCAACACCGGCGCCCTGTCCATCGAGCCGACATCGCTGTTCTCGACGATGGAACCGTTGGTGATGAAGACGAAATCCTCGTCACTCAACATGATCTGATGTTCACTTTCTGATGTGCGATAGTGGATCACCCGCGCGGTCTTCTGATCGGCCGCAAGATCAAACTCGATATTGATCACCTGATGGCGCATGTCGAACTGGACGCCCCGCCCCCGCAACCAGGTCTCCAGCGGTCGCACGACCGAGTCGTATTGATTGTATTTCGTGCGAAGAATACCGCCGAGGTGGTGAAATCCGGGCAGCAGATGGATAAAGCGGATGAAGTAACGGCGCATCTCCGCCAGGCTACTCCACTTCTGGAAGGCAAACATCGTCGTCCACAGCAGCCAAAAGTTGCTGTGGAAGAAATCCGCCGAGAACCAGTCCTCGATGCGCATTTCGTCGAGCGCGCCCTCGGGGTGGAACCAAAGCCGCAGCATGTCGACCTGATCCTTCTTGCTCAGGCCCAACGAGCTGTTGTCGAGTTTCTCCCCCGCCCGCAACAAGCGGGCCTTGGCATCGGACACATACAGTTTGTTGAAAGCAAAAGTTTCCTCCGCAACCGTTTGTCTTGGATCCTCCAGCGAGGGAATCCGCGACAACAGATCCCAGTAACAAACATAGTGCTTCTCATGCATCCGGCCACCGCGAATCAGGTAACCACTGCCCTCCTCGCCCGAGCCATCGAGAGCACCACCGGAAATATCCTCCTGCTCCATGACATGAATGTTCGCGCCGGGAACCCCAGCCTCCAGTATCAGATAGACCGCGCTGGCCAGCGACGCGATACCGCCGCCAACCAGATAGACCTTGGTTTGGGAAAAATCCTTGTCCTGTGAATGATGTGACATGCGCGAACCCTCTTGAGTCGTCGATCGATCCATCCCGGTAACCGGATTCATCCTGATGGCCAGCCAAACCTTGGAATCATTGCACGCGTACTGAGGTCCCTGGTGGCGCTCGTCGTTGCGCGGAGCGGCCCCACGGCCTCCTCGCAGCTTGCCAGCAACACAATCGTACGATACTCCAAATTGATTGGAGCCTGTTAACACGACTATAACCATGCCGAGCGGATGGCCGCAAGAAAATCATGGAATTTCTTGTGGCGAGTTCGGCTGGCTTCGGCAATACACCAACTCTTATGATGGAGAAACATCAACTGGTGAGAAATCCGGGTTAGCAGTCCGTTGAAAAATAGCATTTTTCAACGGACTGTGTGCGGTACAGGGAAATCGCATTTTCCGGTTCCGTCGTTGAAAAAGTCCATGGAAGGACTTTTTCAACATCCTGTTAGGCCAAGGCCAAGCCCACAAGGGCGTATCCACGGCGTTCCGCCGACGGGTCACAGACAACCGACCGCGTGCTTTCACGCCAAGCAGGTTTCGAACTGCGCACTGCATGAATATTCCGAGTTATCATGTACGCCATCATCCTCACCACGGAGTCGAACCGAATGAAACGCATCCTTGTCTCGCTCTCGTTGCTCGTCCTGGCCTCCGCCAGCGCCTTGGCCGCGCCGGTCAATATACTGATGAAAACCCGTCTTGGCGACGTGACTCTGGAGCTTTATCCGGACAAGGCGCCGGAAACGGTAAAGAACTTCCTCCGCTATGTGGACGAAGGCTTTTACGACGGCACGATATTCCACCGCGTGATCAGCGGATTCATGATTCAGGGCGGCGGCTACGGCCCCGACCTGGAGCGTAAATCCACGCATGCTCCGGTACCAAACGAAGCTGACAACGGCTTGAAGAACCGGCGTGGTACCATCGCTATGGCACGCACTTCAGATCCGCATTCCGCCACCGCGCAGTTCTTCATCAATCTGGTGGACAATGATTTTCTGGACTTCAAGGATAAATCCTTTCGTGGCTGGGGCTATACCGTTTTCGGCAAGGTCGTCGACGGCATGGATATCGTGGACAAGATCGCAGATGTCCATACCACCAGCAAACAAGGCATGCGTAACGTGCCCGAACAGGATATCGTCATAGAATCCATCGAGAAGCTCGGTAACGATAGCCACGGCCAGTTGAACGCCGGCTCTTAGCAGGATATTGAAAAAGTCCTTCCGTGGACTTTTTCAATTACGGAACTGGAAAATATGATTTCCCGGTTCCTTCATTTTCAATGACTTGCCGTCATCGAAAATGGCGGTACGTCCCTGTACCGCACACAGGCCGTTGAAAAATGCCATTTTTCAACGGCCTGTTAACTGCGTGCCATTGCGGCCATGTGACTGCTCCGTACAACAGCGGGTAACATTGCCAGGCACTTCGACTTCAGTCCGCATGCAATGAATCCGACCCTTGGCTGACTGCGGTTGCAGCCAGCATGCCAGCTACCCCACTCACACAGATATATCAGGTAACAACATGATTCTAATGAAAACCAACCTCGGCAATATCAAGATTGAACTCGACGAGGAGAAGGCGCCAAAAACCTGCGCCAACTTCATGGACTACGTCAATGAAGGTTTTTACGATGGCACCATCTTCCATCGCGTGATACCCAACTTCATGATTCAGGGTGGCGGTTTCGAGCCGGATATGATGCAGAAAGCCACCAAGGCGCCTGTGGAGAACGAGGCAGCCAACGGTCTGAGCAACGCGCTCGGCAGCATCGCCATGGCGCGCACCTCCGATCCGCATTCCGCCACCGCGCAATTCTTCATCAATGTCGCGGACAACCAGTTTCTCGACCACCCTGGTCAGGATGGCTGGGGCTATTGCGTCTTCGGCAAGGTCGTGGAAGGCATGAATGTCGTCAATAAAATCAAGGAAGTATCCACTGGAACGAAAGTAGGTCATCAAGATGTGCCGAACGAACCCGTGGTCATCGGAAAGATCGAGTCGATCTGATCCATGCGCACCGCCTTGCTGATCTCCGATCTGCATCTATCCCGGGAGCGACCGGCGACGCTGGCGCTGTTACGGCGCTTCCTGCGTGACGAGGCCACCCGGGCCGAACAGTTGTATATACTCGGTGACCTATTCGATGCGTGGATTGGCGACGATGATCCCGAATGGAACGATGTCATCGGCTGGCTGGCCGCGCTGTCGCGGGCCGGTACCCAGGTTCTTTTCCAGCACGGCAACCGGGATTTCCTACTCGGCCAACGCTTCGTCGAGGCCACTGGCGGACAATTGCTCGCCGAGGAAGCGCTCGTCGACCTGCCGAGCGGTCCGGCTCTGTTGATGCATGGCGATACCCTGTGCCGCGACGATACCCAATATCAGCAGGCGAGAAAACTGCTTAGAAATTCAGACTTCATATCAGAATTTCTTTCCAAACCGCTGAGTGAAAGAAGAATAATTGCCGAAGACTATCGAAAGCGTAGCGGCGAGGCCACCTCATTGCTGGCCGACGACATCATGGATGTGAACGCCGATGCGGTCGCAGACGCCTTCCATCGTCATCACGCCACCACACTGATTCACGGCCATACTCACCGCGCGGCACAGCATGCATTCGAGCTGGACGGGAAGCCAGCGGTGCGTTGGGTGCTTCCCGAATGGCGCGAGGAACGAGCTGGCTATCTCCGCTCCACCGCAACCGGCATACAGTCTCATGACTTTCTCTCCTAGCAGGATGTTGAAAAAGTCCTTCCATGGACTTTTTCAACGACGGAGCCGGAAAATACGATTTCCCGGTTCCTTCATTTTCAATGACTTGCAGTCATCGAAAATGGCGATACCTCCCTGTAGTGCACACAGGCCATTGAAAAATGGCATTTTTCAATGGCCCGCTAGCGTTTCAGGTTCCTCCTCGATCAAGCTGCTGGTCGCTTGCGTCGCGATGCTGTTGACCTGTCATGGCAAGGCGGCGGATGGCCTGATCTTCGAAGCACCTCACAAAACCCTGCTTGGCCGACTATTGGAACAAGCCGCGCTGTACGATATCTATAACCGCCGCTGTCGGGGTTTCCTCTCGTCGACCTATATGGAAAATGTCTCGCGGCTCACGGTCGAGAAATATGGCCTGACCGCGACCCAATTGGTGGATAAGCTATGGCATATCCCCCTGGACAGTTTTCGTCAGCGCGTGGACGAGCACCTACTGAAGGACTTACGTTCTTTTGGCGGTTGCAAGCGATCCAAGCAGCGAGGTTATCTGGACCATTTGCGCAAAGACTATTGGTCATTGCGGCACCAAGCCGAATCCGAGCCGTAGCCCGTCTTCAGCTCAGAAGCTCAAGGCGAGTTGCACGCCAAAGGCATTGCGATTCGCGCCACTACCACCAACGCCAAACGCATACGCCTCATCATGAGAATACTCGAAGGCCAGCGTGGCATGCTCGTGCAGGCTCAGCGATAGGCCGACGAGCCAACGCGTCTTCGGCAATTCCAACGCCGAAGCCGCCCGGGTGCGCTGCCAGGCCATCGCCATGCTGAGCGGCCTGCCCTGGTATTCGAATGTACGCTCGATTTCCAGGTTCCAGGCCGCCGGTCTGGCCCCGATGCCACGGAAATCAAGATCCGCCGCGCCGAAGGACGCTACCGCGCCAAGGTATTCCCCGACCAGGGTGAAATGCCGCCAGCGCAAGGTCGCGTGAACACTCCAGCCCGCGACGACATCGCCCCGTCTGGGTGAATCGCCCAGCACGTCTCGCAAACTGTCGGTGGCGGCCAGATCGCCGATCCACGAAACACCCAGGTCATAGCCTGACGCGGATTCACTGCCGTCGCGATGATAGCCGATCTTCATCCCAGAGCGATCAGCGACCCCGCCGCCAGCTTCGGCATCAAACAGATACCCCAGCGCATGGAATCCACGCGCAACATAGCCGATCTGCATCGCGGTCTTACGGGTCTCTCCCAAGGCCAGCGTCAATGGATCGGAGATCAACGCGCTTGCAAAGTGACCAAAAGGCACATGCATGCGACCGACGGCCAATGAAAACGGCAACACGCGGGGATTGGCCAGGGTAACGATGGCTTCGTCGATCTCGGGGGGCTCGGTTTCCTTCTCTTCGAACAGAAACAGCAGATGGCCATTCACCCAAAAGGTTGGCTGGAGGTCGAATCCCAGTTCCAGCGCGGCCAGCGTAAGATCGGTAGCATGCTGATCATCGGCATGACGCATCTCGACCTCGAACAAGCCACTGACGGTGATGCCCAGGTGGCGCTGGATGCTGGTTTCCGTATGTCGCGCAAGCTCGCGACTCCTCTCCAGGCGTTCAACCCGGTGCTGGATATTCAGCGCGTCCCGCTCGACCTCGGCCTCGCCGGCAAGGGTAAGGCTCACTGGCGCCCCAATACCACGGAAAACCAAGAGAATGTAGATTGTCAGCAATATCCCATATTGCACGAAGCCCCCTCTCGATCGACAAATCCATTGACATTAACAGGATGTTGAAGAAGTCCATCCATGAGTTTCTTCAACGACGGAACCGGAAAATACGATTTCCCGATTCCTTCATTTTTAATGACTTGCAGTCATCGAAAATAGCGGTACATCCCTGTACCGCACACAGGCCGTTGAAAAATGCCATTTTTCAACGGCCTGTTAATGCCGGGTGGCTGCGCGCCGGCGCGCGCGCCGCTTCGCCTTCTGCCGTAGCCACACCGCAACCCCGGACATCGCCAGTAACAACAGCATGATCGCGGCAGCATCCATCAGCCAGACACCGCCCGGGCCAAGAATACGGCCGCTATGCAGGTCGAGCAACACGCGCTCCCAGTCGAGCATGTGTTCACGATAGCCTTGTCGAAGCCGATCGACCAGCGGATGGCCCAAGGCACGGGTCTCACTCCACGCGACTCGCGAGTCCACTGGCAAGGGCCGCCAGTTCAGCAAGTTCTCATCGGCCAGGTAATGACCGACGCCGATGTCGGCCGCGAGCCGCCCGCCGCTCAACCCGATGCGCCGCACTTGGCCATCCGGAAGGCCAGCGAGGCCATCGATGCGATCGAGTGGTTCACCTTGTGGCGACAGCAGGACCAGGCTGCTGGACGACGCCGCGACGATGAATGCCGGCATCCTCAGCGCGCCACGTAGATCCGGCAACTCAATCCCGGTCAGCGTTTCACCGATGAACAAGCGGCCGTCGAGCAGGCCAGCGGGCGCATCGCCTCCCGGCAGTGACCAGCCAGCGTCAGGCTTCGGCGCATGCATGCCATACCAATCCAGCAGCCAGGCTGCGCGCGCATGGCGATGCTTCAACGCCAGCCCGCCAGCGTGGTTCAAGAGTATCCCACTGACAGCCAACACGACCACCAGCGGAGCGGCGCTCAGTCCGATATAGCGATGCCACGGGTACAACGAGCGGAACAGCCGGCGGATGCGCGCCACGCCAGGTCTACGCCGGGTCATGGGTCAAGCTGTCGAGGTACAGCGCCAAGATCGCGAGCTTCTTCACCGCGCGTACCGACAAGGTCGCGCCGGTGATGGATTCGATCGATGTGTTCAACCCGCCGTGCGCATCCAGGGCAGCCCGCTCGAACTGACGGGTGAAACCCGGATGGCGCACCTCGTCTCCGCGACTTTCGCGAAAGATCAGGATACGCAGTTTCTCGATTTGACCTTGGGCAACGAAGATACCGACGGTAATCGCTTCCGATTTGCCGATCTCGTCGAGTATCCAGGCACTACGCCCATTCCGTCGCCAATAGCGGATGCGCAACGCCGGATAGCGATGACCGAGTATCGCCTCGACGCGTTTCTTCACGTCGCCGCGCATCCACACCACCGCCGGCTTTGGCGCGCCATCCGGAAACGTCTGCTTTAGGAATCGCTCCGGTGTCTGATAAGTGCCGCGCGCGTGGAGCGGAGCAAGACACGGAACGGCGGACAGGGTCGCCAGCAATACAACGAACAGGCTTGTCGAATACCGCATCGGATCAGAACTGGAAACCGACGCCGAGATTGACGCCATTGTGTTCGATACCGTCGTCATTGTCCTGATACTGATAATCAAGCTTTACCACGACATCGGGATCCAACCACCAGTTAAGGCCGACATTCCACTGCGATTTCCGGCTCGCCACACCATTGCCGGCGGCATTGTCCCAAACGTTATAGCGCGTGAACAAACCGAACCCATCGTTCAGCTTCCAGGACGGCTCGATATATCCACCATCCTGCCGATCCGCGCCGACGGCCTCCGGACCAGCGCCATCGAGATTCCAGCGGGCATACAGTGCCTTCAAGCCGAACGGCCCTCGCTGGTAGATCGCGTGCGCCTCATAGAGCCACGCGCCGCCGGCATCAGGATCGTTCCCCTGGGTGATATCACTCTGGTAGTGCAAGCTGCCGGCGAGTTCCAGACCCGTGATGCCGGTCCATTTCAGACGCGCGGTATAGGCCAGATTCTCAGCCACCGCCTTGGCGGATTCCTGCCGGCCACCGCGTGGCTGGTAGGATGGTCCCGAGGCTTGCAAGCCTTCGTGGATGGCCAGGTCGTAATGCCAGCCAGCGCCGAACTCGCCCGCCAATGCCAAGCCAGCGGCCCACCAAGTGGCCGGAATGATGTCATGCTCTACCGGGTTGCGCTCGACACCGTAGAAGGTCGGCGGTTCATGCGTCTCATTGATGATGCCGACCGGCAACAGAAACACGCCGGCACGCGCGCGCATCGCATCTGTGATATCCGCCTCGATATAGGCCTGTTCCAGCTCAACCTCGCCCGGCTCGCCATCGCCAGCGAGCACGTGCTCCACCTCCAGCTCAGAGAAGAAACGTAGCCGATCATTGAATTCGTGTCCGACAAACAACACGAAGCGATGCATGTCGATCTCGCGCTTGTCGGATACGCTACCCTCGCCAGACAAATTATTGTAATGCAGCTCTCCATAGCCGCCGATATGCGTGCGTTCCGCGACGATCCAGCCGGCCTTGGCGGAGGCTGCCGGCCGACCCGATTCCACCGCTTCGACCGCTGTCTCCGCCTTCGCATCGGTATTCTGAAGCTGCTTGCGTAACGATTCGATCTGGCGTTGCTGTTGTTGGATCAACCGCCACATCTCCTCCTGACTGGGCGCCTTGCCAGCATGGCTGGCCGGACTGACCAGGATGAACAGGATGGCGGTACTCATGGTGGATAACTTCGGCAAGATGCTCATGCTTCACTCCCGTGCTAGGCGTCGTCTTCGAAATGGATAGTCGCGGCGAAGTATAACTTAACATAAACCTTAATACAACTCATTATCATTTAGATATATCATCATCTAAATAACGTCGACCGATGAAATTCATGCCGGGAAATATGAGGGTATCCCGATGCCCGTTTTCGGCTAGAATCGGAGAATTCGCCAAAAGTTTCCCGGTCGCCTGTCCATGGAAACGCCTTATAATCGTGGTCACGGCCAGCCTAACTCTCATGTTGAGAGCTGAAACACCCCGGGTCATGAAAGATTGCCCGTGATTCAGCCGCGAGATGTCTGAGGCAGGCCTGGGCCAAACCACGGGCAACTTCATGACGGCGAGGTGTTGTTTCCATCATGGTCGTCATGACTGACCATCCAGATCCATTTCAGGAACACATATGAACACAGCATGGCAAGACTTCATGGAATCCCAGGGCGCCAGCTTCGATGACAAGGGGCGCGCTCGTTTCGGTACAGCCAGCGCGGAATGCGCGCTGATGGACCTCTCGTGGCTTGGGTTGATCCGGGTCTGCGGAGGCGACGCTGCCAGTTTTCTGCAAGGCCAGGTGACCAGCGATACCCGCGATATCGACGCGACGCATTCGGCACTGAGCGCCTACTGCACGCCAAAGGGCCGCATGCTGGCGTTGTTCCGCCTGTTCCGGCGCAACGACGAGCTGCTCATGCTGTTGCCGGCGGAACGCTTGGGCGCCACGCTGAAACGCCTGTCGATGTTCGTCCTGATGGCCGACGTGAAACTTCAAGACGCCAGCGGAGAGTTGATGCGCATCGCCATCACCGGGGATTGCGCGCCAGCGGTACTGCGGGAGCACATCGGCGAACCGCCCACCGAGGACAACGGCGCCATCACGTACGGCGCCATCACGCTACTACGCTGTGACAGCGATCGGCCACGCTTCATCATCATCGCGCCAACCGACGAGATGGCCGCATTGTGGACCAAACTGGCGCAAGCCGCGTCGCCCGTCGACAGTAATTTCTGGCGTCTGCTGGATATCCGCGCCGGCCTGCCGAGCGTCTTCGACGAAACCGCGGAAGCCTTCGTGCCACAGATGGCAAATCTACAATTGATCGACGGCGTCAGCTTCACCAAGGGTTGCTATACCGGACAGGAGGTCGTCGCGCGCATGCAATATCTGGGCAAACTGAAACGGCGCATGTATTCCGGCCATATCGACATGGACACGACACCAGCGCCAGGCACCCCACTGTACTCGGAGAACAGCCAGTCCGGACAGGGCAGCGGCAAAATCGTCGATGCGGTGGTCAGCGACCGGGGCGGCGTCGAGGCATTGGTCATCGCCGAGATCGCGACAGTGGAGAAAGGCCCACTGCATGTTGGCGACGAGAACGGCCCGCCGATCGAACTCGGCGAGCCGCCCTACCCCTTTGCCGCTGAAGAGTGAGGATCTTGACCGCGATCAGGGAACGGAAAGGCGCCCCGGACAGGGCGCCGGGTTGACCAAGAAACTCGAAGGACAGCCGAAGACAAGTCTACGGAAACGTATGCACGACCTCCCCGCGGACGAATCACGGGCGACCGATCGTGAAGCGCCGCACTACAAGCCGGCGTCCTTCGCCGCTTTTTCCCAACCCTTCGGCAATTGATGCGCAATGCCCTTGTGGCAATCGATGCAGGTCTTGCCCTGATCCAAGCCTTCGGAATGCGCCTTTACCGCGCGCCGGCCTTCCGCGACAAAATCCATGTACTCGTAGTCATGGCAGTTACGGCATTCGCGGGAGTTGACCGACTTCATGCGCTTCCATTCATGCAATGCCAGTTCGAGGCGGTGTTCCTTGAATTTCTCGCGGGTGTCGATGGTGCCCAGCAACTTGTGATACAGCTCGTTCGACGCCTGAATCTTGCGCACGATCTTGTGCGTCCAGTCCTTCGGCACATGGCAATCCGGACAGGTCGCGCGCACACCGGTACGGTTGTTGTAATGGATGGTATTCTTGTATTCCTGATAGACATTGTCCTTCATCTCGTGACACGAGATGCAGAACTTCTCCGTATTGGTCAAAGCCAACGCCCAGTTGAAACCACCCCACAGGATTATCCCCAAGACGATCCCACCGAGCAGCAAGGTGCCCGCAGAATACTTGGCCAATCTACCCGTTTTCTTACTGCTGTTCATATTCGTTCTCCGGGTCTGGCGAAGCATTTATTGGGAAATGGCTTCAACCGGTTTGAAGGTATTCTCGACCAAGGGCTTGGCGTTGGCCTGCGGCACATGGCACTGGGTACAGAAGTAGCGCCGCGCCGAAACCGTTGCCAGATCCACCCCGTCCCTATCCTTGAAATGCGTCTGGCTGATCTTGGTCGCACCGGTTTCCTTATAGCGTGACCAACTGTGACAGCTCATGCATTTGTTGAAATCCAGATTGATCTGGTAGCCATCGATCTTATGCGGAATCAACGGCGGCTGTTGTACATAGTTTCGTTGAATGAGATCACCATCCTTGGGAACCTTCTTGACCTCCACCTTGCCGGATGATCCGTCCAGGGGTTTCATTCCTCGCAGTGATTCAATTCCGCTGGCATTGCCAGCGAGCCCGCTGATCAGCACGATCATCACGCTTATCAATTTGAGTTTCATTGGATTGTCTCCATTCGATTCGTTAAGTACCGGTAACGGCTCGATTTTCCCGCATGCCGAGTCGTTACAAGCACCGAAGCAATTCAGGCCGTCCGGGCGCTACCGCCGCGCGGTTGCTCCCGGACCGTCATCACGCAATACGTCAGTCTCAGGCCCTGACGACCTTGACCGCGCATTTCTTATAGTCCGTTTCCTTGGACAGCGGATCGGTGGCATCCAGGGTCACCTTGTTGACCAAGCGGCTAGCGTCGAACCAGGGCACGAAGACCAGACCACGTGGCGGCCGATTACGCCCGCGAGTTTCAACCATCGCGGTAATCTCCCCACGACGCGAACGCACGGTGGCCGGCAACCCTCGACGCAGACCACGCGCCTTGGCGTCATCTGGATGCATGAAGATCACCGCGTCGGGCACGGCGCGATACAGCTCGGGAACACGCCGGGTCATCGAACCGGAGTGCCAGTGTTCCAGCACGCGACCGGTACACAACCACATATCGAATTCCTTATCCGGGCTTTCCGCTGGCGGCTCATAGGGCGCGGTGATGATATTCGCGCGACCGTCCTTGCGGCCGTAGAAACGCACGCCCTCGCCGGCCTTGACATAGGGATCGTAGCCTTCACGATAGCGCCACAGGGTTTCCTTGCCATCGATCACCGGCCAGCGCAGGCCGCGCGCCTTGTGGTACATCTCGAACGGCGCTTGTTCATGGCCTTTCTTCACGCCTTCGTGCTGGAAGCGCCGATATTCCTCGAACAGGCCCTTCTGGACATAGAAGCCGAAATGGTCCATTTCATGGTTCTGATAGACGTTCCCCGCCTCGTCCGTTACCTGAGTCTTCGGGAATTTGTCTACCTGACCGTTGGCATACAAGATCTCATACAGAGTCTTGCCACGATACTCGGGCTTCTTCGCCAGCAGATCTTCCGGCCAGACCTCCTCGGTCTTGAAGCGCTTGGAAAACTCCATGATCTGCCAGACATCAGATTTTGCCTCGCCCGGCGCGCTGACCTGCTGACGCCAAAACTGAGTGCGCCGTTCGGCGTTTCCATAAGCGCCCTCCTTCTCCGCCCACATCGCGGTCGGCAGGATCAGGTCGGCCGCCTGCGCGGTGACGGTTGGATACGGATCGGAAACGACGATGAAGTTATCCGGATTGCGATAGCCCGGATAGGTCTCTTCGTTCATGTTCGCACCGGCCTGCATGTTGTTGGTGCACATCACCCAGTAGGCGTTCAGTTTGCCATCCTTCAACATGCGATTCTGCAAAACCGCATGATAGCCTTTCTTGCCTGGGATCGTGCCATCCGGCAGTTTCCAGATCTTCTCGGCGAAATCGCGATGCGGTTTCTTGAAGACCACGTAATCCGCCGGCAAGCGGTGCGAGAAGGTGCCGACCTCACGCGCGGTGCCACAGGCGGATGGCTGACCGGTCAGCGAGAACGGACCATTGCCCGGCTCGGAGATCTTCCCCATCAGCAGATGGATGTTGTAACACAGGCCGTTCGCCCACACGCCGCGGGTATGCTGGTTGAAACCCATCGTCCAATAGGATGTGATCTTCTTGTTTGGATCGGCATACAGCTTGGCCAGACGCAGCAATTTTTCCTTGGGCACGCCGGACAGCGCCGAGGCATGTTCCAGCGTATAGGGTTTTACCGATTCGGCGTATTCCTCGAAGCTGATCTTACTCAGCTTACCCTTGCCAGGGTTCTTGGCTTTCCTCTCGCGCGGATCGGTCGGACGCAGGCCGTAACCGATGTCAGTCGGCGTCTTGGTGAAATTGACGTGCTTCGCGATGAAGTCCTTGTTGTAAGCTTCGTTCTCGATGATGTAGTTGGCGATATAGTTCAAGATCGCCAGATCGGTCTGCGGCTTGAAGATCATGTCGTTGTCCGCCAGCTCGAAGCTGCGATGACGGTAGGTGGACAACACATGTACCTCACAGCCTTCCTTGGTCAGGCGGGTATCGGTCAGGCGCGACCACAGAATCGGGTGCATCTCCGCCATGTTCGGACCCCACAGCACGAAGGCATCCGCGTGCTCCAAATCGTCATAGCAGCCCATCGGTTCGTCCGCGCCGAAGGCGCGAATGAACGCACCCACCGCCGAAGCCATGCAGTGCCGTGCGTTCGGATCGAGGTTGTTCGAGCGGAAACCTGCCTTATACAGCTTGGAGGCGGCATAACCCTCCCACACCGTCCACTGACCGGAACCGAACATGCCGACGCGCGAGGTGATCTTGTCCACCGGCTTGCCCTTGTTCTCTTCCATGCTCTTCTTGATGGCCGTCTTCCATTTGTCGGCCATGATGTCGAAGGCCTGGTCCCAGCTGATCGGGGTGAATTCTCCTTCCTTGTCATATTCGCCATTGCGCATGCGCAACAACGGCTGGGTCAGGCGATCCTTGCCGTACATGATCTTCGACAAGAAATAGCCCTTGATGCAGTTCAAACCGCGATTCACCGGAGCATCCGGATCGCCCTGGGTCGCGACGATGCGGTCGTCCTTGACGCCAACCAGCACGGAACAGCCAGTGCCACAGAAGCGACAGGCGGTCTTGTCCCAGCGAATCTTGTTGCTCTCGGCCCGGGCTGTGGCGCTCAGGGTTGGAAGGGTGACACCCGCCGCGGCTGCGGTCGCGGCGATGGCATTGGTCTTTATAAAGTCACGCCGGGTTTGTTTCATATTGCCGACTCCTGGTTGAATATTCGACGAAAAGCCGGAAAGTGTCCTCAGCGACACCCGCCAGCTAACTGCTCATTGACACTCGAACCCGGTCTGGTCCTGCCCTGACTCCTGTCTTGCGGAAGCCCATGCATCGACATCGCGCGAAAATACCTTGATCCGAACGTCTCATAGACAACCAGATTAGATAATTCTGATACGCATTGAACTGACATAAATCAAAACCGCTACAAAAGTCAGGTAAAATAGAGAATCGATGCCGAAAATGCGGATAATCGGTGACATGGAAGGGCCAAGCGCGACCCGCGGCATGGCGAGGCAGGACCGCCTTCCTCATTAGCGAACGGTAGCGGCCATGCGGTTTTCGTTCGACTGCCAGCCCTCGCCCACATGTCTCACCGGATTGGCGAGATGATCGCGCGGGACTTTGGATTCACAAGGGACTTTGCGAAGGAGCGAAATACCCAGGTGTATTTCCGACTGAACAAAATGTGTTGTGATGTCAAGGAACAAGCGAGGACTCGTCAATCCGGTAAGAAATCCGGGCTAGCAGGCCATTGATAAATGGCATTTTCCGCTTCCGTCGTTGAAAAAGTCCATGGAAGGACTTTTTCAACAGCCTGCCAAGCCTGTGATTAACCTGGCAACACAGTTTACCGGGTTAATCGTGGCGCGGGGACACGCCACCGTTGGCGATAGTCGATGTAAGCTGTTGTATACCGAGGCTTTCTGCGCAATATTGCCGATGAATGAGAACGCGCAATCAACAGCTCGGGACGACCTGTTTAATTGCCGGGTTAATAACAGGCTCTATGATGACGCGAGATGCTCGACAAGCCGCCAGCCACGCCGCCAGAAGCGTTTCCGCATGCCTGGCGTGAACCGGTACACCGAACCATCGGCCGGATGGATATGGAACGATTGCTTGCGCAACGCGCTACTGACTTGCGGCTCCAGCCAGCGGGAGAAGCGTTCGACGGATTGTACCCAGGCCCGCGGGTCAGCATCCAGCACACTTGGCATGATGGCATCCCAGACCAGCAGGTCACCGGCCGTCAACGGATCATACTGGACCTCGGCGTGGTGGCCCTCGACCAGAGTGGCGATGCCGCGCAGAACCGGATCGGCGCCGATCGCACGGCGCGCGCGCGGCTTGACGGAATTGGCGTTCGGCAATTCACCGAAACCGTGCAGCCACAGACCGCTAACCGGCAATTGACCCTGCTCGGCACGCCGCTGGTTGATCTCCAGGCCATGAAACAGCATCTGGATCTCGTTCAGCAATTGGCGGCAAGCACCGGCATCCCTTCCCTTCGGCATAAACTGTTCTATGCTGCGGCCGCTGACTTCTTCCAGCGCATGACTGCGCACCCGCATCGGCGTGGGCATGGAGACGAACCAGTGCCGTCGCCGGGCGATGTGCAAGCGAATATCACGGTCGGAGAAATGCTGGTTGAATGCTTCCTTGAAGGCCATGCAATCGGCATCGCCCAGCTCGAAATGGGTCTGATCGAATAGCATCAGACGATCCTGATCAGCCTTCAAATAGACCGGATCGGCAAACATCCAGGCGCGCAGCTCGGCGGGCAGCTCCAGGCCCAACGCGGCGATTGCGCCGGTCGCGGGCTCATCATCGGGCGCCAGTGGCATGCCGCACAGATCAAACAAGGTACGCGTGGTATCGCGCTGAAGCGGTGCGTCGCCGCGCCGCGCCCGTCCGAGCAGACGGTCAAGGAACGGGAAACGCTGTCCGGGGTCGACACCGGGCAGCGGCCCAAACAGGCCAGGGACGACGATCTCGACAGGTGCTGCCTTGCCGGCCATCGGGAAGTACGCGGAACTCAGTTGGACATATTGTCGAGAATCGCGCGTTTCACCGCGTCCAACTCGGCATCTATGGTGATCAGACCGCCTGAGGACTGCTTGATCGCGGTATCCGGATCCTTCAATCCGTGACCGGTCAGGGTGCAGACGATCTTGCTGCCTTCGCGGATCTTGCCGGCCTGGATATCCCGCATCGCGCCGGCCAGCGAGGTCGCCGAGGCCGGCTCGCAGAACACGCCTTCCTTCTGGGCGAGCAATTTCTGCGCGGCAAGGATCTCCTCGTCGCTGCATTCATCGAACCAGCCGCTGGATTCGTCCTTGACCTTCCACGCCTTGTCCCAGGATTGCGGGTGGCCGATACGGATCGCGGTGGCGACGGTTTCCGGGTCGTCGACCATCTTGCCACGCAGAAACGGCGCCGAGCCGGCGGCCTGATAGCCGACCATGCGCGGCGCGCTGTTGACGATACCGTGATCGCGGTATTCCGAATAGCCAATCCAGTGCGCGCTGATGTTGCCGGCGTTGCCGACCGGCAGGCAATGGTAGTCCGGCGCGCACTCCAGTTCCTCGACGATCTCGAACGCGGCGGTTTTCTGGCCTTGCAGGCGGAACGGATTGATCGAGTTGACGATGGTCACCGGCGCGTGGTCGGCGACATCCTTCACCAGTTGCATGCCGGCATCGAAGTTACCCTTGATCTGGATAACCACCGAGCCGTGCATCATCGCCTGGGCAAGCTTTCCCATCGCGATCTTGCCGTCCGGGATCAATACGAAGGCAGTAATGCCGGCGCGCGCGGCATAGGCGGCGGCAGACGCCGAGGTGTTGCCAGTGGAGGCACAGATAATCGCCTTGCTGCCCTCCTCGACTGCCTTGGTCACGGCCATGGTCATGCCGCGATCCTTGAACGAGCCAGTCGGATTCAGACCCTCGTATTTGACATAGATATCGACATCCTTGCCGAGCGCTTTCGGGATATTGTTCAACCGGATCAGCGGCGTATTGCCCTCGCCGAGGCTGATGACGCGGGTGTCGTCATGCACCGGCAAGCGGTCGCGGTATTTGTCGATGAGGCCGGTATAACGGGATCTGAATGGCATGATGAATACTCTAAATAAAAACGCAAAACAAAAAAACGGTGCTCGGTTTCGGTCAGGTCATGCTGGCAACGGCATCGCCGCCATAGCGATTGGCCGTTCCGAAAACGCCACGACCCATAGCCGGGTTAGCCTAACCGTCGAGAAGCTCGACCCGAAGGCGCGTCACGCTGCCGGCTATCGTATCCAGCGCCTCGATTTTTGCGATCGCGTCGTTCATGTGTCGCTCGACGACGCGATGGGTCAACATCACCAGGGCGACCTGGGTCTGGCCCTCGGCCGGCTCCTGTTGCTTGATCGCCTCGATGCTGATGCCGGCCTCGCTGAGGATACCAGCCACCGCGGCGACCACGCCGGGCTTGTCCTCGGCCTGCATGCGCAGATAGTAGGCCGTCTCCACCGCGTCGATCGGCAACACCGGTATGTCGGATAACGCGTCCGCCTGGAAGGCCAGATGCGGCACGCGGTTACCCGGATCGGTGCTCAGCGAGCGCGCCACATCGATCACATCGGCGGCCACCGCCGAGGCAGTCGGCAGCGAGCCTGCGCCAGCGCCATAATACAGCGTCGGGCCGACCGCGTCGCCCTTCACCAGCACGGCATTCATAACCCCATCGACATTCGCGATCAGACGACGTTCCGGGATCAACGTCGGATGCACGCGCAATTCGACACCGGCGTCGGTCTTGCGCGTGATGCCGAGGTGCTTGATACGGTAGCCGAAATCTTCGGCATTGCGCACGTCTTGCGGATCGATCGCGGCGATGCCCTCGGTGTAGGTCTTGTCGAACTGTAGCGGAATACCGAAGGCCAGCGAGGCCAGAATGGTCAATTTGTGCGCAGCGTCCACGCCTTCCACGTCGAAGGTCGGATCGGCCTCGGCATAGCCCAGCGCCTGTGCTTCTTTCAATACATCGGCAAAATCACGGCCCTTGTCGCGCATCTCGCTCAGGATGAAGTTGCCGGTGCCATTGATGATGCCGGCAACCCACTCGATATTGTTCGCCGCCAGCCCCTCGCGCACCGCCTTGATGATCGGAATGCCGCCGGCCACGGCCGCCTCGAAGGCCACGATGACGCCTTTCGCGCGCGCGGCGGCGAAGATCTCGTTGCCATGCAATGCGATCAGCGCCTTGTTCGCGGTGACCACATGCTTTCCATTGGCGATGGCCTCCAGCACCAGCTCGCGCGCCGGGGAGTAGCCGCCGATCAGCTCGACGATGATATCGACCTCCGGATCGCCCACCACCGCGAAGGCATCATCACTGAGGGTCACGCTGTCCAAGCCATCGATGCCAGCGGCATCGTAGTCGCGCGCCGCCGCGTGGCTGACGCGGATCTCACGGCCCGCGCGCCGCGAAATCTCCCTCGCGTTGCGATACAGCACGTTCATCGTGCCGCCACCGACCGTGCCCAAGCCGAGCAATCCCACTTTAACCGGATTCAATGTCCTTCTCCCGCTGTTATCGTTTTCAGATGAGACCGTCACGACGGAACATATCGCGGATACCGCGCACCGCCTGCCGGGTTCTGTGTTCGTTTTCGATCAGACCGAAGCGCACATGGTCGTCGCCGAACTCGCCAAAACCGATGCCGGGCGACACCGCGACCTTTGCGTCGGAAAGCAGTTTCTTCGAGAACTCCAGCGAACCCATATCGCGATATACCTCCGGGATCGGAGCCCAAACGAACATCGTCGCTTTCGGCCGCTCCACTGCCCAACCAGCGTTCGCCAGCCCGTCGCACAGTGTATTGCGGCGTCGCTGGTACATATCGCGAATCGCCTCGACGCATTCCTGCGGTCCCTCCAGCGCCTGGATCGCAGCGACTTGGATCGGCGTGAACATACCGTAATCCAGATAGGATTTCATCCGCGCCAAAGCCGCCACCAACGTCTTGTTTCCGACCATGAAACCGACCCGCCAGCCCGGCATGTTATAGGTCTTGGACAAGGAATAGAACTCCACCGCGATATCATCCGCACCCGGCACCTGAAGAATCGACGGCGCCCGGTATCCATCGAATACGATCTCGGAATAAGCAATGTCGTGGATCACCCAAATATGGTGCTCGCGCGCAATATCGATGACCTTCTGGAAGAAATCCAGCTCCACACACTGGGTGGTCGGATTGCCGGGAAAATTCAGCACCAGCATCTTCGGGCGCGGCCACGAACTGGTGATCGCCTCCTCCAGCTTCTCGAAGAAATCCACCCCCGGCGTCAACGGCACATGACGGATGTCCGCGCCAGCGATGACGAAACCATAGGGATGGATCGGATAGGCCGGATTCGGCACCAATACCGAATCCCCCGGCCCAGTGACCGCCAACGCCAGATGCGCGAGTCCTTCCTTCGAACCGATGGTGACGATCGCCTGCGTCTCCGGATCCAGATCGACATCAAAGCGCCCCTTGTACCAGTTACAAATCGCCCTGCGCAGACGCGGAATACCGCGCGACAGCGAATAGCGGTGCGTGTCGCCACGATTGGCCGCCTCGGTCAGCTTGTCGACGATATGCTGTGGCGTCGGCTGATCCGGATTACCCATGCCGAAGTCGATGATGTCCTCCCCACGTGCGCGCGCCGTCGCTTTCAACTCGTTGACGATATTGAAAACATAGGGCGGCAAGCGCTTGATTCTTGGGAATTCTTCGATCTCTTGGCCTGGCACGGAAATTCCTCTGTGACGAGATTGGCGTAAAAAGCCCTCCAAAGTACTGAGCGGACGTGAAAATGTCAATTCAGGCGCCCGGCCCGGCCAGCGGCGAAACAATTGATCCAGATCAGTCGCCACCGGTCACCCAGCATGCGACCATCCTCCCACCGAACCCGGAGGAAGCCCATGTACACCGTAGAAGAACTCCATCAGCAGAACCGCGAGATATCCCAACTGCTGGATGTGCTCGGCGTGCTCGTCGAACGCCGCGAACTGCACAACAACCCCTTCGTCTGCGAGCTGATGGGACGTTTCCGCGAAAAGGTCTGGATCCATCTGGTGTTCGAAAACAACACCGTCTACGCCGAACTGGCCAACGACTCGGACAAGCGGGTCGCGGAAACCGCGCAACGCTTCCACGACTCCGCGCGGCGCATCAAGAAACGCTTCGCCGGCTACGTCCGCCAGTACTGCATGGCCGAGATCAGTGACACGGAACATGCCGCGCTATTGGAGGAAAGCCGCGAGATCTTCGCGATGATCCGCGATCGCGTGCGTTTCGAGGAAAAGTACATGTTCCCGCTGCTGGAGAAGCATGCGCAACAGAACGCCGTCTGAGGATCGGTATCCGGTGAGGCGCGCGGACCAGCGAGCGGTCATGATGGAAACGCCCCCGCCGTCATGAAAATCGTCCGTGGTTCGGCGCGGGATGTCCGAGGCCAAATGTTTGACAGCGGCACGGCCTGCGCTACAACAAACGCACCCTCGCCTCGCCGCTGGCCGCGTCGATCTCGAACTCCACCTCGCAATATTCGTTCAGCTCATCGACGGGCGTGGGATCGTCCGCGCAACCGCAACCGGTGATGATACTCTTGTAGAAGATACCGGCCTTGATCTTCAGAGCGTCGCCCGTCTTCTCCTTGCGCAACATCACCGCCTGAATGCCCGTATCCAGGGCTTGACTTCCTTGCGAAAGTCCCGCCTGCAATGGCAACAGTCTCGGATCGACAGCCTTGACCGCCCGCTTGAAACGGTCGTCGAAATCGGGTCCACCCCAATGTTTCAGTACATTATTCCAGTCGAACATCCCGCCAGCCTCCCAATACATTATTAGGGCATCTCGAAAAATCGCGATGCCCGGGTGAGACAGAGATGTCCCACCCTTTTCGATCACGATAAGTGATGGAAAATATGAGCAAAAAGAAGATCGCATTTTCCGGTTCCGTCGTTGAAAAAGTCCATGGAAGGACTGCTTCAACAGCCTGCTGTAGCCTCAGCCAACATCATCAACGCATCTCCCGCAACAACCGCGCCGGGCTGACACGCACAATGCCACGCACCACCCACCAACCGATGCCACCCAGCAGCAATGCACCAAGGCCGGTACCAGCCAGCCACGACAGCAGCGGCGGCTGGTAATCCAGATCGAATACCTGGCTGGCCAGCAGCCAGCCACCCAGTACGGCCAGGCCGCTGCCGAGAAACCCGGCCAATGCGCCGAGCAACAGGAACTCGCTGGCCACCGCCGCCTGTAGCTGGCGACGGCTGGCGCCGAGGGTCTTCAGCACGGCAATCTCCTGACGACGCTCGGCGCGTTGAGTCTGGATCGCGGCGAGCAGCACGGCAATGCCGGCAAGCAGGCTGAAGCCAAAGACAAACTCCACCGCCGCCGAGACCCGCGAGATAATCCGCCGGATCCGCGTCAGCAGGACGCGCACATCCAGATCGGTCACCGCCGGAAAACGACGCACCAGATCGGTGGTGAAGGCCGCATCGCCATCGGCGACATATACGCTGGTGATATAGCTCTTGGCAAACGCCTTCAATGCATCGGGATGCGTCATGACGAAGAAGTTCGGCTGCATCGAATCCCATTGCACCTCGCGCAGGCTGGTGATCGGCAGGCGCAACCTTCGCCCGGCGATGTCGAAACCCAGGACATCGCCCAGCCCCAGCCCCAAGGTCTCGGCGATGCCGCTCTCCACCGAGAAGCCCGATGTCTCGCCCGCCACCGGCCAACGTCCAGCGATCAGCTTGTTCGCCGTCGGCAACGCCTCGGCCGCCGACAGAAAGAACTCGCGACTGACCAGGCGTTTCGCGCGCTCGCCAGAATAGTCGGCCGACCCGATCGGCTTGCCATCGCGCCACAGCAGACGACCACGCACCATCGGGTAGAGACGAAACCGCTGAATGCCGCGCTGGCGCAGGAAGGCCCGCAGATTGGGCAGTTCGTGCCGCTGGATATTCACCAGAAAGTGATTCGGCGCGTCCTCAGGCAGGCTGCTTCGCCAAGTGTCGATCAGATCCTCGCGCACCCCGCCAAGCAACACCAACACCAGAAACGCCACGCCGAAAGCCGCCATCAGCAAGGCTGAGCGGCGCCGATAGCGGACGATGTTCGCAACCCCCAGACGCCAGCCAGCGGCGCGCCCCATGGCGAAACGCCTGGCCACCGCCGCCAGCGACCAGGCCGCCAGGAACATCGCCACGACGACCGCCAGCACGCCAGCGAAAACCAGCCCGGCGAGACGCGGGCCGCCGGCTTGCCAGACGAGAAAAGCGAAGCTTGCCAGCGACATGCTCGCCAGGCTCAGCCAGACGCTCGGCAACACCGGCTGGGCATCGGCGCGCAGAACCCGCATCGGCGACGTACGCGACAATGCCAGCAACGGCGGCAGCGCGAAGCCGAACAAGCTCAGCAACGCAGTGACCAGACCCGCAAACAACGGCCACGCGCTGGCGCCGGGCAGTGGCACGCCGAGCCAGTCGCCGAGCAGCCCGGCAAGCCCGAACTGCGCCACGAAACCCAGCGCGCCGCCGACCCCGGTCGCGAGCAATACCAGCACCGCCAGACGACGCAGATAGTACCGCCGTATCCACGTGCGCGTCGCCCCCAGGCCGCGCCAGATCGCGACACGACGGCTCTCGACCCGACCGAAGGCACGAATCGCCAGCGCCACCGCCGCACCAGCCAGCACAATGGTCAGGATGGACGCCAGACGCATGAACCGCGTGGCGCGATCCAGCGCGGCGCTGATCTCCGGACGCCCGTCATCGACGCTCCGAAGTCCTTCCCAGCGCTTCAGCCCGGGCTTCACCGCCGCGCGGAAATCCGTCACCGCCGACGCCTCACCGGCAACCAGCAACTTATGGCGCGCGCGGCTCATCGGCGTCAGCAGCCCGGTCGCCGGCAGCGCAGACAGGGCGATCATCAGGCGCGGCGCCACCTGAAATACGCTACCACCGGCATCCGCCTGGAAGGTGATCAAGCGGCTGACGACGAAACGGCTATCACCCAGCGACAAGCTGTCGCCCAGCTTCAAGCCCAGGCGGTGCAATACACGCGCCTCGACCCACGCCTCGCCCGCCGCTGGAATGCCCTCGACAGGCTGACCGGGGCGCTCCGGATCATCACTGACCTCCAACCTGCCTCGCGGCGGATAGCCCTCGCCAACGGCCTCGACCTTCACCAGCAGGCTTGCGTCCCCGGCCAGCGCGATGCTGGGAAAAGCAACCGTCGACACCGACTTCAAGCCAAGCTTTTCGGCCAGCGCGAAAGACGCCGGCGACACCGGACGCGACGAGGTGACGACCAGATCCGCGCCAAACAGCGCGGTCGCCCGGGCGCGTATCGCCCGGTCGATGCGGTCAGCGAAGAAGTCGACGGCGGTCACCGCCGTCACCGCGACGACCAGCGCCAGCAACAGCAAGCGCATCTCGCTGGATCGCCAATCCCGAACAAGCTGACGAATCATCGCCCCGCCTCGCCGCTCAGCCGGCCATCGGTCAACAGATAACACCGATCACAACGTCCCGCCAACGACTCATCGTGAGTCACCAGCACCAGCGTCACGCCACGCTCGCGCTGCAAATCGAACAGCAGATCGATGACCCTCGCGCCGGTACGCGCATCGAGATTTCCGGTCGGCTCGTCGGCGAACAACACCGCCGGACGCACGACGAAGGCCCGCGCCAAGGCGACACGTTGCTGCTCGCCGCCAGAAAGTTGATTCGGGAAATGCCGCAAGCGCTCGTTCAAGCCGACCTCGGCAAGCGCCGCGCGCGCCAGCGCCTCGGGATCGCCACGGCGTTCATCGTCCCTGGGCAACAGCTCCAGGGGCGCTATCACATTCTCCAGCGCGGTCAGACCGGCGAGAAGTTGAAAAGACTGAAAGACAAAACCGACACGACCGGCGCGCAACCGCGCGCGTTCGTCCTCGTCCAGCGCACCGAGCGATTCGCCGAGCAGGCGCGCCTCCCCACGCGTCGCCACATCCAGACCGGCAAGCAACCCCAGCAAGGTCGACTTCCCGGAACCCGATGCCCCGACGATCGCCACCACCTCGCCCTGGCGAATGCCCAGATCGACATCCCGCAACAGCGTCAACCATTGCTCGCCGTTGCGCACCTGTTTGCACAATTGCCGTGCTTCGATGAGATAATCCAAGGTCACCTTGCTTCCCGATGGCGGATACCAATGTCTCACTATACCGACTTGTGGCAACGAACGACCGGCCTGTTGGCATCGCTCCTGATACCGGCCCTGACCCTGGGTTCCGCCCCGCCGGCGGGCGCCGCGCCGACCCTGCTGGTGTGGGGCGACAGCCTGAGCGCCGCCTACGGCATCCCGCGCGACCGAGGTTGGGTCGCGTTGTTGCGCGACAGACTGAAGGCGCGTGGCATCACGGTCGTCAACGCCAGCGTCAGCGGTGAAACCACCCAGGGCGGCCTGAGCCGCCTGCCCGAAGCGCTGCAACGCGTGAAACCGGCTATCGTCATCCTGGAGCTGGGCGCCAACGACGGCCTGCGAGGACTCCCGCTGAAACACATGAAAGCCAAGCTCTCGACGATGATCGAGCTGGCGAAGGACGCCGGCGCGAAGGTGTTGCTGGTCGGCATGCGATTACCGCCGAACTACGGCCCCACCTACACCCGACGCTTCGCCCGGATCTACCACGAAATCGCCGACCGCAAGAAGATCCCGCTGCTACCCTTTCTGCTCGACGGCATCGCCGATGATTTCGACAAGATGCAGGCCGACGGACTCCACCCCAACGTTTCCGCGCAACCGAGGATACTGGAAAACGTCTGGCCATTGCTGAACCCCCTCTTGGATGACGGGGCAATCGGAACCATTCGGAAATGAAGCCGTTACGTCGGATGCTTGCCTGGCCGTAGCGTGGCGGGCTGACCCGCCACTGTCACCGATCCGCTTGCCGGATCGCCCGCAGGCGGGCATCGTGTATCGCGCTGGCGATGGCATCGCCACGCAGCCCGGCGGCGGCGAATGCCGCGCCGTTCACGGCGGCCGCCACGGCATGCAGGCGTTGCAGCCTATCGATATCGGCTTCGCGTCCAGGATACAGCGCGCGCAGCCCGGCGAAAACCGCTTCCATGCGCCGTTTGTCGCGAAAACCGCCAAGTCCGTCGAGGAACACCAGCACGGCTGGCGCATCATCCATATCCAGCACATCGAAACCCGTCACCGCCCCGGCCAGCAAGCGCCACATCTCGCAACTGGCCTTGTCCATCCGCCATCGACGACACAGACGCGCGATCGCGCGCGGATCACGGCCGATCGCGACAAACAATACCGCAATGCGCAACGCCGCCGATCCACCAGCCCTCGCGACGCGCTTCAACGCCGTGATCGACGCCGCATCCAGCCCGCCAGCATGCACCGAGCCGTCCGCCAATACCGCAGCCAGCTCTGGCATCAACTGTCGCAGCGCGCCACTGCGGCGCAAGGTTTCGATATACCGCCATGGCTGGGCATCGGCCATCGCGCGACGCGTCTCGCACCATACGCGCTCCGGCGTCAATGTTTTCAATTCGCCGGCGGCCACCATACTTTCGATCAACCTCCAGGTCGGATGCGCGATGCGGAAACCGTACTCGCCGAGCCGCGCGGCAAAGCGCGCGACGCGCAATACCCGCAAGGGATCCTCGACGAAGGCCGGCGAGACATGCCGCAACCAGCCCTCGCGCAGATCACGCTGACCGTCGAACGGATCGATCAGCGCGCCATCGTCGGCCTCCGCGATGGCGTTGATGGTCAGGTCGCGGCGCTTCAGATCCTCTTCCACGGTGACATCCGGGCCGGCCTCGACACAAAATCCGCGATAGCCGCTGCCGGCCTTGGTCTCGCGTCGCGCCAGCGCGTATTCCTCGCCGCTTTCGGGGTGCAGAAAGACCGGAAAATCGGCATCGGCGTCGGCGCGCCTGAAGCCGGCGGCAAGCATCCCGGCCTCGGTCGCGCCGGTCACCAACCAGTCGGTGTCCTTCAGCGGCAGGCCCAGCAGCCGGTCGCGCACCGCGCCGCCAACTTTATAGAACCTCACGCGGTTGCTCCTGTCGCTCGATCATCGCGGCCTCTTGTTCCTCCAACTGTTGCAGCTCCCACATATGCGCATAGACGCCATCGGCTGCCAGCAGGCGAGCGTGATTGCCAGATTCGATCACCCGCCCTCCCTCCATCACCAGGATGTTATCCGCATCGACGATGGTCGACAGGCGATGCGCGATGACCAGCGTGGCATGGTTCGCCGCGACTTGACCGAGGGTCTTCAGGATGGCTTTCTCGGTGGCGCTGTCCAGCGACGACGTCGCCTCGTCGAACACCAATATCACCGGCCGCTTCAGGATCGCGCGGGCGATCGCGACGCGCTGCTTCTCGCCACCCGACAGCTTCAGGCCGCGCTCGCCGACCAGGGTATCCCAACCATCCGGCAGGCTTTCGATGAAATCGCGGATGCGTGCCAGCTCGGCGGCCTGCTCGATCTCCGCCTGGCTGGCGTCGAGCCGACCGTATTGCAGATTGTAGCGAATCGTATCATTAAATAGCACCGTATCCTGCGGCACGATGCCGATCGCGCGGCGCAGGCTATCCTGGGTGACATCACGGATGTCCTGGCCGTCGATGCGAATGCCGCCACCCGTGACATCGTAGAAGCGGAACAACAGCCTCGCCAGGGTCGACTTGCCCGCGCCGCTGTGGCCGACGACCGCGACCTTCTGGCCCGGCTTCAGCGTGAAGGTCACCTCATGCAGGATCTCGCGTTCCGGCTGATAGTGGAAATCGACGCGCTCGAAATCGACCTGGCCGCGCGCGACCTTCAGCGGCCCCGCCCCGGGCTTGTCGCGTATCTCCGCCTCGGTATCCAGCAGCTTGAACACCAGATCCATGTCCGCCAGGGAATACTTGATCTGACGATAGACGATGCCAAGAAAATTCAGCGGAATGAACAGTTGCAGCAGAAAGGCGTTCAGTAATACCAGATCGCCTAGCGACAACTCGCCAGCGACCACACCGTTCGCGGCGAGGAACATGATCGCGGTGACGCCCATTGCGATGATCGCGCCCTGACCGAAATTCAGCAGCGACATCGAGGTCTGGCTCTTCACCGCCATCCCCTCCCATTCCGACAACGTCGAATCGAAGCGTTGCAGCTCCATCCTCTCGTTGCCGAAATACTTCACCGTCTCATAGTTGATCAGGCTGTCCAACGCCTGTGAATTCGCTTGGGAATCGAGACGGTTCATGGCATGCCGGTAATCCATGCGCCACTCGGTCACCGCCAGCGTGAAGGCAACATAGACCGCCACCGTGCCGAAGGTCACCAAGGTGAACGCCAGGTGGTAGTCCTTCAGCATGATGAAAGCCACCAGCGCAAACTCGACGAACATCGGGATCACGCTGAACACCAGATAGTTCATGATGGTGGAGACCGAACGCGTGCCGCGTTCCAAATCGCGAGAGATCGCCCCGGTCTGGCGACCGAGATGGAAACGCAGGGAAAGCCGGTGCAGATGCGCCAGCACACGGGTTGACAGACGCCGCATGGCGCGATAGCGCACCCGCGCGAACACCACATCACGCAATTCATTGAACAAAGACGACGACAGCTTCAACAAGCCGTAGCCCACCAACAGCGCCACCGGCAGCACCAGCGCCTCACGCGGCGATCTCTCGAAATAGTCGACCAACTGTTTCAGGATCAATGGCACGCCGACGTTCGCCGACTTCGCCAGAATCAAACAGGCCAGCGCAAACAACGCCCGCCCGCGATACTCCCACAAAAAAGGCAGCATCGACTTCAGGTTCTGGAGATCACGCCGGTCGCCATGGACCGGATCGCTGGTACGGAAATGCATGTAGGGGCCGTCCGCAAAGCAGCGAATTCTACCGGAAATCCGCGTGCCGGGCGCGCAGAGCGCGGGCTTCGGCCGCAAGGGCGCTTCCGAGAACCAACGCAATCGAAAATGGTGGGACATCCCCGTCCCACTCGGGCATCTCGATTTTTCGAAATGCCCTTTACATCGGGTATCTTCAGCAACGAGACGATAGGGGCCGATTGCCCATGACCACGCCATTCATCGAGAAATGTACGGTTCTTGCCTTCCTGTCAATGCGTAGGCGCCTGATTCGTGCTAAACAGCTTCCATGACCACGCTCAGTCGGACATCGGATTTAACAGGCTGTTGAAAAAGTCCTTCCATGGATTTTTTCAACGAAGGAACCAGAAAATGCGATTTCCCGGTTCCTTCATTTTCAATGACTTGCAGTCATCGAAAATGGCGGTCGCCTTCCACAAGCGGGCAAGGACAGAGCAAGGAAAATGAAGCTGAAGAAGAAGATCATCCGGAACATCAAACAGAGCCGGCGGCTGCGCAAGCTGGCCCTGAAAGCATATTCGATAAAACACCCGCCGCCATACCGACGCCCCAACATGGAATTTGAATTCGATGCCTGGAACGGCATATCGTCCCTACGCTGCTGGAACGGCCACCAAATCGGAGAGGAAAACACCGGCCCTTATCCATACGATGAACTCACCCGAAACGAGCACAAAACCTGCCCGTTCCGGGATTCCCGCAAAGGCCTGCCGATGAACGTGGAAACGCTAAGGATCACAATGCCTTCAGCGGAGGATGCGCTCCGCTTGATTGCGGTGTTGCGTGGCAAATATATCGCTCACAGACGGTTGGACACACAGCGCTTCAACCTGGCGCGGGCCTATCTCTTCTCGAAATTCGCCGTAAGCCTGCCCGCCTATCTGACGAGACGGCGGCGGAGCCCTGTTTCCGAAGGCGGGCTACAACCCATTGAAACAGCGTTCTATATGCTCGGCACTGCGCCTTTCATGCTGACCCGCCGACTCATGTCGGTAGGCGATCCCACACCGCTGGATCCACGACCGATGAGTGCCCAGCGCCTCTATGAACTGGCCGACAGATCAAACGCGCTGCTCTCGGTTCGAAGCTGTGCCTGCCCCGCGACACCGAAACTGATTCGACACCTGTTCGATATCATGATGAATGGCAATATCGACGAACCGCGTCTTACCTGTTCCGCCAGGGTGCAACGCGTCCTGGACACCTTGGGAGACTGGAAGCGCTATTACGACTACACTCATGCATCATCGAGGATCGAGCTGTATATCCGCTTGAATCTGGCGCTGACCGCGCGAATATTGCATGGCATATCGAAGCACGAAGCATGCGCCGACACCCATCTCGTCCAACGTGTCTTGCGCACGCTACTGAACCGGATACAGGTGAGAAGGCGCGTCGACGTAAGTATCCGCGATATTCTGGACAATTTCATCGACATCCTGATCCTGTTGGTGAAAGATCATCAGGGCGACACTGTCTTGGACAGCCTGAACGCAGCCGGCTGCCTGGATCCGCTGGCGTTCACGCAT
>Ga0256841_1000624_pt1 | contig 35017 bp, 27 predicted proteins | sample 356308metaG_FD_185971 | JGI IMG/M metagenome (GOLD analysis project Ga0256841, IMG submission 185971) | Hydrothermal vent microbial communities from Mid Atlantic Ridge, Atlantic Ocean - 356-308 | ecosystem: Environmental > Aquatic > Marine > Hydrothermal vents | place: Atlantic Ocean: Mid... | reverse complement strand
CGCCGTAGTCGTCCGAGATCCACACGTTGCCGTCGTCCGTTCCGGCATAGAGGACGTCGGAGTCCGAAGGCGCGACGGCGATCGCGCTGATCGTGCCGAGGAGCGGATAGACGCCTTTCGTCAGGTCGTCGCTGAGGGGCGTCCACGAGGCGGCGCGGTCGGTGGTGCGGTACACGCGGTTCGTGCCCGTATAGAGCACCGCCGGGTCGTTCGGATCGATCACGAGGGGCGTGTCCCAGTTCGTCTTCTCGTCCGGATCGATGCCGTTCGTGACGGAGACGAACGACGGAAAGGCCGATTGCGAGCGCCGGAGGCCGCCCCACTGCGTCTCGGCGTAGATCGTGTTCGGGTCTTCGGGGTCGATGACCACGTAGAAGCCGTCGCCGCCGAGGATCTTCGTCCAGTCGTCGAGGGCTCCGGTGAGCGTGCGGACGGTTCCGTTGTCCTGCGTGCCGCCATAGAGACGCTCCGGATGGCTCGGGTCGAAGGCGATCTCGTAAAACTGCGTGTTCGGGAGATCGCCCGCGCGCGTCCACGTGAAGCCGCCGTCGGTGGAGAGGGCGACGCCGCCGTCGTTGCCGTTGAGGAGCGTCTCGGGGTTCTCGGGGAAGAAGGTGAGCGCGTGATGGTCGGCGTGGATGCCGGGCGTGGCGGTCCAGGTGGCGCCGCCATCGCCGGAGCGCATGAGGAGCACGTCCATCACGTAGACGACGTCCGGGTTCGTCGGATGCGCGCGGACCTGCCCGAAGTACCAGCTGAAGCCGCCGAGGCCCTGCGCGACGCCCCGGTTCGGGTCGGCGTCGCGCCAGGTGTCGCCGCCGTCGTCCGTGCGATAGAGGCCGAGGTAGCCCGCTCCGTCGGTGAAGAGGGCGTACATCACGTCGGGATGATCGCGGCACAGGGCCAGCCCGATGCGCCCGATGTGCACGCGACCGTCGAACCGGCGCTGCTTTTCGGGGTCGGGCAGGCCGTGCGCGGGGCCGAGGCGCTCCCACGTCTCGCCGCCGTCGCGGCTGCGCCAGACGGCGCTTCCTTCGCCGTAAAGGAACGAGCCGCTCACGCGCCGGACGCGCTGCCAGGTGGCGGCGAAGATCGTGTTCGGGTCGTCGGGGCGGATCACGACGTCGATCACGCCGGTGGAGTCGTTCACCGCGAGCACCCGCGTCCACGACGCGCCGCCGTCCTCGCTCCGGTAGAGCCCGCGCTCGGGCGTCGGGGCGAAGTAGCTTCCCATCGCCGCCGTGAAGACGCGCTTCGGGTTCGAGGGGTCCACCACCACGCGCCCGATGCTCACGGTCTCGCCGAGCCCCATGAAGCGCCACGACGCGCCGCCGTCTTCGGACTTGTAGAGCCCCCCGCCCGCGAAGTTGTTGTGCCCGCCGTTGGCCTCGCCCGTGCCCACGTAGATCACGTCCGGGTCGCTCGGGTCGAGCGCGAGGTCGCCGATGGTGAGAAGCGCCTGCTCGTCGAAGATCGGTCTCCACGATAGTCCCCGGTCGCCGGAGGTGAACACCCCTCCGGTGGCGGCGGCGGCATACAGCCGGTCGGGATCGTCCGGTGCGACGGCCACGTCCACGACGCGACCGCCGACGTTGACCGGCCCGGCGAACGACCACGCGGCAAAGGTCCGTCGTTTGGGCGCGCGGCGGAGGGCCTTCGCCTGATCGAGGGCGTCGCGGAGGGCGTGCGGGTCGGCCCGGAAGTACGGATAGGTGCGCCGGAGCCACGCCCGCTCGTCGGGCCGCTTCTCCACGCGCGCCGGGCGCTCGGGCGCGGGGGCGGGCCGCAGCCAGAGCGCGAGACCGAGCAGAAGCACGGCCGACAGGACGTGGGAGGGCCGTTTCATGGAGCGCGTACGGCGATTTCCGGACAGGATACGCGATCCGGGACGCATGATCAGGGCCAAAAGAGATGCCGTCCCCCGGGGATCCCCGGCGTCGGCTCTTCCACTCATTGCACCGTGACGTGGATCTCGTCCCGGTACCGGTCCCCTTCGAGGGCCACGTGCGCGCCGTTGGCGAACTGAAGACGGAGCGTGTGCGGGCCGGGGGGAAGCGTCAGGTCGGCTTCGAGCGCACCGGCGCCGAAGTGGAGATGATGCTCGTCCTTCGGGATCACCTGCCCGGCAGGGACGAACGTCGTATCGACGAGGATGTGGAGATGGCCGGAGCCCTCCTTCACCTCGCCCGCGGGCGCCACGGAGAGGCCCTTCACCCCCATCACCACGTGAAACGTCGTGGGCACGACGGAGGAGTCGGCAGGCTCGACGAAGAACACGCGGACCTCCGGTGCGGCTTCGGCGGAGGGCTCGGCGCTCTCGGGTGCGGGCGACTCCTTTTGGCCGCCGCACGCGGCGAGCCCGAACGTGAGAACGACGATCAGAACGGGGGAGAGCAAAACAAACCTTTTCATGGGTACGGTAGGTGGGATGAATGAGGGAGAAAGGTTGACGCGGAAAGATACTGAAGAAAGGACCTCCCGCGCTCGTGTTCGAAAGAAGGGCGAAGGGGCGGGGCGCTCTCGCACGATCTTCATGGCGAAAAGCCGGTCGGGCGCGTATCTTCTCCCCGCAAACCCGCCCTTTCGCCGCCGCATCGCGCCAGGCTCGTGACCGAAGACCGCTCTCCGATAGCCCGCCTCGACGTCGAGAACGTGGGGCATCGTTTTGGCCGGCGCATTCTTTTTCGGAAGCTGACGTTTCGGCTCGAAGGCGGGCGCACGCTCGCGGTGACGGGCGCGAACGGTTCGGGCAAATCGACGCTCCTCCGGATCCTCGCCGGGGTGATGGAGCCCGTGCGCGGCACGGTGACGCTGATCGCAGGCGGGCGCGTGATCTCCGGAGAGGATCGTCCCCTCCACACCGGCATGGTCGCGCCGTATCTGAACGTGTACGACGACTTCACGGCGCGGGAGAACCTCCGGTTCATCGCCCGCGCGCGCCGCCTCCCCGGGGCCGCCGCGCGCATCGAAGCCGCGCTGCGAGCGGTGACCCTTCTGCCTCGCGCCGACGACCGCGTGGCCACGTATTCGTCCGGCATGAAGCAACGCATACGCTTCGCCGCCGCGCTCCTCGCCGATCCGCCGATGCTCCTGCTCGACGAGCCCACGTCCAACCTCGACGAGCCCGGGCGCGAGATGGTGGCGCGGATCATCGCGGAGCGGCAGGCGGCGGGCCGTCTCATCGTCGTCGCCACGAACGACCCCGCCGAAGCCGCCCGGTGCGATGCGGCGCTGTGCGTGGAGGACTACCGGTGACGCGTGCCGCTCAGCCGCGGGCGAGGGCGAGTGCGGCCAGGTCGACGGCGGCGGCGCCGGCCTCGCGGAGCGCGAGCGCGGCGGCGGTGGCGGTGGCGCCCGTGGTCAGCACGTCGTCGACGAGGAGGACGCGCCGACCCGTGACGGCTTCCGGCACGGCGACCTCGAACGCGCCGAAGACGTTTTCCCACCGGCGGCGACGGGAGAGGGTGGTCTGAGAGCGGGTGGCGCGGATGCGGCGGAGCGCTTCGGGGTGGCACGGCGTCCCGAGCGTTTCGGCCAGGCCCTCGGCCAGGAGCGCACTCTGGTTGTATCCGCGTTCGTAGAGCCGCACCCGGTGAAGCGGCACGGGCGTCACGAGGTCCGGGCGCGGACGGGCGGAGGCCCGATGCGCCTGCCCGATGAGCGCGCCGAGCCGGCGGCCATAGGCGGGACGGTTGCCGTATTTGAGGGTGTGCTGGATGCGCCGGAGCGTGCCCCCCTGATCGAAGACCCACAGCGCGAAGGCGTCCTCGAACGGTGAGGCCGGGCCGGGCAGGGCGGCCAGCCGCGCGGCCAGGTCGTCGGCGTCGGCGCGCTCGAGGCGGCGCAGGCAGCTCCGGCACACCGGCCCGTCGTCCGCCGGAGCGCCGCACCCGAGGCAACACGGCGGCGCCAGGAGCCGGAGCAGGCCGCGCCACACCGTGCTTGCCGCCGTGGTCATCGCGGCCGGGACGTGTCGCAGAGGCGGGACGCGCATCGCGCCGTGGATTGGAAAATGGTGAAAAAAGAAGCGAGACGCGCCGATCCCGGCGCCGGGGGTCCCTATGCCGACGAAAACTTCGTATACTGAACGCGCATCGTCAAGACCGGAACCGCGCGCGCGTCGCCCCCCCAATCTAAGACACGGAGAGAGATTCTGCATGACTACCCGCAAACGCAAAGGAATGCTCATCAAGAACACAAACCCGCGTCCGGTGAAGATCGCCATGGCGACGCGGACGCTGGTGCTCAAACCGGGCGAGGAGCAGTTGATCACGGCGAATGAGGTGCGCGATACGGTTTTGCGGGAAAAACTGCAGGTGCGCGCCGTCTCCATCGTGCGTCCGGCGACGGAAGCGGAGGAGGAGGCTTTGCTTCGAGAACAGGTCGGGACCGCCCACCGTGAGGAAGCCGACGGGGTGGACGAGGCGTGAGCGCCCCGGCAAGCACACGGTTTTGAGAATCATTTCGAGGCGAGCAGCATGAAGGTCCTGGCGCTGGAACCCTGGTACGGCGGTTCCCACCGCAACTTTCTCGACGGATTTCGCAAGCACAGCCGCCACACGATCCATCCCGTCACGATGACGGCGCGCTTCTGGAAATGGCGCATGCACGGCGGGGCGGTCACGATGGCGCGCAAGGCGCTGCAGGCGCTCGAGCAGGGATTCGTGCCGGACGTCATCTTCGCCACGGACATGGTCAATCTGCCCGCCTTCCTGGCCCTGACGCGTCGGCGCTTCGCGGGCATTCCGGTGATCTACTATCTCCACGAGAACCAGCTCACCTATCCGCTTCCGGAAGGAACTGAGCGGGACGAGACGTACGGCTACATCAACTACCTTTCGTGCCTCGCCGCCGACCGGGTCGTCTTCAACTCGCGCTTTCACCACGAGGAGTTCATGGAGGCGCTGCCCGTGCTGCTGCATCGCTTCCCGGACTACACCCACCTCCGCACCGTCGCCGAGATCCGGCAAAAGTGCGAGGTGCTGCACCTCGGCATGGACCTCGCCGCGCACGACCGCTACCGGGCGGACTATCCGGCGCACGAGTGGGGGCCGGGCATGAAGCCGCCCATCGTCCTGTGGAACCAGCGATGGGAGTACGACAAGAACCCGAAGGCCTTCTTCCGCCTCATGAACCGTCTCGACGACGCGGGCTTCCGCTTTCGTCTGATCCTTGCGGGCGAGCATTTCGAGGAGAAACCCTCCGAGTTCGAACAGGCCTTCGAACGCTATGCCGAACGCATCCTTCACTACGGGTATGCGGAGGATTTCGAGGAGTACAGTCGCCTGCTTCACCGCGCCGACCTCATCGTTTCCACTTCGCTCCACGAGTTCTTCGGCATCGCCGTCATGGAAGCCATTTATTGCGGCTCTCACCCCCTCCTTCCGAACCGTCTGAGCTACCCCGAACTCATCCCCGGCTCGCTCCATCGCCCGCTCCTTCACGCGCCGGTGCTCTATGAGGACGAGGACGAGCTTTTTCACATCATGGCGGCCATTCTCAAGGGCGAGGAGCGCCCGCTGCCGGTGGACACGCTCCGAAGCATCCCGGAACGCCTCGACTGGCGCACGCACGTCCGGCGCTTCGATGACCTGGTCGAAAGCGTGGGCGTGCGGGAAGATGCCCCGGCGGCGTAAACGAAAAGCGCGCGAAGTTCGACCTCCGCGCGCTTTTTCGGGAAAAGCCGGACCGGGTCAGTCCATGTTCTCGATGAGGGCTTCGCCGAACTCGCTGCACTTGAGGAGCGTCGCGCCTTCCATGAGGCGGTGGAAGTCGTACGTCACGCGCTTCTGGGCGATGGTCTTTTCCATGGCGCGGATGATGAGGTCCGCCGCCTCGTTCCATCCCATGTACCGGAACATCATCTCGCCCGAGAGGATGAGGGAACTCGGGTTGACCTTGTCGAGCCCGGCATACTTCGGCGCGGTGCCGTGTGTGGCCTCGAAGATGGACGCGCCGGTGTCGTAGTTGATGTTTGCCCCCGGCGCGATGCCGATGCCGCCCACCTGGGCTGCGAGCGCGTCGGAGATGTAGTCGCCGTTGAGATTGAGCGTGGCGATGACGTCATACTCGGCGGGGCGGGTGAGGATCTGTTGGAGGAACGCGTCGGCGATGACGTCCTTGACGATGATCTCGCGTCCGTCGTCCGTCGTGATGACCTGCCACGGGCCGCCGTCGAGGTCCTTCGCGCCGAAGACCTCTTTCGCCGTCTGATAGCCCCAGTCGCGGAAGGCGCCTTCGGTGTACTTCATGATGTTGCCCTTGTGGACGAGCGTCACGCTCCGGGCGTCGGTCTCGATGGCGTGCCGGATGGCCGCGCGCACGAGCCGCGCCGTGCCTTCCTTCGAGACGGGCTTGATGCCGATGCCGCTCGTCTCCGGGAACCGGATGTTCGTCACGCCCATCTCGTCCATGAGGAAACGGATGACCTTCTTGACCTCGGGCGTTCCGGCGCGAAACTCGATGCCTGCGTAGATGTCCTCCGAGTTTTCCCGGTAGATGACCATGTGCACGAGCTCCGGGTGCTTCACGGGGGAGGGGACGCCTTCGAAGTAGCGGATCGGGCGCACGCATGCGTAGAGGTCGAGCTTCTGCCGGAGCGCCACGTTGAGCGAGCGGATGCCGCCGCCGACGGGCGTCGTGAGCGGGCCCTTGATGGCGACGAGGTGATCCCGGATGGCGTCGAGGGTGTCCTGCGGCAGCCATTCCCCGAACCGCTCATACGCCTTTTCGCCCGCGAAAACCTCGAACCAGACGATCTTTCGCGCGTCGCCATAGGCCTTGGCCACGGCGCTGTCGAAGACGTTCCGGGCGGCGCTCCAGATGTCCGGCCCGGTGCCGTCGCCTTCGATGAACGGGATGATCGGACGGTCGGGCACGTGCAGGCGGTCCGCTTCCATGGTGATGCGGCTGCCTTCGGCGGGGGGCGTCAAATGTTCGTAATCGGACATGGCGGATGGGTGTTTCGTGATCGGAAAAGGGAGTCGCGGGAGCGGCGCGGGAAAATAAGTGTTCGAGGAATGGTAAGTGCGGTGGGAAAGGGGGGCGCGGCCTCGTTCGGGGCGATTTAATCAAAAAAACAAATCGCGACGGGAGAGGGCCTCAGAGCTTGCCGATGAGGCTTCGCAGGCGCAGTTCCCACACCTTGAGGGCGGCCTCGCGGACGATGGCTTTGCTCATCTTCGACTGCCCCTCGGTGCGTTCGGTGAAGATGATCGGCGCCTCGACGAGACGGAAGCCCTTGCGCCAGGCCCGGTAGTTCATCTCGATCTGAAACGAATACCCGTTCGACTTGACGCGGGCGAGGTCGATGGCTTCGAGCACGCGGCGGTGAAAGCATTTGAAACCCGCCGTCACGTCGCGGACGGGCAGGCGGGTGATGAGGCGCGTATAGATGCCGGCGCCGTAGGAGAGGATGAGCCGGGAGAGCGGCCAGTTCATCACCCGCACCCCGTCCACGTAGCGCGAGCCGATGGCGAGGTCGGCGCGTCCCGATCGGACGGGTTCGATCAGGCGGGGCAGATCCTGCGGGTTGTGCGAGAGGTCGGCGTCCATCTCGCAGATGTACGTGTACTCGTGCGCGAGGGCGAAGCGGAAGCCGGCGAGGTAGGCCGTGCCGAGCCCCTGCTTGGCCGGGCGTTCGATGAGGTGAATGCGACCGGGGAAACGACGCTGAAGCTCGCGCACGCGCTCGGCGGTGCCGTCCGGGGAACCGTCATCGACGACGAGCACGTGCAGGTCTTCCGGGAGCGCGAGCGTCTGTTCGAGCACCGTCCGGATGTTCCGGGCTTCGTTGTAGGTGGGGATGATGACCAGCGCGCGCCCGGCGATCTCATGGCCGGTCCGATCGGCGGGCGGGGATGGGGAAGGCTCCAAAGCGAATCGGTGGTCCTGTTTATCGTGCGCCGGAATATCGCTAATAATTCGGCAAAAGACGAATGCCGTGCACGGGCGCGGTTTCGGGCGGTGGGTTTCCCCGGGTCTCCGGGGCCGGGAGGCCTTCAGGCGTCGTTCCGGTCTTCCCCGTTCTTGAGGTTGAGGTGCGCGCGCAGAAACTCGATCGTGTGTTCGAGCAGTTCCTCCGGCGGGTTGACTTCCTCGTCTTCCTTGACCAGTTCGAGGGTCATCAGATATTGCTCAAAGTAGGGTTTGCACTTCGCGCACTGATCGAGATGCATTTTGAAGCGCGCCTGTGTTTCGGCGGGCAGCACGCCCTCGATATATTCGGCGAGAAAGCGGTTGACTTCCTGGCAGGAGGGGGAGGGGCGAAAGATCCTGCGTATTTTCTCAAGGAGATGAAGCATCTTGATGCGAGGTGAAGTCCTCTCGTTTACGAATGAAATCACGAGCGAAAGTAACGGTCGAGCAGGCTGCGGAGGGCCTGTCGCGCGCGGTGCAGGCGGACGCGCACGGCGCCGTCACTGATGTTGAGTATGTGCGCCACCTCCGCCGTCGAAAGCTCTTCGATGTCGCGCAGGGTGACGACGAGGCGATAGTCGGGCGGGAGTTTCCGTATGGCTTCGTGGACCAGCCGTTTGCGTTCGGAGCGCTCGGCCATTTTGTGCGGGTTCCAGGCTTCGTAGTTGCCGGTATGCATCCCCCGCGAGAAGCCGGGCTGGAGCCGCTCGATGTCTTCGTCGGAGAGGGTATCGTATCGGCGTGATTTCCGGAGCGAGGCTCGCGCGAGGTTGATGCCGATGGCATAGAGCCACGTGGTCACCTTGGATTCCCGGCGGAAGGTGTGAAAGCGTTTGTAGGCCTGCAGAAACGTTTCCTGCAACACACTTTCCGCTTCATGATGATCGTTGACGATCCGATAGATCACGCGATAGAGGCGCGTGCTCTCCTGTTGCACCAGCTGTTCGAAGGCCTTGGGGTCGCCTTCGAGGAGGGCCTCAAGATCGATGGGAGCGCGCGCGGACCGGGCCTTCGTACTGGGCTCTTGTGCTTGGGTCTGCTTGAGTTTAGGCACGTTACACCTTCTCGTTGTTCCTGCAAAAGATCGTAGCGCGTGTTACATGTTCGTTACATTTGGCGTGGACGCATCTTCCGGAGTGGACGCAGGTTCGGTTCGACGGGGGCATGCGGGCGGTGGAGTCGGGGCGGGAGTGGCCGAAGGCGGCGCCTTCGCACCGGCGTTGCGCCTCTTCAACGAGACGCCCCGGTTTGCGTTCCGTGCGCGAGGTTCCCATAAAGAACGGGTTAATGCTGGGTTTTGCGACTGCAAAAGTCTTATTTTCACAAGCTCGCATCGAAAGGGCCTTCGCGTCGCGCTCCACCAAAATACCAGGACGACGAAGGCGGGTAAAAGATGCGCGTGCCATCCCCCGGACTACCACTCAAGCATGGAAACATATGGCCAGCGAGACGAAAAAGCGCACGCCGAAACACACGCCGAAAAAGGCGGCGGATGAGGGACTTACGGCCGAGCAGCAGGACGTCGATATCCCGAAGAGCATCAGGGTCAACCGGACCTTCAGGACGTACCGGGCCGGGCAGTACGGTCACGAGGACGTCGGGCTGTCGGAGGAGCAGGTGCTCGCCATGTATCGGAGCATGCTGTTGCAGCGTCGCTTCGAGGAGCGCGCCGCGCAGATGTACGGCAAGCAGAAGATCGGAGGCTTCCTCCACCTGTACATCGGCCAGGAAGCCGTCTCCACCGGAGCGGTCAACGCCATCCGTATCGGGCGCGACTCGGTCATTACCGCCTATCGCGACCACGGCCACGCCCTCGCCCTGGGCATGAGCGCCGACGAGTGCATGGCCGAGCTCTTCGGCAGGATCGACGGGTGCTCGCGCGGCAAGGGCGGCTCGATGCATTTCTTCAGCGCCCGACACCGGTTCTTCGGCGGTCACGGGATCGTCGGGGCCCATGTGCCGGTGGGCACGGGCATCGCCTTTGCGCACAAGTACCAGGCCGACGACGGCGTCTGCCTCACGTTCTTCGGCGACGGCGCCGTGGGTCAGGGCGCCATCCACGAGGCCTCGAACCTGGCGGCGCTCTACGAACTGCCCGTGGTCTTCATCATCGAGAACAACCAGTACGCCATGGGCACGGCCACGACCCGCGCCTTCGCCGAGACGATGTTCATCAAACACGCGCTCAGCTATCACATGGAAGCGTCGCTGGTCAACGGCATGGACGTCTTCGCCGTCTCCAAAGCCGTGCAGGATCACGTCGCAATGGCGCGGGACTTCAAGCCCTCGCTCCTCGAAGTGCGGACGTACCGCTATCGCGGGCACTCGATGAGCGACCCCGGAAAATACCGGACGAAGGAAGAGCTGGAACGGAAGAAGCACGAAGACCCGATTCTCCGCCTGAAAATGTATATCCTCGAGCACGAGATGGCCGACCTCGACGCGCTCGACGCGATGGACGAGGACGTGAAGGAGGAGGTGCGGCGCTCGGTCGAGTTTGCCGAGAACAGCCCGTTCCCCCCGCTCGAAAGCATTTACGAGGACGTCTATACGCAGAAGGATTATCCCTTCCTCGCGTGAGTTCAAGGCGCAAAGGGGGCGTGGCGCGCTTCGCCGGCGCTCCGCTTCTCCTCGTCACCGGACCTTGAACCTGAACTTTAAACCGGAATCCACCCAATGGCTGAATTACAGTTTCGTGAAGCGATTCGCGCCGCCATGGTCGAAGAGATGGAGCGGGATGCGACCATCTTTCTCATGGGCGAGGAAGTGGCGCAGTACAACGGCGCGTACAAGGTGAGCGAGGGCATGCTCGACAAGTTCGGGCCCAGGCGCGTCATCGACACGCCGATCAGCGAGAACGGTTTTGCGGGCCTCGGCATCGGGGCCGCGCTCAACGGCCTGCGTCCGATCATCGAGTTCATGACGTTCAACTTCTCGTTCGTCGCCTTCGACCAGCTCATCAACAACGCCGCCAAGATCCGGTACATGTCCGGCGGGCAGTTCAAGATCCCGATCGTCTTTCGCGGGCCCAACGGCGCCGCCGGGCAACTCGCCGCCACGCACAACACCTCGACGGAGTCGATCTATGCGACGATCCCGGGCCTGAAGGTCGTCGCTCCGTCGAACCCGGATGACGCAAAGGGTCTGCTCAAATCGGCCATCCGCGACGACGACCCCGTCCTTTTCCTCGAAAGCGAGGTGATGTACGGCATGCGCGGCGAGGTCTCGGAGGAGGAGGATTACCTCATCCCCATCGGCAAGGCGCGTGTGGCGCGGGAGGGCACGGACGTGACCCTCGTGGCCCACAGCAAAAGCTACTGGATCGCGATGCGCGTGGCCGACCGCCTCGCCGAAGAGGGCTACAGCGCCGAGGTGATCGACCCTCGCACCATCCGCCCGCTCGACGTCGACACCATCCTCGATTCCATCCGGAAGACGAACCGGTGCGTCATCATCGACGAGAGCAATCCATACGCGAGCATCTCTTCGGAGATCACCTATCAGATTCAGGATCGCGCCTTCGACTTCCTCGATGCGCCCATCGTGCGGATCACCGCCAAGGACACCCCGGCGCCGTACGCGAAGAACCTGATGGCGTATTACATGCCCCAGGAGGACGATGCCTACCGGGCGTGCAAAAAGGTGATGTACGTCGATTAAGTTCCGGATCCCGGTAGGCGGGACGTCTCGCGCGCTCCGTTCACGGCATCCAGACTCTGAACTCCCAAATCGAAGATCGTATTATGGCTATTCCTGTTGAAATGCCGAAGATGAGCGACACCATGGAAGAGGGGGTGCTCGTCAGCTGGCTCGTCGATGAAGGCGCGAAGGTGTCGGCGGGGGACGTCATCGCCCAGGTGGAGACGGACAAGGCGACGATGGACCTGGAGGTGTACGACGACGGCGTTTTGCTCAAGAAGGTGGCGCAAGAAGGCGAGGCCGTGCCCATCGGCGGGCTGATCGCGGTGCTCGGCAAGGAGGGAGAGGACATCTCCGGCCTGCTGGCGAAGTACGGCGGCGACGGCGCGGCGGCAGAGGCGCCACCGAAAGCTCCTGCGCAAGCCGAAACGCCCTCGGGCGACGGCGCGAAACCGACCACGATCGCGCCGGTGAAGCCGGAAGAAGCGCCGTCGGACGGGCGGGTGAAAGCGTCGCCGCTGGCGCGGAAGATGGCGACCGAGCACGGCATCGAGCTGAGCGACGTGCGCGGGAGCGGCCCGGAAGGGCGCATCATCAAACGCGACATCGAGGCGGTGCTGACCGAGCGGCCCGCTGCGCCGGAGGAAGGGAAGGCGGCTCCTGCTCCGAGGCCCGCTCCGAGGCCCGTTCCGGCTCCCGCTCCGGCCCTGCCCGGCGAGGCGTACGAAGTGGTGCGGCTCTCGCAGATGAGAAAGGCCATCGCCCGCCGGCTGGCGCAAAGCAAGTTTACCGCCCCGCACTTCTATCTCACCGCCGAGATCGACATGGACAAGACCGTCGCCTTCCGGAGCCGGCTCAATGCGCTGGCCGAGGCACAGGGGCGCGGCAAGATCTCGTTCAACGATCTCATCACGAAAGCCTGTGCGCTGGCGCTCCGGCAACACCCGTACGTCAACGGCTCGTATCTGGAAGCGGAAGGGGAGATCCGGCTCTACCGCGAGGTGCACGTGGCCGTGGCCGTCGCCGTGGATGAGGGGCTGATCACCCCCGTCATCCGGAACGCCGACCGGAAGGGGCTGGCGCAGATCGCCGAGGAGACGCGCGAACTGGCCGAAAAAGCCCGGAACCGGCAGCTTCAGCCGGAAGACTATTCGGGCGCGACCTTCACGACGAGCAACCTCGGCATGTTCGGCATCGAAGCGTTCACGGCCATCATCAACCCGCCGAACGCCTGCATCCTCGCCATCGGCGCGATTCGCGACGTGCCGGTGGTCAGGGACGGCGAGATCGTGCCGGGCAAGCGCATGAAGGTGACGCTCTCGTGCGATCACCGCATCGTCGACGGGGCCGTCGGTTCGCGCTTCCTCACCACGGTCCGGGACTACCTCGAAGAGCCGCTCAACCTCATGCTCTGAACGGGCGCGCGTCAGATTACCAGGGGCGGTTCCGGCCATCGGAATCGCCCTTTTTAGTAAAAACACTATCGTTGAATGCCTCGGAAAGCGAAGGCTTTATTACCTTGTGGGCCCGGTGAATCTTCCGCCGGAAGGAATACTTTTTCGGGGGCTCGGGTTGGGACCTCCGACGGAGCATTGTTGGACTGATAGGCGTCGTCTATGGAGCTTGCGCACATTTCGGACATTCACTTTGGCAAGATCGCGCATCCGACCATTGTGGAGGATCTGGTGGCGGACGTCAACGCGCGGGGCGTGGGGCTCGTCGCGGTCAGCGGTGATCTGACGCAGCGGGCGCGGCGGTCGCAGTTCAAGGCGGCCCGCGCCATGCTCGACGCCTTCGAGGCGCCCACGCTCGTGGTGCCCGGCAACCACGACGTCTTCGCCTGGTGGCGCCGGCCCATCTCCCGCATCTTCGACCCTCTCCGTCGATACCGGCAGTACATCACGGACAATCTCACGCCGACGTTCGTGGCGGACGAGGTGGCCGTGCTCGGGATCAACTCGGCCTATGGCCTTACCATCAAGGGGGGGCGCATCGACGCGTCTTCGCGGGAGATGATCCGGTCCTTCTTCGCCGCAGAGGGCGAGGGGCGGTTCAAGGCGCTCGTGGTCCATCATCACCTCACAAAGATCCACGCGCTCGGACGGCACGACATCGCCCGGCATGCGAGGCGCACGCTCGACGCGGCCATGGATGCTCGCATCGACCTGATTCTTTGCGGGCATCTGCACGTCTCCCACATCGAACCGCTGGAGATCATTCCCGGCGCGCACCGGCTCGTCATTGCGAGCGCCGGAACGGCCACGAGCAGTCGGGGGCGGAAGGAGCACCGGGACACCAATTTCTATAATCTCATTACGGTGACGGAGCAGGCCTTCGTCGTGGAAGAGCGCCGCTATGACGTGGAAAAGGGCGGATTCGTTGAAGAAAGCACAACCCGCTTCGAACGGATGAGCGCCGGAAACTGAGCGCTCGTGCCTTTGGTCTCGGTGATATGAAAAGGCCCCGGCTTCGTGAGAGGTCGGGGCCTTTCTTTCTCCGAGCATGGCGTGCTCCGGCCAAAGAAAAAGCCCCGACGTCGTGAAGACGCCGGGGCTTTTCTTTTACCGTTCAGCGTGAGCGGAAGACGCTTACTTGAGGAGCGTCATCGTGCCCGTGCTGACCCAGGTCTGGTTCGGCGCAGTGGCCGTCAGACGGTAGAGGTAGGTGCCGGAAGCAAGGTTGATCGCATTGATCTGAACCGTGCGTTTGGCGCCGGCCTCCATGGTCTGACGCGGCACCGTCAGCACCTGGCGACCCAGCATGTCGATGACCTGGATGGTGACCTCGGCGGTCTCCGGCAGGTCAAACTGGATCGTGGTGGACGGGTTGAACGGGTTCGGGTAGTTGCCTTCGAGCGCGAACTCGGTCGGGATCTCGGCCACTTCCTCTTCGGTGGCCGTGACGACCGTACCGAGGCGAACCGTTCCGTCGAGCTGGACGACCATCACGTTGGCGCCGCGCGAGCCGCTCTGACCGACCGGCGGGTTCATGAAGCCGTGGGCGATGGCCATCACGGCTTCTCCTTCCAGCCCGGTCATGTCAACGGAGGTCGCGAAGGCCTGGTCGGTCGTGCCGGTGGGCAGGAACTCCAGCGTGTGGAGGCCGGCATCCACGGACACGTACCCGTCCGAGCTTTCGCCGAAGCCGACGTTTTCGAGGATCAGCGGGCCCTGGCCCGAGATGCCCTCGAAGAGGCGGATGTCGAGCGCGCCGGCATCCGAGATGCCGTGCAGCAGCGCGACGTCCACGAGCGTCGGATCCGAGGCAATCGTCTCCACGTCCGTGGCGACGACCATCTGGGCATTGCCCGCTCCGTCGTCGAGCACGACGGCGACGTTGCTCTGGCCTTCCGTCAGCTCGACGTCCGCCGAGAGGACGGCGTCCGCAGAGCTCGTGCTGTTGCTCGGGGCGACGTCAATGGCGAACGAGGCCGTGCTGCCGGTGCCCTTGCTGGCTACATCGACGGCGATGAGCGAAGAGGCTTCACGGTACGTGAAGTTGTCGAGCAACAAGGCGTCGTCCATGTAGACGTCGACTTCACTGAAGTCGGTGCTCGCTGCCGCATGAACCACCTGCAAGAAGGAGATCCCTGCGATGTCGTTCACACCGAAGGTGAAGAGCGAGCCCTGCGCGACGAGACCACCCGTCGAGTTCGTGACACGGACGAGCGGGTCGTTGGCCGGAGGCTCCGTCAGGAAGTTGTCGTACGTGCCTTCCTGCTCTTCCCAGGTGTTCTGCACGTCGCCGTCGAGACGGCGGACAACCCGGATGTCTTCGACTTGCTCGAAGTCCGAGAAGCCGGAGCCCAGGAACTCGAGGTCAAACGTCTGAGCGGTGCCGAGGCTGGTCGAAGCCGTCAGCAGCCAGTAGAAGTCTGCAGGGCCTGCGACCGGTCCTATCGGGAAGCCTGCCAGACCTGCGGGACGTTCATCCACGTGCTGGACGGAGATCGTCGAGGCCGTAATGGCCGGATCTCCGGACTCGAACGTGATGGCGGCGAGGCGATACGCGCTCTCGCTGCCGACCGGGTACTCCAGACGACCGGTGAAGAACTGGAAGATGGCTTTACTCACCGTTCCCACCACATGGCTGAGGTCGCCTTCGGCAGGATTGTGGGTGAAGCCCTGAGCCGTGTTCTGCAACATCACCGGGCTGTCGCCGGTGATCAACAGACCGTTGTTCAGTGCCAGATTGTCGTTGAAGTCACTCAGGTCAATGGTCACCGGACCGTTCGGGGCTTCCACCATGACCCACGGCTGACCATCGCCATTGGTCTGGCTCATGATGATCTGAGCCGGGTCGATGTCACCGTTCAGGGTGAACATCTGCTGGAAGCCGGTGAAGGTCAGGTTGGCGCCGCCGAAGTCGATGCCCGGGCCGGCCGTCACATCGCCGGAAGCGGTAAGGTCGCTGTCGGTGAAGGTGCCGTTAAGCGTGGCCGAGCCGCTGACGTTGAGCGTGCCGTCGTCGAAATGACCGTCGATCGTGGCGTCTCCGCCCACAACCACGTCCAGGTTGTCAATGACGCCGAGGACGTTGTTGTCCGGATCGTCTGCGCCAACCGTGAGGTTGCCGTCAACGGTGAACGTGGCGCCGCTGTCGGTGAGTTCACCATCATTGATGGCGGCGTCTCCCGTGACCGAGAAGTCCCAACCGTTGAGGTCGAACAGAGGCGCGTAGATGGAGCCGGCGTCCGCCAGGGTCATGTCGAGCGACGTGGCCGTGCGGGGCGCGTGCAGGTCGAGGTCGAACGTGTCGCCCGTCACGACGAGCGCCACGTCGACGCCTTCGGGATACTCGCCCGACTGCGTGGTGATGGCGCCGCCGCTGGTGTCGTACGTCAGCGTCCAGCTCGTGCCCTGGAGGTTGGAGCCGTCGCCGGTTCCGTCTTCCGCGTCGGAGACGCCGTTGCCGTTGTCGTCGTTGACGGTGCCCTGCGAGCGCATGACCGAACCGCCGTCCGCAATGGTGAGCGTATTCGTGTCGGTCGTGTTCAGGTTGCCGGTCATGAGGTCGACGCCCTCGTTGGCCGTGGCGGCCTTGTCGAGCACGACGTCGCCCGCGCCCGGATCGATCAACAGATAACCGAGGTCATCGGGATCGCCCGGAAGCTCGGTGTCCGTCGTGACGGAAGCGAGGTAATGCACGTCCACCCAACCGTCATCCGGGAAGACCGGCGTCTGCGGCTCGGGGACCGTGGCGTCCTGGATCGTGCCCGTTCCGTCGCGCACGATGACCGCATCTGCCGAGAAGGAGAGGTTGCCGTCGGCGTCGGCGAAGAGCAGGTCGCTGCCGTTCTCGCCGAAGGTGAACATGTTCGAGACGTTGAACACCTCGGTGCCCGCGTCGCCGTCGGCGGTGACGTCATTCTCGATGCGCAGGTACGGGATGTCGAGACCGTCCGCAAAGGTGAAGGTCTGCGCCGCGCCTGCGTCGAAGATGAGTTCGCCGCCGGAGGACATGAACGAGCCGGCGTTGTAGTCGAACGCCGTTCCGGCATTGGTCAGCAGGATGTCGATGCCGCCCTGGTCGACCGTGCCGTCGTTCATCGTGAAGAGCGTGGTCACTTCCACCGTCGAGGCGTCGCCCGTCAGGGTGAAGGTGTTCGCCGCGTTCTTCCGCAGGCTCGGCAGCGTGACGTCCTGTTCGAGGTTGGCCGTGAGGCCGTCGTTGACGGAGAACGTACCCACCGTGCCGTACCCACCGGCGCCGGCGATGTAGTTCCACTCGGTCCCATTGTGGCGGAACGTCTGACCGTTGAGGTCGAGGTCGCCCGTCGTATGGGTGAGGCGGTCCGTGACGCCGGAGTAGCCGAGAAGCGTCACCGTGTTGCCGGCGCCCGGGTCGATCATGAGGCGGGGCAACTTGGCGTCGACGAAGTCGCCGTCGACGTCGTTGTTGATGGTGCCGTCGGTGAGGAAGTTGAAGTAACCGGTTCCGTCACCGTTGAACTCGGCCGGGGAATCGGACGTCAGGTCGGCGTTGTACAGGTAGACGTCCCAGTCGCCGCCGGCAAACGTGCCGCCGGTCACGTTGAACGTGCCCGCGCCCGCATTCTCGCCGATGTCGATGGACGTCGTGAGGCTGACGTCGCCGCCGGTCTGGTTGTAGTTGTCGATGTCGCCGGCGGTGTCGGGATCATCGGCCGTGTCGGTGTCGAGCCCGACGCTCACGGCGCCGGAGGTGACGTTCAGGTTGCCGATGGCCGCCAGCGTGTTGATGTCGAACGTGTCGCTGGAGTTGACCGTCAGCGTGCTGACCGTACCGCTGCCGCTGATCGAGCCCGAGCCGTTGACGTCGAAGCTCGCCGTGCCCGAGACGGCGCCCGCGACGCTGTGCGCCACGTCCGTGCCGGTCGAGGTCAGCGTCCAGCCGTTCATGTCGAGGTCCGAGCCGCTATTGACGGTCAGCGCGCCTGCGAACGAGTGGTCGGCGTCGAGCTGCGTGGCGAAGCCGGTGGTCGAAACGGTGACGTCATTCACGAAGGAATTGTCCCATTCCGTGCCGGTCTGCGCCACGGCGCTCTGGGCGCCGAAGTACTCGAGGTCGTAGGCCGTGCCCGACGTGTTGAACGTGCCCGCTCCGGTGAAGAAGCCACCGTCGCTGCCGTCCGGACGGATGTCGGGGCCGACCTGGTTCGCCAGGTTGCGGCGAATCATCGGCATGCCGTTGGTCGTGCTGAGGTCGAAGGCCTGGCCGTTGAGGTCGATGCCGCCCACGAGGAAGGTGAGCGTACCCGACTGCGTGATCTCGAGGTTGATCGCGTTGATGGTGACGTTCTGATCGTCCGCCGCCTGCGAAATCTCGATGTTGCCGTAGAGGCCGTTGCCTTCCATCGTCTGGGCGGCGCCGGCGGGACCGGCGAAGATCACCTTGCCGTCGGGGCCGGACGTGTACGTGCCGTCGTTGAGCATCGTCGAGGTGAGGCCGATCAGGCGGATGAGGCGGTCGCCGAGATCCATGCTGGCGTTGATGCCGATGGTGAAGTCGTTCTCCACTTCGAGGGAGCCGTCTTCGAAGATCACGTGCGTGCCGAGGCCCTGGATCTCCGCGTTGTAGACCGTGAAGTTGGGTCCACCCTGGAAGACCTGGTCGCCCTGGCCGATGAAGCTGAGCATACCCGTGGAGCGGATGACCGTGCCGCCGGTGCGCGTGAAGTCGCCCTGCAGGCTCAGCGTGTTGGCGCCGCCGAAGTCGAACGTGCTGGGCTCGACCTGCATGAAGGCGCCCGAGACGGAGACGTCGTCGCCCATCATGAAGGTGCCGTCCGTGAGGTCGAACATCCCGGTGACGGTCAGTTCCGTGCCGGCGGTGTTGGTCACCGTGCCGGTGCCGCTCACGGTCAGGTTGCCCGAGATGGTGGTGCCGGCCAGGCCGTTGAAGGTGATGCCGCCGCCGCCGCTCGTCGAGACGTCGCCGCCGAAGCTCGTGGTGCCGTTGAACGTCGTCGTGCCCGAGGCCACGCTCGTCGTGCCGCCCACGTCGGGGCCGTTGACGTCGAGCGTCGCGCCTCCGGTGACGTCGACGTTGCCGTCGATGCCCGAGGCCGTCGTGACGGTCGTCACGCTGGCCGCGCCGTTGACCATGAGGTCGCCGTTGATGCTTCCGGCGGAGTTGATGCTATGCGTGCCGCTGGAGTTGATCGTGACGGAGCCGGTGATCTGGCTGGCATCCACCGTGGCGTCGCCGTCGGTGACGGTGACGTTCGGGAGGGCGCCGCCCGTGCCGCCGCCGGCGCCGTCCACGTCCACCGTGGCGGTGTCGAGGAGGTCGACCGTACCCGAGCCCGTGATGTCGCCGGCGTTGGCATAGGTGCCGGTTCCGTCGAGGGAGAGGGTGTAGCTGCCGGTGTCGACGGTGGAACCGACGACGTTGGTGAGGTCACCCTCGAGCAGGAGGTCGCCCCAGAGGGTGTACGTGCCGTTGTTGGTCAGGTCGCCGCCCACCGTAGAGGCCGAGGCGCCGCCGACGTTGAACGTGCCCGTCGTGGCATTGTCCGTGGACACGAGCACGCGGTCGGGGTCGCCGTTGCCGACGTCCGAGAGCACGCCCGTGGTGACCGTGCCGGTGCCGCTGTTGAGGATCGTGCCGGTGAAGTCGTTGTCGCCGGCCGTTCCGTTCGCGGCGCCGACGTGGTTGAACGTCGTGCTCGAAGCCGAGACGGCGCCGTCGGCCTGGTTGTCGACGATGGCGCCGAGGTCGGCGGAGGCGTTCACGACGAGGCCGCCGTCAAAGGCGAGCGTGCCCGAGTTCGAGTTCACGATCATCGCCCCGCCCGCGGAGGAGACGGTGAAGACCGACGAGAACGTGGCGTCGCCCGTTCCGGTCAGCATCAGCATGCCGCCGTCGTCCAGGGTGTGGGCCGCCGAGCTCGTGTACGTGCCGGCAGTCGTGTTGATGGTCAGCGTGCCCGCGGCCAGGTCCGTCGGCAGCTCGCCGCCGGCATTGACCGTGTCGTCACCGGTGATGGTGATGGTGCGGTTGGCCGTCGAATACGTCGGCGTGACGTCGAACGAGCCTTCCGTATCCCGGTTGATCGTCACGACGAGGTCGTCGATCGTCGTCGGCACGTCGATCGAGAACGTGCCGGACGTGATCGTGATCGTGTCCAGGAAGCCCTGGTTGCCGGGGAAGTTGGCCGGGTTGTTGACGAAGCCGTCGCCGAAGTAGACGGTCGGGTTGGTCGCCGTGCCGCCCATGATGGTGACGCTGTTGCCCGTGCCCGCCGCGACCTCAAAGCTCTTCTCCGGGAAGCGGAGCTCGTCGTTGCTGGCGAAGGTGTCGATGGCGAAGGTAACGCTCTTGCCGAGGTCGGCCAGAAAGATACCGTCGTTGTCATCCGATTGGAAGTACTCACCGGCGGCGGTGCAAACCGTCGAGCCGTCGGAAGCATTGTTCCAGGCATTCTCAAACGATTGCCACGCCGTAGTGGGCGTGAGGCCGTCGTTGAGGTCGGAGCCGTCGGTGACGTTGAGATAGAAGTCGCAAGTCTGGCCATAAGCCGTCGTACCCACGGTAAACGTGAGCAGAAGCAAAAAGCCAAACTTGCCAAGGCGTTGTAGCAGTCTCATGGAGTCTCCTTAGCGTTGGTGAAATGGGACGAAAAGTTATGTTGAGCGTGCGTTTTCGGTTGATGAAACAGACGAAAGAACGGAAGGCCTTTCCCGTGCGGGTGCGCGCGCAGGCGCACGAGCGAAAAGAAAGAACGAACGATCCCTCCTCCATCCGAGAAGGGGCCGAAAAGATTTGCTTGCCGAAGAAAGCGGGACCGCCGGAACGATCCCGACGTGGGTGCAGCCTCTATGCATGGAGGCGAGTGGGTAGAAGTACAGGCTAATTTCTCCCGCGAATGACCTAAATGTCAAGCGAATTGGAGAAAGAAGGCCGAAATTTACGCGGATTATACATACCGTGTCGAACGGAGGACCATCCCCATTCACGGACGTGCATTTTCCGGCACCGGGCTTATGCGCATACTACACCGCCCGGATTCCCCATACCCAAGCCTTTCCGCGAGAAACTCGACTTTTTGGGGAGCGAAGGATCCTTTCTCCGAACGGGCGTGGAATCAGGGGATTCCCGGAGCGCAGGAGTCGATGAAAATTACACAAGTATATATGAATGAAAGCTTTGTGTTCGAGCAGGGTGGTGAAGCGGAGGGACACGTGATAGAGGGGGAGAGAGTCCGAGGTATCGTAAGAATAATTATTTTAATACTTTATGCGCAAAAGGAGGCTGCGGCATGCCGGAGGATGCATACCTTGAGGGCGGGAAAGGGGGCCTGGGGGCGTTCCCTGGGGAGGCCGTCCCGTATTCGAACGTGTCGGAGGGGCTGATCGCGGTGGGGCTGATGCTGGGGACGTACGCCCTCTTCGGGGTGTCGCCGAGCGCGCCGTTGCTCACGCTCGCTTTCTGCGGAACGTTTCTGGTGTATCAGACGGATCGCCTTCTCCGGCCTTCGGCGGAAGACGCGGTCAACCGCCCGGGACGCGTGGCGTGGGCGCGCCGGCATCGCGGCTATGCGTGGGGAGGAGCCCTGGCGGCGGCGGCGGCAGGGCTGGCGATGCTGCCGGAGCTGCGACCGGCCACGCTGCTGTGGGGAAGCGCCGTGGGCAGCCTCGGTGTGCTTCACGTGGCGCCGCTTCTGCCCGGACGGCGACGGCTCAAAGATCTGGGACCGTTCAAACCGTTCTTCATCGCACTGGCGTGGGGGGCGGGGAGTGTGGTCCTGCCCGTGGTCGAGGCAGGCGGGTCGCTCACGGTCGTAGTGGGGGCCGCCGTGCTCTATCGCGTGCTCTTTATCCTGCCCAACGTGCTTCTGGCGGACTGGGCGGACCGGGAGGGAGACCGCGCCGCGGGTCTGCGGAGCCTGGCCGGTGAATGGCCATGGCGGCGGTGGCGTGCCTTGGGGGCGGCCTCGGCGTTGTCGGCGGCGATGGGAGCGGGCATCGCCGTGTGGAGCTTCGGGGGGCCGAGCCTGCTCCTCCTCGACGCCGTCGGACCGCTTCTGATGACGGGCGCGGTCCTGCGTCCGCCCGCGAAGGCGCCTCTGTTCTCCGGCTTCCTGATCGACGCGATCGTGGGCTGGCCCGCCGTGACGGCGCTCTGGGCGTGGCTGTCGTGAGCCGGGGGCTGCCGACGGCGCCCGCGGGATCTCCGGGAGGCGCTGCTACATATTACGAGGGGGACGCGCTCCGGCGCATGGAGGGGAAACGCAATCGCACCCCTGCCGTATGACGCCTTCCGGACTTCGCCTCGGGGTATGGAGAATTACCGTTGACGCGGGGCGCTTCGAACGTAGATTTAGCTTGAAAACAGAGGGCGAGCCCAGGCCCGCCGGCCTACGATACGATAGATGATGATGAAACCGACAGCCCGTTACCGTCTGCTTCTCACCGCATGCTTTGTCGTTGCCACGGCGGCATACGGACAGGACACGCTGCCCATCCAGATGGACGTCGATTACGCCGCATTTGCCTTCGACGACCAGCAATCCCTGATGGAAGTTTATCTGGCCTTTGAGGCGTCGAGCCTGACGTATGCGAAAGAGGAGGTCGGTTACCGCGCGCATTTGCCGGTGGATCTGGCCCTGATGCGAAGCACCGTGCCCGGCCTGCCCGGCACGCCGGGGGATCCCGTCTGGCAGGATTCCATCGCGCTCGAGTTCGTGGTGCCGGATACGAGCAGCATCGTTCCCGGGCAACGGTTCATTCATCAGGTGCGGACCGTCGTGCCGCCGGGAGAGTATGTGCTCGACGTGGCGATCCCCGCCGACGCGGCGTCCCGGCGCGCGGCCCTGACGCTTCGCCGGGACGCCGTCATCCCCGACTTCTCCAACCCGAACCTCGTCGGCATCTCCGACCTGACGCTCGCCACGGACATTCGGCCGAGCTCGGATCGGAGCAACCTTTTCTATAAAAACGGGCTCATCGTTCGCCCGAACGCCAACCAGCTCTTCGGCAACGGTCTCTCGCGTCTCTTCTATTATGCCGAGACGTATCACCTCAGCAAGGCCGTCGTCGATGCGGACGCATACACGCTGCTCGTCTACGTCGCCGAGGTGAACCTTCCGCAGCCGTTGCCGGGGATGGAACAGCGCACCCGCCGTCCCGTGCGCTCGCCGGACGTGATCGTGGGGCAGTTCGACGTGAGCAACCTTCCGAGCGGTTCCTATTTCCTGCGCATTGCCTTGCTCAACGATGCGAACGAAGCGCTCGCCGAGCAGTCCCGCAAATTCTTCGTCTATAATCCGGGCGTGAAGCGCGCCGCGCCGCCGGCTCTGGAAGTGGCCTTCGAGAACAGCCCGTATGCGTCCATGTCCGAGGAAGAAGTGGAGCAGGCCTTCCGGCACATCGACCTCATCGCCTCCGAGCAGGAACGGCAACGGATCAAAAAACTCAGGGAGCTTGAAGCCCGGCAGCATTTCCTGATGAACTTCTGGAACAAGCGCGACCCGAACCCCTCGACTCCGACCAATGAGTACAAGGACGAGTTCTACCAGCGGGTGCAGTACGCCAACGACCGGTACACGAGCCGGAACATCGAGGGGTGGGAAACCGACCGGGGGCGCATCTTGATCAAATATGGTCTGCCCTCGAACATAGAGCCGCATCTCTTCGATCGGGGCGTGCGCCCGTATGAGGTCTGGGAGTACAACAACATTCCCGGTGAGGGACAGGCGCAGTTCATTTTCGCCGACCGAAACGGCTTCGGTGATTTCGAACTCATCCATTCGACCGTGGCGGGTGAGCGGAAGCTGGCGAACTGGCAAGAGGAGCTCCGGCGCAATTGAAAGGGCGCGAAAGCGTTTCGTGATGCCGTTCGTCTATGGAAAAATGTCGTTCGTCGAAAGAAGGGCCCGTTTGGTCGAAGGGGAGGGGCGATGGACGCGCGTCGGGGCTAAATTCGTATCGGGTGAGCTACTTTAGGCCTCTTAAAGGGTGATGTCTATCCAGTAGCTGTACAAATGCCCGGTCTCGGAAGAGGCCGGGCATTTTGCATTTGCGCAGGATCGTGGGGCGGCGCATCAATGCGCCACGAGGTCGAGCAGGTGGGCGACCGCTTTCCGGAGTTCTCGGCGGTCTACGATGAAGTCTACGAAGCCTTTCTTCTGAAGGAACTCCGAGCGCTGAAACCCTTCCGGAAGGTCCTGCCCCATCGTTTCGCGGATGACGCGGGGGCCGGCGAAGCCGATGAGGGCCTTCGGTTCGGCGAGGTTGAAGTCGCCGAGCATGGCGAAGGAGGCCGTTACGCCGCCCGTGGTGGGGTTGGTCATGAGCGAGACGTAAGGCAGGCCGCGTTCGGCCAGGCGGGTGAGGTGGGCGCTGGTTTTGGCCATCTGCATGAGGCTCAGCGCGCCTTCCATCATGCGCGCGCCGCCGCTCTGCGAGATCACGATCAGCGGCGTTCCTTCCGTGTACGCCCGTTTGATGCTTCGGGCCACCACCTCGCCCACCACCGACCCCATCGACCCGCCGATGAAGGAGAAGTCGAGCGCGGCCGTGGAGACGCGACGGCCTTCGATGTCGCCCATCGCCGCTCGGGCCGCGTCGTGCAGACCGGTTTTGCGGCGCGACTCGCGCAGGCGGACGTCGTACGGCTTGCGATCGACGAAGGAGAGCGCGTCGGTGGAGAGGAGTTCCTCGTCGAAAAGTTCGAAGCGGCCCTCGTCGTAGAGCAGCCGGAAGTAGCCCAGGCTGTCGAGTCGAAAGTGATAGCCGCACTTCGGGCACACCTTGAAGCTTTCTTCCAGCGCGCGCCGATTGATGATTTCCTTGCAGTCCGGGCACTTGATCCATTGCCCTTCCGGCGTCTCGTTCTGTCCTTCTCGGTTGGTGCGGATGCCGGCGCCTTTTCGTTTGAACCAGGCCATGTCGGTTTACCTTGGGTCGGTTGCCTTGCGGCGCGTGGGGGGACGGGTTGCGGATGGGCCTCGGAAGCGTACGGCTTCGGGCGGCTAAAAGGGAAGACGTTCGAAGGCCGAGCGGGTGTTGCGACGGGCGACGAACGCCTTGAGGTAAAACGGCTCGAAGGCGCCGACATCTTCCGTTTCGCCACGCGCGAGGCGGTCGTGACCGAGGCGGGCGACGGCGGCGGCGTCGGGCGGGTAGGCGTCGGGCGGGAGCGCGCGCAGCCGGGCGCCCCATGTCGGCGCGAGGGCCTCGGCGGCCGCGGGGGCGCCTTCGCCGACGAGCCAGAGCCGTCCGGCGGTTTGTACGGGCAACCACGTCGGAAGATCGCCTGTGGGGAGGGCCGTCGTCTCGGCCAGGGGCGTCAGCCCGGCGTCCGCGCCGACCCGGAAGGCGGCGGCGTACACCTCCTCGCGGCGGGCGTTGAAGGCGGCGCACACGACGTCGCCGGGGTCGGCGGCCGGGAGCGCCGTGGCGGCGAGGGCTTCGAGTGTGGGCACGCCCACGAGCTGCGCGCCCACGGCCAGCGCCAGTCCCTTGGCCGTGCTCACGCCGATGCGCAGGCCCGTGTACGAGCCGGGCCCCATCGAGACGGCCACCGCGCCGAGCGCCCCGGCTTCGAGGCCTCCGTACCGGAGCGCATCGCGGATCAGCGAGACGAGTTGCTCGGCGTGCCTGCGCGGGCGCGCCAGCGTCAGCGTCGCCGTCACGCGCGCGTCTTCCATCAGCGCCACGCCGCATACGTCGGTGGCGGTTTCTATGGCAAGCAGGGGAGCGGGCATCGCAGCGGAAAGGATGAGCGGGCGGGACGGGCGCCGGCGGCGAATCGAACCCCGCCTTCCGGAACACCGCTCAAATTACAAAATAATGAAGAAGGTCAGGATTTGATGCCGTTGCCGGCGGCCCGACTTCTTGACTATTTCTCATTCGAACGTATTTTACACCCATTGAAAACCCTTCGGGTTCTGGGTGCTCCGTGCATGGTAGGCACGGCGCTTCGATGGAGACGCCACCGGCTCCCGGCACAGGAGCCGAGTGGCGATTTTTTCCGTGGCATTTTGAAATTCACCGCCCGGTGCGGTCAAACGAGGAGTGGCGCTTATGAATGTCTACGATGCAGATCACATCCGGAATATAGCCCTGGTGGGCCATCAAGGAAGCGGGAAGACGATGCTGGCCGAGGCGATGCTCTATGCCAGCGGCGCTTTGCAGCGGATGGGGGCAATCGAGGAGGGGAATACCGTCAGCGATTATCACCCGAGCGAGAAAGAGCGGCAGATGTCCGTCTTCACCTCGCTTTTGCATGCGGAATGGAAAGGGCACAAGATCAACATCCTCGATACGCCGGGATATCCTGATTTCATCGGTGAGGTGATTGCGGCGCTCAAGGTGGCCGACACCGCGCTCTACGTCATCAATGCGGCGGAAGGGGTGCAGGTGGGCACGGAGCTGGCCTGGCGTTCCGGCGAAGACCTTCAGAAGCCCGCCATGTTCATCATCAACCACCTGGACAAGGACAAGGTCGATTTTCGTTCCGTCGTCGCGCAGATCCGGGACCGCTTCGGGCGCGGCGCGACGGTGGTGCAGTTGCCCGGCGGCAGCGGTACGCGGAGCATCATCGACGTGCTGGTGATGAAGCAGATCACCTTCGATGACAAAGGCAGGCCCTCGTTCAGCGACATTGCCCCGGATTTTCTCGAAGAGGCGGAAGCGCTTCACAACGAACTCGTCGAGAACATCGCCGAGAACGACGAAAGCCTGATGGAGTTGTATTTCGAGAAAGGGGAACTGAGCGAAGACGAGATGCGGCAGGGGCTGCACGAAGCCATGCTCCGGCGGGAGCTCTTCCCCATCTTCCTGACGAGCGCCACGAAGAACATCGGCGCTTCCCGGTTGATGAGCTTCATCGACAACGTGTGCCCGGCGCCCGCCGAGATGCCCCCTGCCGAGACGGTCGAGGGAGAACCCGTGCCTGCGGATCCGAACGCCGATCCGGTCGCCTTCATCTATCGCACGATGGCCGAACAGCACGTGGGCGATTATTCCTTCTTCCGCGTCTATGCGGGCACGCTCCGGCAAGGGCTCGACCTCGAAAACGCGCAGACGGGCAACATCGAACGCCTCGGACAACTTTATGCCATCAACGGGCGGGACCGCGAGCCCGTGGAGCGGATGCTCGCAGGCGACATCGGCGCGCTCGTCAAACTGCGGCACACGCACACGAACGACACGCTCCACAAGAAAGGCAGCCGGGTGGTCATCAAACCCATCGAGTTTCCCGAACCACGCTATCGCGTGGCCGTCTCCCCGACGCGGGAGGGCGAGGAAGACAAGCTGGCGCAGGGCCTTCAGCAGATCGCCATCGAGGATCCGTCGCTCCAGGTCATCCACGATCCGCTGCTGAGTCAGATCGTCATCGGCGGGCAGGGCGAGATGCAGCTGGAAATTGCCAGATACCGTCTGAAATCGCGCTTCGGCGTGGACATCGAGTTCTCCCGGCCCAAGGTGGCCTATCGCGAGACGGTGCAGACGAAAGCGCGCGCCAAGTACCGGCACAAGAAACAGACCGGCGGCGCGGGGCAGTTCGCCGACATCGCGATGCTCGTCGAACCGCTCGACGGTGAGTTCAAGCCTGACCCCGACATCAGTGTGCGCGGGAAGGCGGAGATGGAGATGCCGTGGGGGGCGAAGGTCGAGTTCATCGACGCCATCGTCGGCGGCGTGATCGACATGCGGCGGTTTTTCGGAGCCATCCAGAAAGGGGTGGCCGAAGCGCTTCAGAAAGGCCCCATCTCCGGCTATCCCGTGGGCGACATCCGCGTGGTCATCTACGACGGCGGGATGCACTCGGTGGACTCGAACGAGAACGCTTTCAAGACGGCGGCGCGCATGTGCTTCCGCGAGGCGTTCCGGCAGGCGAACCCCGTGCTGCTCGAACCCATCGACAACGTCGAGGTCCTCGTGCCGGACACGTACACCGGCGACGTGATGGGGGACCTCAACACCCGGCGCGCCCGCATCCAGGGCATCGAGTCGGAGGGGCCGTTCCAGAAGATCGTCGCGCAGGTCCCGGAGGCCGAGCTGTACCGCTATTCGACGGCGCTTCGCTCGCTCACGCAGGGCCGAGGCCTGCACCGCGCCACCTTCAGCCACTACGAGCCGATGCCGCGTCACGTGCAGGAGAAGGTGGTGGCCGAAGCGGAGGCCCTTCAGGAAGCCTGATCGCTTTTTCGACGGAGAGAAAGGGCGGTTCCGTCGAGGCGGGACCGCCTTTTTCGTTTGCGGTCAGAAGTTCTTTCCGAAGCGACGGGGAAACGGCTGCCGCGCGATCGGCCGGCGTTTCGGTCAGGCGGCGCGACGTCGGGCCGGGGGCGCGGGGGCAAGCGGCGGCGGGAGCGGTTTGGGAGCCGGATACGCGCGGGGCAGGGCCGACCGGCCGGCGTCCCGTGCGGAGAGACGACTCAGTCCGAGAAGCATGAAGGATGCGGCGGCGGCTACCCCTCCGACGAGCCAGAAAAGGAGCAACCACGTCCAGAATGCGCCTCCGGCGGGACTTCCGGCGATCCATCCGGCGACGCCCGTGCCGAGCGCAACCCCGGCTCCGACGCTCACGAGCCAGGGGAAAAGGTAGTGTCGGATGATGCGGGATCCTTTCATGACAAACCGGCGGACCGTGCTGGGGTACATCTTTCGCGCTCGTGGACATCAAAGAGTATGCCCGGCTTGCCGGACCGGCTTCGTCAGGGAGCCGGCAGGAGAGCCGGACGAAGCGGCGAGGCATCGGGGCGCGCGTTTCGGCGGCGGCGCTTCAGAGGTCGCCGCGTTGCGGGCGGAGGAGGAGCTCTTCGACCACGGTGCGGTCGCTGAGGCGATAGACGTCCACGGCGGCGCGGGCGACGTCTTCGGGCGGCATGAAGCGTTCCGGCGGGAGTTCGACGCCGTCCCAGCTCGGCGTGAGGGTCGCGCCGGGGAGGAGGGCCGTCACGCGGATGCCCCGGTCCTTCGTGTCCTCGCGCACGGCGCGGGCCAGCCCGAGCACCCCGTGCTTGGCGGCGCAATAGGCCAGCCCGCCGGGATAGGCTTTGAGCGAAGCGACGGAGCCGAGGAAAAAGAGGTGTCCGCTGCCGCGCGCGACCATCGCCGGGAGGAAGGCGCGCGTCACCACGAAGGCGCTCGTCAGGTTGACGGCCACCTGTGCGCGGAATGCGTCCGGGGTGGTGCCGAGCGCATCGCCGGGTTCGAAGCGGCCCGCGTTGTTGACGAGCACGTCGGGCGCGCCCCATCGGTCGAGGATCGTGCGGGCGGTCTCGGCCACGGCGCCGTCGTTCGTGACGTCGCAGGGGAAGACCTCGGCGCTCGCGCCGAGGCGGCGGCAACGCTCGGCCACGCCTTCGAGGCGCGCACGGTTGCGGGCCAGGAGCGCCAGGCGGGCTTCCGGCTCGGCGGCGAAGGCCTCCGCCATCGCCGCGCCGATGCCCTGGCTCGCGCCGGTGATGAGAATGACGGGCATACGCTTTTCGGTATCGGTGGGCTCAGCCGTGGCCGTTGATCAGACGCATGAACTCGCCGCGTGTGGTGGCGTTGCGGAGAAACTCGCCGCTCATGGCGCTCGTGGTGGTCATCGAGTGCTGTTTTTGCACGCCGCGCATGACCATGCACAGGTGCGTCGCCTCGATGACCACGGCCGCGCCGAGCGGCTGGAGCACCTCCTCGATGGCGTCGCGAATCTGAAGCGTGAGCCGTTCCTGCACCTGCAGCCGCCGCGCGAACACGTCCACCACCCGCGGCAATTTGCTCAACCCGACGATCTTTCCGTTCGGAATGTAGGCCACGTGCGCCTTCCCGAAGAAAGGGAGCATATGGTGCTCGCACAGGCTGTACACTTCGATGTCCCGGACGAGGATCATTTCATTGTATGCCTCCTCGAAGAGCGCGCTCGTGAGGATCTCGCGCGGGTCCATCGTATAGCCCTGCGTGAGAAACTGCAGGGCCTTGGCCACGCGCTCCGGCGTCTTCTTCAGGCCCTCCCGCTCCGGATCCTCCCCCAGCGTTTTCAAAATGCCGTGAACGTGGTCGCCGATCGTCTCCGTGGATTCGGGACAGTAGATCTCGCGCCGTTGATACATGGCCGGGGCCGCGCCGTTGATCTCGTCGGGCGTCAGGCGCTTGAGGGCGTGCTCGTCGGAAGGTCGCATCGGGTTCGGAAAGTCGGTGGTGAAAGTCGTGGGCCGGGTCATTCGCCGCGATACTCGACGCTGTTGTTTTCGGTTTCGATCAGGCGGACCGAGTGGAGCCGCCCCGCAGGCAACGCATCGACCAGCTCGCCCCAGATGGCCACGGCAAAGTTCTCCGTCGAAGGCAAGAGACCGCGCATGAAGTCCACGTCGAGGTTCAAGTTGGCGTGGTCGCACTTCGAGAGGATCTTCTCTTCGAGAAGACGCTTGAGCCGGCTCAGGTCTATCACGAAGCCCGTCTCGGGATCCGGCTCGCCGGCCACCGTGACTTCGAGCGTATAGTTGTGTCCGTGCCAGTTCGGATTGTTACACTTGCCGAACGTGGCGCGATTCCATTCGTCGGAACGCTCCGGGTTGTGGAGGCGATGAGCCGCGTTGAAACGCACTTTCCGGGTGACGTAAACCGTGGGCATCAGCGTCGGGAGTCGGGTGGAGTGGACGAGATTATATCGTGTGTATACATTAAATGTTTCGACGATCAATGAAAACCGCCGCCATGGCCCCCATCGGTGGGGAACGGTGGACCATGGGACGAGAAGCGGGCGCGATTGTTCTTTCGCATGCCCTGCCGAAGGTAACATACGGGAAGGGGGGCGCGTCCGAAGGCGCCGTCGAAATTAAACCACTTTGCGCTATATTGGCGGCCATCATGGAATCAAAGAAAAATCAGGCTATGGAAGAGAAAACGCTTTTTCAGAAAATCGCCGACCGGGAGATTCCGGCGGAGATCGTATATGAGGACGAGTGGAGCGTCGCTTTTCGCGACATCAACCCGCAGGCCCCGACCCACCTGCTCGTCATTCCTCGCAAACCCATTCCGTCAATCGACGCCCTCACGGAGGAAGACCGGATGCTCGTGGGGCACCTGCACCTCGTGGCGCAAAAAGTGGCGGAACAGGAGGGGCTCACGGGCGGGTATCGCCTGGTGATCAACAACGGCCCGGACGCGCTTCAGACCGTCCCGCACCTGCACCTGCACCTCATCGGCGGGCGGAAGCTGAGCTGGCCGCCGGGGTGATTTTTTGGAGGGCGCGTGGCGCGGCCCTACCCGACACCGGCGGACGAGGGTTTTTTTTTCGCAGGCGCGCGGCACTATGGACGACGGGAGCATCGTGGAGCACGGGAGCACAAATGTGGGAGCACGAATCGGAATCGCTGCATTTCTTGTGTTTATGGCGTGCTCCCGTGTGCTCCCGGCAGTGCGGGCCCAGCCGGTCCGGCAATTCTCGGCAGGCTTCGAACGCGACGTGAACCGCTATCGATGGAGCGCCGACCTCCGGTTGGACCAGCGTTTCGGTATGTGGGACGTGGCTCTGGCGAATCGCTTTTCCTCGGACGCCTTCATCCTGTTCGCGGACGAACTCAGCTTTCGGGACGAGAACCGGCTCGTATGGCGGGCGGGCCGTCCGGTGGGGCGTCGCTTCGCGCTTCGGTTCCACGGCGAGGCGGCCTGGTTCAGCCTCAGCCGTGTCTTCAGCCAGGCCGTGTACGCGGGGCTTCGGTTTGCGCCGCGCCCGGACGTGTGGGTGGAGCCGATGGCGGGCGCGGCGTGGGATCAGCGGCCCGGCGCGTTGATCGAGGCGGGCCGGGAAGCGCCCCTCCGGACGGATGCGGGGCCGGCCTTCGGGTTGCGTCTCGGCGCGACTCCGCCCCCCATCAACGGCTATCGGATCGACGTCGAGGGCGAAGGGGCGTGGCAGCTGATCAATCCGCGGCGCGCGCGCGCGTTGCGCCTCCGCGGGCGGGCCGAGCGCTCGTTCGAGGGGACGCGCTTCACCTCCGAGGTGCGCCTCTCTTCCTTCCGCCGCGACGCCTATCAGGCCGTCTCTTTCCTCAACCGGAACACGCCGACAAGCCGTCTCTCCGAAACCGTGGAGGCCACCACGAGCGACACGCTCACGGCTGCCCTCGAACTCGACACGCCGCTTTTTCGGGGCCTTCGGCTGCTCACGCGCCTCGACGCCTCGGTCAACAGCCGATTCGTCCGCACCCTGCGCGCCCCCGCCGACGTGCTCTTTTTCGACTCCGACTTCAAACGCCGTTCGTTCGATCTCGAAACGGGCGTGCGCTATGAGACGCCGGATACGGAGGTGCGGCTCGGCCTTCGGGGCGGGGCAGAGGTCGAACGCCGCATCCTCGCCAACCGGGAGGCGTTGCCCACCGCGCAGGCGGCCCAGAAAAGCGACCTCCTTCGTCAGGCCGACTTCGATCGCGGGCACTTCACCCTCTTCGGGCGCGCCCGCGCCAACCTCACGCGCCTGCTCGCCCTGAACTTCGACGGCTCGGCGAGCGTCCTCCGGCACGACACCCCCGAGGTCAACCCCGACGACCGGGACGAGGTCTTCTACAACGGTTCCTTCGGCGCGCTCTTTCGCCTGAGCCGCTACCTCCAGGCCGAGGTGCAGCTTTTCGGGTCGTATTTCCACACGGTTTATCTCCGGGCCGCGCGTTCCGCCGAGAACAACGTGCAACGCTCGCTCCGGCTCCGCCCGGCCGTCACGTGGACGCCCGCCCCGCGCACGCGGATGCGCCTCACCTCGGAGGTGCGGGCCACGTACACCGTGGACGACTTCGTGCTCCCCGGGCGCCGCCCGACGGATCAGTCGGCGCGGGAGATGCGCTACACCCTCGATGCGACGCACGATTTCGGCGCGGGCGTGCAGGTGCGGGCCGCCGGCAGTCTGAGCGAGCTTCGGCTCGGGCGTTTCCTCAGCGACCGCTTCGCCGAGATCCCGTTCGACACGCTCCGCACCTACAGCGGATGGGTTCGCCTGCGCACCGGAAGCCGCATGGCCGCCGAGATCGGGTTTCGGTTCTTCATTCGGAGCGACTTCGACCGCGCCACCACCGTCCGCTATCCGCGCGTGGACGCCGACGGCAACCCGCTTCGGGACGAGGCCGGCAACGCGCTGACGGCCGCCGTCACCCGGCCCGGTCGTGAGCGCATCGAACAGGTGGGCCCGACGTTCGCGCTCGAGTGGCCCATGCGCCGGCAATCCGCCCTCCGCCTCGACGGCTGGCTCACGGTCCAGCACGTGCGCCAACGCCTCTACGGCGGCCTCCCCGAAGGCCTCGCCGACCGCATCCGGCGCGCCGGGCGACGCGGCGTCCGAACCCTCATCCCCAACCTCGCCGTGACGATGCTGTGGGTCTTCTGACGCACGCCGGGCCTTCGCAAAGGAAAGCGGATCCCTGGTTTTCGTATTTCGTAGTGCGTATTTCGTACGGGGCGGCCTTGCGCTTCACAAACCCCCGAACCCTCGAACCCTCCAACGTTCACCCCCATGAAAACCTTAGGCGTCACCGGCGGCATCGGCAGTGGAAAGACGGCCGTGTGTCGCATCCTCGAAGAGCTCGGCGCGCGGGTGTTCTACGCCGACGCCGAGGCGAAACGGCTCATGGAGGCGGACCCCGAGGTGCGGGCCGAGATCGTCGAGGCCTTCGGGCCGGAGAGCTACGACGAGCGCGGGCGGCTGAACCGGGCGTACCTCGCTGCGAAAGTATTCGCCGACCCGGCCAACGTGGCGCGCATCAACCGGATCGTGCATCCGCGCGTGTATGAGGCGTTCGAGGCGGCGAGGCGGGCCGCCGAGGCGGAGGGCGCGCCGCTGCTCGTGAAGGAAGCCGCGCTGATCTACGAGTCCGGCGGCGACCGTCACCTCGACGCCGTGGCCGTGGTGGATGCGCCCGAGGACGAGCGGGTGCGCCGCGTCGTCGCGCGCGACGACGTGACGCCCGAACAGGTGCGCGCCCGCATGGCGCACCAGCTTTCGCCCGCAGAGCTTCGCCGCCGCGCCGACTACGTCATCGAGAACACCGGCTCGCTCGAGGACCTCCAACGGCAGGTCGAGCGGGTCTACCGGGACGTGGTCGGCGCTTCCGCCCGGCGGTGATGGGCTCGGCCGCGGCGGGTGGGATGGCCGCTCCTCCGGCACGTCGTCCGCCTCGGCCCGGACGCACAGTGATTCCGTTCGGGAAGGCCGCCGAACCGGCTGCCTCGACCCTCGACACCTGACTTCCCGGTCTCGCCCGGGCCGTCCCGAATCGCTCTGCGCGCGCCTTGCCTTGCTGACGGCGGCGCACGGGCGGGCGAGGATCCCGAACATGGAAACGCGAAACGCCCGCTTCGACGTTCGCCGCCTGACTTCCCGGCTTGGAATCCCTATTTTCCCCCGTCATCTCTCCACCACACGTTGCGCCCTCGATGGATATTCCCGCCCTCGGCGACGCCCTTCCCCGGCGGGGGAGCAAAGGGCTCCGTGCGTTCGGAACGTTTGTGCTCTCCGTGATGGGCTGGCGCATCGAAGGCACGCCCCCCAACCTGCCAAAGCTCATCATCATCGTGGCTCCGCACACGTCGAACTGGGATTTCGTGGTGGCGATGGCGGCGGCGCTCGCGCTCGACCTCCGCGTGCACTGGCTCGGCAAGCACACGATCTTCCGCCGGCCGTTCGGCGTGACCCTCCGCAAGCTCGGCGGCATCCCGGTGGACCGTTTCGCGCGGCAGGGCGTCGTCGCCCAGGTCGTCGAGGCCTTTCGGGCGCACGACCGGTTCGTGCTCGGCCTTTCGCCCGAGGGCACGCGGAAGAAGGTGGCGCGGTGGCGGACGGGTTTTTACAACATTGCGCGCGCGGCGAACGCGCCCATCCTTGCCGTCGCGCTCGACTTCGAGCGGAAGGCGGTCGTCATCGGCCCGCTTTTCGAGGCCACCGGCAACCTCGAAGACGACGTCGAAAAGATGCGGGCTTTCTTCGCGCCGATCAAAGGCAAGCGTCCGGAGCTGTTCTGAGCGAGGGTATGCCCGGACCTCACACGGTC
>Ga0256841_1000623_pt1 | contig 35040 bp, 34 predicted proteins | sample 356308metaG_FD_185971 | JGI IMG/M metagenome (GOLD analysis project Ga0256841, IMG submission 185971) | Hydrothermal vent microbial communities from Mid Atlantic Ridge, Atlantic Ocean - 356-308 | ecosystem: Environmental > Aquatic > Marine > Hydrothermal vents | place: Atlantic Ocean: Mid... | reverse complement strand
TGGTGCCGAGGAGAGGACTTGAACCTCCACGGGGTTTCCCCCACATGGACCTGAACCATGCGCGTCTACCAATTCCGCCACCTCGGCTCGAGGTATGACTCCCGGATGCACGGCATTCGTCGCCATGCGGTGAGGATGCCGAACTCTACCGAGACAAAAAGGGCTTGTCAACGGTAGAATAACCGATTGCATCATTACCAGAAGAAGCGAGACGTGGCGAGAGACAAACGGAAAAAGAAGTTAAACAAGAAAGATCCGCACCGGGAGCGCGAGGCAAAGAAGTATGCCAATCCCATCCCCAGCCGGGAGTTCATTCTCGAACTGTTGAAGGCGCATGGTGCGCCGTTGAGTTTTAACGCGATCTATAAGCAGTTGGAGTTGAGTGGCGAGGAGCAGCAGGAGGCCCTGCGTCGTCGCCTGCGGGCGATGGAGCGCGATGGTCAGGTGTTGCGTAATCGCAAGGGTGACTTCTGTCTGGTGAACAAGCGGGATCTGATCGTGGGGCGGGTGATCGGCCATCCTGACGGTTTTGGCTTCGTCAAGCCAGACGACGGCGGCGACGATCTCTATCTGTCACCGCGTGAAATGCGCGCGGTGTTCCACGATGACCGCGTGGTCGTGCGTGTCATCGGTAAGGATCGGCGCGGGCGGCTCGAAGGCGCCATCGTTGAGGTGCTGGAGCGTAACACCAAGACAGTGGTGGGGCGCCTTTATGAAGAGAGCGGTGTCGGTTTCGTGGTGCCGGACAATAAGCGGCTCAATCAGGACATCATCATTCCCAAAACGGACCTGGGGGGCGCCACCCAGGGTCAGATGGTGGTGGCGGAGATCGTGGAGCAGCCCACGCGCCGCACCCAGCCGATCGGCCGTATCATCGAGGTATTGGGTGACCATATGGCGCCTGGGATGGAGATCGACATTGCCATTCGCGCCCACAATCTCCCGGTGGAATGGCCCGAGGCGGTTGAAGCCGAGATTGAGGCCTTTGGCGAGGAGGTGCCCGAGGAGGCCAAGCAGGGGCGGACGGATCTGCGCAATTTACCACTGGTCACCATCGACGGCGCCGATGCGCGCGATTTCGACGACGCCGTCTATTGCGAGCGCAAGCCGAAAGGATGGCGGTTGGTGGTGTGTATTGCGGATGTATCGGCCTATGTCGAATCAGGGATGGGTCTCGATGCCGAGGCGGAAAAACGCGGCAACTCGGTCTATTTTCCCGATCGGGTGATTCCCATGTTGCCGGAGGTCTTGTCCAATGGCCTTTGCTCGCTCAACCCAAAGGTTGATCGTCTGTGCATGACCTGTGATCTGTATATTTCGAATGAGGGTCAGATTCAACGTTCAAGATTCTACGAAGCCGTGATGCGCTCGCATGCGAGGCTCACCTATGACAAGGTGGCCGCGATGCTGGAGGGCGACAAGGATCTGCGCAAGAAGTATCAGGCAGTGTTTCCGCATATCGAGGATCTGCATGCGTTGTTCAAGGTGCTGTATGCCGCGCGCAAGCAACGGGGCGCCATCGACTTCGAGACCACGGAAACGCGCATCATCTTCAACGACGAAAAAAAGGTGGAGCGCATCGAGCCGGTGGAGCGCAACGATGCCCACCGGCTCATCGAGGAGTGCATGCTTGCGGCCAATGTGGCTGCCGCGCGCCTTTTGCTGCGTCGAAAAATTCCTGCGCTGTATCGCATTCACGAGGGGCCGAGCGAGGAGAAGCTGAATGATCTGCGGGAATTTCTCGGCGAATTGGGGTTGAACCTGCCAGGAGGGGACAAACCGGAGCCCAAGCATTTTGCACAGTTATTGGCGTCGGTAAAAGACCGCCCCGATGCCCATCTGATCCAGACAGTGATGCTGCGTTCGCTTTCGCAGGCAGTCTACAGTTCGGAGAATATCGGTCATTTCGGCTTGGCCTATCCGGCCTACACCCATTTCACTTCACCCATTCGGCGTTATCCCGATCTGGTGGTCCACCGTGCACTCAAACACTTGGCCAATGGTGGCAAGCCATCGGCGTTCGAGTATTCCAAGGCGCAGTTGCAGACTCTTGGCGAGCATTGCTCAAGTACCGAACGCCGGGCGGATGAGGCGACCCGCGATGCGGTGGATTGGCTAAAATGCGAATACATGATGGACAAGGTGGGCGAGTCGTTCGACGGTATTATCACCAGCGTCAATTCCTTCGGCGTGTTTGTGGAGCTGAACAACATCTATGTGGACGGGTTGGTGCATATCACCGCGCTGGCCAATGACTACTATCACTTCGAGCCGGCCGGCCACCGTCTGGTGGGGGAGCGCACAGGGCAGGTATTTCGCCTCGGCGACCCGATGCGCGTCAAGGTGGCGGCAGTGAACCTCGATGATCGCAAGATCGACTTCGTCCCCGATGTTTCGGTAAAAGAAGAGCCGCGAGGCAAGAAAAGGAACAAACGCCGCCGCTCCGGCAGCCGGCGGAGCCGCGGCGGCAAGAGGTCCTGAAGCCGGCGGTGGGCAATTCCCGGATCGTATTCGGTCTGCACAGCGTGCGCGCGGCACTGCGCAATGTGGGCGGCGTCGAGGCGCTATGGATCGATGTCCGGCGGCACGACCGTCGTATCGGTGAGATCCGGCAACTGGCGCGGCAGGCCGGCGTGGCCGTCAAGAACGTCGACCGGGAACAGCTCGACCGGTTGTCGGGAGAGGCCAACCACCAGGGTGTGGTGGCCCGCGTCACCGGTGTGACTGCCCTCGATGAGCAGGCTCTGTGGCCCTTGTTACAGGGACTGACCGAGCCCCCGTTTCTGCTGGTGCTCGATGGCGTACAGGATCCCCACAACCTTGGGGCATGTCTACGCACCGCGGACGGCGCCGGCGTGCATGCGGTGATCGCGCCCAAGGCTCGCTCGGCGGGACTCACCGCCGCGGTCCGCAAAGTGGCCAGCGGAGCCGCGGAAAACGTGCCGTTCGTCCAGGTGACCAACCTTGGCCGGGTGCTGCGCCGACTGCGGGAGGAATACAATATCTGGCTTGTCGGTACAGCGGGCGAGGCCGACAGGGTGCTGTATGACGCGGATCTGGCGGGCCCACTGGGCATCGTGATGGGCGGAGAGGGCAAAGGCCTTCGCCGTCTGACCCGGGAGCACTGTGATTTGCTCGTCAAGTTGCCAATGGCGGGCGGGGTGGAAAGCCTCAACGTCTCGGTCGCCACCGGTATCTGTCTCTACGAGGCGATACGCCAGCGCGGGTTCCTGACCTGTTGATGACAACATAACATTATTAGCCCGGCAACACTATATAACGTATTCAGCCGTGGTGTGCCGGTTCGCAACAAGGCGGCCCGGCGCCCGTCTGAAGTCCTGACTGCGATAACGATAAATAGTGTTGCCGGGTTAATATCGACGCCAGCGCGCCCCGGCGTCATCGGGAAGGCGGCGATCGTTGTACGAGGGCCAATAACCGGGGTGGTAAATGTTGGGCCAGTATCCCGGGCGGTAGAAGAGGGGATAATGTCCCGGCCGGAAATCGGGATGATCTCCGCGCCGGCTCTGGTCGGATCCCCGGCGGGGGCGTTGCGGCGAGGCGGAGAAGCCCCCACGTCGATGTCCCTGACTGAAACGGTTCTCGACCCGAGGCTGTTTGCCGATGCCGAGCCCCGTTTCTCCCGCGATTCCGTCGCTCGATACTGTAACCGCCAACAGTAGCGCGGGCAGCAGGGTCGAAAATGTCCGCAATAATTTACCCATATTCCTGGACCTCAAATCGTGCAACCCAAGAGCATGCACAAATTTGGCTTGAACGTAAAGTAGGGCGCATGTAGAATTTCGCCCTTTTACCGCTGGGGCGTTGTGAAGGACGTCCGTGCTCCTTGCCTTACCGTACTCGAACGGAAGGCTGTTAACCGTAGGGAGAGACAATGAGACACTACGAAATCGTGTTTCTGGTCCATCCGGACCAGAGCGAGCAGGTTCCTGCCATGATCGAGCGATATACCGCGATGATCACCGAGGGTGAGGGCAGGGTCCACCGTCTGGAAGACTGGGGCCGCCGGCAGCTGGCCTATCCCATCAACAAGATCCACAAGGCGCATTATGTGCTGATGAATATCGAGTGTGGGGCGGAGACGCTCGCCGAACTTGAGAGTGCCTTCCGTTTCAACGATGCAGTACTCCGGAATCTGGTGATTCGCCGCGAGGAGGCGATCACCGGGCCGTCCCCGTTGGCAAAAGAGCCCAGCGAGAGGGAGACGCAGCGGGAAGCGCCACCTGCGGAGGCGCCGGCCGCGGAATCCGCGCCGGAAGCGAAAACCACCGAGCAGCCCGAAGAATAGGAGGACGCACCCATGGCACGTTATTTTCGTCGCAAGAGATATTGCCGGTTTACCGCCGAGGGTATTACCGATATCGATTACAAGGATCTGAATCTGCTCAAGGCCTATATCAGCGAGAGCGGCAAGATCGTTCCGAGCCGCATAACCGGCACCAAGGCCAAATATCAGCGCCAGCTGGCGACAGCGATCAAGCGGGCGCGTTTTCTTGCGTTGTTGCCATACACCGACAGCCACTGAGAGGCGGCTACCAGGGCGCGAGGGCACTACGGCGCGCCCGGATCGCAGGCCATGCGAGGACTGGCAGCCTTTGTGATGCGGGGTTATTCGCCCGCGGTGATGGTGGTCACCGTGTTTGCGGTGCTCTCATTTGTCCTGCCGCCGCTTGGTATCGTAGCCTCTGCCGCCATTGGCCTGATGACCTTGCGTCGCGGAGGCATGATCGGTTTCGGGCTGATCTTCGCCTCCACCTTCGCCTGCGGTGTGCTGATCTGGGCAGCGGTCGGGCATTCGAAGGCCGCAGCGGGGTTGCTGCTGTTGGCCTGGTTGCCGGTATGGGCGCTCGCGATCATGCTGCGTGCCACTCGGTCACTGAATGTCACGGTGGAAGCAGGACTGGGATTCGGCGCTTTGATTATCGCCGCGGGCTATCTGCACGGCGGAGATCCCGTGGCAACTTGGAAAGGCGTGCTCGAACCGGTGGTCAAGAGCCTGGTGGACGCCCGGGTGATGGATGCCGGCCAGGCGCAAGGATTCGTGGCGCGGATGGCAGGCTGGATGACCGGTATCCTGGCTGCGGCGTTTTATCTGCAGACCATTCTGGCTTTGTTTTTGGCGCGATGGTGGCAGGCGGGGCTCTACAATCCCGGTGGGTTTCAAAAGGAGTTCCATGACCTGCGTCTGAGCCCCGTGGCCGCAGTCGGCGGCGCGGTGTTTAGTGGATGGATATTGTTGCAGGGAGAGGCGGCGCCGCTGCTGGTGCGCTATGTAGCGTTACTGATGTTGGCGGCGTTTTTCTTGCAGGGTATGGCGGTTGCCCACAACATCGTAAAACGGTCGGGTATGCATAGTGGCTGGTTGGCAGGGCTCTATGTCTTGTTGGTGATCGGATTGCCTTACGCGGAGATCGTGTTGGCGCTGATCGGCTTGGTGGACCCATGGGTGGATTTCCGCGCCCGGCGCAATGGCGGCTCTGGTCCAAGCAGTGGCAAAGGTGCGTGATCTGGCATTCGCAATCCCAGCCATGACAAATTAGAGAATTGAGGTGAACTGAAGATGGAAGTGATTCTGCTAGAGAAAATCGACAATTTGGGCAACCTTGGCGACAAGGTAAGTGTGAAGCCCGGTTATGGGCGAAATTATCTGGTGCCCAAGGGGAAAGCGGTTCCTGCAACCGAAGAGAATTTGAAGGCGTTCGAGGCGCGTCGCGCCGAGCTGGAAAGGACGGCGGCAGAGGCATTACAGGCGGCCGAGACGCGCAAGGCGCAGCTCGAGGCGCTGTCGATCACGATCAGCCGCAAGGCGGGTGAGGAAGGGCGGTTGTTCGGTTCTGTGGGCACGGCCGATATTGCCAATGCCGTGGTCGAGGCAGGGGTGGAACTGAAAAAGCAGGAGGTGCGCCTGCCTGAGGGGCCATTCCGGCTGGCAGGGGAATACGAGGTCGACCTGCACCTGCACAGCGATGTCAATGCCGTTTTGCGTCTGGTGGTAGCGGCTGAAGAATGAACCCGAGCCCCTCGTCGTGGGGGCTGCCGGCGTGTTGACCCGGCAGCCATAAATAAATATGGCATTCAGGGCTTCGGGCAGGCGCCGGACCTGCGTTCCGGCGTGAGTGTTGCGAGTGCATGGATGCACTGGAGGCATCATGACCCTTGACCTCCGGCGCCTGCCTGAAGCCCTGAATACAGCATACATTGCCTCTGGGGCAATAACAGCGGACTCGACAAGCTGAGTAGAACGCTCTCCAGGGATTGGCTGCTGATCAGCGTCGAGTTCGACAGACCCCTGGGGGCTATTCTCCCGTCCCCGGGATCTATAGCGTTCCAGCATAGGAATGGTTATCCTATGAATCCTGCCCCACGGGGTATCACTCACCCGGACAGGGTGTGCGATCGGAAGCACGTTTCGATCTGAGATTTCCTATGTCTGAAGCCTTTGCTCCTCCCATGACAGACACCACCCGCGCCGATGCACTGAAGGTGCCGCCGCACTCCATTCAGGCGGAGCAGTCCCTGCTCGGGGGACTGATGATCGACAACCGTACCTGGGATCAGGTGGCGGACAAGGTGATCGAGCAGGATTTCTACCGCAACGAACACCGCTTGATCTGGCGAGCGGTGGCCGATCTTGCCGACCATAGCCAGCCCTTCGACGTGGTGACGTTGGCCGAGAATCTGGAACGGCGCGGTGAACTCGAAGACGCGGGGGGGCTCTCCTACCTCGGCGCCCTGGCGCAGGATACGCCGAGTGCCGCCAACATCCAGGCCTACGCCGACATCGTGCGCGAATATTCGGTGATGCGGCAGTTGATCTCTGTGGGCACGGATATCTCCGACAGCGCCTTCAATCCCCAGGGCCGCAAGGCGGCAGAGCTCCTCGACAATGCGGAAAGACGGGTGTTCGAGATCGCCGAGCAACAGTCACGCGGCGGCGGGGGCTTTCAGCCGCTGAAGAAGCTGCTCAGTCAGGCATTGGAGCGGATCGAGACCCTCTATGAGCAGGATGAGGCGATCACCGGTCTTGCTTCGGGTTTTGCTGATTTCGATGAACGGACCTCGGGGCTTCAGCCCGCCGACCTCATCATCATCGCCGGGCGGCCCTCCATGGGCAAGACCACCTTTGCCATGAACATCGCGGAAAACGTGGCCATCGATTCGCAGGTGCCGGTAGCGGTGTTCAGCATGGAGATGCCAGGCGACTCGCTGGCGATGCGCATGATGTCGTCGCTGGGACGCATCGACCAGCACCGCGTGCGCACCGGCAAGCTGCAGGACGACGAGTGGCCGCGCCTGACGTCGGCCCTCAACCTGCTCAACGAGGCGCCACTCTTTATCGACGACACCCCGGCGCTCTCGCCCACCGAGGTGCGGGCGCGGGCGCGGCGGCTGAAGCGCGAGCACGGCGGGCTGGGGCTGATCGTGATCGATTATCTACAGTTGATGCAGGCGCCGGGGGAGGGCGAGAACCGGGCCACTGAGATCTCCGCCATCTCGCGAGGGCTGAAGGCGCTGGCCAAGGAGCTCAATGTCCCGGTGATCGCGTTGTCCCAGCTCAACCGCAACCTGGAGCAACGGCCCAACAAGCGGCCGGTGATGTCGGATCTGCGCGAGTCCGGCTCCATCGAACAGGACGCTGACCTGGTGGTGTTCATCTACCGCGACGAGGTTTACAACGAGGACAGCCCCGACAAGGGCATTGCCGAGATCATCATCGGTAAGCAGCGTAACGGCCCCATCGGCACCGTCCGCCTCACCTTCCTCGGCAAGTACACCAAGTTCGAGAATTTCGCCAACGACAGCTATGGCGACTACGGTGGCGAGGAGTACTGATGGCGTTCGCTCCGCGGGCGCTGATCGATCACGCCGCCTTCCGGCACAACCTCCACTGCGTGCGTCGAGCCGCCCCCCATAGCCGTGTCTGGGCGGTGATCAAGGCCAATGGCTATGGTCACGGCCTGCTACGGGCGGCGAAGGGGCTTGAGGCGGCGGACGGTTTCGCGGTGGCCCGCCCCGATGAGGGGATGGCGCTCCGGGAGGCCGGCGTCGACAAGCCCATCCTGCTGCTGGAGGGGGTCTTGAGAGGCGAGGAGTTGGCGCTGGCGTCGGCCGCTCGCTTACAGCCGGTGGTGCACCAGAGGCGGCATCTCGATTTATTGCAGGGGGCCGCCACCGCCACGCCGCTGACTGTCTGGGTGAAGGTCGACACGGGCATGCACCGCCTGGGTTTCCCGCCGAAAGAGGTGGATGAAGTGGTGCACCGGTTGGAATCGATGCCGTCGGTGGGAGGCAAGGTGGGGCTGATCACTCACCTGGCCAACGCGGACGACCGCAGCGACCCCCTGACCCTCCACCAGTGTGAAATGGTGCGCGGGCTCCCGGCAGCCTCGGGGCGGCCGTTGAGTATCGGTAATTCCGGGGGGGTGCTGGGCTGGCCGGAGGCGCAGGGCGACTGGGTGCGGCCCGGCATTATGCTGTACGGCGTATCGCCCTTTACCGGGACCAGCGCGGAGCAGGAGGGCCTGCGCCCCGTGATGACCCTGCAGGCGCCCCTCATCGCCGTCCGGCGGCTCGAGGCGGGGGATGCCGTGGGTTATGGCGGAAGCTACCGCTGTCCCGAGGCGATGCCGGTGGGGGTGATTGGCATCGGCTATGGTGATGGTTATCCCCGCCACGCCGCGGAGGGGACGCCGGTACGGATCGGCGATCGTGAGGTCCCGCTGATCGGTCGCGTGTCGATGGACATGATCACCGTCGATCTGCGCCGGGCTCCGAAGGTCTCGGTGGGGGATTGGGCGACGCTGTGGGGTGAGGGTGTGCCGGTGGAGCACGTCGCCGCCCGGGCGGGCACCATTGCCTACGAGCTGCTGTGCAATGTGGCGGAGCGGGTCGACTTTCTGGAGTATGCGACACCATGACGAAGGCAGCGGGCAAGACCAAGAAGGTTTACACCTGCAGTTCATGCGGCGGGACGGCCTCCAAGTGGTCGGGCCAGTGTCCCGACTGCGGCGCCTGGAACACGTTGGAAGAGACAGTGCAGGTACAGCCGTCGAAAGCGGGCGGCGCCCGTTTTGCGGGCTATTCCGGCGACGCCCACCGCGCGCGGGTGCAGCCCCTTTCCGCGGTGCAGCCGGAGGCGGAGACCAAAACCGGCACCGGGATTGGTGAATTGGACCGGGTGCTCGGAGGGGGGCTGGTGCAGGGATCAGTGGTGCTGATCGGAGGTGATCCTGGTATCGGCAAGTCCACTCTCCTGATCCAGACCCTGGGCCACCTCTCCGCCCGCCGGCCCGTGCTCTACGTGTCTGGCGAGGAGTCGCCGGAGCAGATCAGTCTGCGGGCGCAACGGCTTGGCATTCAGGGCGACGATTTGCGCCTGCTGGCCGAAACCCAGGTGGAGCAGGTGCTGGCCACCGCCGCCCGGGAGCGGCCTGCGATCCTCGTCATCGATTCGGTGCAGACCATGTACACGGAACTGCTGCAATCGGCCCCCGGATCAGTGGCGCAGGTACGCGAGACTGCGGCGCAATTGGTGCGCTTTGCCAAGCAGACCGGCACGGCGATCTTTCTGGTTGGTCACGTGACCAAGGAGGGGGCGCTGGCGGGGCCGCGGGTACTGGAGCACATGGTGGACACTGTCCTTTATTTCGAGGGAGAAGCCGGCAGCCACATCCGCCTCATCCGCGCGATCAAGAACCGCTTCGGCGCGGTCAACGAGTTGGGTGTCTTCGCCATGACCGACCGTGGTTTGCGCGAGGTGAGCAACCCCTCGGCGATATTTCTCTCCCGGCACGCGGAAGACGTGCCGGGCAGTATTGTGCTGGTGACCCGCGAGGGGAGCCGGCCGTTGTTGGTGGAGGTGCAGGCGTTGGTAGACGAGAGCCATCTCGCCAATCCGCGCCGGGTGACCCTCGGATTGGAGCAGAACCGGCTGGCGATGCTGTTGGCGGTGCTGCACCGCCATGGTGGCATCGCCATGTTCGATCAAGATGTATTCGTGAACGTGGTGGGCGGGGTGCGTATCACCGAGACGGCGGCCGATCTGACGGTATTGCTGGCGGTGCTCTCCAGCTTTCGCAACCAGCCGTTGCCGGTGGATCTTGCGGCCTTCGGCGAGGTGGGGCTGGCGGGGGAGATCCGACCGGTGCCGAGTGGGCAGGAGCGGCTGAAGGAGGCCGCCAAGCATGGCTTCCGGCGCGCCATCGTGCCCAGGGCCAACGTGCCAAAGGGGGGTGTGAAGGGGCTGGAGATTATTCCGGTGGAGCGTTTGAGTGAGGCGCTCTCGGCCCTCTGAAGGGGATCACCCGAGGGCGGCCAGTTCCCGTTCCAGGAGTTGTGGATCGCCGACGTTCAGCTCGACCAGGCGCCGCAGATGGGTCATGCTCTCCATGTCGATGAAACGGGTATGGAACCCGACCTTGTCCCTGTCCTGGTGCGCGATCTCGGCTTCCATGCGAATGATGGAGTCCGCATCGCTTAGGGCGATTTCCAGAATGGCCTTTCCTTCGTCATGAGTCGGCCACCCCAAGGGGCGCTTCACCAGGGCGCCACGTAGCGAGATATCGATCAGCAGGGTGTCGTGGTAGCGGCCATTGAGCAGCACGGTGAGCGGCTGCTCGAAAAGGATCCGCTGAAATTGGCGGCGCTCTTCAGGCGTGGTGCAGGCGCTGTTCATCCCTCACCTGCCTTCTTCATTTCCTGCGTGTCCTCGAGGTGGAAACGCATCTGGACATTGCCGATTTCGATGACATCGCCGTCGTGCAACTGAAGGCTCCTTTCTTCCAGGGGTTGGTCGTTGACCGTGATGGGTTTGTCGCCTTCGAGGCGCGAGAGGAAAAATCCGTTGCCGCGATGCGCAACGATAGCGCTCTCATGATTGGCATGGCCGAGCCGCGTCAAGGATTGGATCAAGGGGATGATGCGCCCGATGTTACTGCCGTTGAGGATCTGGATGTAACCCAGCAAGGGCGGATCGAGATTCAGATCGATGACGTCGTCGTCTTTGGTTTGGTGAGTGGCAAAACTGATGGCGTCGTCGGAAAAGGTGAGGGTGTGTTTGCCAAGCTGAATAACGTCGCCATGATGAAGCTCTGCCTCGGTTACCACCTTCTGGTTTACGCGAACCGGGTAGCCGGAGTCGATGGCGGCGAGACGCCAGGCATCCTGCTTCTGGGCGAGTTGGGCATGCACCGGGGCAATGGCGAGGCTGTCGATTCTTATATCGCAACCGGGATCTCGTCCAATGAGGGTGCTCGCTTTCCCCGCGTGGAAGGCGTCTATGATATGTCCTTTGAAGGATAGAGTCAGTTTTGCCATGGTGCTCAATCTTCCTGATGGAATCTTTGAGCTTCATCGGCAGGATGAATGTCCAACTTGAACTTCTTTTGACAATACGCGCTTTTTATTCTCGCTGCTGTCTTCGTGCATTCCGCATGGGGTGCGGACACGGACCGATCATGTCTCGTTTGGCGGCCGTCCGGCGGCTTTTGGGGAGGTGGGGAACACCCGGACCGTCTTGACTGCGTTGCCCGCGCATTGAAGTATCTCGACCGGGAAGCCGGCCAGCTTTAGGCTCGTACCGGGCTCCGGAATGGTCTCCAGGTATTCCAGAATCAGACCGTTGAGGGTCTTGGGTCCGTCGGTGGGCAATGGCCAGTCCAGCGTCCGGGCCAGGTCACGTACGTTGGCACTTCCGTCGACCAGATAACTGCCATCCTCCTGGGGGTAGAGAAAGGGGAGTTCGGAAGAAGGGTCGGTGGTGAACTCGCCCACGATCTGCTCCAGCAGGTCGGCCAGTGTCACAATTCCCAGGATGTCGCCATATTCGTCGACCACCAGCGCGAAGCGGCGCTTTTCGTGCTGGAAATTGAGTAATTGCCGGGTGAGCGGGGTGCCCTCAGGGACGAAATAGGGCGGACGGCAGATCTTGCGGATCCTTTCCTTGGTGAGTTTGCCTTCCAGCAATGCTTGAGTGGCGTCACGTTGGCGCAGGACACCGATGATATTGTCGATACTGCCCTCGTATACGGGCAGCCTTGAGTAAGGGCTGGCGCGCAGTTCGTCGATGATCTCGTCCAGGGGATCGTTGAGGTCGATGCCGTCCACCTCGTGGCGGGGGATGAGAATGTCCTCGACGGTGATTTTTTCCAGATCGAGGATGGAGAGCAGCATGCTCTGATGGCGTTCTGGTATCATCGCCCCCGCCTCCATGACAACGGTGCGCAATTCCTCGCGGCTCAATATATGTCCTTTGGCCTCCTCTTGCGATACGCCGAACCATCTGAGCAGACCGTTGGAGATGGTATTGACCACCCATACCAGCGGCAGAAGGAGTCTGAGCAGCGGCTCGTAGACGAAGGCCGCGGGAAAGGCGAGTTTCTCCGGGTGCAACGCCGCAAGCGTCTTGGGCGCGACCTCGGCGAAGATCAAGATTACGAACGTGAGAACACCGGCCGCCGCCGCAAGCAACGCCTCGCCACCCAACCGCAGCGCTATAATGGTAGTGATGGAGGAGGCGAGGATGTTGACGAAGTTGTTGCCCAACAGGATGAGGCCTATCAACCGGTCTGGCCGCTCCAATAGCCGCCGCGCACGCTGGGCGCCCGCATGCCCTTCTTCGGCGAGGTGCCGCAGGCGATAGCGGTTGAGGGTCATGAGTGCGGTTTCAGAGCCGGAGAAAAAGGCGGAAAGCAGGATCAACAACAGCAGCGCCACAAACAGAAAACTGAGGGGAATATCGTTCAATCGGTATGTCACCTTGGGCAGGAATCCGGTATCACGTTCTACGGCGCGGCCTCGCCGCTGTCAAGTGACCAGCGCATACGAAGGAACACCAAAATGGATCAGAACACCGCCCATCCACTGTCAGGCATCCTGCTATTCGAGGCTCGGATGCCCATTGTCTGGCACCGGCTCAACGATCCGTTGCCACGTGGGAGCCTCGCCCGCCGACAGGAGCGAAACGAGCGTTTGTTACAGGCACTTAACCTTGGTGAGAGTCACCGGCCGGATAGCGGCGACGATGACCACGAACTCGGAAGCGCCCTGTTGCGACTGGAGATGAAGCTCGATATGGCCCTCGATATGCTCTCGGCCCTCGCCCGCACCCAGAACCTGTTGCCGCAAGCGCGTGATGTCCGGCTCTCCGCCAAAGGGCTTGGCTGGCTGCTCACCACGGATGAAATCGCACCCGCCGAAGGAGACTGGGTGGAGATCGGACTCTCCATGGATCCCCACTTTCCCCACACCTTGGAGCTGACGGGCCGGGTGGAGGAGATTCATCCAAAATCCGGTTCTCATGAGGTGATCGTTTCCTTTGTTGACCTCGGCGAGAAGGTGGAAGAGGCACTGACCCGCTATATATTTCTTCAGCATCGTCACCAGGTGGCAATGGAGAAGGGTGGATAGCGTCCGTATTTCAGGGGATGGAGCACGGGCGCGGGCCTCGTCAGGGTTTCGACATGCAGGATTTTGATTCCTGGCGCGGTTTCCGTTGAGTAAGCCGCGTGCTTCGAAACGTCCGCGATGGCAATGATATATCAATAGGTTGTGATTTATTGTTATAGCGTATATGGAGAATGCCAATATTTTGACATTTTGCCCGATGAGTGCTTAACTGCGGTCCATATCGCAAAGAGAGGCAGAGCGGGATGGAACAGAAAGGCGTTGACAAAGCGGTGTTGCTGAAAAGCAGGGTCCTTTTGCTGGACAGGGATCCGGAGCGGCAGGCCTATCTGACCCACATTCTGGAATTCGTGGATCATGAAACCGTGGCGATCACGGATGCCGACATGCTCGAAGAGGCGCTGACGGGGGAAGAGGGTGACCTGGCGATATTCCTGAGTGCCGCCCTTGAGGAAAGGGAACGCGATGCGCTGTTGGCCGTTCTTGCGAAATCGGGTAGAACGCTGCCATTGTTCCTGCTGCACGCTTCGGATGAGCCGGCCCCCGAGCTTCCAAGGACGGAGGGCGTGACGGCGCTGGGCAGTCTCTCGCTCCCGACCCGCCTGGATCCGCTGATGGGCTTGTTACACAAGGCGCAGGTGTTCAACGAATCCCAACGCTCGAACCGCAAGGGAAAGGCCCGGCCGGTGGAACTGTTCCGCAGCCTGTCGGGGAACAGCCGGGCCACGCGGCAGATCAACAAGCTGATCGAGCAGGTGGCGGACTCGGAGGCCACGGTGTTGATCCTGGGCGAATCCGGTACCGGCAAGGAGGTGGTGGCGCGTAAGCTCCACTACCATTCATCGCGGCGCGGCAAGCCGTTTGTGCCGGTCAACTGCGGTGCGATACCAGCGGATCTCCTGGAAAGCGAGTTGTTCGGGCATGAAAAGGGGGCCTTCACCGGGGCCATCTCCGCCCGCCAGGGGCGTTTCGAGATGGCGGACGGAGGGACATTGTTCCTGGACGAGATCGGCGACATGAGCATGCCCATGCAGGTCAAACTGCTGCGGGTACTGCAGGAGCGCACCTTTGAAAGGGTGGGCAGCAACAAGACGCTGCAGGCCAATGTAAGGATCGTGGCCGCCACCCACCGTAATCTGGAAGAGGCCATCAAGCAGAACAAGTTCCGTGAAGACCTCTACTACCGCCTCAACGTCTTTCCCATTGAGATGCCGCCATTGCGGGAGCGCGTCGAAGATATACCGGTGTTGGTCAATGATCTCATTGCCCGCATAGAGAATGAGAAGCGAGGCTCGGTCCGGCTCACGCCCGCAGCGGTGACGGCGCTGTGCCAGTACAGTTGGCCGGGCAACGTGCGCGAGCTGGCGAATCTCATTGAACGCCTGGCAATCCTGTTTCCCTTTGGCGTGGTCGATGTGAAGGATCTGCCGGAAAAGTTCCAGCCGGAAGGTGGGGTGGTGGCGCCGCTGCCGGTGGGGAACCTGCAGGAAGTGACCGTACCCGGCGAGGAGCAGGGGACCATTGTCCATGCGCTGCGCCTCCCATCCGAAGGCATCGACCTCAAGGCCCATCTGGCCGAGCTGGAACTGGACCTGATCAAGCAGGCGCTGGACGAGTGCGACGGCATCGTCGCTCACGCCGCGAAGCGCCTCAACATGCGCCGGACGACGCTGGTCGAGAAGTTGCGAAAATATGGGTTGCAGCGCACCCATGAAGCGTCATGAGTTTGACGAACTTCGTTGCAGATAATCTATAACTAATTGAATTCACACTTAATATTTTAGTTAGGCATGCTTGTTGCTAAAAACACCCCGACGCCCGGACGGTGACGCCTGGTCGACGGAGGGGAGCGCGCGCCATGGCGCGACGCCTTTCCGTTTTGGCTGCCATTCATCACCGGGAAAGGAAATTTTCAAGGGGTAGTGAATGCCGAATGCAACAGTATTGATCCTGACGCCGGAACGTGGACCCGCCACGGCCCTGGGCGACGCGCTGGAACATGCAGGCTATCGCGTGGTGCGGGTGTCCGGCGTGCAACAGGCGATGGCGGCGATACGCAACCATGCCATTGCACTGATCTGTGTCAGTGACGAGGACGAATTCTGGAAAGACGATGCCTTGCTACGAGGGGTGGCGTCGATCCCCTTGGTGTGCGTCAGTGAAGTCAACGATGCCGGACGCGCCGTCGCCGCCTTGAGGACGGGGGCCAGCGACTATATCGTGCTCCCGGCAACACCTCAGCAACTGACCGAACGCCTCTCCCGCTTTATTCGTTCCCAGCCCGACCCCGTCGGTACCTCTATCGTGGCTGAAGACCTGCGGACCCGGGAAGTGCTCGATCTCGCCCAACGCGTGGCGCAGACCAGCGCCACAGTGCTCATCTCTGGTGAGAGTGGAACCGGCAAGGAGGTGTTTGCGCGCTATATCCATCAGCGCTCCGGATATGCCGAAGGGCCGTTCGTGGCCATCAACTGTGCGGCGATCCCGGAGAATATGCTGGAATCGGTGCTTTTCGGACACGAGAAGGGCGCGTTCACCGGCGCCTATCATGCCAGCCCCGGCAAGTTCGAGCAGGCTCAGGGCGGGACGCTGCTGTTGGACGAGATTTCCGAAATGAACCTCGATCTACAGGCCAAGTTGCTGCGCGTGCTGCAAGAGCGGGAGGTGGAGCGGCTGGGGGGGCGTTGCATGATTCCGTTGGATGTACGGGTGCTCGCCACCACCAACCGCAGGTTGCGCGAGGAGGTCTCGGCAGGGCGGTTTCGCGAGGACCTCTACTACCGGCTCAATGTCTTTCCCCTCAATCTGCCGCCGCTGCGGGAGCGCCCGCGCGATGTCATGCCGCTGGTCCGGCATCTTATCGGCAAACACACGCCAGCGGGTCGGTCACTGCCGCGCGTGGCTGAAGATGCGGAAAGGGCATTGCTCGACTATCCCTGGCCCGGCAATGTGAGAGAACTCGACAACGTCATTCAGCGGGCCATGATCCTGCTGCGTGGCGAGGTGATCCGTGCCGCCGACCTCATGTTCGAAACCGACGAAACGGCACCGGGATCCGGCACCGGGCCTTCCGCATCCCGACGGCTCAGCGACGACCTCAAAGGCATGGAGGAACAGATGATTCTGGATGCACTGGTGGCGGGAAACGGCAGCCGCAAGGCGGCCGCGGAGCGGTTGGGCATCAGTGCGAGAACCCTGCGCTACAAGATTGCGCGAATGCGGGAGGCGGGTGTCGCCGTGCCTTAGATGGCCCGTTTCGTGCATACCTGTCCTGAAAGTTAACTATTTGACGCAGTTGGGGAATACAACGCTATGAGCACAATGAGTATTGACCAGGTCCTGGCCCAGATTCGCACCTTGCGGGCAGAGGCACAGGGCGTCAAGCCGCCCGTCGAGGCGGACAATACCAGCTTCGGCGCTTTGCTGAAAAATTCCATCGAGCACGTGAACAATACCCAACAGACCTCCAGTGATTTGCAGACGCGCTTCGAAAAGGGGGAAGCGGGGCTGGATCTTGCCCAGGTCATGATCGCGAGCCAGAAGGCGAATATCGAGTTTCAAGCCATGGTGCAGGTGCGCAACAAGCTGGTCGAGGCGTACAAAGACATCATGAACATGCCGATCTGATTACACTTCAAAACCGTGGAAAGATATAGATGGAATTGGTAAAAGCAGAACAGACTGCCATCGAAACCGGTGTGACCCCCCAAGCGTTGACGCGCAACCCTGTGGTGCGCCAGCTTGCCGTCATGATCGGCATCGCCCTCAGCGTGGCGTTGGGGGTCTCGATCGTATTGTGGTCGCAGACGCCAAACTACAGCCTGCTGTATGGCAATCTGGCGCAGAAAGATGCGGCCGAGGTGATCGACGCCTTGCAAAAGGCGGATATCGATTACAAGGTGGACGAAACCACCGGTGCGGTGATGGTGCCTACCGCCGACGTCCAGAAGGCCCGCATGAAACTCGCTGGACAAGGTCTGCCGCAGAGCAACGGGATGGGTTTCGAGCTGCTCCAGCATGAGACCGGCTTCGGCACCAGTCGCGCCATGGAGGCGGCCCGGTTTCAACACGCCCTGGAGGGGGAACTGGCGCGCACCATTGCGACCCTGTCCAATGTGGAGAGTGCGCGGGTTCACCTGGCCACTCCGAAACAGTCGGTATTCATACGCAAACGCAAGGCGCCGAGCGCATCTGTCACCCTGCGGCTCTATCCCGGTCGCACATTGGAGAAAGGACAGATAGAGGCCATCGTGCATCTGGTGGCCTCGAGCGTGCCTGAACTGACGCCCGAGAAGGTGACCGTGGTGGATCAGAAAGGGCGTCTGCTCAGCCATGACAAATCAGATCGGGCGATGGAGATGACCACCAGTCAACTCGAATATGCGCAGAATCTGGAGCAACACTACAAGCAACGGATCGAGGATCTGCTCACGCCGGTCCTCGGCGCCGACAAGGTGAGGGCGGAGGTCAACGCGGAACTGGATTTCACCTCCGTCGAAAAGACCCAGGAGACCTACAACCCGGATCAGCCCGCCCTTCGCAGTGAACAAGTGGACGAACAGCAGAGCCGGCTCAGCGCGGTACAAGGCGTACCGGGTTCACTGAGCAACCAGCCTCCCGCAGCGGGGACAGCGCCGGAGCAGGCCAAAGGGAAGGGTGGCCAGGGCGGTACGGCAGGAGAGCCGCTCAATACGTCAAAGCGCGCCACCCGCAACTATGAACTCGATCGTACCCTGAGTCATACCCGGCTCGCCCCCGGTGCGTTGAGACGCCTCTCCGTGGCGGTCGTGGTCGACGACAAGGTGAAGACGGATGCCGATGGCAATGTCGTCCGCGTGCCGCGCAGCCCGGAAGAGATCGCCCGTATCACCAACCTGGTACGCGAGGCGGTGGGCTTCAATGCGGCGCGGGGCGACAGTATTCAGGTGATCAATTCCTCCTTCCATGTGCCGCCACCCGCGGAACCGTTGCCGGAACCCCCGATGTGGGAACAGCCCTGGTTCTGGGATGCGGTGAAGCAGGGCGGAGGTGTACTGCTGGTATTGCTGCTCATCTTCGGCGTGCTGCGTCCTACGATGAAGCGTCTTACCGCGCCGCCTGTTGCCCTGGCGCCGGAGGGCGGCGATGAGGGAGAAGACCAGGAAGGAGGCGCCGCCGGCGAAGGCGGCGCGGAGGGGGCGACGAAGGATGCCGAGGCGATTGGCGAGGACGGCAAGCTGCGCCTCGTGGGGCCCCAGAGTTATGAAGAGACACTGGAGGCCGCTCGCCAGATCATCGCCGATGATCCCAAGCGGGTGGCACAGGTGGTAAAGAGATGGGTATCAGAAAATGGCTGAAGCGGCGCAAGAGTCGGACAACAAACTGAGCGGGGTCCAGCGCGCCGCCATTCTGATGCTGGCCATTGGCGAGAAGGATGCGGCGGACATCATGAAGCATATGGGTCCCAAGGAGGTGCAGGAGTTGGGGCTGGCGATGGCCACCCTGACCAGCGTCACCAGTGACCAGATGGAAGATGTCATGGCGGAGTTCGTGGCCACCTTGGGCAAGCAGACTGCCATCGGCGTCGATTCGGACGACTACATTCGCAAGGTGCTCACCGATGCATTGGGTGCGGACAAGGCGGGTGGGGTCATCGACCGTATCCTCCTTGGCCGCAACAGCAAGGGTCTGGAACAGCTCAAGTGGCTCGATGCCCGCGGGGTGGCGGAACTGATCCGTCTGGAGCACCCTCAGATCATCGCCATCGTGCTCTCGTTCCTGGATGCTGACCATGCCGCCGATGTGTTGGCGCAATTCGCGCCGCAGGTGCGCGCCGATGTGATGATGCGCATCGCGACGCTGGAGGGGATTCAACCCACGGCCTTGCAGGAACTGGACGAAATCCTCGAGGCCCAGTTCTCTGGCAATGCCAATGTGAAATCCTCCAGCCTCGGGGGTGTCAAGTCCGCGGCGAATATCCTGAACTTCGTCGATGGCAGCATCGAAGGCGATATCATGGAAAAGATCGGGGAAGCGGACGCCGATCTGTTGCAACAGATTCAGGACAACATGTTCGTCTTCGAAAATCTCATCGATGTGGATGACCGGGGCATTCAGACATTGTTGCGCGAGATTTCGTCCGAACAGCTCCTGCTGGCGCTGCGCGGCGCTGACGAAGCGCTCAAGGAGAAGATATTCAAGAATATGTCGAAGCGCGCGGCCGAGATGCTGCGTGACGATCTGGAGGCAGCTGCGCCGGCGCGGCTCAGCGATGTGGAGGCGGCGCAGAAAGAGATACTTGCCGTGGCGCGCCGCCTGTCCGATGCCGGTGAGATAAGCCTGGGAGGCTCGGGTGGCGATGAATTCGTCTAAAGTCATTCCCTCTGGCAACCTCGACGAGATCGAACAATGGTCGCCCCCCTTGGTGGAGGGCGAGATGGCCCGCCTGTCACCGGAGGAGGACCTGCCGGCGCCGCCCACCGCAGAGGAACTGGAGGCCATTCGGCGTCAGGCCTGGGAGGAGGGGTACGAACAGGGCCGGAAGGAGGGTTTCGACTTCGGTCACAAGGAGGCGCTGGAAGAAGGGCGCGATAAGACCCGCCAACGGACAGAACAACTCGACCGCCTGATTGCCACTCTCGACGTGCCGTTGAAGGAACTCGATGACCAGGTGGAACACGAATTGATCACGTTGGTGATCAGCATGGTGAAACAATTGGTCCGTCGCGAGATACGGCTCCATCCGGATCAGATCATCGGCGTCATCCGCGAGGCGCTCGGTATCCTGCCGGTGGCGGCGCGGGGTGTGCGGGTGGTGCTTCATCCGGAGGACGCCACCCTGGTACGGGAGACCTACGAACTGCACGACAACGGGCTGAACTGGAAGATTGAGGAGGATCCCATGTTGCAGCGCGGGGGCTGCCGTATCGTCAGCGAGACCTCCCAGATCGATGCCACCCTTGAATCACGCATCGCCAATCTCATCGCCCCCCTCATTGGTGAGCAACGTAATACGGACGAACAATGATCTTCGGCAAGCCCCCGACAGCGGATCGCGCCCCTATCTGGAAGGCGCGCCTGGAGGCCAATCGCCGGCGCCTCGGAGAGAGCCGCGGATTGGTGGTGGAAGGACAGCTCACGCGCATGGTGGGTCTGACCCTGGAGGCCATCGGCTGCCGGGCGGCCGTGGGCGGGCAGTGCGAGGTCGTGGGCAGTAACGGCGGCAGCATCGAGGCGGAGGTGGTCGGCTTTGCCGGCGAGAGCCTTTATCTCATGCCCACCGGCGAAATCCGCGGACTCGAACAGGGCGCCCGGGTGATCCCGACCGGCCGCGTATGCGAAGCGGTGGTGGGCGATCATCTACTCGGCAGGGTGATCGATGGAGCGGGCAAACCTCTCGATGGCAAGGGTCCGATCCATGCGGACCAGCGCCGGTCGTTGAATGGCGAGACCTTCAATCCCCTGTCACGCAGCCCGATTCGGGAGCCCCTCGACGTGGGGGTTCGGGCCATCAACGCCTTGCTCAGCGTGGGACGGGGTCAGCGACTCGGGCTGTTCGCGGGGTCCGGCGTGGGCAAGAGCGTGTTGCTCGGCATGATGACCCGCTACACCAATGCGGATGTGATCGTGGTGGGATTGATCGGCGAACGTGGCCGGGAGGTGAAGGAGTTCGTCGAAAACATCCTGGGAGAAGAGGGCCTGCGGCGCGCCGTGGTGGTGGCGGTGCCGGCCGACAACCCCCCGCTGCGGCGCATGCACGGCGCCATGCTCGCGACCAGCATCGCCGAACACTTTCGGGATGAAGGGAAGGACGTGCTGTTGCTGATGGATTCACTCACCCGCTATGCCCAGGCCCAGCGTGAGATCGGTCTGGCGATCAATGAACCTCCGGCCACCAAGGGGTATCCGCCCTCGGTGTTTGCCAAATTGCCGCATCTGGTGGAACGCGCCGGCAATGGCGACATGGGCGGCGGTTCGATCACTGCTTTCTATACGGTACTGACCGAAGGTGACGATCATAATGATCCCATCGCCGATGCGGCGCGCGCGATCCTCGACGGCCATATCGTGCTCTCCCGCCGACTGGCCGAATCAGGCCATTACCCCGCGATCGACATTGAGGCCTCCATCAGTCGCGCCATGAACGACATCACCTCCCAGGAGCACCAGGAGGCGGCGCGCGCCTTCAAACAGATCTGGTCGGTGTATCAGCAAAATCGCGATCTCATCAGCGTCGGGGCCTATGAGGCCGGCAGCGATCCACAGATCGACCAGGCGATCGCCGCCATGCCGATATTGAGGCAATTCCTGCAGCAGGACATGCGTTCACCGGTCACACTCGAACAGAGTCTGGCCGACTTGGCGGCCTTGTTCCCACCGCAAGAGCCGGAACTCGACTTGCAGCCGGCGGCCCCGGCGGTGATGGAGTAGGAGCATGTCGTCGTCCAAACGTCTGCGCCCGGTACAGCGCATCGCCAGTCACAGCGAACGCCAGGCAGCCCGGGCATTCGGCGCGTCCCAGCGCGTTTTGAGTGGCGAAGAAGCGAAGCTCGAAGAGTTGCGCAGCTATCACCGTGAGTATCTGCAACGCTTCGAAAGCGAGGCCCGCAACGGCATGAGCGCCACTCAATTGCAATCCTACCGCGCCTTTTTAGTCAAACTGGAGGCCGCGATTCACCAGCAGGAGGAGGTGGTTGCCGTCTCTAATGAACGGCATCGGCAACAGCGGCGCGAGTGGCAGCAGCGTTATTCCCGCAGTCAGGCCTTGGACAAGGTGGTGGCGCACTCACAGGAAAAAGAGCGCTTGGAGCAGGAGCGGCGAGAACAAAGCGAATCGGACGACCGCAGCCAGCGCCGGCGTTGACCACGAAACGCCCCGTTATTCTGTCCCGTGCGCCATGATCTCCACGTAGCGGTCATGATAGGACTCGCGTGGAGGGGGGGGCTCCATCCTGAATCCGCACGTCGTTCCCTTACAGTATCGTCCATCGGTCAAATAGTCGAGTATCAGCGACGGGATGTCGTAATGGTGCAGATTGTTGTGGATTTTCACTCTTCCACGGTCGATGACGATGAGGCGGTTTTTGTGGATGTTGTCGGCTACACCTTCCAGGTAGCCAAGCTTCTTGTAGCTCGATACGCCAAAGGAGAGCGGTGGCAGATGATCGCTCACCATTACGATCAACGCTTGAGGATCGGTCTTGATAATACGCTTCAGGTAGCGGGCCATCGCCTTGGTGCGGTAATAGTACTGGTTGGTGGCCCGTTCCAGCATCTTGTCCGTCGCCTTGGAGACGATGCGGATCTTCTCCGGTCGCACCCTCTCATCGAGATAGTGGGGAAAATGCCCGTAGATGCTCAGGATATAGTTGAACACGGGACGGCGATCGGAAGTCGCCTTGCGGAACAGGAAGCCATAATTCTGATCGAACAGCGGACCATCGAACATGTATTTTTCCCGTCTCACGTCGCCGGCCGACAGATACGTCTGTCTTTGCGGGGCGTACTCTCTGGGAAAGTAGATCTCCGAGAAACCCAGGCTTTGGTAGGCCGGAATGGCATTGAAGAAATCGGGTTTGTGGGCATTTGATGCGATCGTACGGTAACCCGCCTTGGCCAGCAGGCCGGGGAGGCAATAGGCGGGTGACCCACTGAAATTGTTGAACTCGATGCCGCTGTAGTCCCGAAACGCGGGCACCCCGCACAACGCCTCGAACTCCGCCTGTGCCGTTCCCCCTCCAAACACCGGCGAGATGGAAAAGCCCTCACTGCGGTAGAACGGCGTGAAATCGGGATGCATGGGCTCCATGGAGTAGCGTACCTTGGCGAAGAGATGGGGATCGAGAAAGCTCTCCAGTACCATCAGGTAGACATTTCGCGGCTGTCTGATGTCGGCCTTTAATCGAACCGCCTGAGTCTGGATCTGTTTTTCGTAGCGGGCTCGATGCCGGTGTTCTTCCAGTGCCCCGGCCACCATGCGTCTCTGCGCCTCGAGATAGATCACCATGGAGAGACGTCCGTTGTCCCTCACATTCTGCTGATCGGACCAGGGGTTGACCTGTGCGACTTCATTGAAGGCAGCGACGAAATGGCCGGGAAACAGGGTGACGCCGACCACCAGCAGTACCAGCGGCAGGGCGATGAGGCCGTTGCGGCGGAGCCGGCGGAGATCGATCTGGCCGATAAACAGCAGCAGGGGAAGCAGAAACAGCAGGGCGGCCGCGGCCAGCCAGGTATAGGGCAGTACGTGGCTCAACTCGGGTACTTCCAGAATGTCGATAAATCGCACCACCTTGCCATACCAGAAGAACACGATGTCATAGATCAGGTAACACAGGAGGATGGGGGCAGCAGCGAGCACTGGCCGCCATTTGCCCGGCCGCAGGAGTTGGTTGAAAAGGTAGTAGAGGTAGAGGACCAGCGGGATCTCCACCATGAAATAAGAGTGACTCCAACTCAATAACCACTTGACCTTTTGTCCACCCATAAGATGGGTGGTGATCGAGTAGATCACGAAGAAAACAAGGAACAGTACATACTTCAAGGGCTTAGATCCCTTGGGAAGAATCCTATACATCAGGGGTTCCTGGGGGACGTTTTCCAGAGACGAGATAGGCAAAGGCGATCACTTCGGCAATGGCGTGGTACAGCGTTTCAGGAATTTCGTCACCGAGCGGGATCTGTGCCAGCAGTGCGGCGAGTTGCGGATCGTCCTCCAAGGGAACGCCGTTCTCCTGCGCCAGTTCCAGGATGCGCCGGGCGATGTCGCCCCGGCCCTTGGCGGTGACGCGGGGCGCGTTGCGGCCATCGTAATGGAGCGCCACGGCAAGATCCGGAGCCTGTTCGGTATCGTGTTCGTTGTTGCTCATGCCTGTTCATCCACCAGCCGTTCGACCCGTTGCCATGGAAAGGGTTCCGCCGGGCGCAGGCCCATCCGGGAATCGAGTTTTCCCACTCGCAGCCCGGCTTTCTTGAAGGTTGCCCTGAGTTGGCCAAGATGACGCGCAATAAGCTGTTGGGTCTGGGGCCTCTCCGTCCGAAAATGGGCGCTGATCTCCGTGCCGCACAGGTGGAGGTGGGCCTGAAAGGGGCCGGTGGGCTCCATGTCGAATTCCAGGGTGACGCTCCAGGCTGGCGACGCCTCTTTCCGTTCCTTGCCGCTGGCCGTGTGTCCCCGGATGTGCAGATGCAGCGGTTCGAAGCGTTCGCCTGTCCATAACGGAAGATCGAAGCCCCATTGTTGATTCGAAATGCCGGAGGCGTCAAATGCCGCGAGCTGATTCAGTTGGATGCGGGCCAACGCGCCCTCGACGCTCTGCCTGAGTGCGTCCGTACCGGGGTTGGGCGCTTGTTGCGTGAGTCGGTAGAGGCGCAGCAGGGCCGCTTTCAGGTCGGTTGTCGAAACCTTCGAGTGGGGCAGGAGGGTCCGTTCCAGGAAGAGGCCGCTTGCTTTCAACTGTTGTTTAAGGCCCTGGGGTGTGGTCATCGATGGCCGCGAGATGAGGTTGTCCAACAAGGTGCGCAATGCCTCGCGCAGACCTGGCGGCAACGAGGATGCGCCGCCTTCGAGCACCATCGCAATCTGTTGCAATGCCTGGGCAAGCGGCATCTGCCTGGGCAGGGCGGTTTTCAGCGCTTCCGCGATCAACCCGGCGGGGCGGCTTGAAGGGATCAGCCGCAGTTCCGGCTGCGGACCCGTCCGCACGACTTCCAGCCCGATGACCGTGCCGGATGAAAGGGGCAGTGCAGTCCGCGCGGTCACCGTATGGGTGCCGATGGCAAGTTTTACTGTCCCGGCCTTGGCGCGCTCCAGCACCATCGCATCGAGCCGCTGGCCGACGTGCAGAGCGAGACCAAATCCGCCACGAGGTGCAGTGAGCACGAGCCGGGCCGATGGAGGAGCGGGTGAGGTATGCATGGGGAAGCTTCAAATGATCTGCTGTGATTTATTAACCCGGCAACAATATATATTGTTGCCGGGTTAATAAAGTTGTGGCCAGACCGGCCGATATGGCCTGTGGCAGCCTGTTTCCGTGGCGCCAGACCGATTCAAGGTTCGATTATAGCAACTGTGACTATGACACTGATACTCAAGGCGTTGCCATACAGAATTCTGCGTGCCGGGTGGCTGGAAAACGTCTTGCCGGCGAGGGGAATATGACTGCCGGAAATCTGCTCTATCTACGCCGTGGCAATGCCGTCAAGGGGCCTTTTGCGGCGGGTGCGGTGCGCGAATTCCTTGCCGCCAAGCAGATTCGGCCCAGTGACGAGGTGAGCGTCGACCAGTCGTATTGGGTGCCTGCCTCACAAATGGACAAAGTACTGCATCAGGAAGAGGCGCGGGTGGCGACCTCACTCGTCGAACAGCGTCGCCGCGCGGCGCGCAGGGCCGCGGAAGCGGGGCCGTTGGGAGAAGAAGAGATGCCCTCCAGGGTCAGGCTCCCACTGGCGCCCCTGGGTGTGGTTACCGCCCTTTTCCTATTGATCGTCGTGTTCGGGATCTGGTACGGGAAGCCGGGCGCGCTCCTGCCGCCCCAGTGTCAGGCGCCAGCCGCCCCCGGGGTCGTCTGGCGCAACTGCGCCCTCGATGGTATCGATGCGCGTGACAGCCATCTGCAACACGCCGATTTGCGCGCGGTCCATATGCGTGGGGCCGATCTGTCAAGGGCGGATCTGAGCGGCGCCGATGCCTCATACGCCCTCCTGCGAGGGGCCAACCTCAACCATGCCAATCTTTCGTCGGTGAACCTGAAGGGCGCGGATCTACGTGACGCCGATCTCGCCGGCGCCAACCTTACCGGTGTCGATCTCTCTCACGCCGACCTCCGCGGCGCCCGCCTCAGTGGCGCAGTGCTCAAAGCAGTGCGGTTGCGTAATACGATCTGGATAGATGGCCGTACATGCAAGGGCGTTGGCCCCGAACGCTGCCTGTCATCCGTTCAGGAGAAGGACTCGGTCTCGTACCGATAGACCTTGACGCTGGGCGACCAATGCGTCGGCGGCAGACCGGCTTTCACCTTCAGGTGGGCGAGAAAATCACGCGGATTGGGCAGCGATTCCCACACCGAGGGCAGGAAGGTCCCCTTCGCGTGGCCGTCTTCCAGAATGAGACCATCCACCCCGGGTCGTATCTGGCCAAGAAGATCCGACTCGGAGGTGAATGACATGGGTTCCGGTGGGGAGAGTACTGAAATATGGATCTCGAGATCATCGAACTCCCCCGCGCTCAACGGTGGAAAGCGCGGGTCCCTGAAGGCCGCCGCAAAGGCATTTTCCGCTACGTCGACGACCAGCGGGGCCACCGCCTCGAGATGGCCGATGCACCCCCGCAACTGGCCGCTTCGGTTGAGGGTCACGAAGGACGCCCGTTGTTCCCGCAGTGGCTCCGGGTAGTCGAGGGGGTTCACCTGCAAGGGCCGGCCATGCGTCAATCCATGCTGGATGGACCTGCGCGCGACATCGATCAGCATCGCCCGCAGCTCATCACTCAGTGTCTGTCTCTCATGCGAAGGCATAGGCGCCATACCCCACCACCTGATTACGCGGACCGGCGGTGTCGCCGGAATTACGGAGATCGAGTGTCACCGGTTTGAGACCGTGGTGCTTCGCCACCTTCAGCAGACCGGTGAGCGGTGTTCGTCCACATGCCTGGTCATAGGAGATCGCCTCCGGTTGCAGCGCCTCGATGGCCTGCGTGGTGCGGCTGTCGATCGCCCGCGCGCTGTCATAATCGAGATAATGGCTCAGGTCCGAGCTGATCACGAACAGGGTCTCGTCGCCATCCCACAGACGCTCCATAACCTCGGCCACCTCGTCGGCGGTGGCGTCGCCGACCAGAAACGGCACAATGCGGAAATCATCGAGCGTGAGCTGCAGAAATGGCAGTTGCACCTCAAGGCAGTGTTCACCTTCGAAGGCAGCCTCGAAGGGGTGAACATGGGGCAGGGCGGCCACCTCGGCAAGCGTCGCCTTGTCCACAGGGATATCGCCCAGAGGGGTGCGGAAATAGTCGGCATCGCTGTAGGCGATACCGCGGAACGCCAGCCGGTGCGCCGGGCCGAACATCACCACACGATGGATGCGATCGGCTTCATTGGGGAGCGCAGCGTAGACGCTGGCGGCGACGGGGCCTGAATAGATGTAACCCGCATGAGGCGCCACAATCGCCTTGGGGGTGAGGGTGGGGTGTTTTGCATGACGTAGAAAGTCAATGACTTCGTTTCGCAGCGTTTCGGGATCGTCGGGATAGAACATCCCGGCGACGGCGGGATTTCGAACGGTTGCCATGGTCGACTCCTCCAGCTTGTGCGCTGGATCGATAGTGTACTTCAGGAAGTAAATGAATGCGGTGTAATCAGATTTCAAGGGTTTCTCGTTTGAAACCGTTCAAACCGCATCGTTCCGCCCGGTCTGCTTCGGGCTCTATGGTCGTCATGGGGACACAATGGGTAGGCGGCAGAAATGGCTGGATCCGACGGGGGTTCAGTTGGGGAGGCATTCGCCGATATCCCGGAGAATCAATGTATAAAATACGGTATGCTCGTGCTTCCGCGATCCCGTCCCTCTTGCCCCTGATGTCCATTGCGCCTCACCGCCCTGTGGGTGGCGAAAGGGGCTGAAGGGAGAAAAATGGCGCACCGGCGTGTAGGCAGGAGATCCAATCGGAGTAAACGATGGCCAAACAGAAAAAACGCAAACCCAAGGGTTCCGATAGTGAACGTAAATTGCTGGAACATGCCCACCGGGGACTGGAACTGCTGAGCGAATATCAGCCCAAACTGATGGGCAAGGCGCAGGCCTTTATGGCGCAGGCGATGAAGCCGCGCGCCCTCGATAAGAGGGCGAAAGAGATGCTGGCGCTCGGTATGGCCTTGGTGCAACAGTGCCCCTACTGCATAGGACTGCACGTGCGGAGCTGTAGGACCGCGGGCGTGACCATCGAGGAAATCATGGATATCTGCGCCGTGGCCGTCATGATGGGCGGCGGGCCGGCCATGACCCACGTGGCCGAGGTGGAACGCGCGCTGAACGAGTTCTATCTCGATGAGAACGGCAATCCGATCGACGATTGAGTTTCCCCTGAACAAATGTCAACCCGGCAACACTCTATGTCGCCCTCAGCCACCACGGGAAGGCGCGTGGTGAGGCGCCGCGTTCCGACTTCTGTCTGACGTCCTGAGGATGGCGTAGATGGATGCGGGGCCAACAACACCCCTATCGAATTTTCCCCACGGAACGATGCCATCGGCTCGATTCCGCCTACACGGGTGAAACTTCCGGACTGAGACAGGAATTTCGTTCTGGCATCAGATGAAGGGATGCCGCATAATCCCGCGTCTTTGCCACACCCTATGCCGGAGTCTCTGTCTATGTGGTTCAGAAATCTACAGATCTATCGCCTGACCAAGCCCTTCGATATGCCCCCGGAGGCGTTGCACGACGCTTTGCTGGACCGCGTGTCGCGTCCCTGTGGGGCGCTGGAGCACGCCGCCCTCGGCTGGACGCCACCGGTGGGCGGGGGGGGCGACGCCCCGCTGGTCCATGCGGCCAACGGCTACTTGATGCTCTGTGCCCGGCGTGAGGAACGCATCCTGCCTTCTGTCGTGGTGAAAGAAGCGGTGGACGAGTGGGTGGAAAAGGTGCGGACAGAGGAGGGACGCGATCCTGGCCGCCGGGAGCGGCGGGAGAAACGTGACGATATCGAGCAGGAACTCTTGCCCAAGGCCTTTACCCGATCCAGCCGGCTCTATGCCTATATCGACCCCCGCAAGCACTGGATGGTGGTGGACGCCTCCAGCGCCAAACGCGCCGAAGAATCGATTACCCTGTTGCGGGAGACGCTGGGCTCGCTGCCGGTGCAGCCGCTGAAGGTCCGACACGCCCCGGCGGACCTGTTTACCCGCTGGGTGCATGGCGATATGGAGAGTGCTCCATTTGCGTTGGGCGATGAATGTGAACTGCGTTCCCCTCAAGAGGGCGGCGCCATTGTGCGTTGCCGCCATCAGGAGCTGGCGAGTGAGGAGATTCGCACCCACCTGGACGCCGGCAAGCAGGTGGTCAAGTTGGCGGTGGAGTGGAACGAGCGAATCACTTGCATGCTCGACGAGGATCTATCGGTCAAGCGCCTGAGGTTTCCCGATTTGATGCTCGAAGAGGCCGCGGAGAGCGGTGCGGAGGACGAAGCGGCGCGATTCGATGCCGAGTTTGCCTTGATGACGCTGGAACTCGACCGTTTTCTGGCCAGTCTGGTGGAGACGTTTGGGGGTATCGAAGAGGGCGGTTGATGAAGACCGTCAGTGGTGCACGGAAAACATTGATCTGGGTCAATGGCGCAAAAACCTAATATCGTGTATGGTTTATAGGTCGCTTACGGAGTGGTCGTTTCCGTGGTTGGCGGTGCGGCGGGTCTCGTGATCCGCCGCACCGTCAGAGCGCTATCAGGCAGATAGAGGGGCCTGTTGCCGATTGCCTCCCGGCAGCAGGCCTCCTGCCATTTTTTCATACGCTGTAAAATTCGCGATACCATTTCACGAAGTTGGCGACACCCTCCTCGACGCTGGTATTTGGCTTATAGCCCGTATCGGCCACCAGATCCTGAACGTCGGCATAGGTGTCCGGCACGTCGCCCGGCTGCAGTGGCAGCATGTTCTTCTCTGCTTTCTTGCCCAGGCAATCCTCCAGTACGCTGATGTAGTGCATCAACTCCACCGGTTGATTGTTGCCGATGTTGTAGAGCCGGTAGGGCGCCTTGCTGCTGGATGGATCCGGGTGGTCGCCGGACCACTCGGGATTGGGCTCCGGCACGCGGTCCAGCACGCGGATCACGCCCTCCACGATGTCGTCGATGTAGGTGAAGTCGCGGCGGTGTTTTCCATAGTTGAAAACGTCGATGGGTTTGCCTTCCAGGATGCTTTTGGTGAAGGAGAACAACGCCATGTCCGGTCGGCCCCAGGGCCCGTACACGGTGAAGAAACGCAGTCCGGTGGTGGGAATCCGGTATAAGTGGCTATACGTATGGGCCATCAGTTCATTGGCCTTCTTGCTGGCGGCGTAGAGGCTGACCGGATGATCCACGTTGTCATGCACCGAGAAGGGCATCTTGGTGTTGGCGCCATAGACCGAGCTGCTCGAGGCGTAGACCAGATGTTCCACCCCGTTGTGGCGGCACCCTTCCAGGATGTTGGCAAAGCCCAGCAGATTGGTGTCCACATAGGCCAAAGGATTTTCGATGGAGTAGCGCACCCCGGCCTGTGCCGCCAGATTGACCACACGTTCCGGTTTGTGGGTGGCAAACGCCTCGGCAATTCCGGCGCGATCCTCCAGATGCAGGCGCAGATCGGTGTAATTGTCGTGCCCCTTGGTGCGGGCCAGGCGCGCCTCCTTGAGGGAAACGTCATAGTAGTCGTTCAGGCAGTCGATGCCGATGACTTCGTCGCCACGGTCGAGCAGGCGCAGGGCGAGGGCAGAACCGATAAAGCCGGCGCTGCCGGTGATCATTACTCTCATTTTGACTCCTTGTGAGAACGTGTGTGGGTGTCGTGCGGGCATTGTATCGCATGTGCGCTCGTGCCACTGACCCGGCGACCGGAATATCGACCGTGGAGCGCTTTTCTTGACAGACAGGGGCTACGTCAGCGCCAGCAATGCGGCCCCATAAGCGGCGTCGTGACAGTCGGCGGTGGTGACGGGGACGCCAAGAAGGCGTTGGCGTATCCGGCGCCAGGCGTCATTGGCTGCGCCGCCGCCGGTGGTGATCACTTGGCGGGGCGCAGGTGCGCCAAGATTGTGCAGAAGGGCATAGCCCTGCTGTTCGATGGCGGCAATGCCTTCCAGCAGGCCCTGGAAGAAGATGCGATCGTCATGGGGGCGGGGGGCAACGCGGGGGGGATAGTGGGGATCGTTGATCGGGAAGCGCTCTCCCGGATTGAGGAGCGGATAGTAGTCGAGGCCGGTGGGGCGGGCTGGATCCAGTCTTTGGCTCAGGGCCGTCATCTCGCCGCGGCTGAAATAGTGGGCCAATACCGCGCCCCCACTGTTGGAGGCGCCACCGACCAGCCAGCGATCGCCGACACGATGACTGTATACGCCTCTGGCCGGGTCGAACAGGGGGGCGTTCGACAGGATCTTGAGCACCAGGGTACTGCCGAGGGAGGTGACGGCTTCGCCACACTGGCGGGCGCCAGTGGCCAGGAAGGCCGCCGTGCTATCCGTGGTACCGGCAATCACCCGGGTCTCCGGGGGCAGTCCGGTGGACTTCGCCACGGCGGGTGCGATCCGGCCGAGCGGGGTACCCGCCGGGATGACTTCAGGCAGCCTCCCCATGTCGAAACCGAAGCGTCCCATCCACTCCGGCCAGCAGCGATGGACCGGATCATACCCCAGCTTCAATGCATTGTTCTCGTCGCCGAGACCGTAGCGGCCCAGTAGACGCCCGCTGATCCAGTCAGCCTGATGCAACACTCGAAAATGGGGCGGCGGGGCGGAATGATGGATGAGATGCAGGAGTTTGGCCAGACTCGATCCGGCACTGTGGACCGGGGATCCTCCGGGCGCCACCTCCGCTATCCGAGGCACTTGATCTCGGGCCCGGGTGTCGTCGTACATGAGCGCTGGGGTGAGCGGCGTCCCCTCGATGTCGGTCAGCAGCAGCGTGGAGGAGGTGCCATCCACGGCGATGGCGTCGATCTCGCGCCCATCGAGGGTCCCCGTCAAATCCTGCAGTACCCTCTCTACCCCCCTCCACCAATCGGCGGGGTCCTGTTCCGACGCCCCCGCGGCAGTCCTGCGCGAGGGCGGGAGGGAGACGCTGGCCTGTGCGACGATGGATCGGTTTTCACGATTGATGGCGATTGCCCGGCACCCGGAGGTGCCGAGATCCACGCCCACCGTCAGTGTCACTCGATGATCCTGCCTGGCTCGTCCTGCTCCAGATAAGACCTCTCGGCATCCGTCAGGTCGACTTCGTCATAGCCGGTGATCATCGGCATCACGTGTTCCTTGAAGGAATGACCGGTGGTAAGCAGATAGACGTGGATGATGATGAATGCCGCCATGAAGAAGGCGAACAGGGTGTGGATGACCGCCACCCACTGCAATGAGGACGCGGTCAAGGGACCCTGTGACCAGAACCCGTAGGAGAGATAGGCAAGTCCCGTGATCCACAAGACCGGGAACAGCCCCATTTTAAGCCCCAGGTAGGAAAGCGCCTGTAACGGGTTGTGTTTGTGCCAGAAGCGTTTCTTGTATGGGTGTTCCTCCCCACGGAAAATCCCCCAGGCATAGTAGCGCGCCACCTTCCACAATCCCTTCGTGGTGGGCAGATAGTGACGCCAGTTGCCCGTGGTGAGGTGCCAGAAGATGGCAAAGATCCATAGGGTGATGAGGGACAGCGCCGCAATGATATGGATCCATACCAGCTTTTCGAACGACATGGGGTGATAGAACCCGTGAATGGCGAAACCCGAGAACAGCAGCGTAATGATCAGCAGCGCCTGGGTCCAGTGCCAGAACCGCTCGAAGCGGCTGAATACCTTGACCTTGTACAGACTCATTATGATTTCCTCCTGCTGGCGGAAAGGATGATTCTCAGGAAGCCGTGTCCCAGCACGCCGAGCAGGGTGGCGAGCACGATGAGTATCCCGAGGCGGTCCACCCATTCATTGTGATCGCGGCCCGGCATATAGAAACCGGACAATGCCTTCAGACGCCCCTCCCGCGCATGACACTCCTGACAGGCGAGGGCGTCTTTTTTCGGTGCGACCATGTGGACGATGGGCCAGTAGGACCAGGTCTCCACGAAGCCATATTCGCCACTGTAGGGAAGATTGAAATCCTTCATGCCGTGCGCGATGGCGCGATCAAACTTGTAATTGCCCCAGAGGGCATCCTTGTCGTCGCCCCATAAGTGCATGTACACCAGCGTGTTGTTGCCCTTGTCATAGGGTTGGATGGTGACCATTTTCTTGAAAGGCCAGATGCGTGAATCCGGGTCGTTGGGCCCACCTTCGAGGTGATTGATCTCCACCGGCTTGCTGGGATCGAACTTGTCATGCACCGTGGTGTAGATTTCCGTGCCATTGAACCACCGGTAGATGGGTTTGACGTGTTCGGCGTACTTGAAGCTGCCTTTGATCGACTTATAGGTATGGCGCGGCTCGCCATTACCCTGAATGTAGCCTTCTTCCCGAAAGCCTTCTCCATTCTTCAATCGCCCCATGGTCCGCCAGTCCCAATGGACCTTGGTGGCAACACCGCCCTTGGCGAATTCCGGGATGTGGCAGGTCTCACACGCGACCCGGTCGGTGTGATCGTTGAGTTTGATGCCCATCAATGTGGTGGGATGAGGTTGTTGTCCATGGCAGCTCTCGCAAGTGGCCGTCTGTCGCGGCAGGCCGGGCTTGCCTTTGGTCGTATCCTTGGCGATGGGGGCATAGCGACTGCCGGACCATTGATGCCCTTCGCCCACATGACAGATGATACAGGAGAAATTCTCCCCATCTTCCGCCATGTGAACATCGATATCCCGGGTGGGCTTGAACAAGGCGGATGACAGGTCGCCGTGCTTCACGTTGTCGCCGCCGCCACCGTAGAAATGGCAGGCGCCGCAGTTGTTGCGGCCGGGCAGCTTGACACTCTGGGCCACCTTCACCCAATCGATGGCCGGTTTGCCCTCGAATAACACGGCGCAGGCCTTGTTGCCTCTTGTGGGCGGCAGCTTGTAGTAAGTACCAGTGCTGTCGTGGCAGACGAGGCAATCGATATTCTCTTCGTTACTGAAGTCATAGGTCCGGGAATCTTTCAGCCCGAAGCCGGCATGACATTGGCCACACATGCCTTCGTTGCCGGCGGCGTTGGTGCAGAAATTGTTTACCAGTACGCTCTTGCCGAGATCCTGCCCTGTCTTGGGGTTGTGATACTTCCAGGTCCAGTGCTTGTTTTTGATGAACTGGTGACCTGCCTTGTTATGGCACTTTAGACAGGCCTTGGTCACCTCCGGGCCGCTGGAAAACGGACCTTTCAGTTCTTCGAGTTTGGAATGATCGGTGGTGGACTTGTCCTCCTCCTTCTCCCCGAGTTTCGTGACGGATTTGTCCACTGGGCGCTTTTTGGCGGTCTCCTCATACTCTTTGATTCCCAGCTCAATCCCCCCCCTGTTGCCTGCCGGCTCGTCGATGATGTTCTCGATCTTCGGCGTGTCTTTGGCGTATGAATCCGGGGAAGCCGGGACCATGAGTAACAAAAGAAACGGAATGACCCACGACCTCGCTCCAGCCTGAGACGCGAACGCTGTTCTATCCACGGAGTTGCCCTCCTAGGTTTGATTTTCATTTTTGCAAGAACCGCTGTTACAGCAAAACGGCAGGTTGTTGATTCTTCGCTTTTTTATGTTGTTGTCTTTCGACCTCTTGGCGGGCCGTTACCACGAAGACTCTTATATTATTTACGCCGCTATTCTAGGTCATCCGGGAGATTAGGCAATGAGATAAATCAATTGGGCTGAATCAATTGGGCTATATTGTTGCCGGGTTATTAACCCGGCAACAATATATATCGTATTCAGCCGTGGCGTGCCGGTTCGCAGCAAGGCGCCCCATCGCCGCTGTAGCCACCCTACAGCAAGATGGGGCAACGCAGTCT
>Ga0256841_1000622_pt1 | contig 35056 bp, 33 predicted proteins | sample 356308metaG_FD_185971 | JGI IMG/M metagenome (GOLD analysis project Ga0256841, IMG submission 185971) | Hydrothermal vent microbial communities from Mid Atlantic Ridge, Atlantic Ocean - 356-308 | ecosystem: Environmental > Aquatic > Marine > Hydrothermal vents | place: Atlantic Ocean: Mid... | reverse complement strand
TTGCGTTTCACGCGCCAACCATTCAGTGTATACCATCCATGGAACAAGAGCTTCAAGGATTTCCCTTCGATGGTGAAAGCATTTTCCGGTAAAGAAGGCTGCGAGGAAGTGCTGTAATCTAACGGGAAAATCCAGCGGACGCAAAAATACGCGCCGCTGGTTTAGACGTTATATGTGAATGGAGGCTCAGTAATGGTATCTGAGTTGAGCGATAAACATAGAGTCGTTGCTCACCTTGTAGACGAAGCGATGCTCATCATTGATACGCCGGGACCAATAGCCTGACAGGGCATGTTTTAATGGTTCTGGTTTTCCGATACCTTCACATGGAGAGCGTCGCACGTCTTTTATTAATAGGTTTATGCGCTTTAGAATTTTTTTGTCGGTTTTTTGCCAGTACAGGTAGTCGTTCCAGGCGTGCTCCGAGAATATGAGCTTCACTCGTCCAGATCCTTCTCGAACCCCTTGCCTTCTTCGAGCTGGGAAATGGATTCAAAGAGTCGTTTAACGTTCTTTGGGCTTCGTAGCAGGTAGGTGGTCTCTTCGAGAGATTCATAGTCCTCAAGGGAGAGCATCACAACGGCGCCCTCACTTTTTCTTGTAATAACAATGGGTTCATGGTCTTCGCAGACTTTTTCCATGGTTTTTGCTAACGTGTTTCTAAGGGCTGTATAGCTAAGTGCTTTCATGGCAATGGGCCTTAATGTTGTACATGTACGTAGTATTGTACAGAATAAATTCACATATAACAATGCGTCCCAGTCCGACGCGCGCACCGCGCGTGGCTGGCCTTAATCGTGTGTGCCGGGCATGGCACTTAACTAGCGTCAAGGCATCATAGAAACGGGAACGAATCTGCCCGGCCTGTGGTGCTGCGCTATTCCATTACCGAAGCACCCGGCGCAAAATTTCCTATATTAAGGAGTAACAGCCCACTTGAAACGCATGGCGGCATTGTCCAACCAACGGCTCCAAGCGACGCATAAATGCGCGCTTGAGCCGAATCGTTATCGCGCCGGGCAAGGCTCGGCGTATCTTGCAGGGTGAAAGTCCCTGTCGGGTAAGGGTTAGCCACCCACCCGTATCGAGTCTTGCGTCCCTGGCGGAGTTGTGTGATCCACGACGAACAAGAGGGGCGAAGCGTAGACAGAGAATCCTGTAGGCCGTAGTGTGGTTCCGTTCAGCTGAAGATGTATTCAAAAGCGAGGGATCATCTGCAAAAATGAACCTGGAATTCCACCCGGAAGCAGACTGAAAGGATCAGCCCGATTGTCGGAAAATACATCGCCGGAGCCTTGCTGCTGATGGTCGGCATGTCGCTTTTGTCCTGTGCGGGAAAACGCCCTTCGGATCTCGGGGTTTCTTCTTCAGGGCTGGCTGCCTGTCCATCTTCTCCGAATTGTGTATCGAGCGATGCACAGGACAGTGCGCACCGGGTGCCTCCGTTTCAGCTCAGGGAGGCGCCGGCTAGCGCATGGCAAGCGGCGCGGGAACAGGTATCCCGCTTGCCTCGTACCCGTATTGTCAATCAGAGCGCGGATTACCTGCACGCGGAGTGTCGGAGTGCGGTGTTCGGTTTTGTCGATGATCTCGAACTCCATCTCAGGCCGGGCGAAGGCGTGATTGCGGTGCGGTCCGCTGCGCGGCTGGGCTATTCGGATTTCGGTGTCAACCGGCGTCGGGTTGAACTTTTGCGCACCCGTCTGCTCCATAGTACCCGGGCCGACATCGTCGAGTAGCGGCCTGGCAGGCTGCCAGGCGGGTCGCGGACGGCAATGTTTTGCCATGAGGGCGGCAATTGCCTGTGTGGCAACCCGGCGCGGAATCTGCTGCGCTCATTAACTGCTAACAAAACAGCAGGATAAAGTTGCAGCCGCTGGCGAAGCCTGGCGGGAATGAAACTTGCTCTGTTCAGCCAGTGAATGGTGAAAACAAGGGGCAGGTATGAATCAATCCACAATTTTCGGCCTCCTGGGCGGTGTAGTCCTGCTGACGGGCATGGTCATTCTGTCGCCCGAGAACGCCGGCGCTTTCCTGAATGTTCCGGGTTTGATCGTCGTGATCGGCGGCACGCTGGCGGCGACCCTGGTCAGTCGCCCGGTTTCCGAGGTGCGTGCCCTGTGGCGTCGCATCCCCGGCCTGTTCCGGGACGAGGAGAGCACCATCGACACGGATGTGGCGCAGTTGCTGGCTTTTGCCGAGCGCTATCGGTACAGCACGCCGCGTACTGCGGAGCGTGCCCTGTCTGCCATCAGTAACCCGTTTCTGTCCACCGGTCTGCGCCAGGTTATTGAAGGGACCAGCCTGGACGAGCTGGTCAAGTCGCTGCAGTGGCGCATTGCCGGGGTGCGCGCACGAGAGAATGCGCAGACCCAGATCCTGTACAGCATGGCGTCATTTGCCCCGGCGTTCGGCATGCTGGGCACCCTGTTCGGGCTGGTACATATGTTGTCGGGCATCGGTGACAGCGGGCTGAACGAAATCGGCGGCACCATGGCCTTTGCCATGCTCACCACGGTGTACGGTATCGTCGCCTCCAATCTTGTGTTTAAGCCGCTGGCGATGAAGCTCGAGCGTCGCACCGGCAAGCAGCTGATGGAGCTGACGACCCTGATGGAAGGTGTGCTGCAGGTTCACGACAAACGTCACCCGACGCTGATCCGGGAAGCACTGGAATCCTTCAATGCGCACTTCCAGACCGGGGAGCCGGTGCGTAGCAAACTGACCCTCGTCCGCGCGGCGTAACGGGCACACGCATCCGGCGATTGCCATGGACTACGCAGCTGAACGACATTTTGTGTCACCCGACACCGTGCTGCAGGGCGACGACGCGGGTACTCTGCCGTGGGAGGCGGACATCGGTTCGTCCCGCGCGCGGCAGGATACCTGGCTGTTGAGTTTTATCGATATCCTGGCCCTGCTGTTAACGCTGTTCGTGCTGTTGCTGGCCTACCAGGACAGTGAGAGGAAGCCGGCGCTGCCGACTCTGGCGCCGCAGCAGTCTTCCGCGGCGGAGTTCAATTTCAAGCTGGATGCGTTGGGCCGTATTTTCAGGCCACCGCTGCCGGTTTCCGCCGATGCACTGGGTTCAGAGGGCTACGCCATGCCGGGCCCCGGGCTGTTGCCGGTGGATGTGCAGGAGGCGAGGAGCGATCAGGCAACAGCGGCTGCCACGATGCCCGTTGACCCGGTGCCGGAACCGGTCGTGGAAGCACTGCCGCTGCAGCAGCCGGTTGAGCCGGTGGCGGTTGAAACACCATCGGTGCAGGATGCATCGATAGCGGGAGCTGTCCCGGTTCCGAACGGGGAACCCGCCCCGGTTGATACGCGAGAGGTGATACCGGACGAGGCGGTGCTTCCCGGGAAGCCGGATGCGGCACAGGCGCTGCTGGAGGTGTTCGAGGCCAGCCGACTGCGCGACCAGGTCGAGGTGGCCGTCCACCCGGGTGAAGTGACGCTTGCAATCAGTGACCGGATACTGTTCGACCGGGGCAGTGCTGTGCTTACACAGGAAGGCCTGGTGCTGCTCAGGGACCTGGCGGAAGTGCTGGAGGACCAGCCTTATCTCCTGTCCGTCGAAGGGCACACGGATAATACACCGATCAAAACGGCGCGTTATCCCTCGAACTGGGAGCTTTCATCGGCGCGTGCCGCGGTAGTCACGCGCAAGCTGGTGGAACAGGGTGTTGCTTCCGACAGGGTGCGTGCCATCGGCTACGGGGCGACGCGCCCGCTGGCGGACAACGACAGCCCCGAAGGCCGTGCCAGGAACCGGCGTGTTTCCTTTGTGCTGCAGGTCGAAGCGCTTCCTGACCCGCAGCGCGGGCCAGCTGCTGACTGAGTTTGCTGTTGCCGGTCCTGAAGGGTCAGCCGGCCCGTTGTGTTACTGCTTCATTTTCATTGATCCAGGCATGCCGGTGCTCGCTGATCAGCGCGTGGGCACGGTTGGCGAGAGAGCGGTCCAGTTCAGCGGCGCGCTGTAATGCTTCGCAGCCTTCGCGCAGATTGCCCGATTTCAGCATCTCGCAGCCACTGGTGAAACACAGGTTGGCGTCGTCCAGGTTGGCCTGGTACATGGTCCGGTAAACGGCGACGGCTTTTTCCCCGTCCATGAATTTCCCCGCGAGTTTTACGTAACGCAGCGCGGAATCGCCTCTCAGGCCCTGTTGCCGGGCGCGCGCCTGCAGTTTTTCAAAGCGCAGCCGGTCGTTCTGGAAGGCAGCGTGGCGACGGTTCCATTCCGGTTCAATCAGCGTCTGCCAGTGTGTATCCAGCTCCTTGAGGATGTCCGTTGAAGCGAACAGGTCGTCAAAGGCGCTCTTTTCCGGTAACCGGGACCAGTGCAGGTGCTCGATGTTCAGATCGGCCAGCAGGTCGCGCAGGTCGGCGTCGCTGATGGTGCTGCTGCGGGTCTGTGCCTGCAGCAGCCAGCGGCGGGCCGAGCGCTCGCTGAGCAATTTCTCCAGTAACAGGCCGAAATGGGAAAAGGGTTTGACGACCGGCGCCGGGCAACGTTCGGCGGCCTTGTAGATCATCGGCCAGTACTGCCTGTTGAGGAAGGCGTTGGCGACGACCAGGTTGGACAGGTATTCCATGGCTTTCTGTTCATCGGTGTTCTCCAGCACCCAGCGACTCTGTACCTGCACCCGTTCGGCGCGCAGTTCGGCGCTGAGCCTGAGTGTTACCCGGGAAATCCACCGCAGCGGCCTGAGCGTGAGGGTGGCCAGCAGGGAGCTGCGCTGCTCCAGCGCGGCTACGATCAGCGGCCAGTCTTCAGCGGCCTGGGCCAGCCAGCCGGTCCAGCTGTGCCGGCTGCGTGCGGTGGCGGCGATGGCGCCTGCCAGCGCCAGGCGGAACTGTCCCGGGGACAGGAAGTACAGCAGCGGTGCCCCGATCTGCAGCCGGTAGCGGTGTAACAGCGGCACCGGCCAGGCCGGTGTCGCCTGTATTTTCAGATCGGTGTCGGGCGTCAGTTCGAGCGTCTCCGGGGCGCGTACCCCGAAGTGCGAGACGCGGCGCTCCAGCATGGTCAACAGTTCGGGAGACTGCTCCCTGGCCACGCGTACGCCCTGCGGGGTTTCCGGGCGAGTACGGTAAAACTGGATCGAGAGGTAGCCGCTGAACAGGCAGATCGCACCCAGCACCTCCACCATGAACCAGTCGAGCGGTCCCTGGATATGCTGGAAGAGGTAGACGCCGCCGATGGCGGCAAGCGCCAGCGTGACCAGGGGCGACAGCATCAGCAGGCAGCCGCCGATGTTTGCCAGTGACAGGGCAGCGAGGCGTACCCGGCTGGAACGGTGGAGCATCTGTGACCATTTCCGGCGTCCCGGTTCCAGCCAGACGGCGATCTGGCCCTGTACTAGCTGCTGGTTCATTGCACCTTCTCCTGCATCGGTGGGGCAGGGAAATTATCGACCCCGCAAGGGGTGGTTTCAGCGACCTGTTTCACACCGGTGCCGCCCCAAACTGAGAACCGGGTTACAGAAACGGCATCTATGTCATAATCCGCTTTTTTTACCGGACGGAAGTCCGCGGAGAAGCCTGTTCGTGCCCCACCCCCTGAATACCGGTGCGATGCCGGTCTGGTTGCGCTACGAGCGCTGGTCGCGCACCCGGATCCCGCAAGCGCTGCGCGCCTGGCTGCTGGATGCCGGGTCCCTGACAGACCGCCTGAAGAAGCATTGTGACGGTTGCTTCGAGGTGCGTGTGCTGGCGGAAGGGTGGCAGCGTCCCCGGCTGGATGAAGCCCGCGCGCTGGGTATGCCGGCCGGCCGGGTCGGCTGGGTCCGCCAGGTTCAGTTGCTGTGTGATGGAACGCCGTGGGTGTTTGCCCGCACCGTGGTGCCGGCAGGTACGTTGACCGGTGCGCAACGGCGCCTGGCGCGCCTCGGTGACCGCCCGCTGGGTGCGTTCCTGTTCGCGGACCCGGGCCTGCAGCGTGGTGCGGTGGAACTGGCCTGTATTCGCAGCGGGCAGGCGATGTTTCGTGCTGCGAGCCAGGGGCTGAAACGGAAGCCGGCGGCCATCTGGGGACGACGCTCGGTGTTCCGCTCGGGCGGCAAGCCGTTACTGGTCGCCGAGCTGTTCCTGCCCGCTATCGAAGGCGCGTCCTGACAGCCACTGCTCCAGTGGCTGAATGTAGGGCGGCTGACCATTATCCAGGAACCAGGAGTCGACCGCGTAGCGCTGGCCGGTGTCTGTATCGCGGATGACGGCGGACCAGTGCAGGTCCAGTATCCAGGGGTGCCTGAGACGGCGTTCTTCCACCGTGTGCCAGTGCAGCAGGCCGTCCGCGTCCATCAGGCGGAGATAAGTGGTGGTGTTCTTCGATTCCGATATGCAGTCGAGCTGGCCTGGCAGCCCGGCGCCGGCGACATTTTTTGCCAGGTCCCGTGAGGTGCCGGTGATGGCGCCGACCTGCGTCTCCAGCAGGGCAATGGCTTTGCGAATCTGTTGACGTTCTTCCTGCGCGTTCGACGTCGTTGCAAACAGTGCCCGGATTTCCTGCCATTGCGCCGCGGACAGTGAAACCGTTTCTCCCTCGTCACAGTGGTAGTCGGTACAGCTGTAGAATGGCGGCGGTGCCGGCGCTGCTATTCCCGTCAGCGGGTACAGGCAGGTAAGATAGACCAGGATCCGGCGTGCATTCATGAGACGAAAATAAGGGATTACGGGTATTATTTCCAGCTCCGACATGAGAGAACGACTGACCCGGTATGTCCGGCTGATGCGCCTGGACCGGCCGATCGGTATTTTCCTGCTGATGTGGCCGATGTTGTGGGCCCTGTGGATCGCGGGTGAAGGCAGTCCGGACCTGCGGGTGTTGCTGGTGTTTGCGGCGGGTGTCGTACTGATGCGTTCCGCGGGTTGTGTCATCAATGACTATGCCGACCGGAAATTCGACCCGCACGTGGAACGCACCCGGGAACGACCCGTAGCCGCGGGCCTGGTCAGTCCCGGGGAAGCGCTGCTGCTGTTCGCGGTGCTGTGCCTGGCGGCGTTCGGCCTGGTGCTGCTCATGAACCGCCTGACGATCCTGTTGTCTTTCGCGGGGGTTGCCCTGGCGGCGCTGTATCCTTTTATGAAACGCTTTACGCACCTGCCGCAGGTGTTCCTGGGGGCTGCGTTTGGCTGGGCTGTGCCCATGGCTTTTGCGGCGCAGACCGGTGCTGTGCCGAAAGTGGCCTGGTTGCTGTTTGTGGCAACGGTATTGTGGGCGACGGCCTATGACACCATGTACGGGATGGTGGACCGCGAGGACGACCTGAAAATCGGTGTCAAGTCCACGGCGATTCTTTTTGGCGAGGCGGATCGCGCCATCATCGCAGCAATCCAGGTGCTGTTGATGCTGGCGCTGCTGATGGTGGGGCAGGTCGCCAGCCTGGGCGGGTATTACTATTTCGGCCTGTTGCTGGCGGCGGGGCTGGCACTGTACCAGCAATACCTGATTCGCGAGCGCGAACCCGGGGCCTGCTTCCAGGCGTTTCTGAACAACAACTGGTTCGGTGCCGCGGTGTTTACGGGTATCGTGCTGGATTACCTGGTGCGGGTTCCTGCGCCGCGGTGAGAATTCCGGGCTTAGCCCGCATTTCTCACCGACTTCCTGCTGCGGCGGCGTCATGCCGCGCGCTAAGCGGCGTTCACTCGGTCGGGCTGCTCGACATAGTGTCGACTATGCCTGCGCGGCCCTCGGTCGCGAACGCCGCTTATCACACGACCTGCCGCCTCGCTACGGAACCCGGTGAGAAATGCGGGCTAGGCGGGCAGGAATTCGATCGGGTAGGTGATGGTGACCGGGTCTACTGCCTTGGCACCGAAGTTGAACAGCTTGATGCGCTGCACCAGCTTGCGTTCCAGCCGGGGGTCGCCGAGTTCGCTGGATACCATGCTGATACTGGTAATCTTTCCTGAAGGCGCGATGGTCAGGCGGATTACCAGTTTTCCCTGCAGCGTCGGGTCCTTGCGCAGTGCGCGGTTATACAGGCCGTAAATTGCACTCTTGTTGCGGTCGAATACCACCTGGATTTCCTCGATGCTGCGCGACGCAGCACGACTGTTTTTGCGTGCGTTCTTGCCCGCAGGTTTGGCGATGGAACTTTTTACCCGGGTTGCGGTGCGCGCGGCCAGCCTGGTCGAGCCGGTGTCGCGACTCATCGCCGCCGTATTGATGCCCCGGCTGCTGCTGCCCACTTTCGAGGTGATCAGGGACCGCTCGGTCTTGCGCGCGCTCGATCCGCTGTTGCTGAGCCGCCTGGAGCCTTTCAGTTCATCGACCGACTGGTCGCGCAGGTCGGCGAGTGAATCCTGCAGGGCCAGCAGCCCGGCCGTAGAGGCCTTTTTGCGTGCCTGTTCGATGGCGTCCACCTTCGGCTTTTTCGGCACGACTTTCTTTTCGACTTTGGGCGGCACTTTCTTTTTGGGCAAGGGCTTCTTTTTGGCCAGCGGTTTTGGTTTGGGTTCCGGTTTTTTCTCTACCTGCGGTTTTTTGCGCGGTTTCGGCTCGGTCTTTTTCTCGAAAATCAGTTTGGCCACGCGCGGAGGAAGCTCGACTTCCTCTTCCACCGGTTTTTTAACTACCGGCAGCAGCGGTATGGCAATACCGAACGCGATGGTGAGTGCCAGCGTGACGAGGAGGATTTTACGGAAACGGCGTTCGTCTTCCGCGGAAATCGACCAGGGCAGGGAGAGGGAGTGGGAATAGACCATTATATTTCCTGGTCCCCCGCAGCCGTGGTCTTCTGCATCACGGCCAGCGAGATTTTCCCGAAGCCGGCTTCGGTGCTGGTCGCCATGACTTTTTTCAGCAGCCGATAGGGAATCAGCTTGTTGCCCATGATGGTCACTTCCATGGGCTGTTCCCGGCTGCCGTCTGCCGGCAGCACGCGGCGCCTGTTCTGCCGTTCCAGCTCGGCCCTGAGCGGTTCGATCACCAGTCCCTTGCTGTGCTCTGCATCGCGCACGGAAATCACCTTGCCGCCCTGCACCAGGATGTCACTGGCCGTGACCACGATGACAACATTCTGGCGGGGTTTCTGTTCGGCAATGGATTCGGGCAGCTCAATGTTGCGGGTGCTGGGCAGGACTTCGCCCTCCCCGGAGTTGGCCAGCAGGAAGAAGACCAGGATGGTGAAGATGTCCATCAGGGAGACCATGTTGAACGCCGGAGCTCCCTTGTTGCGTTTGTAGTGGCGTTCCATGCGTTTGGCGCGACGGGACTGTTTCATTTGCGGTCCTTTGCGGAAGTGCGCGTTCTGGCAGCCGGGGCGTCCCCGATGGAGATGGCAGGGAACAGTTCGGCGTTGACGGTCTCGCCGTCCTGCTCGACCTGGGCGACACGCAGGGTATCCATCATTTCCACCAGGCGTTCATAAGCAATATCCGTTTCCAGTAACAGGGTAATGTCCCGTTTGTCCGGGAAGCGGGCCTTGATCTGTTGCAGCAGCTCAGAGACCTGTTGCAGGTGGCTGCCATCGGGCTGTACTTCCACCTGTTTCAGCAGGCCGCGCTTGCGGTCCCCGATCTCCACGACGTGGTTGCGCAGGATGACCTCGAGCTGCAGTTGCTCGGGTTCGTCTTTCGGGTCCTGCTGTTCGGCCGCCGATGTCGGCAGATCCAGTTCCAGGATGGTGATGCGCGAAAATACGGCAGAAATCAGCAGGAACGGCACCAGTATGACCATCAGGTTCATAAAGGCCGTGATATCCAGCTCCGGCGGTCCGCCGGAACGCTTGTTACGCCAGCGACGTTTCATCAGGCGGAAGTTCCGCGGCGCTCGGTGAGGATATTAAGGAATTTAACCGATGCCATTTCCAGGCTGTCGACGAGTTCCGTGGTCTTGGTCTGCAGCACGGTGTAGATCAGCAGCAGCGGAATAGCGGCCATCAGGCCGAATGCCGTGGTGTTCATGGCCACCGAGATACTGGCAGACAGCATATCGGCTTTTTCCGCCGGGTTGGCGTTGGCGACCGCGGTGAATGCCTGTATCAGGCCCATGATGGTGCCCAGCAGGCCCAGCAGGGTGGCGATGTTGGCAAAGGTGGCCAGGTAGTGGGTACGTTTCTCCAGGCGGGGCACCGTTTCCATCAGGCCCTCTTCCATGGCGACTTCCACGTCATCCCGGTGGGCGGTGACATTGTCGGTGCGGTCCAGTCCGTAGCGCAGGATGCGGCTGAGGGCGGATCGGGACTTTTCGGTAACGGCAATGGCCTGGCTGTACTTGCCTTCCATCAGCAGCGGCATCACTTTTTTCCAGATGCGCTGGTTGGTGGCGCGTGCCGCGGTCAGGTAGACATAGCGCTCGATGGCAATGGCGGCGCCGAGGGCCAGGACGACAACGATGGGATACATAAACACCCCGCCGGACTGGAAAAACTGAACAAATGTCGAGAAGATATCCATCGTGAACTCCTTAAAAGTGCCTACTGTTTCTCGGGGATCAGGCCCGTATCTTTAATCCGTTTTGTGAACTGTGTCGAAATATTCCAGTTTGCGTCTGAAAACATCCGGATCGACCGGCTGCAGCGTCTCATCGATCAGGCTATTCACCGGACGCTCGGGTGTCAATTCCGCGTTGGGGTCTTTCCACGGCACGATAAACAGTGCCTTGGGCAGTTCGCGGTTACCGATGACCGCCATGCCCTCGAGGTCCATTCGCTCCTCGGCCGCCGCCGGCAGGGCAGCGGCGGCCACGAGGAATGCGAGCAGTCTGCAGGTTTTTTTCATGGTGTCGACCTCGCGCTGGCAGTGCCGGTCCGGCGGTCCAGGTCCACTACCCAGCGTTCGACCGTCTGGTCGGGTTCGTCGATCAGCTCCAGGTAACGCCGGTAATGTTGCAGTGCCAGCGCCGGTTGCCGCAGGTAGAGATCATACAGAATGCCGATATTGCGGTGCGCGAGCGCATACGCCGGATCCAGTTTCAGTGCCTTTTTGTACGCGTCCAGTGCGGCTTCGAAGCGGCCCTGTTCGCGGTAGCTGATACCCAGTTGCTGGTAGATGACCGGGTTGTCCGGGTTCAGTTCAGCCGCCTTCGCCAGGGCGGTCACGGCTGCAGCGGGTTCGCCGACTTTCCGGTAGGCGATGCCCAGGTTGAGGTGCGGACCCGCGAGTTGCGGCTGCTGTTCGATGAAGGCCTGCAGTACGGGAATGGCAGCCCCGTAGTCACCGCTTTGCATCAGTAGCAGCGCCTGGTCATAGTCGCGCGGCAGTTTGGCAGCCTGTCCGCTGTCCCCGTCACGCGTGGCAGTACTGCTGCAGCCGCCCAGCAACAACAGGAGGGCCAGGCCCGTGACGAGCGTTTTACTGCAGTGCGGCGACAAAGTCTTCCCCCTTCTCTTCCTTCGCGTAACGTACCGGTACCAGTTTCGCCAGCGCCAGCATGCTCTTCTTTACCCATTCGTCGTACAGTCCGTCAACAATGCGCTGTGCATTGGCTTCGTGGACGTCGATCGCTTTTTCCTCAAAGGGGTAGGCCTGCTCTTCCAGCAGGATATCGTACTGTTCCAGTTCCTCGCCATTGAGGTTGCGCGGGCGTTCGGATTCCAGCAGTGCCACGCTGAAGTCACCGTACAGCTCGCCGATGCGGTAGGTGGCCTGCGTGGTTACTTCGGATACGTTGTAGGCGGCGGCTGCCGTGTAGCCCTTGATCGAAGCCTGCATGTATTTCTTCTTGCGCGCGAGATTTTTCTTTAGCGGCTCTTTCAGCTGGATGCTTTGGTAGATTTCACGATCGGGCTCGACCAGCGCCAGCCTGGCGTGTGCCGCCAGGTAACGGGTGCGGTCGGTGCGTGCCCGACCCGCGGCCCGGTCAGCACGGATGATCTGCTCCCGCCAGTAACGTACTTTGGCAGGGGGGCCGGCGTCCCGGAACAGCTGCACCAGCTGATAGCGGGCTTCCTCCGCCGGCTCAACGGGATCAGGATAGTTTTTTACAAAGCGTGTCCAGGCGTCTATAGCCTGTTGTTTTCGCCCGGCCTGCTGGTACAGCGTGGCCGAGGTCCATGCGGCCTCCCGTCGCAGGGCCGGGTCTGACCCGGTTCTGGCAATGCGCCCGAATTCAACAGCGGCGTGCAGGGGCTGATTATTCTTCTGGTACAGCACGGCCAGTTTGCCGGTTACATCTTCCTGCAGTTCGTTGCCGGGGTAGCTGCTGCGCCACTGTTCCAGGATGCGGATCGCGGCCGGCCACTGCTTCAGTGCAATGTAGGCGGCCGCGGCATCATACCGGGCTGTTATGTTGATGTCTGAGTCCGGAACGGCGTCCTTGATGCGCAGGAAGTGTTCGGCCGCGGCAGACAGGTCACCCGCGGCACGTTCCATCTCGCCCTGCTTGTAAATACTGGCCGCCAGCTTCTCCTGGATTTTTTCCCGCTTGTCGCTGTGCTTTGGCATGCGGGCGAGTACCTGCTGGTAGGCGGACTCGGCCCACTGGTAGTCCGCCAGGTCGAAGCGGGCGTGTGCGATTACCGTCCACGCGGATAGCTGTAAACTGGCCGGTGCCGCCGGGTTTTCCGCAACCGGCCGGGCTGCTTCGATGGCGGCTTCGTATTCCTTCAGTGCATAGAGCTGTTGGGCGGCCAGGGTGCGTACCGGCAATGCCTGTTTGTGGTCCGGGAAATGCTTGGCGAAGCGCAGCGCGCTGTCGATGCCGGCACGATGCCATTCAGCCCTGGCGGTGCCTTTTAGCGAAGGCTCGTGTTTGCGGTAGGCCAGCAGCGCGGCATAACCGGCCTCGGACGATTTCCTGTGTGGTTCGTAGTCGTAGGCCGTGCGTTCGTACTGCACGGCCGCCAGCCCGTGCCGGCCGCTGCTGGTGAGCAGTTCGGCGTACAGGAAATTCATGTAGGGTGCCTGTTCGCTGCCCGGGAAAGCGCGCAGGTAGAGCTGGTACCAGCGGCCTGCCTGTGCGTAGCTTGCCGGATCGTTTTTCTGCTGGGCCAGGGCATGATAGTGGCGTGCCACATCGCGCAGGTGCCGTTGTACCTCCGGCAGAATGTAGGGAGACTGACCCGGATCGTAGCGTTTCCAGTAGTCGCTGGCGGGCTGATAGCGCAACACGAAGGCTTCTTTTTCGGCCAGTACGCGTTCTGCGAAGCCGGCCTTTTTATAGACATCGATTACGTTTGACTGAAACAGCGGCGCTTCCGGGTGACCGGGGTGAACTTCGGCAAACAGGCGGTAGGTCTCCGCGGCGTCCGTGTAGCGTTCCTTGGACAGGTGCAGGGCGGCGAGGTTGGAGTAGATCAGCGGTTCGTACTTGCGGTTGCCTGTGCGTGCAAAATAGTCACGCACTGCATTTGCGTCACCCAGGTAGGAAAAACTCAGGCTGATGGCGCGCAGGGTGTCGTTCAGGCGTTCCTGTTCCGTGCGCCTGACATAGTCCGGCATGCTGGCGGAATCGTGATCGGGGATGGTTTCATCCAGCAGTTGCATGTAGGCGTCCAGTGCAGCCTGGTAGTGGCCCTGCTTGAAGTGCGCCCATCCCAGCTTGTACAGGGCCTGCTGGTGAAAGGGGGATTCCAGTCCATAGGTATCAACCACGGCCTGGTACGCCTGTTGGGCCTGTGCATAGTCACGCCGTACAAACAGGTACTCACCACGGCGGAACTGGGCTTCGTCATACTTGTTGCCCGACTGGTAGTTTTGCGTGTAGCGCGTGAGGGCCTGCATGGACGGTTCGATAGCGCCGGCCTGGTCATAGGCACGTGCCAGCAGGTACAGGGCGCTTTCGTTGTCGGGCAGGTCCGGGTAGCGCTCCAGCAGCTCCTCGTACAGCTGCGCGGCACGGGACTGACCGCCCGGTGGCGGAGCACCCTGTTCCACCGCTTCCTGTTCCGCCGCCAGTTGCAGGTCGGCCAGGCGTCGTATGGCTTCCGGGGCGTGTTCGCTGTCCGGGGATTCCTGCAGAAAGGCTTCGTACTGGCGTGTGGCTTCGGCGCGGTCCTGTGCCGGGCTGTCGGTCGGGACGGCGGGCAGTTCCTCCGCGGGCAGCGAGCCTACCGTGACATAGGCGTCATCATCAAAGCGGGAGAACAGTGAACAGCCGCCCAGTGACAGGGCGACAGTCAATGACAGCAGTCGGGGCAGGCGCTTCACTGCTGTACTCCATCCCCGCTTGTCCCGGGTTGCTGCGAAACCTGGTCGTAGCTGCGTGCCAGCGCATAACGTGCCTGCAGCCGGTAGCTGGACAGTCGTTGCCGGCGGGTTTCCAGTTCCTTGAGCGCGAGTTTCTGCAGGTGTTCACCGGCATCCCTGCGTGCCATGTCAATACCCGGCAACAGCGCCAGGATGCGCTGACGCAGGGCTGCGATGCGTGTATCGAAGCCGTCGAAGCCCGCCTTGACGTCCGCCAGCGCAGTGCTGACCTGCCTGTGCCTGGCGAGGGCTTCGCCGGTGAGGGTGTCGAGTTCCCGGATCTGCTTTTCTGCCTTGCGGAGTCGCACCCGGTAATCCGACTGAATCTGCCAGTAGAGGGTACCCTGCAGCCAGCGTGCGCGTTCCTGTATCTTCCGGTAGCGCGGTTCGCCAGGGAGGGATGTCAGTTTTTCCTGTATGTCCTGCAGGGTTTTCCATTGCTGCTTTTCCTTGCTCGTGGCGAGGTGCAGCGGGTCACCGTTCTGGTGTTCTTCCTGGACCAGGTCCTGAAAGTGCTGCCAGCGCTGGCGCAGGGCGGCCGCCTCCTGCTGACCCAGGCGTTGCCTGACCCGCGGTGCACGCTGTTCATACGCCAGTCGCCGGGCCTCGACCATGTCATGGTACAGGCTGATATTTTTCAGCCAGTTATGCAGCAGCTGTTCCAGGTAATCGAGGTCACGGTAGTCTTTCAGGGTTTCCTGGAATGGATGCCCGGACAATATGTCCACCAGGTAACGTCCGGAGGGTACGTTTTCCAGGGTCGGGTGCGCATTGAGCCAGCCGCCGGATATCCCCGCGTCATTGTCTGTCTGGCTCAGCAGTGAGACCAGCGCACCGGAGCGTGCAGCCTGGATGGCATCCGCCAGGTACTGTTGTTCCCGGTCATAGAAATCCAGCGCCTGCTTGTAAAAGTATTTGGCGCGCTGGTTGTCGCCGATCTTGCTGAAGGCATAGGGGACAGCGAGGTGCACTTCCTGCACCGGGGCATCATGACCGGACAGTTTCATGAGCGCCAGCCAGGGAGTGAGCGCCTGTTCGTAATCGCCGCGCTCGGTATCGGCCCAGCCGGCTCCCAGTAACGCAGCCTGCATGAACGGACCCTGCAGGCGAACCCGGTTGAGGTACTTGCGGGCCTGTTCGCCATCGCCCTTGCGCAGCAGTTCGTAGCCCAGGCCCAGGTTGGCACGATCGCGCAGGGCGCGCAGCTCTTCACTATCGGCGCGCTGGTCGCCCAGCTTGTCCAGTATGGCCTGACCCTCCCTTACTTTACCGGCGCGCAACAGGGCAATGCCCCGGTTGATGCGCAGGTAGTCTTCCCAGCGTTCGGGAACAGAGGCTTGCTTCAGTATCCTGGCGGCCTCCTCGTTCTGCCCCGTTTCCATGTGCAGGTTGGCATTCAGCAGCGCCAGCTCTGCGCGCATGTTTTTGTCCCTCGGCTTTTCAATTTTCTTCAGCGTCTCGATCGCCTGATGGTGGCGGCCGCGCTGGTAGGCGATGCGGGTAATGTAGTACCAGACCCGGTTGCGTAATTCCCTGTCGGTATCCTGGTCCAGCAGGCGTTCGAAGCGGGCCTGCGCCTGGTCGAGCATGCCGTAGGACAGTTCCAGGCCGGCCAGCAACAGTTCTGCTTCCTGCCGGTGATGTGGCAGCTGGTTGCGTTGTTGTGCGGCCAGCAGGTGGGTGATGGCCGTGAAGTAGTCGTTCTGGTAGAAGTGAAACAGGACTTCCCCGTAGTGCAGGTCGAGAACCTCCTGTGGTTTTACCGACACGGCACCACTCCCGGCGCTTCCCGCCAGGCACGCCCAGAACAGAAAAAAATGAAGCAGGCGCTTCGGCATTACCACTCCCTGACTTCAAACCCGGGCTGAAAGTTGCTGGTCTGGTCGACGATTTTCAGTTCAACGTATTTGGGACCGAGGCCCTTGTTGATAGTCATCGTGGTCCCGCGCTTGTAATCCCGGTCGTGAGGACCCTTGCCGACGAAAAAAGCAACGAGCTCGTGGTCGCCGGTGCGCAAGTTGCCGATATACAGGCGTTGCACGCCACCGCGTGCCAGAGCGTCAAGCTCGCGCTTTGTGTAGAGGTAGTCCACGACTTCCTTGCCGTCGATCTTGAGTGTTACCGAATCGAGTTTGAAGAACTCTCCTACGTTCAGGGAGATGAATACCGAGACCTGGGTGTTGGAGGGGAACAGCAGTTCTTCCTCGAGCAGGAACAGGTCCCGGTTGAGTTCCAGTACCTGTTGCTTGAGGGTCTGGACATCGTCACTGATCCCCTTTTCCGGCGGTGCGGCGGTTTCTGCGGCAAGCAGTAAAGGCCAGACCAGCAAGCCGGTCAGAATTCCCCTGAGTAATGCTTTCATACGCTCTCCCTCGGCGTTCCGGACACCAGCGCATGCCTGGAAACGGGTATCAATGCTGGACGGGATCCGCAGCCGAGTGCCTGTTCACACCCGAATGGTGAACCTGTTCTCCATCCGCAAGCTGTGATCCGGTTCCCATATTTATAGAATAATCCTTTCATAATCAAGGCAAACTCCGTGCCATACAGCCGTTGAACCAGGACCCGGGCCGGTGCCCGGCAACGGGGTTGTGACGGGTGTTGCAGTACCACTGAAGCGGTCTGTCCATATCGATCTCCATCAGTGCGCGGATGTCCGGGTTGCGGCTGCGTGGCGCTCACCTGCCGCTTCGGCCGGTTGCAGTTCGTCCGAATAATGCAGTTCACCGTGGCGGTCCACCAGGATGGCATCGATACCCGGCAAGCGGTTGACCAGCGCCAGGCCTGCCCTGGTGCCCAGTACAAACACGCTGGTGGACAGGGCGTCGCTGGTGGTTGCATCCGGTGCGATGATCGTGACGCTGCGCAGTTCGCGGGCGGAGTCACCGGACTGCGGATCGATAATGTGGTGGTAACGCACGCCATCTTCCTCGAAATAGCGTTGATAGTCTCCCGATGTCGATACGGCGACGTCCATCAGGGGAATCACCGCAACCATCTTGTCGGCCTCTCTTGGGTCGCGTATGCCGATGGTCCAGGGCCTGCCCCAGCGATCGCCAATGATGCGGCTGTCGCCACCGGCGGTGACCAGTGCCTGCCGGATACCCATGTCCTGCAGCAGCCGGATACAGCGGTCCACGGCGTATCCCTTGGCGATGCCTCCCAGATCGATACGTACGCCGGGTGTGCTGAAAGCTACCGTATGCCGGTCCTTGTCCATGACCAGGTTGTGGTAGTCGATCAATGCGGCAGCCTTCTTGCGCCGGGCGGCATCGGGTCTGATGGCCTTGCGGTAGTCATACAGGAAACCGACACTGGCAAATGTGATATCGAACGCGCCGCCGGTCAGGTCGGAGAAATCCTGCGCACGCTGAATCAGGGTGAACAGTTCATCGCTGACCGCGAAAGCGTGTTGCCGGGCGCGGATATTCAGCTGTGCCAGTTCGCTGGTGGCGAGGTAGGGGCTCATTGCGTGGTCGATACGGCGCATCTCCGCGAGTACCCGGTCTACTCCCTGCCGGGCAACGGCCGGGTCCGGGTGAAACAGTTCCACGGTGATCCGGGTACCCATGATATCTGCATTTTCTTTCAGCCAGCCGGCGCTGACGGGGACCGTAATGACCAGCAGCGAGAGGAAAAGGCTTAGCGTGTACAAGATGGTATGCGCCGGTCAGTACCAGACGGAGGCAAACAGCTGGAACAGATCGGCGGTAAAGTCATAACCGGGTGCATTCGCCTGACGGGCATCCGAGTAGTTGTCGTAATCGAACCAGATGCGACTGTATTTCACGTTGAGCGTGGCCTTGTCGAGGTAGCCCCAGCCGTCTTCGAACAGGTCATAGCTCAGCGCTACACCCAGGGTCTGGTCCTTGAACTTGCTCAGCTCCTTGTCGCGGGCCATGAAATTCTGCTGGTCAGGGAACTGGAACAGGTCGGAATAGAAGTCGGCCTGGTCCTGCTGGTAGTAGCGGTAGTTGAATTCGACAATCCAGCGGTCCCACAGCGGGTGTACATAACCGACCTCGACATTGTGGGCATCAATATCCCAGTCATCCGTGTAGTAGCGGTAACCCGCCTTGACCGCTGCGCGGTAGGGCAGGTAGTAGATAAAGTTTGCCGACACCGCGTTGCTGGTACGTGTATTGGGGTAGGTTTCGGGTGTGTTGAAGTTCCAGCCGGCGGAAGGGTCCAGCGGGTCGTTCTGGACGCGTACCTTGCGGTACGGGCTGTGCAGGAAGCCCTCGTCGGTGATCGCATCGTAGTTCAGGCTCAACAGCAGGTTTTTGGTCAGCACCTGGGTCAGGGAAACGTGGTAGTTCCTGTGTTCCGCCGAGCGTTCGAAGGATGAATCCACGTTACTGGATACGTCGTCATCCCCGTAGGAATAGCCCAGCGTGACCGTGGTCAGGTCACCGAACATGGCCTGGCTGATGGAAAAATTGTAGGTGTCGGACTGGTAATCACTCTCGTCGCTGTTGCTGTAGCCTGCTGTCATGGTGGTATCGGCGTGGATGTAATCCACGCTGCCGGTCCACTGGGTGCGCTGTTCGTTATACGGGCTGCCCTGCGTAAGCACGTCGATCGATGCGCTGCTGATGCTGTCGACGTAGTAGTTTACCGAGGCCGAAAAGCGTTTGCCGTCACCCTTGCGAACCAGGTAGGAAGGCCCACTTACGTCGACGCCGCCGCCATCGTAGGAGTGGTACATCGCGTCGGCCCGGTCTTCCGGCAGAACGCCGGCCGGCGCGGCATGACTGACGAGGAACAGTGCGGACAGTAGCGCTCCCGGGTGTCTCCTAGTTGCACCCACAACCACCCCCGTGCCCGCCTTCTGCTCCGCGGGCGCCTTCCCTGACCTGGTAGATGTGGCTGATGTAACCGTCTGCCACCGGGTCCCGGCTGAAGCTCATGACGGGGTCGGCGAGATGGGCCCGTTCATAGGGCTTCACCCACGGCTCCACCTGGCTGCAGCCGCCCAGCAGCAACAGTGTCAGTGCAATAAGAATTCCCTGGTAGTTCACGTTTATTCCCTGATCAGCTCCCGGACCTGCTGCTGGTACGATTCCTCGTAGCCGGGTTTATACCCCTGGTGCAGGTAGCGGATATTGCCATCCCGGTCGACCAGCACCGTGCTGGGCATGGCGACCACGTTATACAGTTTGCTGACGTTGCTCTTGTTGTCGAACAGCACCGGGAAGTTGACCGGTAACTTTTTCAGCATCTGGCGGGCTTTGGTCGAATCTTCCTCGACGTTGACGCCCAGTATCGTAAAGCCCAGGGGCTGGTACTGCTGGTACAGTTCGTCCAGCAGGGGCATTTCCTGGCGACACGGCGCGCACCACGATGCCCAGAAGTTGATCATGACGACTTCACCGCGGAATTCGCTCAGGCGCAGGTTTTCACCGGTCTGGCTCTTGAGGGTAAAGTCCGGGGCCGGGCCGGCATCGATATCGGCGTACGCCGTGCCTGCGACCAGCAGGCTGCCCATGATGGCGGTGCGCACCGCCTTGCGGATGGTTTTCAACATCGTATTCATTCACTGTTCTCCTGCATTCCTGGTGGTGGCGGGTGCCGGCTTGCAGCACACCGCTTCCAGCGCTGTATCGGCAGCTGCCCGGGTGCAAAATGAGACCCGGTTCACGCTTCAGAAAAAGATCGACAGCCCCCCGGTAAACTCAAGGTTATGGTTGGTCTGTGATTCGCCGAGGATGTTGACATCGAATACATGGTCCCGGGCGTCGACGCGAAATGCCAGCCAGTCATTGGCCAGCAGGCGATAGCCGAAACCCACGTTCCAGGTAAATTCATCTTCACCGCCAAAGCTGGTGCTGCCGGCGCCGCCGATCAGGTAAAAATCCGAAGTGAATGCCCATTTGCTGCCGATGAATCCTTCCCCGGGAAGAATATTGAAACCGACCGACAGGTTGTAATAGTCGAGGTTGCGGTCATTGTCGCCGAGCACGTTGATTCCGAATATCCGTTCCGCGCTGCTCTTGTCGGTGGAAGTGTGTCCATAGGCACCTTCGACGAAGATGTATTCCGTTACATGGTAGGCCGCGCGTGCGCCGTACACCGGGTTGGTGCCGAAATCCTCGACATTCATCAGGCCGCCGAATATGCCGATTTCAAAATCCTCGGTATCAATATCGGCTTCGTGCACTTCACGACGTTCGATTTCCGGACGTATTACCTGTTCCGGCGCGTCTTCCGCCACCGCAACCGCCGGAGTGAACGCGGTGCCGGCGGCCAGTGCCAGTGTTGCAGCCGCATTCAGAAAAAGACTGCGAATCCCGCTTTCCATTCATTGATCTCCTGGTTGTCGTCCTTACTCTGGAAAATGACGTAGTGTTTGTACTGTGCCCGAAAAATAAAGCGCCGCGCCAGGTAGACGCGCAGACCGGCGCCAACGTGCGCCAGCTGGTCAGTCTGGTCTTTTTCCTCGACCAGCGTGGGCTTGGGGTCGTTTTTGATCACGCCGGTACCGATGCTGAAAAACGGCGAGAATCGCCAGGCCGGGTAGGGGTGTATCACCAGGCTGGCATCGGCCATTTTGGCGTCCGAGAAGTCGAAGAATATTTTTGACGCGGATAGTTCCAGGGACAGGTTGGGCATGAAGAAGAAGCTGCCGTAAACCGTCATGACTTCGCCGCTTTTGAATGCTCCGCCCATGGCGCCCATTTCCCAGCGGTGGAAGGCAAACTCCGCCTGGGTTGCGTCGGTTATGTCCGTGTATTCACCCGCCGGCGTCAGGGTGCGCTCCAGTTGTTCACGCGCCACCCAGCCTTCCTTTCCGGTCGCGGTACGCACCTTGAACCAGTCGGTCCTGCGCTTGAGGATTTCAATCCACGCATCCTTTTCCTCGACGTGGAACACCGGGTAGCCTTCGCCGGCTCCGCTGTGCAGCTCGATATAGGGATCGGCAACCTGTACCTCGATCGGCTGCTGTTCTGTGAACAGCCCGTCGAACAGGCCGGCATGCGCGTGAGCTGCCATAAACAGCAGGCAGAAAAAAACAGGCAGGCTGTACTGTAAAGAGGGTGTGATCCGGGTCACTGCGTACTTACATCCTTTTAATACGTCAATCCGGTCCGGTGGCCGCCGGGGGCTACTGGGGAACAGCAAACGGGTTATTGTAGTATTGTCCGCCTATATCCAGCCATTCGGCAATCAGTTTCAGCTCCGACGGCAACAGGGTGCCGAAGTGATCCGTGTCGGCCGGGTCCTCGAAATGGCTGAAGAAGCGAGTACTGGCCAGTGCCCCGTTAACGGACATGACCTGCGGAACATTCACCGTGATCAGTACCGGTTCCATATAGGGTATCAGTGCCGGTATGAACACGGGGTTTCCACTGGCATCGACCATCGGGACTCCGCCGGCATCGACAGCCTGCCTCAGGATGGGGTTGCCGGTAATCAGGTCAAACTGCGGTACGCCACTTGCCACGAAGTCCTGCATAAGCAGCGGATTCCCGTTGCTGTCCGTGCTGGTGGTGAAGGCGGGTATCATGATCGGGTTGCCGGTGACCGGGTCAAAAAGGGGATTATTGTTGACGTCGATGTCCTGCACGAGCAGTGGATTGCCGGCCGCGTCGGTTGCCGGTGCCATGACGGGTCCCAGCACCGGGTTGCCGGCGGCATCGAGCTGCAGGACATCGTTGTCGGTTGCCTGAATGAACTGCGGGTTGCCGCCGGCGTCCGTCAGTTGTTTGAACAGCAGGTTGCCGTTGGCGTCCCTGGCCTGCTGGAACAGGGGATTGCCCGCGGCATCCGTAGCCTGCACCTGGTCAAGAATCTGGCCGTTGGCGTCCAGGCTCTGGGCGTTGTCCGGGAAGAACAGTTCGCGGTATGACTTGAAATGATCGGGAACCTGCTGATCGGGTCCGTCGGACAGGTCCAGCTGCCCGGCCGGTACCATCGGGTTGCCGGTCATGCGGTCCACGTTGCTGTGACAGTTGGTGCAGGTGCCGGCACCGCGGTTCTTGCTCCAGATGGGGTGAATATGGGTTTCGTAGTTGATCGTGATCCGGCAGTTCGTGGACCAGCTGGCCAGGCAGGCTGTGGCAACTGGCGGTGTCAGCAGTGCATCCATGGTCGGGTCGACAACGTCATCATTTAAATCAGCATAGCTGTAATCAAAGGGTGTGTCTATTGCCCACCAGACGTCCGAATAGATGATGTCCCCGGACAGGTCCAGCGCAGTACTATCCAGGCGTGTGCGTGCTTCGGCCATCGTATCACCGAAATTGCCGAACAGGGTTGAACCGTTGAAGCTGTAACCGTCGATGGGGGCCCCGCTGTACAACGGTGTGAAAAGGTCGCTTCTGCCGTGCGATACGCCGGCGTTTGCGGCATGGCAACCGCTGCAGGTCAGTATTTCCCCGGGGCGGAGCTGTAACCAGTTCTGGTGTCGATTGCTGATGCGTTTGCCGTTCTTGTCCAGCACGCTGATGGCGAAGGGCGTGTTGGCGGGCACCTTGACCCGAACCGAACCGTCCGGTTCGATGGGCGCGTAACCGATGATTTCCCGCATCAACTGACCGACGCTGCGGCCGAATGCCGTGCCGGGCAGGGTCACCAGGTCACGGGGCGGTATGCTGACCGGCTTGACGATACGCAGGAAGCGGGCCGGCCGGTTGTCCGCGCTCGGGGTCAGTGCCGGGTTGGCCAGTGTATCGATATCGGTGGCAGCCGAGCCGAAGCTGTTAAAGCTGCCGTCGAAATCGTACACGCTGCGGATATCGAGAATACCGGTGTTTTCGCTCAACAGCGACGGATCGAAGTCATAGCCTGTGGTTGCCGGCGCCTGTCCGTCTGAACGGATCGAGGGCAGCTGCCGGGGCTGGGCGGCAACCACGTCACGGTACAGGAAACCTTCCTGCGGAATGAATATCGGTTGCTGCGTCTGTTCATCCATGTCGTAGAGATACACGCTGTACAGGGGCGGTGCCTCTACCACTGTCGGACTGGCAAGACGCTCCGTGGTGCAGGGCACAATGACATTGTTTTCCAGCAGGCGGCATGGGCTCCAGGCCACCAGCGCCCGGTTGGTCCCGTCCCAGAACGGGTAGAAAGAAGTGAACCGGCCTCCCGGCGAGGGCATATTGTCTGAACGAACGGGATTGAAACCCATCGATACCTGGGCAGGTCCGTTGAGGATGCCCTGGTTGATGGCGGTGGTCTGGCTGTTGTCGACATAGTTGGCGGTGTCGATCTTGATGATGTCACCCCCCTGGTAGGCGCCGGTATAGGGTTTCATCAGCGCCATGATCGAACCGTCCGGGAATTCGCGCGCCTGGGTAAACTGGATGATGGCGCCATCGGTACCGGTATCGTGACTTTTGGCACCGTACAGCAGCCGCAGGTTGGTGCCGTCCGGGTTCATTTTGTACAGGTGGACCGCATCGTTGCTGCCGGCATTGTCCCAGCGGGAAAACACCACTTCACCGCTTTCGAGTACCACCGGGTCCAGGTCATGGCTCTGGTTGAAGGTGACCTGTTTGATATTGGTACCATCTGCATCCATCACGTGCAGCACAAAGGACGGTGTCCGGCGGTTTTCGTCCAGTGCTGAAAACTGGGGCTTGCCCTCGTCCACCAGCATGGCTTTGGATGTACGCTGGCGCGTGGATGAAAAAATGATCCGGCCGTCCGGCAGGTAGTGCGGCGCGATGTCCTGCCCTTCTTCAGCCAGCAGGTCGGATTGAATGATGCGTGTCAGGGTGTCCGCGGCAATGTCGTATTCCCAGATGTTCCAGGTGGGCTGATCCTCGGGCGCGGCATTCTCGATATCCGGCAGGCGCAGGGCGAACAGCAGTCTGGTGCCGTCGTAGGATATTTCGACGTCCTTGACGTCACCCATTGTCCCGGTCAGGGCGGCCGTTACATTACGTTCGTTGGCAATGGGCGAGGCCAGGTCGCGGTAGATCAGTTCGCCCCCGGGTGTGAACGCGGCGGGATCGCGGACATCCGCGTCATCCATGGCCGGTACCGGTTGCCGCACGTAGGCAATGCCCAGGTCGGCGACCAGGGGCGCCAGGCCGCTACCCGTGCTGCCACCGCCGCCCCCGGCACCACCGCAAGCGGTGAGCAGCGTGCTGGCGAGCAGCCATACCCCTGTCAGCAGGTGCGTCGTGCTGCCGGCCGTGATCGCCCATTTTCTGTCGCGTAGATTCAACATGCAGTTTTTATACGAAAAATACCTTTTGTGTGCGGGTCATCGCGGCCTGGCTATGGTAGCCGCCCGTTTTAACTAGCAAAGATCAGGCCGGTGCTGTCCCCTGTCGTCCCGGGGGTGCCACCTGACCTTTAATATATGGGCCTATTCGGCCGGTCCCCGGATTCCTTCAACTGTTGCTGTTTGCAGACAGTGCCCGGCCACGATGCCAACGTTACGGCTGCATTGCCGATGACTATAGGGCGCGGGTGGACGTTTGATCTGTGATGCCGGTCACGATCCGGAAGATCGGCCTGGTTCAGCAGGTTCTGCCTGTGAACGGGGCATCAAGTGCGCTTGCGGAAATGCCGATGGTTGTGGACTGGTTCACAGAAAGGCGGCTTCTGCTGCACTAGATTGGCTGCCAACACCGGGCGAATTCAGGCTGGACCGGATTTTGCTACCTGTCCGGCCATGACAGATCACACAAAACGGGGCTTCCAATGACGAAGACAGCGCACAAACAACCTGCAGTCTGCCGGGAGGGCACACGGGGGAAGCGGTACCGGCTCAGTCTGGCGGCGGGCATGATGGCGTTGGTGCTGACCGCGCCCGCGCTGGCGGGTGACCGGGAAAAGGCCAAGCGCATGCACGACCGCCTGACCGGCGTACAGCCGACGGCCGCCGTGCTGGATGCCATGGAAGCGGCCATGGGTGATCCCAAGACGGCGGCCCTGATGGCCATTGACCCGGCCGACAATCCGCAGAATGCAAAGTATTTCTACAATGTCACCCTGAAGAACTTTGCCACACCCTGGACCAACGAGGCACAGGATGTATTTGCGCCCCTCAACGATTACACGGCGCTGGTAATCGGTATGGTGCGCGATGAGGTGCCTTTCAACCGGCTTTTTTCCGTTCCTTTCACCTATGCGGGCGCCGGTTCGCTGGGCCTGAGCCCGGTTTCGCCCACCAATAACAATCACTATGAAGAGCTGGAAGCCAGCGGTGTCGATCTTGGTGACAGCTCGAAATTTGTCCAGGTGCCACAGGCCATTGCGGCGCCGGCCGGTGCGTTCACCACCCGCGCTGCGGCACGTGCCTTTTTTATCGACGGCACCAACCGCGCCATGTTCCGCTTCGCCATGCTGAACCATCTGTGCAAGGACATGGAGGAAGTCGAGGACCCGACCCGAACGGCTGATCGTGTTCGCCAGGATGTCAGTCGCAGTCCGGGTGGCGACAGCCGTATTTTCATGAACAGCTGTATCGGCTGCCATTCCGGTATGGATCCCATGGTGCAGGCCTTCGCCTACTACGATTACGTGTACCCGGATGGCAACGAGGATGCCGGCCAGCTGGTGTACACACCCAATGCGGTGCAGCCCAAGTACCTGATCAACTCGGATAATTTCAAACCAGGCTATGTGACGCCGAATGACAACTGGGATAACTACTGGCGCAGCGGCCCCAACTCCAACCTGGGTTGGGCCAGCGGTGGTCCGGGCGGCAGCGGCAGTGGCAGCGGTGCGGCCAGCATGGGCGACGAACTGGCCAACAGTGTGGCGTTCGAGCGTTGCCAGGTGACCAAGGTCTACCGAACGGTTTGCCTGGGCGATCCCGACCAGGGCCAGGTGGATACCATGCTGGTTGATTACAACGGCAACAACAAAAGCCTGAAACAGGTCTTTGCCAGGGCTGCCACGTTGTGCATGGGCAACTGACAGGACAAGAACAGGGGAAAGGTATCATGAATCCAGCCATCGATTTTCTGTCAGCAGCCGGCGACCGTGGTGCGCTGCGTGTGGTTCTGCAATGTACGGTATGCCTGCTGGCAGCCATGTTGCTGAGTGCCTGCGGTGGCGGTGCGTCTACCGAAACCAATCCGACTGCCGGCCTGTCGAACAACACCGGCAATCTGGGTATCTCCGCCTATACCGGGCCGAACGCCCAGACCGCCGATATCCGTGCATTCCAGGTGAATGTCTGGGAACCCCTGCGGGTACCCACCAAGTGCGGGGCGTGTCACAGCCCGACTGTGGGACAGACGCCGATGTTTGTGCGCGACGACAACGTCAATGACGCCTATGCCGCGGCCAACCCCTTGATCGACCTGGACAACCCCGCCGCTTCGCGACTGGTGACCAAGGTAGCCGAAGGCCACAACTGCTGGGTATCCAGCCCCGCGGCCTGCGCAACCGCGATTACCGGCTATATCCAGGACTGGGCGGCCGGCACGGCCGGCGGCGGCAAACAGATTCTGCTCACGGCCCCGGTGATCAAGGATCCCGGCGCTACCCTGACCTTTCCCGCCACGGCTGCCGAGACTGCCTTCGCATCCACGGTCTGGCCGCTGGTGAGGGGAACCGCGCAGTGCGTCAACTGCCATATCGATTCGTCCGCGACCAAACAGCAGCCGTACTTTGCCAGCGACGACGTGGACGAAGCCTACGAGGCCATTAAATCCAAGATCAACCTGAACGACCCGGCTTCATCGCGGGTAGTGATTCGCCTGCGCGACCAGTTCCATAACTGCTGGACCGGGGCAGCGCCGGCAGACTGTGTCGCCGACGGGGCAACCATGGAAGCCGCCATCGTGGCCATGATCGCGGGTTCCCCGCCCATACTTCCGAATTCGGTGCAGGCGCCAACCGTGTTCAGCAAGGCCCTGACGCTGGCCGACGGGGTAGTTGCGTCGGGCGGTAACCGCTACGAAAAAGACATCATTGCCCTGTACGAATTCAAGACCGGCAGCGGCAACGTGGCCATCGACAGCAGTGGTGTCGCACCGGACCTGAACCTGACGCTCAGCCCGGATCCCGATACCTCCGGCGATATCGACTGGGTCGGTGGCTGGGGCATCAGTATCACCAACGGGCGTGCCCAGGGCTCTACCACCAGCAGCAAGAAGCTGCGTGACCTGATTACCTCGACCGGTGAATATTCCATCGAGGCCTGGGTGGCCCCTGCCAACGTCACCCAGGAGGGTCCGGCGCGTATCGTCAGCTATTCGGCGGGTACCACGGCGCGTAACTTCACGCTGGGCCAGACCCAGTACAACTATGATTTCATGCAGCGCTCCAGCACCACGGACGGGAATGGCGAGCCCATGCTGTCGACCGCTGACGCGGATGAAGACCTGCAGGCCACGTTGCAGCACGTGGTGGTTACTTTCGATCCGCTGAACGGACGGCGTATCTACGTCAATGGCGTGTTCACTGACGATATGGATCCTGTGCCGGCAGGTAATCTCAATGACTGGGACGATACCTTTGCCCTGGTGCTGGGTAATGAAGTATCCGGTGACCGGCAGTGGCAGGGCACCATCCGCATGGTGGCCATTCACAATCGCGCGCTGACACAGGAGCAGATCCAGCAGAACTTTGACGTTGGCGTGGGCGAAAAATTCTTCCTGCTGTTCTCGATCGGTGATGTGGCCGGTGTGCCCGCCGACAGTTACATTATGTTCTCGGTGGAACAGTATGACAGCTACAGCTACCTGTTCGACAAGCCGACCTACATCAACCTGGACCCCAACAAGACGCCAGGCACTATTCCGCTCAAGGGTATGAGTATCGGTATCAACGGCCGGGAAGCGAGCGTCGGGCAGGCTTACCGCAACCTGGACCTGAGCATTACCGATGCCTCCTATGACCCGGTTAACGGTCAGGTGCTGTCCAGTATCGGTACCATTATTCCGCTGGAAAACGGGCCGGACACGGATGAATTCTTCCTCACTTTCGAAGTGCTCGGCAGCGCCAGCAACATCCCGCCAGCGGAGACCCCGGTTCCGGTACCGAATGTACCGGCGCCGGCCCAGGTCTCCGACATCGGTGTGCGTACCTTCGACGAGATCAATGCCACCATGGCCGCGGCTACCGGTGTGAGCGAGCAGTCGGTGAGCACGACCTTCGACACGCTGCGGCGTCAGTTCCCGTCCGTCGAGGACATGCAGGGCTTCCTGTCGGCCCACCAGATGGCGGTTGCGCAACTGGCGATCGCCTACTGTTCCAGCCTGGTGGACGATGCCTCGCTGCGTGCCGGTTTCTTCAATTTCGGCAGTACGGCCGCGGGCGATGCCTTCTTTACCGCCCCTGTGGTGACGGCATTCAATACGGCCGCGGGTGATTCGGCGGAAAAGAACCGGATTCTCGACGCGCTGTACGACCGTATCGTAGGCATACCATCGGCCGGTGGCGGTAATGAGTTGCTGAGTGCGCCGTTGCGTTCGGAGCTCAAGGCAGAGCTGATCGGCCCCAATGGCGTGAATGCCAACAACCTGTTCGAAAAACTGGCGGGTAGCTGTGTCAACCCGGGTGATTCCGGCTGTGACGCCGTGCGGACCCGGACGGTCGTCAAGTCCATGTGTGCGGCCACGCTGGCCAGCGCAGCGATGCTGGTGCAGTAGTGATGTGGCAGGCAAACCGAAAAAGTGCGAGGAAGACTAACCATGGCTAAACGTAAACAACCTCTGCACCCGGACGCGCCGCTCAGGCACCGGGATCATGCGCGCCCGGTAACGAGGCGTGATTTCCTGGCCCAGGGCTTTCTTTCCGGTATGGGTATGACGCTCGGTGGTTCGGCGCTCAGTCTGCTGGCCAGTTCCCGGGCGCACGCTTCGCACGGACTGTCGCCGGACCTGATCGCGCTGGCCAATTCGCTGCGCGATGCCGGTGGCAACCCGAGTTGTTCGCTGGGTGGCACCGGTTCCAATCCCCTGCCTTTTATCTGCTTCGACCTGGCCGGTGGCGCCAATATTGCCGGTTCCAATGTACTGGTCGGCCGCGACACCCAGATGGATTTTCTGACCACGGCCGGTTACAGCAAGCTGGGTCTGCCGGGGGACATGATCCCGGGCGGGACCGAGGCAACCCCGTCTGCTACCGGTACCAGTAACGGGGATTTCACCGATACCACCTTCGGGCTGGCTTTTCATTCCGACAGTGCTTTCCTGCGCGGGATGGTGGCGAGCGCGCCGACGGTGGTGGCCAGACCGGCCAACGTGGATGGCGTGGTGATTCCAGCCCGTTCGGGAAATGACACCGGTAACAACCCGCACAATCCCATGTACGGTATCGCCAGGGCCGGTGGTGACGGCAGCGTGGTGACGCTGATCGGTTCCCGCAACTCTGATTCGGGTGGCAACTCGATGGCCCCGGCCATGATGATCGACCCGACCATCCGGCCCAGCAAGGTGGACCGTCCCAGTGATGTGACCGGCATGGTGGATACCGGTGATCTGACCGCGATCCTGAGCGAACAGGACGTGGTATCCGTCATGGAGTCAGTGGCGCGCGTCAGTAACAGCAAGCTGGGGGCCGTGACCACCGGGCTTTCCAGCGACACGGTGATCAAGGACCTGGTGCGCTGTGGTTACCTGAAGGCCGCCGATATCGCAGACCGGTTTGCCGGGGTTCCCGTGGACCCGGCGGGCGACACCCGGATTCGTGGCGGTATCTTTACCGCAGCCGAGTTCGACAACGACCGCGAGTTTCAGAAAACCGCATCGGTGATGAAAATGGTCATCGACGGGAATGCCGGTGCCGGAACCATCGCCATGGGTGGCTACGATTACCATACCGGCGACCGTTCAACCGGTGAAACCCGCGACCTGAGGGCCGGGCGCTGTATCGGTGCCTGTCTGGAATACGCCGCGCTGGTGGGTAACCCGGTGATGATCTATGTGTTCAGTGACGGCTCCCTGGCCAGCAACGGTACCGTGGATAATTCGACGGCCGGCCGTGGCAAAGGCGTGTGGACCGGTGATAACTCCTCTACCGCGGCTTCGTTCATCCTGGTGTACAACCCGAACGGTGTCACGGCGCTGCGCCGCCAGATCGGTGCGTTCAGTGGTGACGGATCGGTGATCACCTCGTCCAGCCCGGCTGCCAACAACGTCAACTTGCTGGTGGAGACGGTTCTGCTCAACTACATGTCGATGACCGGTCAGATTGGCCAGTTCTCCAGCCTCTTTACCGGCTTTGGCACCAATCCCAGCGCAGTGCTGCTCGACAGTCTGACCGCTTTCGGGCCACTGGCCTGAATCCAGTGCAGGGGGACGAGCCGCTCAGCCGTCCCCGAAGTTACGCTCGATCGTCCTGGCGATCACCCAGGCTTCTACCCGCTGTGCGCCCGCCCGCTTGAGGGTGCATGCCAGCTCATTGAGGGTTGCGCCGGTGGTGAGTACGTCATCCACCAGCAGAAAACATTCACCCGGCACGGGGCGTGTCACCGAGAACGCGCCACGGACATTGCGCCGCCGTCGGTCGGCGGGCAGGTCGGACTGGGCCGCCGTTGCGCGGCGTTTCCGGCACAGGTTCGGTGCCAGTACATACCCCTTGCGCACCAGCGGTCTGGCTATTTCCAGCGCCTGGTTGTAACCGCGTGTCCGCAGACGGTCGCGGTGCAGCGGGACCGGCAGCAGGTTGGCCGGTCGGCTTTCAGGCGCTGCAACCCGTTGAGCCAGCAGGGCGCCCAGCAGTCGCGTGGCCGTCAGGTCCTGCCGGAATTTGGCTTCCTGGATCCACCGGTCGACGGGCGCGCGGTAAGCAAACAGCGCCTGGCAGCGGTCAAGGTGCGGGGGCGATTGCTGACAGCGGGCGCAACGGCTTGCAGTGGAATCCGCGGGCAGCGGGACCGCGCAGCCGGAACAGGTGCGCGGCAGCCAGGGCAGCTCGTCCTGGCAGGCCGCGCACAGCGCGACGTCCTGCGTGCCGGTCGGTGCGAGGCACAGCCTGCAGGTCTGCCGAAACAGGACCGACTGTAGTATATTTAACCAGTTGTAAACCAAAGCCATCCATCCATGGTTGACAATGAGTCCGGGGCGGCCGCATAGTTCGGCCCACTGTGAGCAGTCTAACTGATTGAACGGTATGCCTGAAGCTGAAATTTCTGCGTCGCTGGGTGCGGTCGACCGCCTGCTGCCGGGACGCAAGGCGCGCACTGCGGCGTCTGTCTTCAATTACGGCAATATTCTCGCCATCCTGGTACCCGTTCCGCTGGGTATGCTGTGGCTGGGTCTGTCGATGCTGGTGTACGCCATGAACCGGCACCACCCCAATGAAAAGGTGGGGCACTATACCCAGCAGGCCGCCTACCGCTTTTACGGCATCACGGGATTTTTTGTCGCCGCCGCCACCTTTATTCCCGGTGGGGGCTGGAATTATTACCTGATTGCCTGGGCGTTTGCCGCCCTGGTGCTGATTCCCTGGTCGCTCCTGGACCTGGTTCGCATCCGTCGGGATCAATGGGACGATATGGAGTTACCGGTAGACCACCATGAAACAGGCAGCCACTGAAAAATATTCCCGGCCAGTGACCGCTCCACTGCGCTTCGACTGGACACAGACAGAGATTGCGGCGTTGTTCGATCTGCCGTTCAATGATCTGTTGTTCCGGGCCCAGCAGGTGCACCGTGAACACTTCGATGCCAACGAAGTCCAGGTCAGCACGCTGTTGAGTATCAAGACCGGCGGCTGCCCGGAAGACTGTGGCTACTGTCCCCAGAGTGTTCACCACGAAGCCGCCGTGGAAGCGGAAAAGCTGATGGATGTCGATGCGGTGGTCGATGCCGCACGGGCGGCCAGGGCCGCGGGAGCCAGTCGTTTCTGCATGGGCGCAGCCTGGCGTAACCCGCGCGGTAAAAATTTCGAGCGCGTGCTGGAGATGGTGGAGCGGGTGCGTGCGGAGGGCCTGGAGACCTGCATGACGCTCGGCATGCTGGACGCACAGCAGGCGCAGCAACTGAAACAGGCCGGCCTGGATTACTACAACCATAACCTCGACACCTCGCCGGAATTCTACGGCGACATCATCAGCACCCGCACCTATGAGGACCGCCTCGATACCATCCATCACGTTCGGGAGGCCGGGATGCACGTCTGCTGCGGGGGTATTCTCGGCATGGGCGAGGCGCGTGTGGACCGTGTATCACTGCTGGAACAGCTGGCCTGTCAGCAGCCGCACCCCGAGAGCGTGCCGGTAAACCTGCTGGTGAAAGTCGAAGGGACGCCCCTGGCTGAACAGGATGACCTCGATCCTTTCGAGTTTGTGCGCACCCTGGCGGTGGCACGCATCCTGATGCCGCAGTCGCACGTACGCCTGTCGGCAGGCCGCGAGCAGATGAGCGACGAGCTGCAGGCCCTGTGTTTTCTCGCCGGTGCCAACTCCATTTTCTATGGCGAGAAGCTGCTGACGACCCCCAATCCCGAGGCAGACCAGGACCGGCTTTTGTTCGAGCGACTGGGGCTGCGACCCGCCTGAAATGCGATGCAGAACCTGACGGCCGCGCTGGCCGCACGCAAACAGCAGCAGCTTTACCGGGTGCGACAGACCCTGCAGGGTGCGCAGGGCACACAGGTACGGATCGACGGCCGGGTCTACCTTTCCTTTTGCAGCAACGACTACCTGGGACTGGCCAGTGACCCGCGCCTGGTCGAGGCGTTGAAGGAAGGCGCCGACCGTTTCGGGGTCGGCAGCGGTGCCGCCCACCTGGTGAGTGGACACAGTTATGCTCACCAGGCGCTGGAAGACGATCTCGCGGCCTTTACGGGACGCCCCCGGGTACTGCTGTTTTCGACCGGATACATGGCCAACCTCGGGGTGATTTCCGCGCTGGTCGATCGTCACGGCCGGGTATTCGAGGATCGTCTGAATCACGCCTCCCTGGTGGACGCCGCTGCGCTGAGTCGCGCCCGGCTGGTCCGTTACCCGCATAACGACATGGACCGGTTACGGGAAAAACTGTCCAGGGTCAGCAAGGGTATGCGCCTGGTGGCCAGCGACGGGATATTCAGTATGGACGGTGACTGTGCGCCAGTGGCCGAACTGGCGCGACTGGCAACCGGGCATGGCGCCTGGCTGCTGGTGGACGACGCGCACGGCCTCGGCGTGCTGGGTGAGCAGGGCAGGGGCTGGTTCCTGGACCAGTTGCCCGCCGTGCCTGACAACGCGCTGCTGATGGCTACCCTGGGCAAGGGACTGGGTACCTTCGGGGCGTTCGTCGCAGGCAGCGAGGCGCTGATCGAAACACTGATCCAGCAGGCGCGTACCTTTATATATACCACCGCCCCGCCACCGGCGATTGCCTGGGCCAGCCGGACCGCACTGCGGCTGGTGCGCGAAGGGGATCACCTGCGGGCGCGCTTGCGGGAGCGGGTGCAGTATTTCCGTGACGGTGCGCGCGAGCTTGATCTGCCGTTGATGGCATCCGGCACGCCGATCCAGCCGTTGCTGGTGGGTGACGCGGGTGCTGCATTGCGCCTGAGTGAGTGCCTGCGAGCGCAGGGTTTGCTGGTGACCGCGATTCGACCACCCACGGTGCCGGAAGGCACCGCGCGGCTGCGGATAACGCTTTCCGCGGCCCACGAAGCGGTGCAGATCGACCGCCTGTTGGAAACTGTGGCGGCATGCCTGGAAGGGGATTCCCTTGCTGCACGTTGAGGTCAGCGGTGCCGGTCCCGACCTGGTGCTGGTGCACGGCTGGGGCATGCATGGTGGCGTCTGGGCGGACTGGGCCAGCGAGCTGTCCGGCCGCTTTCGGGTCTGGGCAGTTGACCTGCCCGGGCATGGCAACAGTCGCTGGCAACAGCAGGAAACACTCGGTGCCTGGGCTGCCGCAGTGCAGGAGGTGGTGCCCGTCGACGCCTGGTGGCTGGGCTGGTCGCTGGGCGGCCTGGTGTCGCTGGCGGCACTGGCCGACCGGTCTGCCCGGGTAAAGGGGGTCGTGCTGCTGGCCAGTACACCGGCTTTCGTCACCAGGGAGAGCTGGCCGCACGCGGTGGATGCGCAGCTGTTCGGGCAGTTCGCAGCGCAGCTGGAAAACGATATCGACCGGACACTGGCGCGGTTTCTTGCCCTGCAAGTGCGGGGAGCGAAGCGCAGTGGCGAGACGCTGCGCAAACTGCGCATCGCGTTTCGCGACCGCCCGCAGCCGGCTGTAGCGGCGCTGCAAAGAGGGCTGCACTTCCTGCAGGCGTCGGATTTGCGCAGCTCCCTGCAGTCGCCCGCAGCGCCGGTGCGCTGGTTGCTGGGGGAGCGTGACACGCTGGTGCCCGCGGAGGTGTGCGAGTGTTTCCCCGCCATTCCATCCAGGCGTATCGCTGCGGCGGGGCATGCTCCGTTCCTGTCCCACCCCGAGCCATGCAGCGCCCAACTGGATGAGTGGTTGCTGGACAAACAGGAACAGGTGCCGCATGCAAACGGCTGACCGGCTTCCCGACAAGGTGGCAGCGCGGCGCAGTTTTGAATCCGCCGCACGCGGTTATGACCGGGCTGCCGTGTTGCAGCAGGAGATCGGGCAGCGTCTGCTGCAACGCCTGGAGCTGGTGAAAATCAGGCCGGAACGTATTCTCGACCTGGGCTCGGGTACCGGACAGTGTATCCCCGATCTGCTGGCGAGGTACCGGAAGTCGGAACTGGTTGCGCTGGATATCGCCCTGCCCATGCTGCAGCGGGCACGCCGACGCGGCCACTGGCTGCGCCGGCCGCGTTGCGTGTGCGCAGACGCCGAACGCCTGCCTTTCGCAGACCGGCAGTTTGACCTGGTGTTTTCCAACCTGATGCTGCAATGGTGTGTGGACCTGGACGCGGTGTTTGCAGAACTGCACCGCGTGTTGCGGCCCGGTGGGCTGTTGCTGTTTACCAGTTTCGGTCCCGATACCCTGCGCGAGCTGCGCCTCAGCTGGGAACAGGTCGACAACCGCAGTCATGTCAATACCTTCCTGGATATGCACGACGTCGGCGACGCCATGCTGAGGGCGCGTTTCTCGG
>Ga0256841_1000621_pt1 | contig 35068 bp, 31 predicted proteins | sample 356308metaG_FD_185971 | JGI IMG/M metagenome (GOLD analysis project Ga0256841, IMG submission 185971) | Hydrothermal vent microbial communities from Mid Atlantic Ridge, Atlantic Ocean - 356-308 | ecosystem: Environmental > Aquatic > Marine > Hydrothermal vents | place: Atlantic Ocean: Mid... | reverse complement strand
ACAGTGTGCGGGGAGTTGTCAAAAGGATCAAGTTCATACCCGCCATCATTGCAATAACGGGTATCTCTGCAGGCGTGGAGCACGGTGGCTCCTGCAAAAACAAAAAATAATCCGGGGAAGCCCCCCGGATCAGGATCTGTCCGTTAGACCATCAAGCGATTTCTGGTTTACGACGTGAAAAGCCCAACAAACCTGCCAGTGCAGATCCCATCAACCAGACCGCAGCCGGGACAGGAACGGCTGAAACATCATTAAGAACAAACGAATATTCACTGTTTCCTGAAGACCAGGTTGAAGATGTGCCGGTTTGGAACGCAGAATCTCCACCACCAGTTACTATTGCGCTGGAGAGTGACCAGAGCCAGTTATCGTCAGTATCAGCCGTTGTATCATTGACGATTGAAATCCAGTAGATCCCGGCTGACAACATCAATGGAGTGATATCGACGGAATAGTTAAAGATATCCAGTCCTCCTGCACCATTAACACCACTATCGACCCGATTGACCGCATTTCCCGGTGTGTATATGCCAATCAAACCTGCATTATCAGGCAGGCCTGCACTGTCGGTATAAAACCGGAGTGTAAAGTCATCGGGTTCAGTGGGTGTATTGGATGAATAATATAGCCCGCTCCAGGTAATATTTGTGATTGTGGCACTCCCGGTCAGTGTGAAATTATCAGCTGCACGACCAGACCCATCCACATCACTTACACTTGAGTAAACCAGTGGTGCTCCATTGTCATGCACCACTGCTGCCTGTGTAGATGTTGTTGATAAAACAAATCCTGTTGAAACAATCCCGAGTAAGGGAATGAGTTTTTTAAAATTCATGCGTTTTTCCTATTTTTTTGTTGGTTATTGATCGATGTCCTTATCGTCATGTTTGCTCCCTTTGGTTAGCAGGTTTTTATAGCCTGTCTAATGACTGACATAGCACAAGACATGCCTGTTTTGTTTATCAATGACTTATGTTTTCTGCCTGCGTGTCAAACCCTGATTTAGGGTTAATTGTGTCATCTGGAGGCGACAGCTTGGAGTGTTTTGTGGAGATCTATGAATGGTTATTCTTGATCCGCTCCTGCAAAAATAGTTATTTCTTGTGTTTGCTTTTACGTTTTTCTGGTGGGATGAGATCAAGCTGGTCTTTTTTTACTTCGGGTGGGAGTTCGTGTTCCAGCCGTTCGATTTCATCGAGGAAGGCACGGACATCTTCGAAGCTGCGATAGACAGAGGCGAAACGGACGTAGGCCACCTGATCGAGCCCCCGCAACTGCTCCATCACCCAGTCGCCAACTTTTTGAGAATCGATTTCGCGCTCTCCTGTCTCCCGGAGCTGGCGTTTGATCTTTTCTATGGCAAGCTCCACGGCATCCATTTCCACGGGCCTTTTCTCCAGTGCCCTCAGCATTCCGGCCCGAAGCTTTTCTTCTTGAAAAGTCTCTCTGCGCCCGTCCGATTTAACAATGCGAGGATAGTTCAATTCGGCGCTTTCATAGGTGGTAAAGCGCTCCTTGCAGGCCACACACTCGCGCCTTCGGCGGATCTGATCCCCCTCATTCGCATCCCGCGAGTCGATGACACGAGTATCCGGTTCGTTACAGAAAGGGCAGCGCATCTGTTTTTTCTATTTACCGATCAAAAAACCGCAAGATCACAGCAGTGATCATGCGGTTCTTTGCATCGACATTGCTTACTGCTCGTACAGAGGGAACTTCTTGCAAAGCTCAAGCACTTCACCCTTGACACGCTCGATTACGCTCTCGTCACCCATGTTGTCCATGATGTCACAAATCCAGTTAGCGACCTGACGCGCTTCTTCTTCCTTGAAGCCACGGGTCGTGATCGAGGGTGTACCAATACGAATGCCACTGGTCACGAAGGGTGACTGAGGATCATTCGGTACCGCATTCTTGTTGACGGTGATGTTGGCTCTGCCGAGGGCGGCATCCACATCTTTACCGGTCAAGCCTTTTTCAATCATATCCACCAGGAACAGATGATTGTCGGTGCCACCCGAAACAACCTTCAACCCACGATCGAGGAAGACTTCAACCATGGCCTTCGCATTGGCCTTGACCTGTCTGATGTATTCCTTGAACTCGGGTTGCATCGCTTCCTTGAAAGCAACAGCCTTGGCCGCGATGGTATGCATGTGTGGGCCGCCCTGGTAAGCAGGAAAGACCATGAAGTTGATCTTCTTTTCGATCTCCTCATTGGCCTTGCCCATGATGATACCAGAACGCGGACCACGCAGGGTTTTATGAGTGGTTGAGGTGGTCACATCCGCGATCTGTACGGGGCTGGGATATTCACCAGCAGCAACCAGGCCGGCAACATGGGCGATGTCGGCCACCATGATGGCACCAACCTTGTCACAGATGTCACGGAAGCGCTGCCAGTCCCATTCACGCGAGTAGGCGGAGAAACCGGTCCAGATCATTTTCGGCTTGTGTTCCATGGCCAATTCTTCTGCCTGGTCATAATCGAGAATGCCGTTGTCATCCAGGCCGTACTGGACCGCTTTGAAGATCCGGCCGGATACGTTAACGTGGGCACCATGAGTCAGGTGGCCACCGTGGGCGAGACTCAACCCCATGATGGTGTCACCCGGCTCAAGCAGAGCGAGATAGACGGCACCGTTGGCCTGGGAACCGGAGTGGGGCTGGACATTGGCCCAGTCTGCACCAAACAGCTCACAGGCACGATCGATAGCCAGTTGTTCAACGGTATCGACGTATTCACAGCCACCGTAGTAGCGTTTGCCAGGATACCCTTCAGCGTACTTGTTGGTCAGGACAGAACCTTGACATTCCATCACGCGTGGACTGGTCATGTTTTCGGATGCGATCAGTTCGATATCCTCTTCCTGACGCTTGCGTTCCCCTTCCATTGCTTCCCAGAGCTCTGGATCAAAACCTTCCACTTTCATATCTTTTGTAAACATTGGGTTGTGTCTCCCGTAAGTTATAGGTTGTTGTACAAATGTCTGAACCCAGACAACAGCTTTCTCATCATCGGCAAAACTGCTGAAAAGACCGACTGCAAAGCAAACCGGCCGAGAAATTCTTATCGAACTAATAAGAATACCAAAGTTTCCGGATTTGTAATAGCTCAAGTCTTTGACCCAGACTGCCGCTATAACAGACATGTCCGTAGCAATCCCAGAAGAAACTGCTGTTCTTCAACCTGAAGAAACTGATTCACCATACTCACGGTTCATGGCCATAAACGAGGCCAGACTCAACCGTATTCATGCCTCATTGAGCCAAAGGAAGAAAACTTTCCTCTACGCCCTGCCGATGTTGTTTCATGCCAATGACAAGTCTCTCCCGGGTTATATTTCCGAAAAGACTCCGTTCGGTATCGTTGATTACGACCCTTCAGGTGAGACTCTGTTCGAAGCCCGTCGTATTGCACGCGACAACAAAATCGGTAAAAAGGCTCCGCGTAAATTTGGCTTGCTGGGACTCTATTTCATAGGCAGTCCTGGAACAATCGCCTATAACGGACAGAGTGATTTCGATATCTGGGTGTTTGTCGATCCAGAAATTGACGCCGATGGCATCAATGAACTACAGCAAAAGGCAAAGCTCATTGAGGCATGGGCGGCAAAGTCCGATATCGAAGTCCATTTTTTTATTATCAACCCATATAAATTCCGATCCGGAGAAACACTGCCACTCTCTGCTGAAAGCAGTGGTTCCTCACAGCATGGCCTGTTGCTGGACGAATTTTATCGTTCCAGTGTACTCATAGCCGGCCAACCTCTTGCCTGGTGGCTGGTCCCCCCCCATTACGAAACACAATATGATAGCTACATTCAGAGTCAGCAACGGGTTGAGATGACTGATCAACCATCTTTTGATCAATGTATCGACTTGGGGCCCTTGACCGAGATACCAGCCGAAGAATTTTTTGGTGCCGCGATCTGGCAGCTCAATAAAAGTATCACTGCTCCTTACAAATCGGTTCTGAAACTGTTGTTGATGGAAGTCTATGCCAACGATGAGAGTGGCATCAGCCTGATCAGCCACCAGTTCAAAAATAAGGTTTACGATGGCATCACCGACATCAACCAGCTGGACCCATGGCTGCTGATGTTCCGACAGGTGGAAGAGTACTTGCTTGATCAAAATGACGACCTGAGACTGAATGTTCTGCGGCGCAGTTTTTACCTCAAAATCCATGCAGCATTGAGCGATGGGATCAACAAAAACTACCGCTTTGCCAGCTGGAAACAGAAACTGACCCGTGACCTGGTTGCAGAGTGGGGCTGGGACGAAGAGCTGATCCAGAAACTGGACTCCCGGGATCACTGGAAGCTGGAGACTGTGCTGAGAGAAAAAAGTGATCTGGTCAATACACTGACAAAGAGCTTCCGTATCTTGAGCCGGTTCGCCCACCAGCAGACAGAAAATCCACGGATCAGTCAGACCGATCTGCAGTTACTGAACCGGCGTCTGTTTTCTGCCTTTGAGCGCAAGGCCGGCAAGATCGAGATTATCAACCGAGGAATTTCCCCCGATATCAGTGAAAGTACTGTCTCCCTGCACTTGATCAAGACATCACCGGAATCAAACTGGGGGCTAAACGAGGCACGAAGTGGATCCTCCTCCTGGGTGCTCTACCGCGGTATAGTTACACCGCAGGATCTGGGTGACTCGACACACCTGAAACATGCCTCCAGCCTGATCGAGATGCTTGCTTGGTGTTATTTCAACCGGGTGCTGACAGAAAACAGCAAGATCATGCTTTATCTGCCACCCGATCAACAGATTTCACAGAACGAAATTCAAACCATTCGCAAGGCTTTGAACACCCAGCTTCCACTGACTGAGATCATTGGCAACGATGCCCTTGCAGCACCGGTTCGGATTGCTTCCGGTGCTATCTTCGTCAATACCGGACTGGAACCGAAACCTGATTCAGAACGGATCGATACCTATCTGGCAACAGAACGCAGCAATGCCCTGAGTTATGGTGGCCAACATGAAAACCTGATCAAAACCTTCGATCTTGTCTTTACCACCTCGTGGGGTGAAACGTTCATCAAACACTATTCCGGAATCGATGGTCTTGTGGACTGTTTAACAGACTATATGTCATGGGCACCCCCTTCTCAGAAAAGGCTGCCGACGGTGCTCGATGTCCATTGTTATTCACCGGCTTACGGTGCTCCGATCCGGAATACATTAACCACATTGTTCAACGATATTGTCGGAAACTTTTATGGCGAAGACGGTTCTGCAGAAGGCCACTATATTCTTGAAGTAGAAGACGGTTTTCACAGCATCGAGGTTCATAACGATGTGATCTCCCACCATGTTCTCGAAAATCTCGAAACACTGATGGAATATCTTTCCCGATCACGAACCTCTTTCTCACAAGTCTATTTCGGCCCCCATGCCTGCAGCGGCACCCTTTTGCCCGCAATCTATGCTCAGAACCGGGCAGACGCTGTCCAGCTCTTTTTCGAGTTCAGAAATGGAAAGGCCAAAGTCTTTGTACTGGACGAGAAAGGATCACTGTTTGTCCAGACTAACACCTATATCAACAAAAGAAGCCTGTTTGACCATTATCAGATTTTTACCAATTCCATTATCGAACGTGTTGCCCACAATGACCTGACCAGCCTTCTGCAAGACAACGAATGTGTCTGTGAACTCTATCTGATCGAAAATGATCCGATCGATGGCTACAGGATCGAGCCAATCAAGCAGACGTATGATCACACAGGCAACTTCCTCAGCCTGCAGGTTTTATGTGATCTGGATGAAACCTATTCAGAACAGTACACGATCTACTGTCGTGATCAGGAATTTTCCTCACTGGAATATGGTGAAGAACTTTTTGACAAAGTGGCAAGGCAGATAATGAAATTCCGGGGTAGCCGACAGGCCTATCCCGTCTACATTACGGACATTGATCTGTCACAGTCGATGCTGAATGATCATGACAAAAATCAGTTTCAATCCTGTCAGTTCTTCCGTTACAAAAAACATATCGAATCAAAACTGACTCGGGCACTGGAAAAATTGTAGGGCGATCGCCAAACCCTTATACTGCACTCAACATTAAGCAGGTGCAGCAATTTCCATGAAATTTTCCAGTTTCGGCCAAAAATTCACCAGTCAATCCGGTATTCTTCAATTAATGGATGACTTGGGTAAAGCCATGTCCGGAAACACCAACATGCGGATGCTTGGGGGAGGAAATCCTGGACACATTCCGGAAGTTCAAAGAATCTTCCGTAAACGGATGGAACAAATCCTCAGAGAGGGGAACCGTTTCGAGAAACTCATAGGAAATTATGATCCTCCACAAGGTGATTTGGCTTTCATCGAAGCATTGGCCGATCTTCTTCGTTCGACCTTCGGGTGGGATATTTCTTCACAGAACATTGCCCTGACGCTGGGAAGCCAATCCAGTTTTTTCATTCTGTTTAACCTGTTCGCCGGTGAGTTCCCCGATGGTAGCAGGAAAAAGATTCTCTTTCCGCTGGCACCGGAATATATCGGCTATTCTGATCTGGGATTAAGTGAGCGTTTCTTCATCGCTCAACGTCCATCCATTGAGCATGTGGATGATCACACCTTCAAATATCATGTGGATTTTGGGGCTTTAACCCTTGGGGATGACATCGGTGCAATCTGTGTCTCACGACCGACCAATCCGACAGGTAACGTACTGACCGATGAGGAGGTCAGGCATCTGATGGATCTTTCGGCCACACATCAGATCCCCCTGATCATTGACAATGCTTACGGCCTACCTTTTCCCAGCATCATCTTCACCGGGGCAGAACCCGTATGGAATGAAAACACCATCCTCTGCATGAGTCTGTCCAAACTGGGCTTGCCCGGTACCCGGACTGGAATCGTCATTGCCAGTCACGAAATCATCGACGCCATTACTGGCATCAATGCGATTTTCAATCTTGCGGGTAGCGGGCTGGGACCCCAACTGACCACTGAGCTGATTAAAAGTGGCGAAATCATTTCTCTCAGCCAGAATGTGATCAAACCCTATTATAAGAACCGGGCTGAACAGGCGATCGACTGGCTGTCTCAATCACTTCAAGGATGCGATTTTCATCTCCACAAGGCGGAAGGTGCCTTGTTCTTGTGGCTGTGGTTACGGAATTTCCCCATTACCAGCGAAACCCTCTATGAACGTCTGAAAGCACGTGGTGTGCTTGTGGTCTCTGGCCATTATTTCTTCCCTGGGATGGATGAAGAATGGCAACACAAACATGAGTGTATTCGTATTACCTACTCACAGGATGAAGAAACGGTGAGAGAAGGGCTTGAAATTATTGGAGAGGAGGTCAAGCGTGCTTACGATGGTTTCTGAGCACTGTCCACAGGCTGCGAACATTGGACTTCGGCTCCTTCAAAATCAGCGTGATCAATATTTCCTCCAATGCGGCAAGCACACAAAGCATTGCTGCTGAGCGAAACAACCATACCGGCCCCCCGACAAACAAGAGAATCGATGCAATCGCCATCGATGCCGCTGCCAGTTTCGTCAGCCACGTATGATAACTGGTGTAACTACCGAATTTGAGTATCCCAATCCCAACTGGCATAACGATGCTGGCCACTACGGCGAGAACATAGATCATCTCTTTCCGGATCACATCAGGCCATAACAACCAGGCACAGATTGGAATAGATATATAAACGGCAAAATCGGCCAAGCTGTCGAGCCTGGCCCCGAATTTTGTCTGCAGCCCGAAGGTACGGGCAATGAACCCGTCGAGCGCATCGGTAAAGAAAGCAAATATCAAAATTCCAAGAAACAGATTGGCATGACCCTGGGAGGAAACGGCGACCATTACAGGAACAAGACAGATCCTGATCAGGGTCAAGAGATTGGGAATATTCACCAGGACATTCACTTGTCTTTCCTGCTGTTTTTCCAGTCGCCCGCCTTGCTGGCCATTTCCACGGTTTTCTCTTTCATAACTTTCAGCCAATGCCGCGCCCAGGCAAACTCAATTCCGAGTACTGCAAGACCAATCGGGATTACAACCAGTGCCGGCCCCGGAGTAACAAACATGATCACGCCGATCACGACTATCGTCACGCCGACGATAAAGATGACGATTCGTCGAACCAGTTTATAGGTCAGATGCAGTGTTCGGCGCATCGGTTATTCCCTGGTCGCCCTGAATTCAGCACATAGCGCAGCGTGATCCGACAATCGCCGCCATGTTCTCGAATCCAGAATACTACAACTCAAAGGTTCAAGACCACGGTAATAGACCCTATCCACCGGCAACACTGGCCACCATACCGGAAAAGTTTTTGCCCGCTTACCTGTCAGTCGTTTGAAAACTTCTTCGAGTCCCAACCGATGACTGATGTTTTTTTCCGCTTGCCCCAGCCAGTCGTTGAAATCTCCCGCCACGATCAACGGACACTCTTCCGGAACATGGGACTCGATCCGGCTGGAAAGAAGACGCAGTTGCCGCCTTCGCTCCGGTGCTCGCAACGCAAGGTGGATGCAAAAGGCATGGAGATATGGCCCCGAACCCGGGAGCTTGATCACTGCATGCAACAAACTTCGACTGGCACGTTTGCTGGCCGAGACGTTGATATTTTCCCAGTGCAGGATGGGATACTTGCTCAGAATGGCGTTGCCATGATGACCTGACAGATAAACTGCATTTTTACCATAGGCATAATGCGGCCACATCTTGTCGGCCAGAAATTCAAACTGGGACAGGGAGGGCCAATCACTAACCCGACGTTTCTTCAAATGGTGTTCACCCTGTATCTCCTGCAACAGGACGAGATCCACATTGGCTGTTTCGATTGCTTCCCGAATCTGGTGCAAGACAAATTTGAAATTCCCGGTACTAAAGCCTTTGTGGATGTTATAGGTCAGTACCTTGAAAGGATCCCCCCTGGTCATTTATTTTCCAATAATTGGCTTCCTGTCTGTTCCTTATTTTGCTGGGGCTGTTGCTTGGCCCGTTCCTTGCCCGATTTAACCATAAAATCCACCCAATCTCTCAATTTTTCTACAACATTATCATCCGGTGAGGTTGTATGTGGAGGGACCTTGATTTCTTCAATGATCACTTTCTGCTTTTTCGCTGGGACATAGACTTCCTGGACTCGTCTCTCCGTTGTCGCCTCACCCGATCTCTTAACGGATTGTTCAGTTTTCACTGTATTATCACTAGGGACAACAGGGCTTGTTACAGCCGGTTCTGGCATGATCTCAGGCGTGACAGTCTTTACCGGGGTTTTCTTTTCAACCGGTAGCTTTCTGAAAGGGATTTCTTCTCCTTTCAGTGCTTCAACCGGATGTTGTTCGACCTTTTTCTTTTTTGTAATACGCCGAGATGCCTCTTCGTCAATTACGATGATCTTGCCTTCTGCCTCCAGTTTTTTCGCCGTCTTCTCATCGAGTACAACCGGAATTTCAGTCTCCGGCATTTTTGGTTCGGGCAGATCATTACTTTCAAGCAAGGCATCCGCTTTCTCTAAGGTTTGCTCGTTACTCAGTTCCCGTTTCAGTTCTTCTTTCAGCTCCTGTTTGATTTCTTCCTTCTTAACCACATCGGGTGAAACAACAAGTTGGTCACCATTGCTGATTTCAGCCTTGAGTTCCTGTTTGATCTCTTCCTTGAGTTTCTCCTTAACCTTCTCGCTCTTTGCAATTTCCAGTGGTGTGGCGGGTTCGTTGCTATTATCGAGTTCTGCTTTCAACTCCTGCTTCAGTTCTTCCTTCAACTTTTTTTTCTCGATCATTCCCGTCACCGACTGGATTGGTCTATTGCTGATTTCGTCAGGGGCAACAAATCCTGGCTGGACCACTTGCTGTATTTTCTGATAATTACCTATAAACAGACCTCCTGCGATCAACAATAACAAGGCCAGCGCATATTTGATTCCACGCCGGAATCCCTGTTTATGAGCAAGCTCCATGGAAACGAATGCCTCTTTATTCCAGGAAGGATCCAAACTATCGTTCAGGCGTGTTACCGTTTCCGTCAAAGATTCCTTGACCAGAGACACTACCTGGCCCGAAGCATGGCCGGATAAAACCGTTTTGGCTGCTTCACCAGTCTGGGTCTGTGGCTGGAGTTCCTCCTTCCACTCACCGATCGTCTGTGGCCTGTCCCGAGTCAGAAAGGCCAGACCATGGTCAATCGCTGCCAGAAACCGATCCGAATACCGTTTGTCTGCAAGTTCATGGCAGGGTATGAGATTATCCCTGTCATCCCGGGTCAAGGATTCACCACGAGTGATTGCATCACAGGGAGGTACCCCTGTAACCGCCCGGTAGAGTGTAGCGGCCATGCCGTAGATATCAGACCACGGTCCTTGTTTGTCACTTTTGCTGACATACTGTTCGATCGGTGCATATCCCGGAGAGACGAGACTGGTCAGTGTATGAGTTTCTTTTTCCAGAGATTGTCTTGCTGATCCGAAATCGAGCAAGACAGGTGTCCCATCGGTACGGATAAAAATATTGGCAGGCTTGATATCGCGGTGTATGAACCCGGATTCATGGATTTTTTCAAGACCGTTCAGAATCGGGAACAAAATATTCAAGAGATCGGCCTCATCGAGGAATTTCTGCCGAATCAAGATCTCCTTGAGACTGACACCCTGTTCATAGCGCATGACCATATAGGCGGTATTGTTGGCCTCGAATACATTGGTAATACGAACAATGTTGGGATGCTCAAACTGGTCAAGGATACGGGCTTCCTGGATAAACCGCCGCAACCCCTCTGAAAACCGTTCTTCCATTTCATCGGTGACAGGTCGGATGGTTTCATCCTGATCACGCATGGCATATTGACCCGGCAGGAATTCCTTGATCGCGACCAGCCGTTTGAGATTGGTGTCTCGAGCAAGGTAGGTAATACCAAAAGCACCCTGCCCCAGCACGGATCGGATCTCATACCACAGCAGTTGATAGCCTGGTGTCAACGCATTACGCGGGGTTTCTGTATTCTCCATTGGCATGACAGGTAATTACCCGATTTCTTCCCGATTCTTTAGCTCGATAGACTGACTGGTCTGCTGCATGGATGAGTCTGTGCGCAGTCTCTTCAATCGTATCCGAAAAATTAATGCAGTCCGTGGTGGCAACGCCGATTGAAACTGTGAGCTGTAGGTCACCTTCCTCTGTATCATACGCCCAATTTTCAACGCTTTTCCTGATCCGTTCGGCAATCTCTATCGCCAACTCGAGATCCGCCTGCATCAGCAGCACAGCAAATTCCTCGCCGCCATACCGTGAAACCACATCGATCGAACGCAATTGCTCCCTTATCAGTTGCGCAGCTCGTCTGAGTACTTCATCGCCAATTTGGTGACCAAAAGTGTCATTAATACGCTTGAAATGGTCAAGATCGATAAACAGACATGCCAATGAAACACCACCACGGCGTGCCCGTTCAAGTTCTTCGTGTAAACGTTGGTCAAAAAATCGCCGATTGTTGACGCCGGTTAGACCATCTGTCAACCCGATAAAACGTAATTTTTCCCGTGTTCCTACCATTTCCAGGCATACCGTCAATACAGCAGCCAGGTGCTCCATAAAATCTGTGGCTGCATCTGGCTGGAACTTTTCTTGATGATAGCTGGCCAGATTCAATGATCCGATCAATCTGCGATTGCTTATGAGTGGCAGGATGGCCACACTTCCAAGCTTTTGATCCACCGAGGGAAACAATCTTGCATGTTGCCGAGCCCGATAGGGTCCAAGGGTTGGTCTTCGACCCTGCTCAAATATCCTGTCAAGATGAGCTATTTCTTCACTTAGGAGTAATTCTGGAAATTCAGAAGATGGAGAAGAAGTTGAGTCCAGCAAGCGATGAATCTCATACTCCTGATCCTGCAGGCTCAATGTGATCTGGTCCCAGCCAAACTCCGCCCGACTCTCATAGAGAATGGTTTTCAACAATTCTGGCATCGTTTCACTACGCATCAGTTTCAGTTCCAATGCCTGAAACCGGCGCCAACGCTGATCATTCCGGCGTGCTTCGACGATCAGCTGTTCAATCTGCCTCGGTAATCGTGATGAATGCTGGTTGCGAATGATTCTCTACCTACTGACTGTTCCTGGATTCATAATTCTGCGATCAACGCATCGGTAAACTCTTTGGTGGTTGCCGTGCCTCCAATGTCACCGGTCAGATTTCTGCCAGAACTAATCAGCCTTTGTAGTGCCTCGCGGATCCGGGTTGCTTTTTCCTGTTCATTGACATGATCCAGCATCATCGCTGAAGCCAGGATCAATGCGGTCGGATTCGCAATACCTTTCCCGGCGATATCCGGCGCAGAACCGTGAACGGCTTCGAACAGAGCGGCCTTGTGACCGATGTTTCCACCGGGAGCCAGACCTAAACCACCCACAAGCCCGGCAATTTCATCCGAAAGAATATCGCCGAACATGTTTGTTGTCAGGATCACATCGAATTGTTCGGGATTGATCACCAGTTGCATTGCTGTGTTATCGACGATCTTGTCTTCGATCTCTAATCGATGGCGATATTTTTCCCCTACTTCGAGACAGGTTTCCAGAAAAAGGCCTGTCAGAGCCTTCAATATATTGGCCTTATGGACAACCGTCACCTTTTTGCGTCCATTTCGAACCGCATAATCAAACGCGAACTCTGCGATACGACGACAACCGACACGAGTAATGAAGCTGGAAGATTCAGCAACAGCGTGCGGATCATCATCAACCGGAACAAAATGCTCGGCACCGACATACATGCCTTCCAAATTCTCCCGGATCAACACCAGATCGATATCGGTATAGCGCCCATCTGGCAAAAAGGTCAGCGCGGGTCTGACATTGGCAAACAGTTTAAAGGCTTCCCTGAGCCGGACATTGACTGAACGAAACCCGCCTCCTACAGGTGTCGTCAATGGCCCTTTCAACGCCAACTGCGTTTTCCGGATAGATTCGAGCACCGCCTCAGGTATGGGATCACCATCTTTCTCCATCGCCGCCATACCGGCGATCTGTTCATCCCACTGGAAAGGTGCATCAACAGCATCGAGTACACGAAGCGTCGCCTCGACAATTTCCGGCCCGATACCATCACCCCGGATCAGGGTGACAGGAATACGTCTTGCGGTTACTTGAGTCATTCTTGGATTCCATTGATTTGAAAAGATGGCTGAATATTATACGAAATACAAAACAATATGCTGAAAAATATTCATTCCTCCCTCCTGGGAGGAATGACCTGGATTCAGCGTCGATTTATCATCGAACGAGTATAAACACCGAGAGACTTTTGTCACAGGAGATTTCCGATGCTGAACATGTCGCCTCTTTTATTGATTGAAAACTCTGCTAAAATCGCTGCACCGTTTATGAGAGTCATTTTCCATACGCTACTGCTACTGACATTTATCTTTGTTGCTGGATGTGCGACATCAGGTATCAAGGAGCCTCCTCGCCTGAATCTGACCAATATCCAGATCGCAGATATGGGTCTGGTTCAACAGGAGTTCCTGTTGACCATGAAAATCCAAAATCCCAATGATCAGCAACTGGACATCCGAGGAATGGATTTCGCTGTTGAACTCAATGGCGAACCCTTTGCCACAGGTGTCAGTAACCAGCACATCGTGGTTCCGGCTTACGGTGAGACATCGTTTGATGTTGCTGTCTCCAGTACCATAAGCGGTATTCTGAACCAATTGGACAAACTGGTTCAGGAGGGAAATATCAATTACCTTGTCAAAGGGAAAATGAAGTTGAGCGGAGTCCCGGTTCCGATTCCTTTCAAACAGACCGGTGAAATTGCGCTTTTATCACGGAAATAACAAACAGCATTCACGATAAGGATCACAAATGAATATTTACGTTGGAAATTTACCTTACAGCACAGAAAAAGAAGAACTCCAGGAAGTTTTTGAGGCGTACGGGATCGTTGAATCAGTTGACATTATTGTTGATCGTCGATCAGGGCGTTCTCGCGGTTATGGCTTTGTCACCATGCCCAATGAAGATGAAGCCAGACAGGCAGTCGAAGAACTCAATGGCAGTGATCTTGGTGGCAGAAGCCTCCGGGTTGATTTTTCACGCCCTAAATCAGAAGGTCAGAGAGGACGACGGCCATCCCGCAACAATCAAGGCCAGCACCGAAGACAGGCCCAGAATGAAGCCGAACCTGCGAAAAGTTCCGGTGGTTTGTTCGGATTGATTAAAAGAAAACTATTTGGCTAAAAAACCTAGGAAGCGCTGATCAAATCACTCTTGTTCCAGAAACATAGCGAATAAATCAGCGATCTCCTGACGAATGATAGTGATTAATTTTTCTAGACAGGTAATCCAATACACCTGTCAGTGACGGGCCCTCGACAAAAAATGATGCCTCCTGCACCATGGCTTCACGTCGGGCAACGCCGCCAAACCCGATCACCTGTACGCCCGCATCGGCAGCCTCCAGATCTGTCATGCCATCACCGATGAGTACAGGCCTGATCGGGCCGGAAAACTCATCCAGGAGCTGTTTGCACACAACCGCCTTGCCGCCTGCGCGTGCGAGTGGTGAGGCCTGATCGAACCCGGCATACTGACCTGCCTCGTCAAAACGGATATCGACCGCATGGATGTTTGCCTCCGGAATACCCAAAAACCGACCGACAGCCAGCACGGCCTGACGCAAACCACCACTGACGATATGCACCTCGTGTCCCCGATCCAGCAGCGTACCCACCACTTCTTCAGCACCTGCAACCATCTCATCGAGATAACGCTGGCGTAACCAATCGATGGCTTGCCGATCAGGTCGAATCATATCCAGTCTTCGCCCATAAACCTCTTCCAGTGCGATCGTCCCTTCCATGGCGGCATTGGTCAGTGGGATCAGCTCCTCTGCCACACCCGCCCGGAAGGCCAGCTCGTCAATACCTTCCACCGCAGAGAGTGTACTGTCGCAATCGAAAAAGATGGGATCGTAGCGATGAGCCGTCTTCATAGGGTGACCTGAAAGACCTTGTGGATCGCCGGAATCCCGGCAACCATAGCCATCTGTCCATCATTGAGAAGTGACGAGACTCCAATCACCGCGATCGCTGTATCCTCCGTAGTGGAATCACCCACATGCATGCGGGTGATGTTGACATGGGCACGGCCAAGCACATCTCCGAGTGCGCCGACGACACCCGGTCTGTCCTCATGCCACGTGATCAGCAACACACCCTCTGGAACGGCCTCCACCTCATAATCCCCGATCCTCACCAGTCTGGGCTGACGTTCACCCAGCAGTGTACCAACGATCCGGATAGAATCGTTTTGACTGAAACCCTCCACCGTCACCAGTGAAAGATAATCATGAATGGTCTCATCCCGGGTTTCGATCAAAGAGATCCCTTGGCGCTTTGCCAGGTAACAGGCATTGACACTGTTGACCGATTGCGAAAGCTGTGCCGACAACACGCCCACCAGTGCCTCGACGGCTACTGGATGAGGATCCACTTCTGCGGCCCTTCCACTGAGTGTAACTTCCATCCGATCGATGGGCTCCTGTGCAAGGGCCGCAAGCAGACAACCCAGCTTCCTCGCCAGATTCTGATACGGTCTGATCCTGGTCAGTTCCTCGCCAGGGACGAAGGGGACGTTCAGAGCATTGATCGCTTCCCCTCGCAGCAGATAATCCGCTACCTGTTTTGCGATCTCCGTCCCTGCAGCCCGCTGGGCCTCGGTCGTAGAGGCCCCAAGGTGAGGCGTGAAGACGATTTTTTCCTCCTCCAGCAAAGGTGACCCAATAGGCGGTTCCTGTGCATAAACATCCAGCGCTGCGCCCGCAAGGTGTCCACCCCGGACGGCATCCAGTAAGGCCACCTCATCAATGAGTCCCCCACGAGCACAATTGATAATACGCGCCTCGGGCTTCATCTTTTTCAGCCGCTCCGCATTGATCAGGTTTCTGGTTTTTTCTATCAGTGGGCAATGCAAGGTTAGATAATCCAGTTCTGGCAACATGTCATCGAGATCGCGAGGTTCCACGCCATCAGCTTCGAAGACTTCCCGAGTAACGAAGGGATCATAGGCCAGCACCTGCATTTTCAGTCCGAGACAACGGGAGGCCATAATACGTCCGATCGTGCCATAACCCACGATCCCAATGGTCTTTCCAGTAATTTCCGCGCCGATGAATTTCGACCGCTCCCATTTGCCTTCGCGGACCGATCGATCCGCTGCGGGTAGATTCCGACTGAGGGAAAAAAGCTGAGCAAGCGCCAGTTCAGCTGTCGTAGTGGCATTGGCATCGGGGGTGTTCAATACCACCACTCCCTGTTCCGTCGCAGCCTCCATATCGATATTGTCCACGCCGATCCCTGCGCGCCCGATCACTTTCAGCCTCGGCGCCGCCTTCAGAACTTCGGAGGTGATGGTCACTGCGCTTCTGATGATCAAACCTTCCACATCGGCAATCTCTCGGCTGAGTTCGTCCGCAGACAACCCGGTCTTGAAAATGACCTCAAGCCCCTCCTGCTGCCGGAGATATTCAACACCCTCCTCGGCGATCTTGTCAGCGACCAGGATTTTCATCATCCCTCTCTGACATTGGAAAATGCCCAATCGAGCCAAGGCAGTAATGCTTCGATATCTGGGGTTTCAACCGTTGCCCCACACCAGATCCGTAATCCTGGCGGTGCATCCCGGTAACTCCCGATATCGAAAGCCACCTCTTCCCTCTCCAGCAGCGTTACAATTTTTTTTGTGATCTCCGCCTGCTGTTGCAAAGACTTCTCTGTGAACCAGGGATCGATCACCTTCAGGCAGACCGAGGTGGGTGATCGCGACGCCGCGTCGACAGCAAGAAAATCCACCCAGGGTGTTTTTTCGATCCATGCTTCCAAGACACGAAAATTGCGTTGCACACGGTTGATCAGGCCACTCAAGCCACCCATTTCCTGTACCCACTTCAGCGCATCCAGGTAGTCTTCGACACAGAGCATCGAAGGGGTGTTGATCGTCGCCCCTCTGAAGATATTCTCGTTCAGCTTGCCCTCCCGGGTCAGACGAAACAGTTTCGGCATCGGCCACGGAGGGGTCCAGGATTCCAACCTTTCCACCGCACGAGGCCCGAGGATCAGCATCCCATGTGCGGCTTCGCCTCCCAAAACCTTCTGCCAGGAATAGGTGGCCACATCCAGTTTCCGCCAGGGCAATTCCATGGCAAAAACAGCGGAAGTGGCGTCACAAAGGGTCAACCCTTTGCGATCATCCGGGATCCAGTCGCCATTCGGTACCCTGACGCCTGAGGTGGTGCCATTCCAGGTGAAGATCACATCGTGGTCAAAGTTTACCTCATTCAAATCAGGCAGTTCGCCATATGCTGCGATCCGTTGAGTCACTGTTTTCAGCCTCAGCTGATGAACCACATCGTTGATCCAGCCCAGCCCGAAACTCTCCCAGGCCAGCATCTCGACACCCCGCTCCCCGAGCAGAGACCACAGGGCGATCTCCATGGCCCCGGTATCGGATGCGGGGACGATGCCCACTCGGTAATCCTCGGGCAGTTGCAACAGATCACGGGTACGATCGATAGCTTCTGCCAGCTTCTTTTTGCCGGCTTCGGAGCGATGGGAGCGGCCCAACAACGCCTGATCGAGCACCGCTGGGGACCATCCCGGTCGTTTCGGGCAAGGGCCGGAGGAGAAGCGTGGATTTTCAGGTTTGACGGAGGGTTTCAAGTGTTCTTCCTTTTTGTTGTCGTAGAGCACGTTTTATCCTGTTTGGTGTATGGATTCAAGACGGTTCATAGGCACCCATGGGTGGGCAGGTACACACGAGGTGTTTGTCTCCCGCACGGTTGTCGATGCGGCCCACCGGTGGCCAGTATTTATCCCCCTGGATTTCCATCAGCGGAAAGAAGGCCTTCCGGGTGCTGTAGGGGTAGGGCCACTCTCCCTTGAGCAGAACATCCGAGTGAGGGGCATTGACGAGCAGATTGTTGTCACGATCGACCTTGCCCTCATCGATCGCCTGGATCTCTTTGCGGATAGCGATCATGGCTTCACAGAAGCGGTCAATCTCCCGTTTGTTTTCACTTTCTGTGGGCTCGATCATCATGGTATCAGGTACCGGGAACGACATGGTAGGTGCGTGGAAACCATAGTCGATGAGTCTCTTTGCGACATCGTCCACCGTGATTCCACAGGACTTTTTGATCGGTCGCAGATCGATGATGCACTCGTGTGCCACATACCCCTGTTTGCCGGTGTAGAGAATAGAGTAGTAAGGCGCGAGCCGTTTGGCGATATAGTTGGCGTTCAAGATTGCCACCAATGTCGCCCGGCGCAATCCGTGCGCGCCCATCATCGCAATATAGGCCCAAGTTATGGGCAGAATGCTTGCAGAACCCCAGGGGGCTGCAGAGACGGCGCCAATAGTTTCCGTCTTGCCGGCGGCGGGGTTGACGCCCTCGACCACGGGATGATCGGGTAGGAATGCCGCCAGATGGGCCCGGACGCCAATAGGACCTACGCCGGGCCCGCCACCGCCATGCGGGATGGCAAAGGTCTTGTGCAAATTCAAGTGCGCCACATCGGCCCCGATCTGTGCCGGTCGGCAGATTCCCACTAAGGCATTGAAGTTCGCACCATCCAAATAGACCTGTCCACCATGGTCATGGATGATCCGGCAGATATCCACGATGGCTTCCTCGAAAACCCCATGCGTGGAAGGGTAAGTGATCATAAGTGCCGCAAGCCGGTCGGAATTTTGACTGGCCTTGGCCTTGAGATCGTCTACATCTACATTGCCCTTCTCATCACAGGCCACTACCACAATCTTCAACCCCGCCAGGGTGGCGCTGGCCGGATTGGTTCCGTGTGCCGAAGCGGGGATCAGGCAAATATCGCGGTGCCCCTCTCCCTGGGATTCATGGTATTTTCGGATCACAAGCAGACCAGCATACTCCCCTTGAGATCCGGCATTTGGCTGAAAGGAAAAGGTATCGAAGCCGGTCAGATCACAGAGCATGTCTTCCAGTTCCTCGAACAGTTGCATGTAGCCCTGTGCCTGATCAAGCGGTGCGAAGGGATGCATGGCATTGAATTCCCGATAGGAAATCGCCTGCATCTCGGCGGCAGCGTTGAGCTTCATCGTACAGGAGCCCAGCGGGATCATTGACCGATCCAGCGCAATGTCTTTGCGCGCCAGACCGCGCATGTAACGCATCATCTCGCTTTCGGAGTGGTACAGGTTGAAGACCGGATGAGTCAGGAACGCGCGCGTACGCATCCAATGATCCGGAATACACTCTTCTACCACCTTGTCCAGCGGCCCAACATACAACTTTTCCCGTGTATAGGTCTGTCTGGAAAAAACGTTCCACAGTTTCCTCACCTCGATCCTGCGAATGGTCTCATCCAGGGAGATACCGAGATAATCGGCATCATAGACCCGTAGATTGATACCTGCTTCAAGGGCTCGGGCGGCTATCCTTCGGGCACGGCCAGGGACATGGATCTTCAGCGTATCGAAATAGACGGTGTTGACGAGTTCATATCCAAGCAGTTTTAACCCTTCGGCCAGAATCAGCGTCAGACGATGGACGCGGTGGGCAATCAGCTTCAGTTCCTTGGGGCCGTGATAAACCGCATAAAAACCGGCGAAAATGGCCAGCAGGACCTGCGAGGTGCAGATATTACTGGTGGCTTTTTCCCTGCGGATATGCTGTTCCCGGGTCTGTAATGCCATCCGGCAGGCGTACTGTCCATGTTGATCTACCGAGACACCGATGATCCTGCCGGGCACGGATCGCTTGAACGCTTCGCGTGTAGCAAAAAATGCGGCATGTGGCCCGCCATAACCCATGGGAACACCGAAACGTTGTGAATTGCCCACCACGATATCCGCATCCATCTCACCCGGTGGTTTCAACAGGACCAGACTGAGCAGATCGGTTCCTACGGTGGCCAGTGCCGATTTCTCATGGGCCATGCGTATTACTACTTCGATATCCCGGATCTCGCCACTGGATCCCGGATATTGCACATAGACTCCGAAAACCTCCTGACCCTTCAAATCCACCCATGCATCTCCAATGACGAGATCGAAGCCCAGACTTTTTGCCCGTGTCCTGATCACGGCAATCACCTGGGGATGGCTGTCCTGATCGACGAAGAACGTGTTAGATTCGTTCTTTGACAGGCGTCTGGACATCGCCATGGCTTCTGCTGCCGCCGTTGCTTCATCCAGCAGAGAGGCATTGGCCAATTCCATGCCGGTGAGATCGATCACCATCTGCTGAAAATTCAGCAATGCCTCCAGCCGCCCTTGACTGATCTCCGCCTGGTAGGGGGTATATGCGGTATACCAACCGGGATTCTCGAGCACATTCCGCTTGATCACCGCGGGCATCACCGTGCCGTAGTACCCCATGCCGATCATGGAAATGAAGACTTTGTTGCGGGAACGGATCTTTCGCAGATAAGTCCTCACGGCGCGCTCGCTGATCGTCGATGTCAGCGACAGCGGTTCCTGGAGCAGGATGTTTTCAGGGATGATCCGGTCGATCACATCCTCCAGCTTTTCCATCCCCAGAAATTCCAGGACATCCTTCAACTGTTGCGAATCCAGGCCGATATGACGGCGGATGAAATCGCCACGCATCTCCAGTTCATGCAGTGGTCTTCGTTGTTGACTGCTCATATCGTGTCCTGATCTTGCTCGAGGATGAAAGGGGGATTGACGACCTTTGCCAGATGGCGCCGCCCACGGATCTCGACGTGCACTTGGCCGGTAACGGAGTGTTCCACCCTTGCCAGGGCAATGGCTCTGCCCAATGTGGGTGAAAACCCACCGCTGGTGATAATCCCCACCTGCCGATCATCGAGGAAAACGTTCTGCTGATTACGAAAAACACCTTTCCCTTCCAACAAAATCCCCGTACGTTTTTTTTTGACACCTGTTCTTTTCAAGGATTCCAAGGCCGCACGACCGACAAATGTACGATCAGCCGGTTGCCAGGCGATCGACCATTCAAGCCCACTCTCAAGAGGTGTCGTCTCTTCATCCATATCGACGCCATAGAGATTGTATCCTGCCTCCAACCGCAGCGAGTCCCTTGCACCCAGCCCGGCGGGTTGTGCCCCCGCAGTGATCAGCCGCTTCCAGAAAGCAACGGCCTCCCCTTTGGGAACAATGATCTCGAAGCCGTCTTCACCCGTATAGCCGGTGCAGGCAATAAAAGAATTCTGATAGCGAAAGAAACAAAACCGCGCAAGACCCGCTATGTCATCGGCAACGGATGGGAAAATCCTTTCCAGTACCGGTCTTGACCGGGGGCCCTGGACCGCAATGATGGCGTGATCGTCCTGTGGAGCGATCCGGACATCGTGAGAAACTGCTGCCTGTGTAAACCATTGCCTGACCCTTTCCCGGGTACCGGCATTGGAAACGACGAGAAAGTCATCCTCTTCCAGCCGGTAGACGATCAGATCGTCCACCACGCCACCTGCCTCATTCAACAGGCAGGAATAAAGCGCGGTGCCAGACCGTTCCAGCTTGCCAACATCATTGGCGAGTATCGTTCGTAAATACAACCGTGCTTCTTTTCCGGCTATCCTGGTCAGTGTCATGTGTGACACATCAAAAATTCCGACATCTGAACGCACCGCATGGTGTTCTTTGATTTGAGAACCATAATGCAACGGCATTTCCCAGCCAGCATACACCACCATCTGGGCACCGGCGTGTCTATGTTGATCAAACAGAGCCGTTTTTTTCACCTGTGTCATCCTGTTTACTGCTCGGGTTCATCATAGCTTTATGCACCTTTCGTGACCATGTTTTTCTGTTTGTGTCATAATGATTTTTTCTGACGTGGCTGAGACTTGTCTTTGGGTTATGCTGAAACTGGGCTTTATGGCTTCCTATAACGGCAGCAGCATGCTGGCGATCCTGCAGGCGATTGAAAACGGGCTTGAGGCCGCGCCCGCTGTCCTGATTTATAATAACCGGGAAGCCAATGCCCGCAAATACGCGGAAGCCTATAGGATGCCGGCCTACCATTTGAGCAGTAAGACTCACGAAGATCCTGAAGATCTGGATAGGGCAATCTGCAACACACTGAAAAAACACCAGGTGGATCTGGTCATCCTGTCCGGATACATGAAAAAACTGGGACCAAAAATGCTGATGGATTTCCGTAACCGGATCCTCAACATTCACCCTTCCCTGCTACCCCGGTTTGGAGGCCAGGGCATGTACGGTGATCACGTCCACAAAGCAGTCTTGCAGAGCGGTGAAAAGGAGACCGGTGCCACGGTTCATATCGTGACGGGAGAATACGATCAAGGGCCCATTCTCAATCAGCGAAAAGTCCCACTTACAGATCATGAAAGTGTTGACAGCATCCGGGAAAAGGTTCAGCAGATCGAACCTGCGCTTTATCTCGATACCTTGGAAAGCATTATTTCAGGAAAGATAACCCTTCCTGACAAAGATATCCGCCATTAAGCTTCTCTTCCATAGCCGGTTCCGGCTGTGCAGTGAAGCATATAAATCATCCTGCATTCTCAGTATGTTATTATTATAAAGGTAGGAGGAAACACAGCCAGTTTAATCAGTCCATGGGTTCAATATTCGCTAAGAAAAATAATTCAAATCAGAACCGGCAGACAGTTACGGAAAATTACCCTTTTGATCCCAACCTGCTCCCTGCAATCCGGGATCTGCTTCCCAAACTCCGGGGTGAGAAAAAACAAATCGCCTATGCTGATTACCTGGCAAGGAAAATCAAACGTAACCCCCGTGATCTGTTATTTCATGTCCAACGTATCTATCTCAATTATGTGCTGGGAAACGAAGAGGCTTACTTCGGTGCACTGATCGATCTGTTTATCGTGCTTGGTCCAAAGGCATTGGATCTGAAAAAGTCCGTGCTGCGTCCAACCTACAGACTTCTGACAACGGAACACAAAAAGTACATCAAGGAGCACCTCAAAACCGGTGTCGATGCTGCCGAATTGATCCCCACACGCGAATCCCGTCTTTCGCGGGGTCTTTCCTCCACGACGAATATCGTCACTGGCGAGCCAGCTGAAGCAAAACTATCTCCTTTAGCAACAGCCAGAAAAAAACTTGCGGTAGGTGAGACCGAAGCAGCAAGAACCATTCTCGAAAATGCACTTGAACAAGATCCCGGTGATCTGGAAATTGCCTACGAACTTCTTGAGATTTATCGAACCCATTCACTTCAACAAGAGTTCAGGGCAATGACCACGAGACTCGCCGGCAAGTCACTGGCCGCCCGTAAGGAATGGAATGAGACAGAAGATTTCTTCAGGAACTGATCCGAACCGATGGCTGACTATCAATTTGCAGAGAATGTTTATATGGCACCGACTCCAGCAGGTGCCTTCTTTGCTGTCTCTAGCACAAGCAGCGAACCGTTGAGAAATTTGCTGTTGTCCCTTCTCCGGCAAAAGGAAACACCCCGGCCTATGACCGGACAGTTGATCGAATGGACAGGAACAAGCAATGTGGAGTCCATGGTTTCTGTACTTGAGCAGGCAGAATCGCTGGCCTGGATCGAGGGCATTGATGAACCGGTCACACTGCCTGATTCAGGGTTTGGCGATACTGCTGAAATTTTACTGGCCTCGTTATCCACATCCGGCAAGGCACTATTGGTCGATGATGCAGGATGCACCATGGCGAGTTGTGGCTTTGATGCTGAAACGGCCGAAATGCTCTCTGCCTTAAGTGCTGATCTCGTCGCCCTACAAGATCGCCATGAAAAGCGGCTGGAAAAACACTTCGGCCTGACCATTCACGGCTGGGGTGCCATGGACTCGGCAGGGGCCAGCCGGATTGGTGCCTGGCCCCTCTACGTCGGAAAGAAGCGCATGCTGCTGGTCATTTTGGGTGAACCGAGATTCAACTGTCCCGAATTTACCCTTCTCATCTGGAATCTGGTGAGACGCTATTCACAGTGATCGCTAGAGTTTAGAACCTGTGCCGATTTTCATCTCACCAGAAACAAAGTAAAAAAAACCCCACCGAAGTGGGGTTGAAGTCTTGAGCCTATATTTTTTTATTGTGTCTCTCTAACCCTTCCGTTTACGGAAAAGAAAGATCACGGCTGATCCCATCAGCCAGATGGCCGGCGGCACGGGAACAGGAGCAGCTGTATCAAAACCGGCAACTGCATATTCCGAACGGTCACCATTGGGCGTTGTAAACAGAGCTGCACCAAAACTCACTGGCCCACCAAAATCAAGATAAAAGGCGTAATCATCCGAACCTGGAAGATTGGGCACATCGCTGGTGAAATCGATCACTTTGAAGGGGGTATTGCTGCCCAGATTGAAAAAGGAAAGACGCCCGGTTTCGGCAATACTGCCGGTGGTGGCAAAAAAGTCGTTTAACCAGACACCAACGGCGGTAATCGAAGGTATGGGCTGTGGCAGTGTCCGTGTCAGGGTGGTTCCTGTAAGAGAGAGAGATGGAGGAGCCGCAGTTACAACAATCCCTTGAGGACCATCGATTTCATCATCCTGTGCGCCACCACTGACACCAAACCCGTCATTTTCCCAGAACAGCTGTCCCGGTGTTGGCTCTGTTGTCACAGGAACAGAAATGGAGTTATATGCAATGACCCGGACTCCTCCTGTTGTATAGTGAGTAGCACCATGGGCGGGCATCCAGTCATTTGTACGAAAATCAATGTCCAGTGGACCCAGATCAGAATTGAGGGTAAATGCAGATACGCCCGATGAAGTGAGCAATCCGATTGCGAGAGATGTAATGATCCCAAGAATTTTTGAATGAATAGTCATAGTCACGTCCTTGTCTCTTGATATTTCCTTGAAAAGCAGACTTCCCGACAATCCTTCCTTTGATACCGGGTAAGCCATCATGCTTCTTACATTGCACGCACCATGCCAGATCCTAACCCTCTGAAAATCATAAGGTTAGGGCAGGCTACTTTCCAGAAAGTGTCATCTCAAAGCTCAATCTGTCTCCAAAAAACGACAGATCAGACAGACGTACACAGTGCTGTGGACGAAAAACAAGCGGTGATTGTCTTCCATTCACCTTTGTTTGCGGAGCAGAAAGATCAAAGCAGAGCCCAGTAACCAGATCGCAGGCGGCACAGGAACAGGAGCAGCTGTATCAAAACCGGCAACTGCATATTCCGAACGGTCACCATTGGGCGTTGTGAACAGAGCTGCACCAAAACTCACTGGCCCACCAAAATCAAGATAAAAGGCGTAATCATCCGAGCCTGGAAGATTGGGCACATCGCTGGTGAAATCGATCACTTTGAAGGGGGTATTGCTGCCCAGATTGAAAAAGGAAAGACGCCCGGTTTCGGCAATACTGCCGGTGGTGGCGAAAAAATCGTTCAGCCAGACGCCTACGGCTGTCAAGGAATGATCATTTGCAATCACGGCTAACCCCTGTGAGCCATCGATTTCATCATTCTGGCTTCCTCCACTGACTCCCAGGCCATCATTTTCCCACGAGAGTGTTCCCGGTGTTGGTAAAGTAACCGGTATGGAAATATCGTCATAGGCAAATGCTGTAACCGAACCTTCCGAAAAATGCGACTGACCATCGGCTGCTTGCCATGTGGCCGCACGAAAATCGATAGCTAAAGGACCAAGTTCTGAATTGAGAGTAAAGGCAGAAGCGCCTGTATAAAACAGGCCGAAACCTATTGATGTGATGATTCTTATCAGATTCTTTCCTGGGTTCATTGTTTCTCCTCTCCGGTTTATCCCTTATCACTAGGTTTAGTGAAGAAAGAGAAGAAAAAGTTTTGCAGAAAATCAGCCCATTCCGAGAACCTTGTCACAATCAGGAGCTAAACTGTAAACCCTCAAAGTATCGCTTCCAGTCAAAGGCAGGCCCGGGATCGGTTTTTCTGCCGGGAGCAATATCGCAGTGTCCAACGATCCTTTCTCTGAACAGAGAAGGCCATTCCTGCTGGAGCAATCGGGTGATCTCTACCAGACGTGAGTACTGTACTACTTCGTACGGTTCGTCATCATAACCTTCAAGCTCAATACCGATGGAAAAATCATTGCAGCATGAGCGCCCCATAAACTCGGATTGCCCTGCATGCCAGGCACGTTTGTTCAAGGGTACATATTGTGTGATCGCCCCTGTTCTGTCGATCAACAAATGACTGGAGACTCGCAGCGAAGCAATTTCCCGAAAATACGGATGTGCATCGGGATCCAGTGAATTGGTAAACAGCCGATCGATCCAGGGCCCACCGTATTGCCGGGGCGGCAAGCTGATACCGTGGATCACCAGCAGGTCGATTTCTGTCCCCTCCGGGCGTTCGTCGTGATTTGGGGATGGGCAGTGTCGGACACCTCGGATCCAACCCGTCTTTTCCTCATATTCCATATCATTCAGACTACCACCGGATCATAAATTACGGCAAACTAACCTATATGGATGCGAATGATCATTCAAAAATGGGCAAGGTCATGTTGGTCTTGGCCTTTCTTCTTGTCCTCTCAATGATGACTTGGTTTTTCAACGATACCCTTGAGCATCAGCACAACCCGAACCGATCGATCGACAGCCAGGTTCTCAACGGTAAAATCGCCGAAGTCATCCTCAAAAGAAACAACCGGGGACACTATATCGCTACCGGCACGATTAATGGCTATGAAGTCGAATTCATGCTCGATACCGGTGCTACCAACATTGCCATTCCAGAAAAACTGGCCCGCCGACTGAATCTAAAACCCGGTCCTGAAGTGGAAGTATCCACCGCCAACGGCACGGTACTCGCCCGACTCACTCGACTTGACCGTGTTGAACTGGGCAAAATCAAAATCCGTGATGTCACTGCACTCATCACCCCTTCCATGGATCAAGAGGATACCGTACTGCTTGGCATGAGCTTTCTCAAACATCTCGAAATGATCCAACGTGGGGATCAACTGATTCTGAGGGAATATCCATGATCGAAAAACTCACTGAACTCAGCGGTACACTCTCTGGCTTGCTCTGGAATAATCTGTTCACACTTTTCGTCCTGCTGGGCACCGGTGCCTATCTGACAGTACGCATGGGGCTTATCCAGTTCCGTGGATTCAAACATTCGGTCGATCTGATCATGGGACGCTATGACAAACCTACGGATGTCGGTGAGGTGTCACATTTTCACGCTCTCTCGACCGCCCTTTCTGCCACTGTCGGCACCGGTAATATCGCCGGTGTTGCTACGGCGATCACTTTAGGTGGGCCTGGAGCCTTGTTCTGGATGTGGGTGACTGCATTTTTTGGTATGGCGACCAAGTTTACAGAGTGTACCCTCTCACTCAGATTCAGAGAAGTCGCGCCCAATGGTGAAGTGGCTGGTGGTCCGATGTACACCTTGTTAAATGGTCTGAACATGCGTCCACTTGCAATTCTGTTTGCAACTTTTGCAATGATCGCCTCTTTTGGGATTGGTAATATGGTACAGGCTAATTCTGTCGTCGATGGTCTGGCATTCATAAATCCGGAAATAAAAGAACACCGATGGCTACTGGGTTTTATCATGGCTTTCATGGTTGGATTAGTCATCATCGGTGGCGTGAAACGCATAGCAAAAGTCGCCAGTATCCTGGTTCCATTTATGGCTGTGATCTATGTTGGTGCAGCACTGATCGTCCTGATCAAAAATTTTACAGCTATCCCACATGCTTTCGGATTGATCTTCAACAATGCACTCAATGTCTGGGCCGTAGGTGGTGCCGCTGTGGGTGAAGCGATCCGCTGGGGTGTTGCGCGTGGTCTGTTTTCCAACGAAGCGGGACTTGGTTCCTCACCCATAGCTCATGCCTCCGCAAGAACCAATGAACCGGTTAGAGAAGGTCTGGTAGCAATGCTGGAACCTTTCATTGATACGTTGATGATCTGTACGCTGACAGGTCTTGTTATTCTGGTCACAAATTCTTATGAGACTCGACCAGACGAACTCACTGGCGCTGCATTTACAGCCTATGCTTTCAATCACTCTCTGGGGGGATTTGGATCAAAAGTCGTTGGTTTCGGTTTAATGTTGTTTGCATTTTCAACCACGATCGCATGGTCATATTACGGCGATCGATCCGCAAAATTTTTGTTTGGAGAAGGCGCTGTCCTTCCTTACCGGATCGTCTATTCAATCCTGGTCATGGTCGGGGCCGCAGTACCATTACAACTGGTCTGGAACCTGGCGGACATCACCAATATTCTGATGGCAATACCAAACCTGATCGGACTGGTACTACTAGCTGGCCTGGTCAGGAAGATGAAAAATGAATATATGGACAAATATACTGAGACATAGAAACTTCTTTATTTTGACGAAAAATATTCCTACTTGTTAATGCTTACAGTATAAATTATAATATTTAGTATCTAAGTATTGATATATTATATATCTTTTATGATTACAGGTGCACAAATGAAGGCAGCCAGGGCACTTCTCGGTATTGATCAACGGGATCTTGCTGCGATATCTGGTCTTTCACTACCGACTATACAACGCATGGAATCAAGTAAGGGGCTGGTTCGTGGCAACGTGGATTCTTTGACCAAGGTCGTGGATTCAATAGAGTCAGCCGGGGTAGAACTGATCAATGAGCATGCAGTGAGTTCTGATGGTGGTCGAGGGGTGCGTCTCAAAATAAATACAAAACCTTCTCGCGGAAAATAACTGAAATGCCTTCCGCGTTATGGTTTGCAGGGTTAGCCGTTAGCTTCTCACTGTTGTCAGCAATAATACCCGTCTTTACAGTCAACACACCTCGTCTCTTACGTGTGCTGACTACTCTCTTGTTGTGCCTTATCGGCATCGCAGCACTGATCTCAGGACTGATCACTTTATCAGAAAATGAGGTGGCAACAGCTGAACTGCCTCTGGGACTTCCCTGGTTACACTGGCATATCCGTCTCGATGCATTATCAGGTTTTTTTATTTCTCTAATTGGTGTTGTCACCGTTGCCATTGGTCTTTATTCATATGGTTATGTAAGAGGTTTTGAGCATGGTCAAGATTCACTGATCGCACTAGGAGGTTTTACTGGTCTGTTTCTGACCGGCATGTTGCTTGTAGTACTGGCTGATGATGCATTCATGTTCATGATCTCATGGGAACTCATGTCACTTTCAAGTTACTTCCTTGTCGCCTTCCATCATGAACATGCTGCCAATAGACGTGCTGCTTTTCTCTATCTGCTTATGGCTCATGTCGGTGGTCTATCAATCCTGCTCAGCTACGGTGTATTGGCCAGCCTTGGAGATGGCTTCACATTTGAAGCCATGCGGGCTGCAGAAATTCCTTTTGGCTGGGCCAGTTTATCCTTCATATTGGCATTCATCGGCTTCGGTATGAAAGCAGGTCTGCTTCCTTTGCATGCCTGGCTTCCTGAAGCTCATCCTGTAGCACCATCACATATTTCGGCATTGATGTCCGGTGTCATGCTTAAGGTTGCTGTTTATGGGTTGATCCGGGTTATATTTGATTTGATTGGTCAGTTTCACTGGCAATGGGGGGTGACGGTACTCACGATAGGGAGTATTTCTGCCCTGCTGGGCGTGCTCTATGCATTGATGCAAAATGATCTAAAACGGCTCCTCGCATATAGTTCTGTAGAGAACCTGGGTATTATTTTTATTGGACTGGGATTATCTATCTTGTTCATGTCCGAAAACCACCGGCTGATCGCCACCGTAGCCTTTGTCGCTGCTCTTTATCATTCTTTGAATCATGCGTTGTTCAAGAGCTTATTGTTTTTGGGAGCTGGCAGTATCTTGCATAGTGCCAATGAGCAAGATCTTGAAAAAATGGGGGGGCTTTTACGCCGTATGCCCTGGACAGGGCTATTTTTCCTGATCGGTTGTATCTCCATTTCTTCACTTCCCCCGTTTAATGGCTTTGTCTCTGAGTGGCTGACCTTCCAGGCAGCATTACAGACTTGGCAGCTTAACAGTGGTGTTTTACGTAGCCTGCTACCGATTGCTGCCGCTATGCTGGCACTCACCGGTGCACTGGCGGCAGCCTGCTTTGTCAAAGTCTATGGCATTGCCTTTCTGGGTCAGGCTCGTAGTCGGCATATTCGTCGAGCCCGACCAGTCCCGCTCAGTATGCGAGTGGGACAAGGTATCCTTGCACTATTCTGCCTGTTACTCGGTCTCTTGCCTGTACCTTTTATCAGTTTAATCGACAATGTACCCCGGCAAGTTCTTGATCAGACACTGACCCAAGCCACTGCACATGGCTGGCTCTGGTTGACGCCGGTGTCTGCTGATACCGCCAGTTATGGTGCGCCACTGATTGCTATTGCACTATTCATTGCCCTTGGGCTGGGTCTATGGCTGGTAGGACGAGGAATAAGACGGGTGCGCCGCTGTGATGCATGGGATTGCGGTTTTGCACCACCCACACCTAATATGCAATATACATCCACTGCATTCGCCCAGCCGATCCGTCGGGTATTCGGTCTGTTATTCAAAATAGAAGAGGGTGTAGAACGCAATCAACAAGGAAAGCTTACTCATCATTTAAAAATTAGCGATCGTGCCTGGGGATTATTCTATGCACCAATAGCCCGCACAGTGGAAAAGGCTGCCAGCAAGATAACCCGTATTCAGTCAGGAAATATCCGCACCTATCTCGGCTGGTCTCTGACAACATTAGTCTTTTTGCTCTGGGTAATCGCATGAACCTCCAAATCTCTCTGCTTGCGCTCGTTCAACTGGTGTTATATGCCTTATTGGCACCCCTTGTGGCAGGCTGGATCCACTGGGTTAAGGCAAAATTACAAAACCGGTGCGGTGCACGTATTTTTCAACCCTATCGAGATCTCTACAAACTCTTTAATAAAGAAGCACGCATGGCACACACTGCTTCGCAACTTTTCCGTGCCTCTCCCTATATCGTCTTTACGGCGACTTTGCTGGCGGCATCGGCAGTTCCTCTGCTCTCTATCAATCTACCTACGGCTGCTATAGCTGATATTATTGCCATTGCCGGCTTGCTGGCTCTGTCTCGTTTTTTCCTGGCACTGGCGGGTATGGATGTGGGTACTGCATTCGGTGGTATGGGAGCCTCTCGTGAAATGCTGGTTTCTGCACTGGCTGAGCCAGCTATGTTGGTCGCTGTTTTTACACTGGCCATGACAGCTCACACAACCAACCTGGCCAGCCTGGTTGGTTTTCAGCTCACAGAAACCTTTGTTCTCAGACCCTCATTCATGTTTGCTTTGGCAGCCCTGGTTCTGGTCGCTATTGCAGAGACAGGACGTATTCCAGTGGATAATCCATCCACCCATCTGGAGCTCACAATGATTCATGAAGCGATGATTCTTGAATATTCCGGGCGCCATCTGGCCTTGATGGAATGGGCAGCACAATTGAAACTGCTACTTTATGGCACATTACTTACCAACGTGTTTTTCCCTTGGGGTATTGCTCAGGATCTGAGCTTAACATCATTAGCAATTGGTTTATTATCCCTTATCGCCAAGTTATTGTTACTAGGCATTATACTGGCTATCAGTGAAACCGTTCTGGCCAAAATGCGACTTTTCCGTACACCAGCATTTCTTAACCTGGCCCTACTACTCGGCCTACTGGGTATGCTCAGCCACGTCATTCTGGAGATTGGTGTATGAATCTTGAACTCGTTCCCATGCTGCAACAAATCATGCTGGTACTGGCATCCATGGTACTGCTAATCTCCTTCATACTCATGGATCAAGTTCGGCTGGTGGCCGCCATCCATACCTTCGCCTGGCAAGGTGCGCTGATAGCAGCGATCACAACAATAGTAGCAATAAGCGAAGGCCATATGCATCTCTACTTCTCAGCACTACTAACCTTTACATTAAAAGCATTACTGATCCCGTGGATGCTACATCGACAGGTCAGAAAACTGGAGCTTGATCATGAAAAAGAGGCACTCGAACATCCGGTAATTGCCAGTATGATAGCTGTAGCTCTGGTGATTTTCAGTTATTGGCTGGTGTTACCCATTGTTCAGCAAGAGTTGATCTTTACACGAAATGTTGTAGCCATCAGTCTGGCTGTTGTTCTCATCGGATTTTTGATCATGGTGGTTCGCAAACAGGCCATCGCCCAGGTACTTGGCTTTATGTCCATGGAAAATGGACTCTTCCTGGCAGCCGTTTCTGCTACAAGTGGAATGCCCTTGATTATCGAGCTGGGTGTTGCCTTCGATGTTTTGGTTGCCATGGTGCTCTTTGGGATTTTTTTCTTTCAGATTCGCGAGAGCATCGAATCACTGGATGTTGATCGACTAAACCACCTTAGCGAGAGTGAGAAAGAATGAATGAACTCTTGATCACTGTCTTTACACCAATGGCAGCAACATTAATCCTTGCAACTGTTCGCCAACTCAAGTGGGCTGGCTGGCTGAATTTACTTGCTTCCACTGCGGCCTTCGTAGCATCACTGTTTTTGGCCTTTCGAGTAGCAAAAACGGGACCGTTAACTGCGATGACATTTCGAGTCGATGACTTTAATGTCTATCTAATTGTATTGACTGCTTTCGTAGGGATGACCTCGGCCATCTTCTCCCGACCTTATATGCAATACGTATGCGAGACAGGAAAAATCAATAAAAAAGGAATGCAACTTTACCATTCCATGTACCAGGCATTTATGTTCACCATGTTACTTGCACTGTCCACTGACAATCTTGGCGTACTCTGGGTGGCGGTTGAGGGGGCGACTCTGGCGACTGTCTTGCTGGTTTCACTCTACCGTACAGCAGAAGCCATCGAAGCCGCCTGGAAATATTTCATTCTTTGCGGTGTGGGTATTGCCCTGGCACTTTTTGGTACTGTCCTCGTCTATTTTGCTGCACAGCATACTGTTGCGGATGGTACTGCCGGAATGACATGGAGTGTTCTTTATACAGGTGCCTCAAAACTGCATCCTTCAATTATGATCCTTGCCTTTGTTTTCCTGCTGATTGGCTATGGCACCAAAGTCGGATTAGTGCCCATGCACCAGTGGTTGCCAGATGCCCATTCTGAAGGCCCTACACCTATGTCTGCTGTGTTATCAGGATTATTACTTAATGTCGCCCTGTATGCTATTGTCAGATTCAAAATGCTGGTGGATGGCTCATTGACTCTATCCAGCAAGCCACATATGGCTGGTTATCTCATGATGGGGTTTGGTTTGCTCTCTTTCTTGGTAGCAGGTTTGTTCCTGCATCGTCAGCGAGATATCAAACGTATGTTTAGCTACTCATCGATCGAGCATATGGGTCTGATGACTTTTGCTTTTGGACTCGGTGGCCCCCTGGCAACTTTCGGTGCTTTGCTCCATATGCTGGTTCATTCTCTGACAAAATCTGCAATTTTTGTAACTGTAGGCCACGCTGCACACATTGCTGGTACGCAATCAATCGACCATATACGTGGGCTGATTCGTACTCAGCCGGCGGTAGGCTGGGCGCTGTTGTTTGGTGTGGCTGCGATTGCGGGTTTTCCACCATTTGGTATTTTTACCAGTGAATTCTTATTGTTGACAGCAACAATGGAATCACAACCGTGGTTCACCCTGCCATTGCTTATGGGACTGGCAATTGCCTTCGCCGGTCTATTCCGAAATCTTCATCCCATGGTCTATGGTACCGCACCCAAGGAACAACAACCCGTTCAGGCAAATATGATCCCGATCACGGTACATCTCTTACTGGTACTCTGGCTAGGACTGTCAATACCCGGTTTCCTGGCCGTCTGGCTGAACCGGGCGACAGAATTGATCGCAGGAGCATCACTGCTATGAAACAGTTTGATTGGTTACCCAGGTTTCTGACCTGTCTTCAGGATGCAAAAGTAGATGCGAAAGTAGAAGAGAATTCAAGCCCTACTCCAACACATAGCCTTATTTTAAACAATTGGGATTGGGAAAAAGCTGCCAGAGTGGCCTCTGATTTTGGTTGTCGCTGGGCAGGAGTATGGGGTGATCAAAAAGATAAATTCCTTTCCATCTACGCATGCCTGGTATATCAGGGAGATTATCTCCTGCTCACGACAGAACTTGACCTGATTAAATCAGAATTGTTGTCACATACTCCCTGTTTCCCGGGGGCAGATCGTCTTGAACGGCATCTACAGGACATGTTCGGTATCACTTTCAAGAACCATCCAAACGGACACCGCTGGACACGCCACCAGGCTTGGCCAAAGGATAGTTTCCCACTACTAAATGATTTTCCTCAGGAAGGCCCATCTGAGAGTCGATCTCCTGCAGATATCGACTACCCTTTTAACTGTATACAAGGTAATGGCGTTTACGAGATCCCGGTGGGGCCTGTACACGCAGGCATTATCGAACCTGGTCATTTCCGGTTTCAGGCTGTAGGTGAGGATATCCTGCGCCTTGAGGCACGACTTGGCTATACACACAAAGGTATTGAGAAAATTGCAGTGGGTCGTCACCCTTCTGCACTGGCACAACTCGCAGGTCGGGTTTCTGGAGATTCCACTGTTGCACACACTTGGGCTGCCTGTATGGCGATGGAAAACGCAACGGACTCACGCTTACCGGAACGCGCTCTGTTTTTGCGTGCAATTCTCGCAGAACGTGAACGTGTCGCTAATCATCTTGGTGACATTGGAGCTATTTGTAATGATGTTGGTTTCTCATTCATGCATATTCAGTGTGCGAGACTGCGCGAATTGTGGCAACGCCGCAATCATGAATTATTCAGCCACCGATTGCTAATGGACACTATTGTTCCCGGAGGTATTGCATGCGACCTGGACGAGAAAGAAATCGAACAACTCATCACTGATCATAAAAACTTGCTACGTGCAACAAAACCTCTGCTTGATATTATTAACGATCAACCCTCCCTGGAAGATCGATTGGTTGGAACTGGTCATCTAAGTTCCGAAGATGCACGTAAAATAGGATGTACTGGCTATGTTGGCAAGGCCAGCTCACAGGATTTTGATGTGCGCAGAGACCATGCCTATTCACCCTATGACCGATTCGTGCCTCTAATACCTGTTGATACTGAAGGTGATGTAGCAGCTCGCGTAAGAATACGCATGGCAGAGGTCCGGGAAAGTC